>Ga0307476_10000162_pt1 | contig 65073 bp, 54 predicted proteins | sample atmos_gasesECM2C_2_FD_203314 | JGI IMG/M metagenome (GOLD analysis project Ga0307476, IMG submission 203314) | Hardwood forest soil microbial communities from Morgan-Monroe State Forest, Indiana, United States - atmos_gasesECM2C_05 | ecosystem: Environmental > Terrestrial > Soil > Temperate... | reverse complement strand
CCGCGCTCCATCTCTTCGCCGAGTCACATCCCAGTCCCACTCGATGGCCGCCTTAGCTCCGTCAGTCGAAATGAAGACATTCTTTACCGTGACTCGCAAATCGCGGAACTGCTTGAAATAACCGACCATCGCGGTTTGCATTTCCTCAGCGGGAACATGCCCCCCCGGCGAAATCAATTCCCCACTTGGAAGCCAGTCAGGGGCGGCAATTCCAAAATCATGCTTCTCCCACGCTTGTACCTGCCGGTCCACGAGTTCCCTGATCTTCATCGTGTTATCGTGTTGAGTCATCGATCTGTTCTGCTTCCGCAAGGATTGCGAGCGCTATGGGAAGACATTGCGTCGCGGGGTGAGAAACGTGGCCCGGCCTGCCAACCGTTCGCCTTCGGTCGAACCCAGGACAGAGGAAACGGTAAAAACCTGTGCCGTCCCTCACCCCGAGACTAAGCGAAAGCTTAGACCCGGCCAATAGCCGAGCTCAAGAGCCTCAAAGCTGAGCGCCCGGCGCCGCATACCTGTTGAAATATCCCCATTACGCTAATCCTTGCCCCCCGACCGGGATTTGAGTGCAATTGCCTCTCAACAGGCACCCGCAGCGGCCTGAACTTTACGGCTTTTGACCACGGCGAGCACTGTGAATATTTCGGAGACTGCGGCGAGTGGCCCAAGCGATGACGCCGAAGATCGGCCCCCAAAGTAGGAGCATTCCCAGCACGAATGCCCACCTTACCCCCTTCCTGAATCGTCGAAAAAAACAGGCGGGCGAAGCCCCCCAACCGAGCAGTGCAAGAAGTGCTAAGCCAATTTTCGATGAAGTGCGCGAGTATGGCTAATAATCACAAGCGCGATCAATGGTTGCAGGACATTGAAGCTCGGCAGCGCAACGTCGTGTTTCCCGAACACTGTGCAGAACGAAGCGCGACCGACCGTGGCATACATGCCGGCAAAGCGTCGCGACAACTGCGCCAGCACCTGGTCAACCATGGCTCGGATGGCGCGCAGCGGATGATCCTTGCGCACCCGGGTTTCGGGAGATAGGTAACTGAATATATGATTCTGCTGCTGATCTGTTCCGCGCATACCTTCTCGTAACATACTCGGCTGTGGATTTGCAGTCCTTTTTCAGCGTCCTGTTAGCCTGGTGCGTTGCCGTCACCTGATCTTGAAAGAGCGCTTATTTGGGACAGGCTCAAGCGGCGAAGGAGGTCGGCGAAGCGCGGGTCGGATCGCAGATTATCAAGCTGAGGGTCAAAGCCCAATGCAGTCAGGGTGCGGTCGTGGCCCAGGAAAGAGCGTTGCAGCCATTCAAACGCCATATCCTTCTCGCCCATGCACGCGTAAAACTGCGCCATCAGGTAAGGAGGCACGTACTTTAGCTTCGAAATGTTCTTAACCTCCTTAAGCATGTTCTCCGCTTCGGTTTTCCTGCCTGCCAGCGCATGGGCTTCTCCAATCTCCAGCAGGATCTTAGAGGCGTCACCGGGGTCGAGCGTCTTCGCTTTTTGGAATTCTGTAATGGCCGCATCATACATTCCCTTTTGCATGTAACACTGGCCAAGCAGGTCGTGCGCCACGACGAAGTTTGGGTCTGCCTCCAGAAGTCGACGCAATTGTTGGATTGCCTGGTCGTATTCGCGGCTCCGAAAGTAAACGGCACCTATAGTGTTGCTGATGATCGGCGAAAGTGGATCGAGCTCAAGTGCCCGCCGGATCTCTGCCCGGGCCTCCTCGAAACGACCGACCTCAGAAAGATACAAGGAATACCAATGATGGGCGGTGGCGTAGTTCGGATTCAGCTCAATGGCCTTTTTATATTCCCTCTCGGCACCTGTCCAATCGAAATCGTAGTAGTGCTTGTCGTAGGCGAGGGAGGCATGAGCCTCCGCCAGGCTTTGGTCGATCTGAAGTGCCTTTTGCGCAGCCGCCTTGCCCAGCGCAAATGTTTCTGCTGGCGGCCGATAGTCGTAATATCCAAGAAGGTTGTAGCAATCCGCAAGTCCTGCATAGGCCACGGCGTAGGTAGGATCTTTATCAATCGCTGCCTGGAAATACTCACAGCTTTCTTTCATCGCTGCCGTCGTTCTGCGGTTCCAGTAATAACGGCCGGTCAAATAGGCATCTTGCGCCAGGGGATCTACGCGGCGCGCATTAGTGAGATGTATTTGTTCTTGAGGGGTAAGTTGCACACTGATTTCTCCAGTGACTGCTTTGGCAACTTGGTCCTGTAAGGTCAAGATGTATCGCGCAAATCGCCCTCGTATGTCTCGGCCCAAAGGTGGCGATCCTGCGACCCCTCAATCAACTGCGCAGTGATTCGCACGCGGTCCCCGGAACGAATCACGGTCCCTTCAACCAGGGCGTCCACGTTTAGCTCCCGAGCAATTTGCGGCGTCGGTTTGTGCTTGCCCTTGTACTGCATCACGGAGGTCCGCGAAATGACTCGCAGCGCATGGACCTTGGCCAAGTCGGTGATCAGCTCGTCAGTCATGCCATCGGCAAGATACTCCTGCTCCGCGTCACGGGAGAGGTTTTCCAGCGGAAGCACTGCAAGCGACCGAATACGCGTCAGCGGGGTTCTCCCCGCGATGCGCTCCATTCTCCAAACCAGAATTACCGCAACCACAACCGCGAGACCAACCACGACAGTCACGGGACGGCGGTAGGAGGCAGGGCGAGGAACGCTCAATATAGAAAGGGTTGCGGATTCCGCCGGATCTGAAGGCGCTTCCGCCGCAGTGGGATCTCCGTTTAGTTTGCCGATGAACCGATAGCCGCGCTTGGGAAGTGTTTGAATGTAACGAGGCGACTCTGCATCGTCGCAAAGCGCGGCGCGAATTTGCCGGATGGCGACGTTCAGACCTTGTTCGAAGTCGACGAACGTATCACCGCCCCAGATTTCCCGCTGGATCTCCTGCCGTGTGAACACCTTTTGCGGTCGCGAGACGAGCAAGGCGAGCACCTTGCAGGGTTGGGGAGCCAGGTGAAGGAGGGTATCGCCCTTGCGCAGCTCACAGGCCTTGCGGTCAAGCTGGAACGGTCCAAACCGCGAAAGAAGCGGGTTGTTGTCCGGAGCGGGCACGGACCAGATCCTTCCTGCGGAATTGCGGATTATACCATCCTGATAACAAGACCAGCAGGACTCACGTTAACTCGCGTCACGTGAGCAGGTTGCCCGTTAATAAGAAATTTAGAGAAAGGCCAGATCCCATTTATTGACGCGCTGGTTTGCCACAGCTAGTGTGCACTCTGTTTTTGCGCGACTGCTCCGGCTGCATCCGAAATTCGGTGTTATCTCAGCATCTCGCGCAGGGAGAGAAGAGATGAGAAGCAAAACAAATTGTCTGATGAGCGCAGCGGCCCTGTCCTTCGGAATTCTTCTAATTGTGCATCCCGTCCGTGGACAAGCGCCAAGGACTCTCATGGCAGCACAGACGACCCAATACAGCATTACGGATCTGGGCACTCTGGGAGGAGACAACAGCATTCCATATTGGATTACCGACAGGGGCGACGTGATCGGTGTCTCCGACACAGGTCAATTTGATAGATTCGGCAACCCGATCGACCACGCATTCCGCTGGCGCAAAGGAATAATGCAAGACCTCGGGACGCTGGGGGACGTTGACAGCGTTGGCCTGGGTGGCAACAACAAAGGAGCGGTGGTCGGCAATAACTCGTACAACATCAACCACGCCTTGCTCTGGTACAACGGCGCGGTCGCTGATCTCGGCACCCTTGTTGGCTCCAGCGGGTATAGCTCGGCCCAGCAGATTAACAATGCAGGGCAAGCGGTTGGCACTTCTGCGGCCGGGGATGGCACATTTCATGCTGTCCTGTGGAATCAGGGAGCAATCGAAGACCTAGGAACGCTGGGAGGGCCAAACACTTCTACCTACAGCATTGGTAATGGAATCAACAACCGCGGCCAAATTGTAGGAGACGCTCAGGAAAACAGCATTGTTAATCCCCTTCTCGGCTTCCCACCCTTTTACCCCACGATTTGGGATAAGGGCACCGTCATGAAACTTGGCGGTGAACCAAGCTACGCCTTCGCTGGTGATGCCTTCAATATCGACAATGAGGGCGGTGTGGTCGGCAGAATCGCTGTGGCCGACTCCAAAGAAGGCGCGGTCGCGCATGCCTATGTTTGGAAGGCGGGCGTTATGCACGATTTGGGCGTGCCTGCCGGCGACGACAACAGTGAGGCGATTTCCTTAAACGATAGGGGGCAAATCGTCGGCGATTCGGGTGTGGGTTCCATCTTGAGCTATGTCCCCGATCATGCGCTTTTGTGGCGGAACGGCGGCGATGATGCCTTCTCGTGGAGAAATGCATGGGTTGATCTCAACACTCTGATTGCTCCGGACTCCGGTTATTACCTCATTAAAGCTTTTGATGTGAACGCGCGCGGACAGGTCGCCGTGTGCGCTGTGCAGCAAAGCACCGGAGATATTCACGCAGCGCTGCTCTCGCCGCAACCGTCGAAAATCAGTCCTGGTAATTCCGCCCTCACCTCAGATGCGGCGCCGCACTTGTCGGTTCATGCGCTACGGCTGCTTGCGCGCGGTCAGCGTATGAAATCCGGCGCTGCGCTGGAACGGCTCCTGAACTAGGAGTGATAGATAGGAGTCTGCGGGAGCTGCCACTGCCGCATTCTGGGCGGTTGGTCGCTACTCGGAAACTATCATCAAGTTAGCGTAGCGTCGCCGTTAGACTCATCGAGTTAGTTTCCAGTCTCCAAAAGCATGTTTCGGGGAAATGAGCTTCAATTATCAATTCTTCATTTCTTGTTTTGCAGATTACGAATGGCCTTTGTCAGCTTTCGCAAAGTACACGGCTTGATGGTGTTTTTTCCCTTCTTGAAGTTTATTATTGCGCACCTGGCAACCCCGGACTGGCGAGAGAGGAGCTTATTAGAAAATTGCTTCGCTTGTGTCCGGATTTGATCCAGATATTTTGCGTCGACTACTCTTTCGTACTCGCGGCAGGTCTCGTCCGCCGGGTCCAGTGCTCCCGCGTCGGGCATCATCAAAATTTGAATTGGAAAAGCGGGACCCAACGGCTTACTGACCTGGCCAATGGTGACTTGCCGGCTGCAGAATCCATCTGCTTACTGCGGGATAGTGCGCGTGGCAGCAGATTCGTTTCACGTGCCAAAAACTTTTGCCTGGGTCAGCGATCCAACTCTAGGGGCAGCTAATTCGGCGCAGATTGCGTAGGTCAGATCTGGGAAGATCCAGCCTTGGGATCGGTGAGGTTATGGGAAGTGCCGTCTAAGTGTGGGGCAATCAGGTGCCGGGTTGACTCAGTTCTTGTAGGTCAAGGCATCATCCGACAAACGGATACACTTGGTAGCCGTTGCGTTGTGCGTCTCGCCATAGTTCACCCCGTCGGTTGCGCATTCGGCTTGCGCTACCTTAAAGGAACTTTTGGACCCTTCGACGTAGAGGGGCTTGTCGTCAGCGATCGCGAAGGCGATGTGCTTTCCCCCGTCATAGACCACTATGTCGGCCGGCCACAACGGCTCTCTGGCCTTTACCTTCCTGGCCATGGGCGTGTTCTTCGGAGTCAGCATGGTCGCCGGGTCAGGCAGGAGGCTGATGCCCTTGATGATGACGCCGCAAACCTGTAGCACCACCCACCTGACGAGTCCGCCGCAGTCGAAGTGCAAGGTCTCGTCACACCCTTCCCCCCAAACGACTTTGTCAGTTAAGTCGATGTTCCTGGCATAGTCCATGATGTTGTCGCCTTTGACGAGCCTGGGGGTCAACTCGTCCCCCCAGCCATACTGGCTATGCGGTTTACCTGCCCATTGGGCGAGGAAGGCCGTCAGGCGAGAATCGGAGTCCGGCGAAGGGATGAGCCCGCCACCGGTTCGACGGGAGCACCGTCCCGCACAAACGAAAACCTGGCCGCCGACGGTGTTGGTCGCAGCACAGAAAGTAGCACTCGCGGGCCGATCCAGTGCAACGGGAGCAAATCCTCCGCCCGTGCGAGTGGGCTTCAGCCCCTCCGCGCCCCAGAGATAATGTGCGCCATCTTTGGCTAAGCCCTGAGCGACGTTGAGAATCTCTTGTCGTCTCTGTTCAGCGGTTGCCATGGCTATGCTCCTTCGCGGTTATTACGAAACACCTTTTGATTGGGGGGAGGAATACAGCGGACGAAATCTTACCCCAACTCTTCTCTGGCAAACCGGGATTTTTTCTAGCCGCCTCCCGACACGTACCTCCGAAGGGGATCTCGCTAATTGCAGGCACAACTCGCCGTTATACTACCCGCTTCATGAGTTTCCTGCCTGTGAACCTTGAAGTCGGGACAACCATTGGCGATTACGAGATCGTGTCGGTTCTGGGGCGGGGCGGGATGGGGAAAGTCTTCTAAGGTCCGCAACCAACTCTCCGACCGCGTCGAGGCGATGAAAGTTCTGCTGCCGGGTGTCGATCCGAGCCCGGAACTGGTGGAGCCTTTTCTTAGAGAAATCAGGGTGGTTGCGGGCCTGGAGCATCCCGGAATCGATGCGCTGCGAACGGCGCTTCGCGTCGACAATCAGATCCAGATGATTATGGAATATGTGGAGGGAAACTCTCTCATCAAATGCTCCAGCAGGGAAGGATCGAAACGGCGCGCGCCGTACGTTTCACGCGACAGGTTCTGGAAGCGCTGGGGTATGCCCACCGGCGAGGAGTGGTGCATCGCGACGTGAAGCCGCCGAATATTCTGGTTGATCTCGATGATCGAATCAAGCTCACGGACTTTGGCATCGCGAGCCGAAGCGGCGACCCGAAACTCACCGGAGCTGGGATTGCCTTGGGCTCGCTGCACTACATGTCTCCCGAGCAGATGAAGGCGGAAGCGCTCGACGCGCGGTCGGATCTGTACTCGGTGGGAGTGACGCTGTATGAGATGGTCACCGGACAGACGCCGGTTCAAGGCAACAGCTATTACGCAATCTTGAAGGCGCACTTGGAAGACAAACCTCGTTCCGCAGCGGAGTTAGCGGCGGAACTGGCGCCCGAGCTTTCGCGCATCATCGACAAGTCCCTGGCAAAAATGCCCTCGGCCCGTTTCCAGACGGCGGAGGAATTTCAAGCAGCGTTGATCGAGTTCGGCTTGGGTGGCTCGTCAGAAGCGGCGGCGCCCATGATGCTGAGAGCGCAGGTGGCCTCCGGAGCATCGCTCCCACGCCGCACGACGCCGGCTCCCGGAACGCCGGCGCACACCCCCGCGAACGTGGAATCCACGCCACCCGCGGGGATGAAGTCTGACGTGGGAGTGAAGGTGTGGGATCCGGCTGTTCTGGAGAACGTGCGCAAGAATCTTGCCGTCTACGTCGGTCCGATGGCGAAGGTCCTGGTCAGCCGGGCAGCCCGGAATACTCGCAATCTTGAAAGCCTGTATCGCGCCCTGGCGACGGAGATCCTGTCTCCCGCCGACCGGGAAAAATTCCTGCGCTCCCAGCCGCTTTAGAATGGGCCCAAAAGGACTCCTCCTCGCGTGCGGTCTCCCGTGCGGCTAAATGACGTTGCAACGTGCCTCTTCTTCTCCTTACTGTTATTGCTCGAGCATGCGGATCGCCTTCACCAGGCTGAGGTACATGCGATTGAAGGACTGAGCCAGATGCGAAATCTCGTCTGAGCCCTTGACTTGAAGTTCAGGCACGTTGAGGTCACCCTTGCTGATCCGGTCGGCAACTTGAGACAGATGGGTGACCGGGCGGATCACGATCAGCACAATGGCCAGGTCGAGCAGAAGCAAAGTTGCGACGGAGATTCCGCCCAGCGAGAACATGAGACGGCGGAAGGCGCGATTTGCGATCCCCAAAGGGACCGACATGGGAACCGAAATGATCTGGGCGCCAACCGTGTCGCCCAACTTCCAGTCGAAACCGTTGTTCTTGCCATAGATCTGGATCATGGCAGGTGGCGCTTCGCGCCAGGTGCTGTGACATTCAAGGCAAGGTGCGGCCACCACGAGGGGCTTCGCCAGGAACAGGGCTCTCCCGGCAGGAGTGTCGCGCTCGCCAGAGAATTCCTGTTGTTTGGGATGGGTCCCGAAGATCTGGATGACGTCGGATTCCCAATCCACAGCCCGGTCGCGTAAGTTGGTTGGATTCAGCGTGGCCTCTTTGTAGGTGTAATCGGGATAGTCGTTGTGCAGATAGTTGAAGGCCTCGGTGGCCGCGTAGGCGGGGACGGTCTGGGCCAGGAAAGTGTTGATCCGTTTCTGGTGCTCCTGGAGTAAAGGGCCGACCTGCTTGGTGGTGTAGGTGCGCACGGCTCCGGCCGAGCCCATCATGAGGCGCGCCTGCTGCAGGACCTGCTCATGGGCGATCTGCTGCATGAAATCGCTGGCGAAGTAACCGGCGACGGCCATCCCAGAGCCGAACACAAGGATCAATATCAGATTGAACTTTATTAGAAGTCGCATAGGGCGCACATTATAGCTCTGTGGAAGGTGGAGAAAAGGCCGACATCTGATGCCAAAACATGAGACATACGGCATGGCCAACCGAGATCCACTCATGAAGGCCGAGTATAGGAGTAGAATCGCTCAGCTCTGGCAAAGGGAATCACGATGGTTGAGACTCTCTACCGAAGGAAATCTCCCGAGACTGCGTGGCACGAGGAATATTTCGAGCTGACTATGGGAGAAGAAACGGTCGACGACCAACTGGGATACTTCGTGCGCGAGACGCAGTGCTGGTGGGACGCAGCGGGGAAGCGCACAGTCCGAGTTCAGTACACTCTATCTCCTCGCGGCGGCTTTGCCACCCCGGAGGAGGCTCGCGAGAGATACGAACTGCAAAGGGTGACCAGAGCCCGGCGCGGCTTTGTCCATTCCTTTGCCCCGCGTTTCCACGTAGCGGGGCGGTGCAAGTACCAGCGAATTGAGATCCCTGCCCCGGAAAGCAAGAACGAGGACCAAGGTCCCGCCTGAACCTATCTCGTGATGCTCTCCGTGGCTGGGGCGGAGTGATTCCTGCTTTCGTCGTCCGCCGACCTTCGAGGTCGCCACTTCTTTTGGGGAAAATTATGAACCAGACCAATCCAGCGCGCGTGCGCTATGAAAACAGCCAACCGATCCTGCGGGTTGAGAACATGGAGGCGAGCTTGCGCTTCTATGTGGGTGTCCTCGGATTCGCCAATGCCAATTGGGGCAACGAAGACTTCACCAGCGTAAATCGCGACTGCGCCGGAATTTACCTTTGCCGCGGCGGGCAAGGACGCGGCGGAGCCTGGGTCTGGCTCGGAGTTGAGGACGTCGAGGTCATCTATCGGGACTTGAAAGCCCGGGGGGTGCCGATCCGAATGCCGCCCACCAATTACTCATGGGCGCTTGAGATACAGATCGAAGATCCGGACGGAAATGTGCTGCGGTTGGGGTCGGAGCCGCGGCCAGAGTAATGAAAGCATTACGGATCGAGGCAGGCTTCCGGCGACTGGGCGTCTCGTCGAAGCGGGCTTTTCAGCGGGACTAATCCCTTATCGGTGTAAAGGTAAGCAGCGATCGTGGTGGAAGAGCTTTGGGACGACGTGGCTTGGTAGGAATGGGCGTCGTAGGAATGAACCAGCAATTCGGCCCAGCCGTCGTGGTCGGCGTCGAATTCGTTGAGGATAGTTTGAAAGTCAAGACGATCGCCGAGCGAAACAGGGGCCTGTCCATCGCGCAAGGCACGGGCCCAGTTGGCATCGGCGGAGAGCAGTTCGGTCGGCGCGTCGGCGGGAAACGAAGCTTTCTTGAACCACGCGGTCATCAGGAACACGGGGGCGCCGGCCAGCCTCCATCGGGCGCGAACGAAGAGGCGCGGGACCTCGTCGGGCGTGAGACGAAAGGCGCGAAGGTCGTAGTCGAGGATGCCTTCGCCGCGGGCCAGGCCCTGGTCCGCGTGCAGCCACTCCTTGAGGCGCGGACGCGCGTCGCCGACAGGCACTGCGGCTGATGTCGCGCCGGGGCTGCCGGCGTTGGCAAGCAGCCGAGCATCAATCTTCGCGAGTTCTTCCTTCATGCGCGCGTTCAGTTGCAGCTCGATCTGTTTCGCAATCGCTGGCGATGACTTCCAATCGGAAAGTTCCCCGATATGCGCTACGACGGGAGGACTTGCCAGTTCCACCGCGGTGCGACGCACCAGAAAGTACTCGCTGGCAAGCGCCGTAAACTCAGCCTGATGCTCGGCAGGCACCGAGGCCAGAAATCCCAGCGCCAGAGAACATCCGGTGGGCGCGATTACGACGCGATCGATCACGACGGGGATGGTAGAATCGGCCGCGACGCTGAGCTTCCACTGTTCGCCGGTGTTGGTCTTCTGCACGATTTCGGGAAAGAAATGAAGCGAGTGGGAATCTGGTTCCCACAATTCGTCGAGTCCGGCAAGAGGGGCCGCGGGCTTGGGCGGCGCCGAAATTCGGGTTGGATTTCCGAACTGGCGGCTGAGGGGAGAATTGGGGAATCGAGATTCCGTGTTGGTTGCGACCATAAATACGACGTGGGTGGCGTCGTAACGCGCGGCGACAAACGCCGGTCCGGCCGCGCTGAGCCGGGTCTCGCCCGGGGGCGGAGGCGGGGTCTTCTCCTGTGCCGCGCGCGCCTGCTCTTCGGCGTGGCGGCGAATCCCTTCGCGCTCAATGCGAACGAAGATGTTGCCCTCGGGAATGCGCTGGCCTACCGCCCATCGGTAGGCAGACCACATGACCAACAAATACGCGACGGCCGCAATCGCGACCCATTTTCGATTTTTGCGGCGCATCTTCCGTCCGGGACGAGTTCTCATCTGAATGTAACGCGGGGAGGGCCGAGGCTGGAAATGACTTTGGTTATCGCACCTGGAATCTGAGGTCAGGACCCGATCACGCGCGCGGAGAACTAATCGTTAACATCAAGCCCGTCTTCGCCACACGAGCAAATAAGCGAGAACATGACCGGGCTGGTTTCCATCGCGATGCATCGCCACGTGCCCCTCTAGAACTTGTATCCGAGGCCGACTGAAATAATTGGATACACCTTGAAGAAGGACATGCTGCTGTTGATCTTGGTTTGCTCAGCTTGGATGGCGGCCTGAATTGCGGGGTCGGCGACGCTGCGGCAGTTGACACCGGGGGCGACACAAGCGTTCCCACCCAAGTTCAGCGTGGCCTTGGGGGATCCCTGAAAGGCAACGCCAAACTCGACGGGAACGCTGAAGTGCTTGGAGGCCTTGCGCGGCACCAGGTTACCCCAACCGAACGCGGCCATGGGCGCCGCCCGGTTGAAGTCGATCTTCCCCTTTCCGGTGACCGGCGCAGAGTTGTCGCTGTAAAACGTCGTGCCCCCAAGGGTAAAGCTCTGTCCCGCGGGCACAGTTGTCGTCGCAGTGATAGGGTCGCCCATGTAGGCGAGCACTCCCGGACTGACGTGAAATTTTCCGGCAAATGGAAAAATGTCGTAATGCGCTTCCACGGTCTTGAAACTCAGCTGGCCATCGTAGGGTACACCGTCCTTGTTGAACCCGCGGCTGTAGCTGATCATGTTGAATCCGGCGCGAACGTTGGTTCGGTGAGTGACACGCGCCGCAGCTTCAATGCCCCCACCCAGCAAGGATGCTTTTGCGCCGATGCCAAAGCTGCCCGCGTCCTCATTGGACTGTCCGTAACTAACCGCGGCCAGCAATACGCTACATACCAGAATTGCTGAATTGCGAATCAGATTAAACATCTACAACTCCTCAAGCCGTTCTCATTCTAGGCTTGGCTTGCTCCCTGAGGACGGCTTCAACGTAGGATTGCATTCGACGGGCGCGACTCTCAATGAACGAAGGTAACGGTAACGGCACGGAAGGTGGAAGAGGACGATTTGAGAGGGACGCTGAATCGGTGCGGGCCAGCAACAACCCTACTCTTGCAGGCCTGCAGTTCACCTGGACGCAGGTTTCGGCCCTAAAACAAAATTCACCTGTACGTTGGTTTCGACTTCCTTTGCCCCGCCGTTCGCTAGGTAGGGTCGATACTTCCACTGCCTGACAGCCTCGAATGCCGCCGGCGCCAGCAGGGGATGGCCTTTGACCAATTCCAGGCTCTGAACGTTTCCGAACTTATTGATCACAATCTTTACAATGACGGTGCCTTGAATGCGCGCCTGGCGCGCCAAAGGTGGATAGAGGGGATTGACCTTTTTAATCAGCAGATTCTGCATCGTGTCATCGGGCACTCGGTCTGGAGTCTGAGGAGCATCCTGCGACTTGGCGAAAATCGCGAGGCAAAGGAGAAGAAGAAAGAGTGCTGCTCGTCGCGACGTCACGCACATCTCCATGCCGCGAGCTTCGTCATGGCGACCTCCACGATGCTTGCAAAAATTCTACGCCGAATGCGGAACCGCCATCGACGGCAGGCCGGGGGGGTAGTTAGACGCAGCTGCGATCGGCCTTGTTCCCGCAGACTCGGTTCACGAACTTCGCAATCGCCTCCAATGTCGCAGCGGCTTGGTCGCGCTGAGGCGAGTGGCGGCACTCGGCGAGTGGGAGAATTTCCACGGCGCCGCCGGATTGCCGGGCGATGGCGTCGACCTGTGCCATAGTTCCGTACTGATCGTCGAGTCCCTGAATCGCGACGATGGGGCAAGTAACGCGCGGGAGATATTCTTCGATGTTCCAGCCGCGGAACTCGGGATGGAGCCAGATATTGTTCCATCCCCAGAATGTGCGCGCGGCGTCTTGATGATGGCGGGCCAGCTTTGTGGCCAGGTCGGTCGTCTCGAATTGGATTTTTGCCTCGGCGATACTGGCGACGCTGAGATCTTCGACGAAGACGTGCGGGGCGAGCAAGACGAGACCGCGCACTCGGTCGTGGGCTCCGGCATAGATCAGCGCGATGGAGGCGCCATCGCTGTGGCCGACCAGGATCGGGTTTACGATGCGGAGCTGCGCCAGCAAATCGGGCAGCGAATGGAGGGCCTCGTCGTGCATGTATCGTAGTGGGCGGGGTCCAACCAGCAAATCGGAATTGCCTGAGCCGTAGCGGGAGTAGACCGTGACGGGGCATCCGGTCGTGGCCGCGACTTGTGCCGGGAAATCCTTCCAGTGCGAGACCGAACCCAGGCCTTCGTGAAGGAAGACCAATTCAGGCGTGCGGGGCTGGCGTCCCGGGATGCGGTGCACTTCGACCCGATAGCCGGCGACGGTAATATCGAACGTTAGGGAAGTCTTGCGCTGGGTCATCTCTGTTGGTTATCTCGAATTTGTGTCAAACCGGAACCTGACGGTAGGGTGCATTTTTTGGATACTCCGTCGCAGTTAGCGGTGCATCCAATTGTAAAGGTGTCGTAAGCTATAAGGAGAGATTAAGGAGGGGGCTGTGCGCTGCCCGCGCTGCGGCAATGAAAATCCGGTGGCAAACCGCTTTTGCGGAATGTGCGGGGCGACCTTACTGCAGGCTCCCGCGACAGCGGCCGCGGCCGTAGGTCAAGGTCAAGCTTCGGCTCGAAACGCCGACTCGGTGGCTGCAGCCGCTCCGGTGCCAACAGCGGTGAAGGCGACACCTGCGGCAGCTGCACCGACAGGCGCCGCCGATCCCGTGATCAGCGGCCCATCTTTTCTTGGCTTGAACCAACCCGCGTCGAACCAGCCCGCGCCTTCCTCGCGCCGGCGGTCGAGTCTAAGCATTGATCCGCAGAATGCGCCAAGTTCCCGCAGCCTCGACTATCTGCTGGAGGACGAAGAACCACGAGGCGGCGGTGGGTGGAAGTTCGTTTTGATTCTTCTGGCGCTCGCACTCGCGGTGGGACTCGGATATTTGCGCTGGAAGCATCAGGGGTTGGGCTGGCTCATCTCGGGCACGAAGAACGCTCTTCATCCCACGCAAACTTCGGAGCCGGCGGACTCAAGCGTGCCGCCGCCGTCATCTTCCGGAACTGCGAGCACCTCACCGCCCGCAGCAAACCCAACTGCCCCGGCAGGGTCGCCACCCGCCCCTGCTGACTCCACTGCGACGCCATCGTCTCCTGCACCTGCATCGGCTAATCCAGGCTCAGGTACAGCCACTTCGGCGGCGCCCGCTCCTGCGAATCCTGCAAGTTCGCCCGCGGCCCAGGCGTCAAAACCGGAGACATCGGCGACGGGAGAAGCGCCGAAATCCGACTCGTCTCCTCCAGCAGCGGAGGAATCCACCGTAGCGAAAGATTCGAGCTCCGATGCCTCCGACGCTTCGCCGGATGCTGTCGCCGAGAAGCCGAAAGATGTGCCGGTAAAGACGCCGCCCAAGCCCGCCGCACCAGTCAGACCTGCGACGGCTGATCCCGTGGCGGAAGCGCAAAAGTATCTTTACGGGCGTGGCGCGCGACAGGATTGTGAACGCGGCATCCGCCTGTTGAAGCCTGCGGCCGCCCAGTCCAATACCAGGGCCATGATTGAGATGGGCGCATTGTACTCGGCCGGACTGTGCACGCCGCGGGATCTGCCAACGGCATATCGCTGGTTCGCGCTGGCGTTACGCAAGGATCCCGAGAATCAGGCGGTACAGACTGACTTGAAAAAACTGTGGGGCGAAATGACGCAGCCGGAGCGGCAACTGGCGATTCGTCTTAGCCAGTAGGAATTTCATCTCGACTGGAACATCGAATCTTCTGTGACATTGCGACGATTAATTCCAATCAAGCGGTGCCTATTGGCCCTCGTGCTCATGCCGCACGGGAACGCGTGGCCGCGGCAGACGGAAACAACGTCTCATACAGAGCACCCGATGGGGATCCGGCAGAGGGTGAAGGGCGTCCCGAATCTTGGCCAAGTCTCGCCGAATCTGTATCGCGGAGGACTGCCCAGCCCTGAAGGGATCAAGCGGCTGAAGAAGATGGACATCGATGTGGTGGTCGATCTGCGCGGCAGGGCGGACAAGGTCGAGGAAGCGCTGGTGACCAAGCTGGGAATGCAATATGTTTCGATTCCGTCTCATTGTCCGTTTCCGAGCGATGCGGCGTGGGCGGGTTTTCTGAAGGTGATCCGCGAGAACCAGGGGAAGAAAGTTTTTGTGCATTGCCGGCTGGGCGAGGACCGTACCGGAATGGCAGTGGCGGCTTACCGCATGGCGGATGAGGGTTGGACGGCGTCCGAAGCGCTGCGGGAGATGAGGGCGTTCGGTTTCAGCACGTGGCATCGCGCAATTTGTCCGGGAATGGAAGGGTACGTTGAGGAATTTCCCGAGCGGTTGAAAAAAGATCCTGCATTTCGCGATCTGTCTCCGCCGCCCCAGCCTGGATCCAGATGAAAAACACGCCCCCACCCTGGCAGAGGATGCAAGGGTGGGGCTTCCCGCATCGAGGCTGGTATACCTGGGAGACAGGAAGTCACCGCACTTTTCAGGCTGCGATTCGGCGGTGACGGGTGGTTGGTCGTGCGGTCGTTTATTCGTCTGACATGCGAATTCCTCGCTCGCGGGTATAGTGCGACGACGCATCAGAACGTTTCGCGGGCGGCGGATGATTCTTAAAGATGCCAGGTACTGGATCGACAGACTTCAGCTGATCCCGCACCCCGAGGGCGGTTACTACCGTCAGACTTACCGGGCCGTGTTGACACTGGAGGAGGCGGCTTTGCCGCCTGAGTTTGGGGGTAGCCGGTCGCTGGCAACGGCGATCTATTTTCTGCTGGAGGGAACGGACTTCTCCGCGTTTCACCGCTTGCGGTCTGACGAGATGTGGCATTCCTATGCGGGCGGGCCTCTGGTGGTGCATGTCATTGGTGAGGACGGACAGCATTCGGAGATTCTGCTCGGCAGTGATGCGGAGTCGGGGCAAGTATTTCAAGCAGTGGTGAAGGCGGGATGCTGGTTCGGGTCGCGCGTGCGGGATCCAGGCGCGTTCGCGCTGGTGGGGTGCACAGTGTCACCGGGGTTTGATTTTGCGGATTTCGAGTTGGCAAAGCGGGATGAGTTGGTGCGGCTTTATCCGCAGCACCGGCTGTTGGTTGAGGGGTTAACCCGCGAGTAGGCGGCCCCGGTCCGGCTCCTGGCGACTTGGTTAAGCTTTTATTTCACGGCGGCGGCTCTCTTAGGGAACATCTCTCCGATACGGCGGATTTGCGCGCCGACTCCCTTTAGCTTCTCTTCGATGTGCTCGTAGCCGCGGTCGATGTGGTAGACGCGGTCGATGATGGTCTCGCCATCGGCGACCAGGGCGGCGAGGACCAGCGACGCCGAGGCGCGCAGATCGCTGGCCAGCACGGCGGCGGCGCTCAGTGGCGTCTTCCCGCGAACGATGGCGCGGCGGCCTTCAATCTTGATGTTGGCGCCCATCCGGACCAACTCCAGCGCATGCATGAAGCGATTCTCGAAAATATTTTCCGTGACGATCGAGGTCCCGTCGGCCTGGGTCGCGAGCGCCATGAACTGAGCCTGGCAGTCGGTGGGGAAGCCGGGATACTCTTCGGTGCTCATGTCGGCGGCGGTGAAGGGGTTGTCGCCCATGACCCGGACCGAATCAGCCGAGGCCTTGGTTTTGACTCCGACCGCGTGCAGCTTGGCAAGCAGTGCCCCCAGGTGCGAGGGATCGCATCCCGCGACGTTGAGGTCTCCTCCGGTCATGGCGCCAGCGACAAGGAATGTGCCGGCTTCGATGCGGTCGGGGATGATGCGGTGCTTTGCGCCTTTCAGCTTGCTGACGCCTTTCACGCGGATCGTTGGCGTGCCTGCGCCTTCGATTTTTGCTCCCATTTTGTTAAGCAGGTCGGCCAAGTCCGCCACTTCGGGCTCGCGGGCGCAGTTCTGCAGCAGGGTCTCTCCTTCGGCAAGCGTTGCGGCCATAAGCAGGTCTTCGGTGCCGGTGACGGTGATCTTGTCGAAAACGATTTCGGCGCCCTTGAGCCGTGCCGCGGTGGCCTCGACGTAGCCGTGGTCCTGGATGATCTTGGCGCCGAGCTGCTCGAGCCCTTTGATGTGCAAGTCGATGGGGCGAGCTCCAATGGCGCAGCCGCCGGGGAGCGAGACGCGGGCGTGACCGCAGCGAGCGACCAGCGGGCCAAGAACGAGCGTGGAAGCGCGCATGGTCTTGACCAGTTCATACGACGCCTCCGGCGAGGCGAGATTGGCGCAATGGAGCGTGGTGCGGTGCTGGGCGCGTCCGTAGCCGAGTTCGACATCCGCGCCCATGGCTGCGAGCAGGTTGCGCGTGGTCTGAATGTCGCGTACCTGCGGAATGTTTTCGAGGATGACCGGTTGGTCGGTGAGCAGGGCGGCAGCCATGCAGGGGAGGGCGGCATTCTTGGCGCCGCTGACGCGCACGGTCCCGAGCAACGGGTCGCCACCGCGGATCACAAATTTGTCCATAGCGAGAGGAATCCTTGAGTTGCGCTTTTATTCTAGCGGGGAAATGAGGCGCGGGCAGATAACCGGGAGGGCACGGACGTTTGGGGACGGGATCAGCGGGCGGTGTTGAAAGTCAAGGTCCCCACTTCCCGCGCCGACAAAAGGCGCGAGAAATCGGGCATCAGCTAGTTCTTCGCCAGCGCGATAGCCTGGCGGACATGGCCTTTGGATTTCTTCAGCGCGGCGGTGGCTTGAGCGCGGGGCGCGCCCGCGGCCAGCATCACGACCGCGACCGGGGTTCGGTTGCCTGCCGCTTTCAGGGCACGACTTGCGGTGTCGTGGTCGGCGCCGGTGGCCTGCTCGACGATGCGGATGGCGCGCTGAGTGAGCTTCTCGTTCTTGGTCCAGACGTTCACCATCAAGTTGCCATAGACATAGCCGAGGCGGCACATGGTGCCGGTCGAGATCATGTTGAGGACCATCTTGTGCGCGGTGCCGGCTTTCATCCGTGATGATCCGGCGAGGACTTCGGGGCCGACTTCGGTGATGATGGCGAAATCGGCGGCGCGCTCGAGGGGCGAGTCGCGATTGCAGGTGAGCGCTATAGTGCGGGCGCCGCGGGCGCGGGCGTATTCGATCGCGGCGATGGTGAACGGAGTGCGTCCGCTGGTGGCGATGCCGAGAACAATGTCGTGCTTGCCGGGCTTGCGCTTTTTCAATTCCGCGACCGCGAGGGCGGTGTCGTCTTCGCTGGCTTCGGTGGAGGCGCCCAGCGCTCTGGGGCCTCCGGCCATGATGAATTGCACCGTGCGCGGATCAGTGTTGAACGTGGGCGGAATTTCGGAGGCGTCGAGCGCGCCGAGCCGGCCGCTGGTTCCGGCACCAACATAGATCAGGCGTCCGCCGCTGCGGAGTCCGGCCGCGATCGTGTCGATAGCACGGGCAATCTGCGGCAGCGCGTGGCGGACCGCGGCGGCGACGGTGGCGTCTTCGTCGTTGATGAGCCGGACGATTTCGAGCGAGGACATGCGGTCGAGATCGGCGGCAGCGGTGAGGATTTGTTCGGTGAGGAGGATCCGAAGATCGGATTTGGCTTTGCGAACTCGGGTCAAATCGCGCGCCTTTCTACCTTGGTGTGGGTTGCATACAAGCTCATCGGTATTTCTCGAGAGCCTCAATTACTGCATCGTGGAATTTCGGCCGGACTTGTTTGATGGCTTGATTCGAACAGTCGGGCCAAGTGCGGTTCGTCAACAAGGTTATCGAAAGCTGGCGCTCGGGGTCGCTCCACAGTGAGATTCCGGTGTAGCCGAGGTGGCCGAAGGATGCGGTGCTGAAATACCTTCCAGACTGCGACTGAACAGACGGCGTGTCCCAGCCTAGGGCACGCGAAGTACCTGCATGTGCGGACTCCCGGCGGGTGAAGAGGGCGACGGTTTCGGGCTGGAGGATGGGGCGTCCGCCATTGAGCATGGCATGGGCGAACCGGGCAAGGTCTTCGGCTGTGGAGAACAGGCCCGCGTGTCCGGCGACGCCGCCGAGGACGAATGCATTCTCGTCTTGAACTTCTCCTTGGATGATTCGACTGCGAAAGGTGCTGCGGGCTCCGAGTGGGCTTGCGCTTGACTGGGTAAGCGCTGCTGGCTTTTCGCCGACAGAGCCTGCCCTGAGCTTGCCGAAGGGAGTGTCCGCGCCACATTTTTCTACCCGCTCGTCGGCGGTGGGAGGGATTTGCGTCCGCATTGCTGCGGGCGGATTGAACGTGGTGCCGGTCATGGCCAGAGGGCCGAAGATCTCGCGCTGACAGAATCGGTCGAGGGATTCTTCCGCGATTCGTTCAAGAGCGGCGCCGAGGATGATGAATCCGATGTCGCTGTATTCGGCGCGAGTGCCGGGGTCCGCGGTGAGTGGCATGGTGAAGGCTGCACGCAGGAGTTCGTCGCGCGAGTGGGCCTCGAGGAACAGCCTTTCGTAGGCGGGCAGGCCCGAGGAGTGAGCCAGGACCATGCGCACCGTCACGTTATGGCGGCGCGGATCGGGTTCGCCGCAGGAGTCGACGAGGAATTCCGGGATGGTGCCCAGCAACGGCGCGTCGAGTTCGAGAAGGCCTCGTTCGTAAAGCAGTGCAGCCATTGTCGTGGTGGCGACGACTTTGGTGACTGAGGCGAGATCGAACAAGGTCGCTGGCGCAACTGCGGCTGACGCCGTCTCGTATGTGAAGCGGCCGAAAGCATTGAGGGCGATGAGGCGGTCCTCGTGGGTGACGGCGACCGAGGCGGCCGGAAAGACGTGCTCGTCGATTGCATCGCGGAGGACGGAGAAGGCGGAAGGGAACTGCTCCCTTTGCTGGTCGAAGGCTGAGACGAGAGTTGGAGCAGCGCGATTCAGGATTTGGACGCTCGTTATGATTTCGCTCTCTGTGCGGTTTATAGCAGAGTTGGCAGGAAGCGTAAAGCCACAGAGCTACACAGGAATCAAGTTTTATTACTTGAGTTTGTTGAGTCACGGTGCTCCGGTTGTGTAGAGTCAGAGCATCTTCTTCTTTCATTCCAAATCGGGGGCGGAGAAAATCCCCACTCTTTCGCGAAAGGCGCGAAAGGATGGGGCGCCCAGATTTCGCCTGTTCATCATCCTTATCTTTATCTTTCTGGCAGCGGTATGTGGTTGGGCCCTTTACGCAGAGCCAGCGGCTGTCCCAACACCCTCGTCCTCTACGCCGGTAACCTCAGTACGGCTCGGTACGGTCGACTCCATCATTCAGCAGGCGATTGCAGATGGGAACATTCCCGGTGCGGTGCTCGTTGTGGGGCACAACGGGGCGGTAATTTATCGCAAGGCATATGGCAGCCGGGCGCTGGAGCCGAAGCGGGAACTGATGACGCTCGACACAATATTTGATCTGGCTTCGCTGACCAAAGTGATTGCGACCACGACTGCGGTGATGCAACTGGTGGAGCGGGGCAAGGTGCGGATGAATGATCCAGTGGCCAAGTATCTGCCGGAGTTTGCGCAGAATGAGAAAGAGGATATCACGGTGCGACAGTTACTGACGCACTACTCGGGGCTGGAGCCGGATCTGGATTTGAAAGCGCCGTGGGAGGGCAAGCAGACGGCGTACCGGATGGCGTTCGCCGAGACCCCTGCGCAGGCGCCGGGCTCTGGATTCACCTACAGCGACATCAATTTTATTGTGCTGGGGGCGCTTGTGGAGCGAGTCTCGGGCGAAACCCTCGAAGCGTACACGACCAAGCATATTTTTGCGCCACTGAAGATGGCGCAGACGCGATTCGTTCCTCCGGCAGTGTGGCGCGCGAAGATCGCGCCCACGCAGTACGACGAGAACGAACACATGCTGCGCGGGGTGGTGCATGATCCGACGGCGCGGCGGATGGGTGGCGTGGCGGGACATGCGGGATTGTTTTCCACGGCCGACGATCTGGCAAAGTTCGCGCAGGCGTTGCTGAATGGTGGCGGAGGGATACTGTCAGCGGTCGCAGTGGAGAAAATGACTTCGCCCGAGCAACCACCGGCAGCGCCTGTACTGCGCGGGTTTGGATGGGATATTGATTCTCCTTTTTCGTCGAATCGCGGCGATTTGTTGCCCGTGGGTTCGTTCGGGCACACAGGGTTTACGGGAACGTCGGTGTGGATCGATCCAACGACCGAGACCTACATTATTTTGCTGACGAATGCCGTCCACCCGCGGGGCAAAGGGAATGCGATTGCGCTACGGTCTAAGGTGGCGACCGAAGTGGCTGCGGCGTTGGCCTTGAACCCGACCGAGAAGGACGCCCTGCGCTGGAAGAGCATCACCGGATACAACGAGGCGCAGAGTGCGGCCCGGCGGATGAGTACCCGCAATGGCAGCGTGAAAACTGGTGTCGACGTGCTAGAGCAGCACGGGTTCGATGTGCTGCAGGTGGCCGGGCGCAAGAAAAAGATCGGTGTGCTGACGAATCAGACCGGGTTCGATGCCGAGGGGCGGAGGACGATTGATGTGCTGGCGCAGGCGCCGGCAGTCTCGCTGGAGGCGATCTTCAGTCCTGAGCACGGAGTGACCGGAGAACTCGACACGACCCACATCGGTAATTCGACCGATGCCGCGACGGGCGTGCCTGTGTACAGCGTCTATGGCGGGACCGACTCGGCGCGGCGTCCGCCCGCGGATGTGATGAAGAATTTGGATGCGGTGGTGTTTGACATCCAGGATGCGGGAGCGCGGTTTTATACCTACGAGACGACGCTGGGATACTTTCTGGAAGCTGCGGCTCAGGCTGGCGTGGAGTTGATTGTGCTGGACCGGCCGAATCCGGTTACCGGGTCGTTTGTGCAGGGCCCGGTTTCCGATGCGGGGCGGGAGAATTTCACGAACTACTGGACCGTGCCACCTCGGCACGGGATGACCCTGGGCGAACTGGCTAAGATGTTCAACGCGGAGCGGAACATCAACGCAAAGTTGACCGTGGTGCCGATGGATGGGTGGCAGCGCGGGGACTGGTTTGATGCGACGGGGCTGGCCTGGGTAAATCCGTCGCCGAATCTGCGGAGCGTCTACGAGGCATCGCTCTATCCCGGTGTGGCGCTGATTGAGGGCACAAATATTTCCGTGGGGCGGGGCACCGACACTCCGTTTGAACTGGTGGGCGCGCCCTGGATCAAAGGCAGGGAACTGTCCTCTTATTTGAACGGGCGGGGGATTGGGGGAGTGCGTTTCGTTCCAGTAAGCTTTACGCCGACTTCCGCCGTGTACCCCGGGCAGACCTGCTGGGGAGTGAACATCATGGTTACGGATCGGAACGGGTTTGATGCGCCCGAGTTGGGGATTGAGCTGGCGGCGGCGCTGCACAAGTTGTACGCCGCGGACTTCAAGATTGAGCGCATGACCGATTTGCTTGTGAATCAGAGCGTGTACGACGCGCTGATGGCGGGGCAGGATCCGCGGCGGATTGCGCAGGATTGGCAGGACGGGTTGGAGAAGTTTCAGAAGGTGCGAGAGAAATACTTGATCTACAAATAGGGGCTGTCTATCCGCGTCAGCTTGGCCTTTCCGGTGAAACGTCAGCCGTGGCGGCGTCACTATCCTAGGCATGGGAGGTGAGCATGGACATTCTCGACATACCCTCGGATTCCGCGTCCTACGACAGTTCCTGGTTATTTCCGCAGCCCTTGTCGGTCTGCCAGCGATATTCCTCCGGCATGTTTTTCTCGGCCAAGGCGGAGCCGAATCCGGAAAGACTCTGCTGGTTCAAGCGTGGCGACAATCATTTGCAGATCTACCGCGCGCAGTGTCTTTTGAACCGTTACATTGGCGGATACTTCGGGCCGGAATGGTTGACGAGCGGCGGCCTTCGCTGGCCGTACCTTCTGGAAGATGGGATGCTCCGGTTCGACACCGAGCTGGCCTTGAAAGAGTTTCAGCAGCGTTGGAGCCTGCCGTCGAGTGGCTGTCTCTGTCCCAAGACCCGAGTGATGCTGCCTCCCTTGCTGCGCTTCCGCGGATTTTTGCTGCGTAAACGCTTCAAGTGTCCTCCGCTTCGTTGGTCGGGCGGTAGTCCGGGGGGTTCTGGGGCACGTTATGGCTCGTCAGGATCGTCTTCACCTCAGCCCAACAAAACGTCAGACACCCCCGTGAAGCCGGCGGTTGCCGACAATAAACCGAAAGGGAACACAGATGAGGAGGATGACGATAAGCCTTGGACACTGACCTTTACCCCGAACGTGGGAGTCGGCGGGGCGGCACCGATGTGGACCGGAAGGTCGGGCACGGGCACGAAGCTCAGGCCCGACACGCTCGAACTTGATCAAAAGACCGAGTTCGATCTCTCGCTGTTGACGGGCTGGGCGCTGGGGGATGGGAAGATCAAGCTTACCGTCGGTGCTGAATACGATGTTCCTTTGGACAAGGATCATCGCGGTCCTTCTGTTGGGAGTACGCTGGGCGATAAATCTACCATCGTCGGTAACCTCCAGGTGCAGGCCGACGACCTCCTCAAGAATGACTATGTCTCGCTCTCTCCGTTTTTGAAGTACTCTCACCAATGGCAGGGCGGGAAACAGTCTGATCAGGTCAAGGGCGGCGTGGAGTTCGACCTGGATCTGCACAAGACGCTCGGTCTGCCCAAGGGGCTGAAACTCGAGGCAGATGTCAACGCGGGGGTTCAAACTCCCGGGCCGGGCAATGACCGGGCCACGACACCATCTCTGATAGCTCCCATTGAAGGCAACGTGAATCTTACGTGGGATTTCGACCTGTTCACCTTCGGACAAGGGGAGAAGAAGGATCGCTGATTCGGGAAGGTTGGGCTACGGAGCAGCGTCTGCCAACAACTTCGCATCTTAGCCGTTATCGAACCGTGGTAACCTCAGTCTGAGTTGGGGCGGTGGTTTTGCTTCGGGAGGTGCGGGATGCGCGGACTCTTGGCGGTGCTGCTGGTTTCGGGTATGGCTTGGGGGCAGGCGGATGCTCCGAAGCCTGCAAACGCTGCTGCTCAGGCGGCTGATTCGAATCAGGCGAATTCTCCGGGGCCGGCCAAGGAGTTAAGTGCAGTCCCGGCTGCGGCGTCGGATCGAAATGCTGCGGTGATTCCGGAGGGATCGAAGATTCCGCTTTTGCTGAAGCAGGCCATCTCCACCAAGAATGCGCGCGAAGGCGATGCGGTCTACGCGGAAACGGCGTTTCCGTTTGTGGTGAACGAGCGCGTCGTGGTGCCTGCAGGAACCTATATCCAGGGAAAAATTTCGCACGTCGAGCGCGCCGGACGGGTGAAGGGGCGTGCCGAGATCCTGATGCACTTCACGACCATGATTTATCCGAGCGGGTATACCGTGATGCTTCCGGCGTCCGTGGAGAACATGCCTGGGTCGGAAAATACTACGGTCAAGGATAAAGAGGGGACGATCCAGCAAGACAAGACTACAGGCAAGAAGATTGAAGACGCTGCCAAGGGCGGGGCCATCGGCACCGTGGCGGGGGCTACCGCCGGCGGGCTGGCCACTGGGGGCCTGAATGGGGCGCGGGTTGGCGCCGGAATTGGCGCGGCTGCCGGAGTGGCGTGGGCCTTGCTCAAGCATGGTCCTGACGTCAGGCTTGAAGTGGGTACTTCGATCGAGATGGAGATTCAGCGGGCGATCCCGGTGGATGCGAGCCGGATTCAGGTCGCGAAGGCGGGATCGTAAGTCCTCGTTGACCTTTACCGGGCGGAGCGGACCTCGTCCTCGACTCTCGTGATGGAAACGCCTGGTAGGCCGCTGGCGCTGCCGAGTACATGGGGTCCTTCGCTGGCTCCGGATGACAGCGAGTCAACGCTAGGAAAGACCGGCACAACCTCTCGCGCATCAAGCCAAGCAACCCTCCTGTCTCGCGAATTGCGCCCCGTCTTCTTCCCTCTGCTATACAATCCGCGGTAGGAGCAGTTTGCGCTCGATCGTGGAGGTTCCTGTGGAAGCGTTCGGTTTTGGCTTCGGCACCATCGCCATCATCATCGCGGTTATTTACCTTCTGAGTTCCATCAAGATTCTGGCCGAGTATGAGCGCGGCGTGATTTTTCGCCTGGGGAGGCTGCTGCCCGCAGCCAAGGGGCCGGGAGTCATTCTGGTTTTCTCGCCAATCGATCGCATGGTGCGCGTATCACTGCGGCAGGAGGCGCTGGAGGTGCCACCGCAGGACATCATTACCCGCGACAACGTCACGCTGAAGGTCAACGCCGTCATCTTCCTGCGCGTGATTGAGCCCCGGAAGGCGGTGGTCGAGGTTTCGAACTACGTCTACCAGACTTCGCAGTTTGCCCAAACCACACTCCGCTCGGTGCTTGGCGAGCAGGAACTCGACGAACTGCTGTCTCATCGGGAGAAGATCAATCTGCGGCTGCAGAGCATTCTCGATACCCACACATCGCCCTGGGGCGTGAAGGTCACCAACGTCGAGGTCAAACAGGTCGACATGCCGGAATCGATGCTTCGTGCCATGGCCAAGCAGGCCGAAGCGGAGCGCGAGAAGAGGTCAAAGATTATTCACGCCGAGGGCGAATTCTCGGCGGCGCAGCGACTAGTGGACGCGGCGCATCTGCTGTCGAGCGAGCCCGTCAGCGTGCAGCTTCGTTACTTGCAGACTTTGACCGAAATTGGTGTCGAGAAGAATACGACGGTGGTGTTTCCGGTGCCAGTGGATTTCTTCTCGGGGATCCAGAAATTGTTGGCTGCGCCGAGCGCGAGTTCAGCGCCGGCGAAAACGGCGTAGGGAGCGCGGTGTTCTTCGGAGCCGTGGAGTGCATGTTGATTGCGCGTAGTAATTGGAGTCGAACTATGGCTACGGCAGAAGATACTGAGATAACGCTTGGAACCGGCAAGCTTCTGGTGCTGTTTTTTGGACTGGTGGGCGTGTGCGCGCTTTTCTTCGCGCTTGGATATTCGCTGGGACGGAAGTCGGAACCGACCATCGCCGCCGCCAGCGCAGCGGTTGCTCCGATAACCCCGGGCGCAAAGGCAAACGGCGGATCGGCGGCGCAGATGACGTTCTATAAGTCCGTCGAGCAGAAGGATGCTAACCCCGAGCTCACGCCAGCGCCAGACTCGAAAACCGGTACGGCAGCCGCAGCGACACCGGCCAATGCAAACACAACGCCGACGACGCCGGCGGGCACTCCGGATTCAACCTCCATTCTTCCGACCGGAGGATATTTCGTGCAGGTGGCCGCCGTGAGCAAGCAGGAAGATGCAGACTCGCTGGTCGACGCGCTCAAGAAGAAGCAGTATCCCGCCTTTGTGGCGGCGCAAGTCACGTCTGACAAGCTGTTTCGTGTCCAGGTTGGGCCCTTCCAGGACGTTAAAGATGCCGAGGCGATGCGCGCACGGCTGATCGGGGATGGGTACAGCCCGATCGTGAAGAAGTGAGGAGTACTGAACCGCAGCAAAAGAACCTCTTGAACCCTTAACGCGCAAATCCTTACAGCCCTCGCGGAACGAGCACGAAGTGGTCGATGGCAATCTTGGCTCCGTCGTCCGCCCGGAAGGCCTCCAGCCGAAACACGATTGTCACTTCGTCAAACCGACGGAGCGATTGAGTGCTGGGTAAGGGAAAGTTCAAGGTTTCGTTGGCAGGTGATCGCTCTTTATTTTGCGACCGCCGAGAACTGGCGGTGATCGTCCCAAGAGACTGCGAGGGTTTTCCAGGCAAACTTGAGTTCACCAGGATGAGTTCCAGAGAGACCGTTTCTGGGTAGAGGTCCGCGTTTCGAATGGCGATCTGGATTTTGTAACAGCAATCCAGATTGATCATGGTGCCGAAATGCTCGTGTGCCTCCATCGATAGCGGACGCCGGTCAGTGGAGTGGATGTCGAGCAACTCGGGACTCCCGTGCGCCTGACGAGAAGTGCTGGGAGGGTACAGATCGGGCGCTTTGAAAAACCAATAGACGCCGTTGAATGGAATAATCAATGGCTTTGCACTGCGGTTGCTCTTGAGCAGGCCGTTTCCCAGTGCCGGGACTGGGGCTACCAGCTTGGTAAGCGTCTGTTCCTTGGGCCAGAGGATGACGCCGGAGTTGGCCTCCCTCGCGGCTGGAAACTGACCTTCGGACTCCTTTTTCCCGCCTGAGTGCTCGCGCCGCTCGTTATCTTTCGATGCCTTCTCGCCACCTGGTTCCGCGCGTCGGTCCGCAGTTTTAGCGTGGCTCGAGTGATGCCGGGAGGGGACGCCGAAGCCGCCAATCCGGTACGCGTTCTGAAGATATCGAATCAACCCGCCCGCCGTGAAAACAGTAGCCATCGCCACGATGAGGAGAATGCGCGATCTCGACTGCGACGATCTGGAGTTCTGCCAATTGTCTTGAGAAGCGTCCATGAAGAAAGACCACGACCACACAGCCGAGCTGATGCCTACAAGCATTGCAGCCGTGAAAGGGTAACCAGCAAAACCGGCTAACGCTCCGGTTTGAGCGCATAACGCCGCGCCGACGGCGCGGAGCAGTCGCCAGAACCCGGGCGACGATTCTGGCGGGCTGAACGCGATGCGACCAAGGGAAAGGACTGGTGATTCGTTCCCATCAGCCTGGGCGCTCCAGTCTTTTATTAAGTGAAAAGATTTGGCAATGCTAGCCACCAGGACGGCCGCCATTGCCATCGCCCATGCTGAGTTCTCTCGCATGAAAAGCGCGAGCGGAGCAAGCCAAACCGCATCGAGCGATACTCTTAAGATGAGACGTGGAGGAGCCAGGCGCACGGTGCTTGGCTGGATCAAGTAAGAGCCCCAAGCGGCTACCGAACTGGCTAGCAATACCGCCAGCGCCCTCTCGACTGATGAACTGACTAACGTGGTCCAAGACAGAGAGTGCACTAGCGGCAAACGGCACACAACAGAGGCAACAGTTCCTCCGGCAAGCAGTGCCGCAATTGGTGGCAACCATCGGGTGATTGGTCTCGGCTCCGATTCGCGAATCAGATCGAGAGTGTTCATGCTGAAACTCCTTTTCGGGAATAGGCCAGATAGTTTTCCTTCCGGTGGGCGCGATACTGGCTCGATCTGACAGTTCAGCGACGAACACGTGCGTCTGTGACGAATGGACACCGAAATAGCGAAGAAGGTTCCTGTGGGCGGGTGCCCACCGTGACACCAAACTTCAACCATTTCTTACATTGACACCCGTCGATTTTCGGGGTATTCCTGAGACCAGCCATGTCTGCCGACGCCTCGCTCGATCGCGCGCTTCACGCCATTGCCGACCCGACGCGCCGCCGCATTCTGCGGGCGCTGAAAGAGGGTGCACTCGAGGCGAAAGCCGCAGGCAAGAGCGCTGGTACTGGAAGCTGCTTGTGCGCAGGGGACATCGAAGAACGAGTTCACCTTTCGCAACCTACCATCTCTCACCACATGGCCATCCTGACGAAGGCCGGACTGGTCGCGGCCGTGAAGCAGGGGCAGTGGCGTTGGTACCGCCGCGATGAGAAGGCGATCCACCAGGTAGTGAAGATACTGCGCGGGAAGCTGTAAGAGACGTTTATTGAGGCGCGGAAGGCAGCCCCATCTGGCCACGGAGTTCCTGCCACTCTTCGGTGACTCGCGGCTCGTGTGAGAGTTCGGCAGCGCGATGGAGCGACTGCTCGGCCCTTGCCAGATCGTTCAGTTGTAGCAGACATTCTCCCAGACCGGCCCAGGCATACCAATCCTGCGGAAATTCTCTGATCACTTCGTTGAAGGTGACCACAGCCTCGTTGCAGCGGCCGGCCTCGCCGAGCTGCAACGCGACCTGCACGTGAGCCCGCGCAAGGTTCAGCGCCACGGGAGCGTTGTGAGGCGCAATTTGATGAGCCACCGTGAACACCGTCAAGTCATCCTTCCACGCATTTTCCTGTCTCACCGTAAACACAGTGAAGACAATCGCCAGCATGCCCGCCACGGCTAGCGAGGCGATGCGAAGCTTGTCCATCAGGTGCCAACCGGTGGCCAGCAGAAGCATGAGGCCCGTCAAGGACAGATAGGTGTATCGGCCGTGCAAGAAGTCTCCGGGGTTAAGCGAGTTCAGGTTCAAGGCGAGCAGAATTGGAAGCACCAGGAACAGAGAACCTAAGACCAGCGCACACTCGACACCGGCCGCCTCTCGATCAGGCAAATCGCGAGTCTTTTTCCAAGCCCAGAGCAAAGCCGCTGCTATGACCATTAAGGCGCAGCCTACTCCTAGCCCTGGCAGCAGGACATTACGCGCGGAGAATGTATCGACTTCGCTGGAGTCGGCAAAAGCACGCAGCCGTACCGGCCACAGCAGCACTTTCAGGTAGAACCAAAGAGTTGCCGGCACCGACCGTGCGACCGTGCTCCAAGACAAGTTCTGTGAGCGTGCCCCGAGGCGTCCTCCCAAAGCATGAAGGCGCAAGAGCAGGTAAATCACCGTCACGCAGAGGAGCGGAATGATCTGGCATAACGCGCGGAACAGGCGCGATCCGAGGTTGGCACCGTCGTAGTTGAGGCTGGGCATCACGAGTGCCAGTGCAAACAGTACCGGGATCAACACTATGGCAGTTTCCTTTGCGAAGAGCGCAACCAGACAAACAACAGCGGAGGCGATCAGCCATGCCACCGACGATCGGGCCTCGGCCTCGCTTGGCTTGCGGAGTTTTCTGCCGGATTTGCCGGCTGGCGGCGAGCTCTGGGCGGAGAACTTGTCGGCATACCGGAGGTGGCAAAGCACGCTCCCCAATACCGCGGCCGACATCAGCGGATCGGGCACCGTCACCCATGCAACCGACTCGGTATGAGCAGGATGCAACGCGAACAGCGCGCTGGCCATCAATGCGGCGCTGCGATCCCGGAGCAGCTTCCAGACCAGCAGTCCCAGCAGAACGGCGACCAACACATGTTTCACGATGCTGAGGAAATGCCATCCCCAGGGAGACATCTCGTTAAGGATGAAATTGAGCCTCATCCACAAAACGAAGACCGGACGGTAGAAACTCGTTGGCCCCCCAGTGAATTGCGCCCATACGTAATTGGTAAAGTAATCCCAGACGTGACCGGAGGATTGCACGCGGGGATCATTCACGAAACGGTGATCGTCGAGAATGAATTGAAAACTCAACGCCGGGCTGTAGGCCGCGAAGATAACAATGATCAAAGCAGTCGCTACAATCAAAAAGTTCAGAGGCGACAACAATTCGGGTGGTCCTGGCCGCGGCGCCGGGACAGGAGTCTTCTGCTGCCGAATCGGAGGGGATAGTTTCATTCATTCTTACAGAATGACTGGAAGGAAATTGTCTCACACCCCCATACCCGTTACGGGGCGTGACTCTGAGTTGTCTCACTAGGGCGTGCCCAGGGCCCACTTCTCCAGATCTCCAGTAGAACGCAGGAGACCGAGTTGCGCGCGCTCGAGTTCGAAGGTGACGTCCTGCAGTGCGATAAAGCGCTCGCTGGCTTGGGAACGGGCGCCGTCGAGGTCTTGAATCGTGGAGGTGCCCGCGTCCATGCGGGTCTGAACCGCCGCCAGATTTTTCTGTGCGATTTCGTATTCCAGTTGGGCAACCTCACGCGCGGCCTGCATTTGAGCAACGGCGCGCTGCAGGCGAAGGGTCTCTTCGGAAACCTGGTTGCGGGCGGCTTCCGCCTGCTTGGTGGCTTTCAAGGCATCGGCATCGGCGGCCTGGGCGCGCGCACGCTGCGAAGCATTGAACAACGGAAAGCGAATGGAAACTCCGATCGTGGCATTATTTTGTTGGAAGCTGTTGGTAGTGCAGAGAACCGAAATGCCGGATACGACGCAGGGTTTCGAAGGGATGTAGTAGTTCTGGAAGTTATTGAACTTCGAGAGCAAGGCATACTGAGCGGCGAAGTCGAAGCTGGGCCAGAGAGACCGGTGCTCTCCTTCAGCGCGCAGATACTGGGCTCGTGCGTGCTCGACAGCAGCCCGAACACCTGGATTCAAATCCGCGGCGTGGGCTGGTGCGGTTGCGTCTTCTGGCATCGCCGGAAAGTCGGGTAGCGCGTCGGGCTCGGTCTGAAGGCTGGCCGCGGGAAGTCCGGTGAGCTTGGAGAGATGCTCGCGCAACACATCGGCTGCACCCTGGGCTTCGGCAATGCGCAGGCGCACGCGCGCGGCTGACAGGCGCGCCCGAGTGCCATCCAGTTCGCTGTCCACGCCTTCTTTGACGCGCTCGGCGATGGCAGCCTGCATTTTTTCAGCTTGGCTTTCGGTTTCCTGCAGTTGGGCCAGGCGCTGTTCCCACTTGGCCAGTTCCGCGTAGCTCAAGACCGCGTCCTGAATGATCTGATTGCGCTGGTCTTTGTTCTTAAAAGATGCGACGGCGGAATCGATCTTGGCGGCGCGCACGAAATCGCGCAACGACGGGTTCAGCACCGCTGACTGCGCGTTGAGGTTGAACAACGACGGCGCGGATCCCTCAAGCCCGAGGGGGAATCCGTAGGAATAGCCCAGTCCGGCGCCCGTGGACAGTTGTGGGACGTAGTTGTCCTTGAGTTCGCGATAGCCGGCGGCGGCCCGCTGTTCGTCGGCCGCTGCGATTGCGCCGCCGGTGGCGTGAGTCAGCGCGAGCTGAACGACACGCTTGAGAGGGACCGGCTGTGCCAGCAACGTAGCGGGAATTAATAGGGCTGCCAGTGTCCATCCTGCGCGCAGCGCACCTCGGCACGAGTTTTTCATTGCGTCCCTTCCACAGTGAGTTGGAAATGATTGTATGAACAATTTGGATGCCAGCGAGATTCTAAATGTCAGCGGGGAGCGCGAGTACAATCAAGACTCCCACCCTCTCCGAAAAGACGCGAATAGGCTGAGGCACCCGCCTTTTCAACATCATCACGGCTGGATCCGCTTCAAGTCGGCTTGAGCGCGCACGTAACCATGTGCGAGTGCGATGGCGGCCCGGTATTCGCCGGCAGCAGCCTGGCGGTCCCCTTGCTTTTCGAGTAATTGGCCGAGCATGTCGTGCGCTTTGAATGCGGGACATTCTTCAACCGGTGCGTACAGATAGCGGCGCAGAAGACGCGCTGCCAGGGGCAAGTCGCGGCTCGCGCGCAGCAGGATGCTGGCGCCGTCGCGCAATGCCTCATGCTGTTCGACGGGTGCGGCTTCGAGGTTACGCAGAACTTGCTCCATATCGTCCAGCCGATTATTGCGGAGAAGAAGACCAGCGAGATCAACCCAGGCGCGGCCCAGAGTTTGATTGGCAGCGATAGCGGCGCGATACTCGCGCTCTGCTGAAGCGGAGTCGTGGCTTTTTGCTGCAATATGAGCGGCAATCCAGTGCGCCAGCGCGGGATTGAGTGTCGCGATCGCGTCGGCCTGAGCTTGTGCTTTGTCTTTGCCGCCGCCAACAATACCGGGGGCTTCCAAATAAAACTCGGCGAGATCGGCGCGGGCTTCCCAGCTTTGAGGGTCAAGTTCCACCGCGCGTTCGAAGGAAGAGCGGACTTTTTTTGCCAGCCCGGCGGCGGATAGGAACCCGGCACGATCCGCTTTTTCTCCGTAGATGCGGCCCAACCAGAGATGATAAAGCGCCTTGTGCGGATCAAGGTTGCGGGCGCGCTCGCAATTGGCAATGCCACGATCCCATTCTTCCAGCATGAAATAAGCGCGGCAGAGCAGGTTGTAGGAATCGGCATCGGTACTGGAGAGTTCGAGCTGGCGCTGCAGCGTCTGGATGGCGTCGTCCACGCGGCCCGCCGCAAGCAGTTCTTTCGGGGAAGCGACGGCATGCGTCGGTGCTAGAAATGCGCCCACGCTTACCAGAGCGGAAAACAAAAGTCGCCAAGGCTGGCAACGAAAACGGAGGCGTAAATCAGCGCGCTGCATCGGTTTAGGGAACCACTTTGACCGAAGCGCCGTCGGAGAGCGGCGCTTTGGAGTCTTCTGAAGGCAGCGCGACCGAGGCACCTTCGTTAAGACCGCTCGCGATCTCGACGCGGGTGAGATTCTGTAGTGAAATCTCGACCGGCTGACGCTTCAGGCGATTGTTGATGATCTGGAAGACGTAGGGTTTGCTGTCGTCGACGTGTACCGCATCGCGCTGCAGGGTCAGGACATTGTCATGTTGGGCAACCACGATGGTGACGCCAACATTGACGTTGGGCAGCAGACGCAGGTCATGGTTGTCGATCAAGCACGTGGTCTCGCCGACATTCCTGGATAGTCGCACTTTCACGGTCGAGGGGACTGTGCTGACCCTGCCCGTCCAAGTTCGGCCGGGGACAGCGTCCCATGTAATTTCCACGATTTGTCCAACCTGAAGTCGGCCAATGTCAGGTTCGTCGACGAAGGCGCGCACCAGCACGCGCGAGAGGTCGGCCTCTTGTAAGAGCAAGTCGCCGGCCTGCACGAAGGCACCCTGCTTGACGGGAAGGGAATAGACTACGCCGTCAAAGGGAGCGCGCCTGCTGGACTTGCTGAGTGCGTCCTCGGCCGCATCGTAGGCGGCTTGAGCTTCCGAGGCCTGTGCCTGGACCTTGGCGACTTCCGGGGGCGAGTAGCGGTCGGCTTTTTTCTGCTCCGCGAGCGTGAGGTCAGCCTGAGCCCGCTTTAGAGCGTCTTCCGCCGCGCGAACTTCCCCTGGGGAGGCAGCACCCTCCTGTTGCAGACGGCGTAGTGCCTCGAGATTACGCTGGGCCGCATCGCGAGCGCTCTGTGCCTTGATGGTTTGCGAATTCAAGGTGAGGAGTTCTTCCTGCGTGCCCCCGGTCGTGAGCGAAGACTGTTCGGCCTGCGCCGCCTTGATCTGGGCCTGAGCGCGAGCTGCCTGGGAGCGAATGTCGGCATCATCGAGTTGCAGCAGGAGTTGGCCCTTGCGCACGTGGTCGCCCTCCTTCACCAACAGGCGTTTCACCGTGGTCGAGATGGGGGCGTGGGCCTCGAGATTGTGAATGGGCTCAATCTTGCCGTTGGTGGAAACCAGGCTGCGGATCGGACCTCGCTGCACGGTCGTAACCCGGGCCTTCACGGGAGTCTGGTGAAGATAGGAATAAAACACCGCCACTGCGAATATGGCGAGCACGGCCCATATCCACCGGCGGCGCGACGGTGTATTCGAATTGTTCGTCGATGCCAACCTGTTGTCTTTCAGGGTGAGGCAGGTACAACGTAAGCAGTAATTTACCATTCCCGAGGCTGCCATAGGTACACGACGTTCCCCGGCGCGGTATCTGTTTGGATGCTGCCACCGAGCATTCGGCTGCACCAGGCTCCCCGCTACAATAGAGGCATGGTGAAATCGCCTCGCTACACGCCTGAGCATGCTGCTGCCGGTCTCGATGCCGACTTTCCGGAGATTGAGACCTGGCCGAACCAGTTCCCCGGTTACGAGATTGTGGTGGACGACCCCGAGTTCACGTCGGTTTGTCCGAAGACCGGGCTGCCGGATTTTGGTGCGTTAACGATCCGCTACACGCCGGATAAGAGTTGTCTGGAACTGAAGTCGTTGAAGGAATATTTGCAAAGCTATCGGAATCTGGGAATTTTTCAGGAGAACGTCGTCAACCAGGTGCTCGAGCATGTGGTGAAGTGGGCGAAGCCGGTGTGGGCGGAAGTGAAGGGGGAATTCCGTCCGCGAGGCGGGATTTCCACGACGATTGTGGCGAAGTGGCCGCGGCCGAAGCGGCGGCGGTAGGGATTCTGTTCGTCGTGCTATATTCGCTGGACCAGTGGCCCAACCTGATCTCCAACCTCGCACCGCGCTGATCATTCTGACGGCGCTGAACCTGCTCAACTATGTAGATCGCAACGTGCTGTTCGCGGTGCAGCCACTGGTGCAGGATGAGTTTCACCTCACAAATGCGCAAATCGGATATCTGACCAGCGCATTTCTTGGTTTCTACATGATTGCGGCGCCGTTTGTGGGACCGCTGGCCGACCGTTACTCGCGCAAACTAATCATCGTGCTCGGTGCGTCGTTTTGGAGCGGGCTCACGCTGCTCACTGCCGTCACGCATACGTACACAGAGTTGCTGGTCCGCCATACGCTGGTGGGGGTAGGCGAGGCGACGTTTGTGACCATTGCGCCGACGTTTGTGGCGGATCTTTTCGCGGAGAAAATGCGTGGGCGGATTCTGGGAGTATTTTATCTCGCGATTCCGGTGGGGTCAGCTGCGGGATATCTGCTGGGAGGATATCTGGCGCCGCATCACGGGTGGAGATTTCCGTTTTACGTGGCGGCGGCCCCGGGCTTCGTGCTTGCGTTGGTTGTCTTGTTCCTGAAGGAGCCGGAGCGTGGGCAGTTCGATTCGCTAAAGGAGACTCCGGAGCGGGGGACCATTCTCGGCTTGGCCCGAAATCCGGCATTTCTGACGTCGACGCTGGGGATGGCGGCCATGACATTTTCGCTCGGCGGCATCCAGGTGTGGATGCCGAAGTTTCTATTCAGCGAGCGCGGCTACACGCTGGAGGCGGCGAATCTTGCCTTCGGGATCATCATCGTTGTGGATGGCATCGTGGCCGCCCTTGCGGGCGGATGGCTGGGCGACTACCTGCTGCCTCGGATGAAGAGTTCCTATTACCTGGTTTCGGCGGCGAGCATGTTGCTCGGCGTGCCGGTCATGATCGTTGCATTATTTGCCAAGGGAGCGATCATGATCCCGGCGATCGGGGTGGCGGCTTTCTTTCTCCTGTTGAATACAGCGCCCCTGAATGCGGCTGTAATCAACTCGGTGGGAGCACACATTCGCGCGACGGCCCTGGCGGTGAATATTTTTATCATCCACATCCTGGGGGATGTGCCTTCGCCAACGATGATGGGCTGGGTCGCTGACAAGCGGTCGCTGCAGGCGGCGTTCATTCTGCCGATCATCGCGATGGGGATCTCTTCTGCCATACTGTTTTATGGGACGAAATTCGCGCCGCCGGTTGCGCTCGATGGCGCCACCCCCGGTTAGGAAAGACCGAAGCAGGATGGCTTATCTCTATTGGATTGCGGGAACAATTCTGGCGCTCGCCTGGTTTTCCCGCATTGTGGATGCGGCTCTCGGGATGCCCTCCGTTGCTGATGTTTCCCGGCCTCAGTGGGATCGCAATCCCGTTTCGCCTGCGGGAAATCCTCGCGTGTCCATTATCGTTCCGGCCCGGAACGAAGAAGACATAATTGAACAAGCCCTACGCACACTGCTCGCGCTTGATTACAACAATTATGAAGTCATCGCCGTCAACGACCGGTCGACCGATCGGACGGGCGAGATTTTGGACACGATTGAGAAAAATCCCCACTTCTCGCCGAAGTCGCCAGAAATCGGGCACCCGAATTTCCCAAGTCTTCATGTGCTGCATCATCGCGAACTTCCTGACGGCTGGCTGGGCAAGACTCATGCCATGTGGACCGCTGCGAATCAGGCGACGGGCGACTGGCTGCTTTTCACCGATGCCGACGTTTTGTTCAAGCCCGATTCGCTGCGGAGAGCGCTGGCTTACGCGGAAAGCGTGCCCGCAGATCACGTTGTGCTGTTTCCGCAGATGATCATGAAGCGGCCGGGCGAGTACATGATGATCGCGTTCTTCCAGACCATGTTCATGTTCGGACACCGGCCGTGGAAAGTGGCCGATCCCAGCACCGACGATCACATGGGCGTGGGCGCTTTCAACCTGGTGCGGCGCAGAGTCTATGACGCGGTGGGAACCTACGAGGCGCTCCGCATGGAAGTGCTCGACGACATGAAACTGGGCAAGGTGGTGAAGAATGCAGGCTTCGCCCAGCGTAACGTCTTCGGCGGTGACTTGATTTCCATCCGCTGGGCGCACGGCGCGATGGGAGTCGTGAACAATCTGACCAAGAATTTCTTTGCCGTGTTGTCGTTTCAGTGGTGGCGGACTGTGATCTCGGCGTTCGGACTGGCGTTTCTCAACTTCGGGCCTTTTTTGGGCGTGTGGCTGGCGCATGGCTGGGCGCGCGTGCCTTATGCGGTGGCCCTGGGATCGATGTTTCTGATTTACATCGGGATGTCGTGGCGGTCGTCGGTGCCGTCATATTATTTCCTGCTGCATCCGGTGAGCACGACGATGTTCATTTACACGCTGCTGCGCTCCACGGTGCTGACGCTTTGGAATGACGGGATCGAATGGCGAGGAACTAAGTATCGGCTGGAAGAATTGCGTAAGGGGATGGTGTGATGGAGACCAACCACTTCGGCAGGGATACGGCGCTCGAACCTCATAGGATGTAAATTGTGGCAGAGAAATCCTGGCCTACGACTGAGATCATCCAGGCGAAGCAAGCCAATCAGAAGAGGTCTGCTCGAGCGAAAATTGCGCAAGCCACACGGCCGTAGCGAGCCAAGGAGGCGAGCCATACGGGACGTCGTCTGCCACGGCGGCCATCCGACACCACACAATCACTCCGGTGGTTCCTGGCCTTCGACATCGTTGCCGAAGGTTTGGGTCGTGTTCGGCTTGGCTTTCGTCTTCTTCGGCTTTTTGCTGGGACGCAGGCGGCCGGCGCTGTAGTGGCCACGGTTCTCTAGGTCGTAGTTCTTGGGGATGGGAGGAATCAGGGAGGCTCCTCCAGTGATCTGGCTGATGCGGTTGAGAATGATCTCCGCGCATCCGTCATAGAGTTGCACTGGACCGTGAATCTCAAACATGCGGCCGGCGAGGGGGCGGGCCTGCTTACATCTTTCAGGTCGTGAGGAAAGATGACTACTGTAAACGGGCAAGCCATCTGATCCTCGCAGAAGTCGAGGAAGTGCACGCCCCTTGACGCCGACCTTGACCCTGACAACCATTCCGCTCACGCACTTCGTTTCTCCCACATGCTGGCTGGCTTCGTGGATAGGGATGCAGTCGGAGGCCGGCAAGGAGGGGGCGCTGCGAAAAGGGCTGCGACGAGCGCCACCCAGTCTGTCACATGCGAAGTACTAGCTCCAAACATACCCTAACTTTAGGAAAGACGGGCGAGCAACGTCTGTGATTGGAGCGGAATAAGGGAGTGTGTTGTTCCGAAGTGAAACTGGGGCGAAATCCCCACTTCTCGCGCACAAGACGCGCGAGAAATGGGGCACGCGGTTGGAGGACTTTACTTGAACGACTTGACCGCGGACGCTTCGTCGTCTTTGACGTCGAAGACGGTGTAGAGCTTGGTGATCTGAAGCAAGTCGTTAACCTTTTTGGTCAGATTCAGCAGCTTCAGTTCGCCGCCCTGATTCTTGGTCGTGGTAAACGCGCTTACCAGTTCACCAATCCCGGAGCTGTCAATGTAGTTGACGTCCTGGAGGTTCAGAACAATCTTTTTGTTGCCCTTGGAAAGCAGGTCGCGTACCGTGTCGCGGAGAATGACGCTGCCCTCGCCCAAGGTAATGCGGCCGCTGCAATCCACTATCGTGACTCCATCCACTTGCCGACTACCAACCTTCATGCTCACTGGGAAGCCTCCTTGCCGCCCGCGGTTGGCCCGTGGACGTGCTTGATCAATTTAAGTTCGGTGCCCGTTTTAGAAGGGCGAATTTCGACCACATCCATGAACGAGCGCATAAGAAAAATTCCGCGCCCTGACGTCTTGAGCAGGTTCTCCGGCGCCAGAGGGTTTGGGATCTTACTCAGGTCCATCCCCGAGCCCTGGTCGCGAATGGTGATGACCAAGGCACCGGCGGTTCGCTCAAAGGCGAGAGTCACCTTCTTGTCCGGGGCATAAGCATTGCCATGCAGAACGGCGTTGACCGCGCCTTCGCGTACCGCCATGGAAATCTGCATGACTTCGTCTTCGGGAAAACCGAGTTCGGTCGCGATGCGGGTAGCTTTCTCCTCCGCACTGTCGATCGTCTCCAAGGAGGAGTCGAGCGTATAAGAGACCCGTTGCTCGGTCATGGCCATGGACGAAAACTCAACAGACCAGGGGACGGCGGGTACGCCCGCACACCGCCCACAGGCGCTCGCCAGAAGCGTTTCCCAGCGAATGCGGTAGTTTGCCTGTACCACAGGGAATTGTCAACGAGCGCACGCAAACGGCGCAAACGGCCCGCCAACGGCCTGCTAAAGCCGGGCATTGCATCTGCTCCCATTGCTGGCGATGTTTCGGGGAATATAATCTGCGCCGTGCCTGAGATCCGTCGGCCAAACCTTAGAGCGCGTTTAAAACGAGGGTTCCTCGCTATCATTCTGACGTTGGTCGGTGTGGCGGCGCTAGCGTTTGGCCTGGACTATGCAGTCTTTCACTTGCGCGTGGCCGCGAACTGGAATCCGTTCGGAGTTGTGACCGTGGATCACTATTACGCCGTGCAGCAGAAGAGCGGGAAGACCCAGTTCATTTTCGACCCGCCCGCACCCCAGACTTGCGTGCACGCTCTGTTTCCCCACTCGGGGTGGCTGCCATGCTGGTACTTGAGCCGTCACCCGGAGCAGCGCACGGACATTTAATTGCCCGAACGTCGGAGTAATAAGATCCCGCACGCGCCAGGACGGAGAGCCCGAGAACGTAGCACTTGACGATGGGCTAGAATGTTGCCTCGGATTCAACTTCCTGCTGGACGAGGGGAACATGCTCATCAAAGTTCTTCAAAGCGCGTGCGTGCTGGCCTTCGCCTTGGTTTGGACGTGCGTGGCACAGGCCGGCTCAGGTCCGTCCGATGCCCGGTTGCAGAAGGCTTATCGCTTCCAGCAGGGCGGATGGACTTACGTTCATCTGGAAGGCTCGCCCTCCGATATCGGCTTTCAGCACGGCTATCTTCTCGCGCCTGAAATCGCCGACGCGCTCGAAGCCATCAAGCTCTTCGACACGCATCAGACCCAGCGCGACTGGGAGTTTTTCCGCACCACCGCCCGCGAGATGCTCTGGCCGCACATCGACGCCGAATACCAGCAGGAATTGCAGGGCATTGCCGACGGGGTGAAAGCGCACGGTGTGGATCTCGACTTGTACGACGTTGTGGCTCTCAACGCCTTCGAAGAAGTGCCGGACTATTACGTGCCATGGCTGGACAAGCAGCAGAAATCCGCGAAGGCACCGAAATTATCCGCGCCCGGCAACTGCAGTGCGTTCATCGCCACCGGCAGCATGACAAAGGATCACCAGATCGTGATCGCTCACAACAATTGGACGAGCTATCTTTCGGGCGAGCGCTGGGTGATGATCTTCGATATTGTGCCGGAGCATGGAAACCGCATTCTGATGGATGGATTCCCCGGCGTGATCACGAGCGACGACGATTTTGGCGTCAACGCGGCTGGCATCATGATTACCGAGACCACCATCACGCAGTTTGAAGGATGGGATCCGAAGGGCAAGCCCGAGTTCGTGCGCTCGCGCAAGGCCCTGCAGTATGCCAGCAGCATTGATGACTACGTGCGCATCATCAAAGAAGGCAACAACGGCGGCTACGCCAACGACTGGCTTATTGGCGATCGCAAGACCGGTGAGATCGCTTACCTCGAACTGGGGCTGAAGAACACGCCGCTGTGGCGCACGAAGGACGGCTATTTCGTGAGCTCGAATTTTGCCCGTGACCCGAAGGTGATTGGCGAGGAGACGACGTTCGACCCCAAGGACACTTCGTCCTCGCCGAATGCTCGTCATGTACGGTGGGAAGAGATCATGAAGGAGGCCAAAGGGAAGATTGATGTCTCAATGGCGGAGCAGTTCCTCTCCGATCATGTCGACAGCTTCGAGAAAAAAGAGCAAGCCAACGAACGGGCGCTCTGCGGGCATGTGGACGCGTCTCCTCGGGGCGTGAAGGAATGGCAGTGGAATGCTTACAATCCTGGCGGCGCCGTACAGGGGAAAGCCACCGACAGCACGATGGCCGCCAAGATGCGCTTTGTGGCGCGGGCGGGACATCCGTGCGGCGCGGATTTTCTGGCGGCGGAGTTCCTGGAGCGCCATCCGGAATACGCCTGGCAAAAGCCCTTGCTGCGGGATATGAAGGCCGGGCCCTGGACGGTGTTTACGGCGGGACAGAAAGGAAACTAGCCAGTGCCCGCGGCCAGGAAAGCAGATTCCTCGCTCCGCTCGGAATGACAAACTGCTTGGCGACGCACAAGCGAAAACTGAATCCCTCCGATAAACAATTTTGATTGGACGAGGTCGGGGACCACCCCCTAGAGTCTTACACGTGCTGACTGGCCGTACCCGAACTCGCGGACTTGTGCACCGGATTAACCCTCCAGAAGCACCCCTGACCCTGTTTCGTCCTCCGTTTCGTAACTACCAGTTTGGCGGCGCTTACGATGAAATGTTTGCGACCCCGGGTACGCCGCGGCCACACTACCAGGGCCTGTTCCAGAACCTGCTGGAGCTTCCCCCCGAGGAGCTACGGAAGCGTCAGCAGGCCGCCGACCTCTCGTTTTTGCACCAGGGAATCACCTTTACTGTCTACGGCAACGACGAGGGGACAGAGCGCGTTTTCCCCAATGACTTGCTGCCGCGGATCATTCCGCATGACGAATGGCGCCAAATCGAGAACGGCCTCACCCAGCGCATCGCCGCCCTGAACCTTTTTCTCGAAGACGTTTATCACAACGGAAGAATTCTGGCGGACGGCATCGTTCCCCGTGAACTGGTCTACAGCTGCCGGCATTTCCGGCGCGAGATGCGCGGGCTCACCGTGCCTCGCGGTATTTATGTCAGCATCTGCGGAACCGACCTGGTGCGGCTGCCGGATGGAAGTTTTGCCGTGCTGGAAGACAATCTCCGGGTGCCCAGCGGCGTCTCCTACATGCTGGCGAACCGCAAGGTGCTCAAGAAAGTGTTCCCCACGCTGTTCCGCGATTACGGCGTGTGCCCGGTCGATCACTACGCGCAGGCTCTGCTGGCTACGTTGCGGGCGCTGGCGCCAGCGAATTCTTCGACGCGACACGAGCCCAAGGTGGTTCTGCTGACGCCCGGCGTCTTCAATTCCGCCTATTTCGAGCACACGTTTCTCGCGCAGCAGATGGGCATTGAACTGGTCGAAGGCCGCGATTTGCTGGTGCACGACAATATCGTCTACATGCGGACTACGGCGGGCCTGCGCCGCGTGGATGTGATCTATCGGCGGGTCGACGATGACTTCCTTGATCCGCTGTGCTTCCGGCGAGACTCGAGCCTCGGCGTGCCGGGATTGTTCAACGCGTATCGTGCCGGGAATGTGGTCCTGGCCAACGCGATCGGCACCGGTGTTGCCGACGATAAGGCCCTCTACGCCTATGTTCCGAAAATCATCCGCTACTATCTGGGAGAGGAACCGATACTCGCCAACGTAGAGACCTACCTGCTCCATGAATCTTCCCAGAGAAGCTACGTGCTCGAGCATCTCGATGAGTTGGTTGTGAAGGCCGTGGGTGAATCTGGCGGGTATGGCATGCTGATCGGCACGCACAGCACGGCCGAGGAAAGGGAAGAGTTCCGGCGGAGGATCGAAGCCGAGCCTCGGAACTACATCGCTCAGCCGACGCTCAGTCTTTCTCGAGCACCGTGCTTCCTTGAGGGCGAGGTGCAGGCGCGGCATGTCGATTTGCGCCCTTACATTTTGTATGGGGAGAACGTCACGCTAGTACCCGGCGGCTTGACGCGGGTAGCACTGCGCCGTGGGTCGCTGGTGGTGAATTCATCGCAAGGCGGAGGAAGCAAGGATACCTGGGTTCTGCGGGCTTGAGTGAACGGAGGCGAACGGTCATGTTATCGCGCGTGGCGGACAGTTTGTACTGGATGAGCCGCTACCTGGAGCGTGCCGAACACACGGCGCGTCTGATCGATGTGGATCTGCAACTTCGACTTGATCAGTCCCCGGAAGCTGGCGTGGGTCGTTGGAGCCGGTTAATGGAAGCGTTGCAGGCCCCGGTACCCGAAGATGGCAAGATCGACGCGAGCTCTCTGTCGCAGATTCTTACCCTCGACCGGACCAATCCCTCGTCCATTCTTTCTTGCGTGGCGGCGGCACGGGAGAACCTGCGCCAGGTGCGCGAGCAATGCAGCACAGAAATGTGGGAGCAGCTCAACCGGTTGTATCTGCAGGTCACGAGCACGGCCGCGAGCGAGGCCTGGTTGCTGAACTCGCACGTCTTCTTTCGAGCGGTGCAGGAGGGCGCACATCTGTTTCAGGGCGTGACCGACTCGACCATGTCGCATGGCGAAGGCTGGCAATACATCCAGCTCGGCCGGTTCGTGGAGCGCACCGATGCACTGGCCCGCCTGATCGGCGCGCACTTCGGCAGTCTGGCGCATCCGCTGGATCTGGCGGTGGAGAGCGAAGAGTATCTCGAGTGGGTAGGCCTGTTGAAGTCGTGCTCGGCGTTTGAGGCGTACTGCAAAGCCTACACGGCGGAGTTGCGCCCGCTGCGGGTGGCGGAGTTTTTGCTGCTGAACTGGGAATTCCCGCACTCGGTGCGATTCTCCGTCGACATGGTTCACGCGGCCCTGACCGCCATCGGCGAGATGACGGAGCGCAAGGCGGAGCAACCCGTGCGTTTGGCGGGGCGCCTGCGAGCGACGCTGAGCTTCAGCCAAATCGACGAAGTCATCGCCTCGGGCGCCAGCGCATATGTGGACAGCGTGCGCTGCCAGTGCGCCCAGGCACATACCGCGATCCAGCAGGTCTATTTCGACTACCCGGTGAAGACGGCGCTGGTCTCGTGAGGGCCGACTTGAGCTGGTTCGTAGACTTTGTCGGGAAGGGCACGGCTTCAGCCGTGCCGTTAGCAGCAGCCAAGAACACGGGCTTTAGCCCCTGAGGGAACTCGGTGATCTACTCCGTCCGACACACGACTACGTTTCGCTACGAGCCCGCCGTGCGGGAAAGTGTCATGGAGGTGCGCTTGCAGCCGCGCAGCGACGGCGAGCAGCGCTGCCTGAGCTTCACGCTCGACGTCGAACCGGCAGCGAACATTCTGCAGTATCACGATTTCGCCGGGAACACGGTGCATCACTTCGACATCGCTGGCCGCCACACTCTGGTCAAAGTCAGCGCGCAATCGGCGGTCGAGGTGCAGAACGTGCCCGCTTCCCGCGCCGCCGATGCTGGCGAATGGGCTGACCTGGATGCACTCGTAGCGGCCGGTGACCATTGGGAGATGCTGCTGCCAAGCCACTTCGCGCACTCGAGCGATCCGCTGGAACATCTTGCCGAAGAACTGGAGTGCGAACGGAGGGGAAGTCCGTTTGCACTGCTGATCGAACTCAACGAGGCCATCTACCGTTTGTTCTCCTACGTGCCGAACAGCACCAAGGTGGATTCCCCGATCGAAGAGGCTCTCGAGGCTCGGCAGGGAGTGTGCCAGGACTTCGCGCATATCATGATCGCCCTCGTGCGGCGGTTGAACATTCCATGTCGCTACGTCAGCGGATACATGTTTCACCGCGATGAAGAAGGCGAGGACAAAAAAGATCGCTCGCTCGACGGGGCATCACACGCCTGGGTGGAAGCGCTGGTGCCCGGCATTGGATGGGTAGCGTTTGATCCCACGAACAACCTGGTCGGAGCCGACCGGCACATTCGCGTAGCGATCGGCCGAGACTATTCGGACGTTCCGCCGACGCGCGGCGTCTACAAGGGAGAATCGCAGAGTGAACTGATCGTGTCGGTGTCGGTAAGCCCCGCCGACGCGGTGGCTCCCGAGCCGATCGCGCCGCCGTTTGTGGTTCGTTCCAGACCGGTCCTGGTGCGGACTCCTGCCCGGCGAACTGAGCAAGAGCAACAACAGCAGCAGTAATGTTATGCGTGACTATTCGTAACGTAACGCCTCGACCGGTTCCATGCGCGACGCTTTCAATGCGGGCCACATTCCCGCGGTGACTCCGACGAAAGCTAGAATCAAGAAAGCGGTGAGCATCACGTTGCCCGAAGTCCTCAAGAAAATATCGCCGTCATGATTCGCCGTCTTGTACAGCTCTGAGTAGAGCGGCATGGGCGGAATCGCATGCGCCAGCAGAACTGAAACCATCATCCCCACCATGCCGGCAACAAAAGTCAATACGAGAGCCTCCACCAGAAATTGAAGAGCAATGTCGCGATTGCGCGCGCCCAGCGCCTTGCGCAGGCCGACTTCCTTGGTGCGCTCGGTGACGCTGACCAGCATGATATTCATCACCCCGACCCCGCCGACTCCCAGCGTCAGAAAGCCAATGAACCCGAGGATGAGGCGCAGGGCTATTCCGAACTGCTGAATATCTTTCGCATCCTCGACGGTGTCCCACTCGGGGCTTGATTTGTCGTCCTTGGGATTGAAATTGTGGCGCCGGGCGAGCACTTCCCGAACCTGCGCCAAAGCCGCTTTGTGCTGGAGCGCCGTGACCGGTTGAAACACAAACATGCTGGGATCGCGCTGGTTGTTGATGTCGCTCATGCTTTCGAAGGGCATGAACACGTTCTCATTGTCGGGACCGTTATTGGAGGAATCCTGAATCTTGAGTTTGAGCAGGCCGATCACGTCCCAGGTTTCGCCGTTGATGGTGACCTGGTCGCCAACCGGATCGCGACCGCCAAATACTTTCTTGGCGGCGTTGGGCCCGAAAATCAGAACATGGCGGTGTTCGGTAAAGTCGCTCTCCTCGAAATAGCGGCCTTCAGCGATGTTCAGCTTGCGCATCTCGCCATAGGGATATTGGATGGCTTTGCTCTGAACGGTGATGACCTTGTCGCCATATTTGTAAGCGACACCATCGTCCCATTCCGCGCTGACAAGGCGAACCAGAGGCGCTTCGTCGCGGATGGCCTGGATGTCCTCATACTTGAAGAAAATGCGCTTGCCGGCGCGCTGTCCGCCTGCCTGCATGCTGGTCTGGCCCTGCCATATGATGATGACGTTGTTGCCGATCCCGATAAACGCTGTGAGCACGCCTTGGCTCACGCTTTCGCCATAGCCGAGCAGGAGCACGACCGTAGTGAGTCCCCAGACGATCCCCATCATTGTCAGGATGGAGCGCAAGCGGTTGCGTGCCAGCGCGTCCCAACTCTGCAGGATGAGTTCCTTGATGCGCATATTCCGACGTTCTCTACTCCTGACGCAAGCATTCGATCGGGCTCAGTGCGGCCGCTCGCTGCGCGGGGTACATTCCGGCGGCAACTGTGATCAGGCCCAGGGTCAACAACGACGTAATGACCGCCAACGGCGAGATCACAGGGTGCGGCACGATATCGGGCAACTCCACGCTACTCACCAGCAGGCAAATTCCCAGGCCGATGCCAAGTCCGATCGCCCCACTAATGAGCATGAGCGTAGCCGACTCGGCAAAAAACTGGTTGCGGATATCGCGCGCCGTCGCGCCCAGGGACTTGCGCACGCCGATTTCGCGAGTGCGCTCGGTGACTGCGACCAGCATGATGTTCATGACTCCAATGCCGCCCAGCGACAGCGTCATCAAGGCAACCGCTCCGAAAAAGATCGTCATGATATCGAAAATCCGCTCGACCAGCTTGGAACCGTCGAGCGTGTCCCAGATGAACAGTGCGTCTTTGTCGCTGGGATCGAAGTGGTGGTCGCGCCCGAGAATCTCATAGATCTGGTGCATAGCCTCTTCGTGATGATCGGGATCGGCCACTTCGACAACAAGATTGTTGATCCAGCCTTTGGAAATGCCAGGCCGCTCGGGCGGCGGGAAGTCGCGAGCCATCGACGCATAGGGCACGAAGAGTTGCGTGTTGTCGGGTCCGCTGCCGTAACTGCCGTTCTGTTTTTTCTTCTCCAGTACTCCAATGACGGTGTAGGGCGAGCCATTCATGGTAAGAATCTCGCCGATGGCGGGCTGGCCGGGAAATAGCTGGTCGCGCGATTCCACGCCGAGTACTACAACCCGCCGGCCTTCCTTCTCGTCATCGTCGGTCATCAGGCGGCCCTCCTGCACTTTGAGGGAACGGAAGCGCTGATAGTCCGGCCACACCCCGCGCACGGCTCGGGATGCGGCATTGTAGCGGCTGACTTCGGCGACGCTGCGCCGCAGTTCGGGGCTGACGGTTTTGATCAAGTAAGCCTCGGTTTTAATCGTGTAGGCATCCAGAATAGAGAGGCGGACCTGCCGTCCGGCGGCGTAGCCGCCGGCCTGTGCGCTGGTGCGCCCGCCCCAGACGATGGCAAGATCGACACCGATAGTCTTCAGGCGCTCCTTCTGATCGCGGCTGAATCCCTTGCCCAGTCCGACGAGGAGAATGACGGAGGTGATTCCCCAAATGATTCCAAACATTGTGAGGAAGCTGCGTAGCTTGTGGGCCGCGATCGAGGCGACGGTTTGCCGCAGAACTTCCCGAATGTTCAAGAGTTCAAATCCCCCTGTGTCTTTGACGTCCCGAACCGGCGAACGGAAGCCAGGATGTAAATCGGAACCCGAAGAAAGCGGCACTATTTTATTGGCGTTTCAGTCCTCGGTCACAACCTTAAGATGGCGTCGGCGCGAGTTCGTGTGTTTTAGCCGAAACACGAAGCGCATAGGGTAGGACCGCGCCGAAGGCCAACGGCGTCCACGACGTGTATGGCCCGATCGCTGAGTTCCACCACCAGGGTTGCGCCGCTTGCGGCGAACGATACGACTGGGCGCGGATGGCGACGGACGGAATGGGAAGCAGCAACAGTAGAATAAGGCGAAGGCTATCCGTTTCATGAGCCTGTGTCTCTGGTCCGGCACGATGGGTTTCGAATCGTCGGCGGCTGCACCGAAGATCCACGCCAGGACCAGCGTCACGATGCCTATGTCGTAGACTTGGGGGCCAGCGCCGGCGAACACTCGGTTTGCGGTAGACAGAGTATATCCAAAGGACGAACCCGAGCGCGGCCAACCCATATGCCACTGCGTTCGCGGCCGAACGGCCCAAGAGCGGATCGAGAACAATCTGAAAATTTGCCAGGTCGAAACGAATCGGATTGGCCAGACCAAAGTCATTTTGCCCGCCGGGCCGAATCCAGTCATGAAGGTTCGCAGAGTAGTTCGAAAGCACGGCGTTCAGGGGCAACCCGATCCCGGCGAATGAACCTCCCGGCAAAAGCCAGCCGCTCACACTGCCGGCCACCACCAGTTGCCACTTGCGTCTGAGCAGATAAAATGCGAATAGCCAAATGCCAGGATGCGGCTGCAAACACGTGGCCACCCCGAGCAGGATTCCCGCCCGAAGATCACTATCGTGGCTCGCCAGATAAACCGCGAGAGCGCAGAGTACCGTGCTGATGACTGAAATATTCGCTCCATGGACGGCGGTGTGAAAGGACGCGAAGGCCAGTACCAGCGCAACGATCAGCCACGCCTCGTCGAAACGCAGGTCGTGCCGGCCGATGGCCACAACACTCAGAGACATGATGCAGACCGCGAGCGTTTCCAGGATGGCCAGGACAAGATTTGCCCATTGCCAGGACGGGAGGGTAAGCGGCGCAACCAGCATGTAGGTCGTCGGTGGATAGATCGGGACTACGCGCATGCGCGATTCGGTGAGAGCTTTGCCCGCGACAGTTGCTTGCGCGACGTCATACGGATTGCTTCCGCGACGCCACAGCCAGGTAAAAAGGGAGAAAGCTTAACGCAAGCACGCTGGCGAGCGGACCGCCCGACCATCCAAATCGGGAATGGGCGCATCTGCGCATTGCATCACCCAGTCGACTGCCATCGCCCGTTCTCTTGAGTCTGTCGAACAGCGTAGAATGCATCCTCTGGAACCGCAACGACACCGGCTCGAATCGGGACGGTCGAGTGACCTCCTCCGGGCGCACTACCGATCTAAGACAGATCGCGTTGGGGGCTAATATGAATCCGGGCTGCGATGCTGGTGATCATCGTTCTGAGGTTGGGCGATCTAGTTTTTCGTGGCGTTGTCCCAAGCTTCAACACGGGCAAGACGACTTCACCGATCCTTTCGTGGCCAGCTCACTCGGCGGCGCGGATTCCGTACTTGTTGAGCTTGTAGGCAAGGGCGCTGCGGGACAACCCCATGCGGCGGGCGGCTTCGGCTTGGGCTCCGCGTGTGGAATTCAGGGTGCGCAGTATCAGTTCCTTCTCCGCTTTTTCCAGTACTCCAGTCAGATCAAATGAGTCGGTTAACGGAATCGCAAGTTGGCTTGCGGGGGCACTACCATTTCCATTCTTGACTTCCGCTTGTGGCCCCAGAGGAAGATCGTCGGCGCCGATTTGCGGATTACTGCTAAGGATATAAGCGCGCTCGAGTAAATTCTTCAGTTCGCGCAGGTTTCCGGGGAAGTGGTATTGTTGGAGCCTTTCTACCGCCTCACGGGTCATGTCCCTTTGCGGAATCTTCAGTTCGGTGGCCACCTGGTGGCAAAAAATGGCGGTCAATCCAGCGATGTCGTCGCGCCGTTCACGTAACGGCGGAAGGTGAATGGGTACCACCGCCAGTCGGTAGAACAAATCTTCACGGAAAAGACCTTCTTTGACCCGTTGTTCGAGATTACGGTGAGTCGCCACCAGAACCCGGACGTCGACTCGCCGCGGCCGCGTGGAACCAACCCGCAACAATTGGCCGTCGGTGAGAACGCGCAGCAGCTTGGCTTGCGCTGGCAGGGACATCTCTCCAGCCTCATCGAGAAACAGCGTTCCTTCGTGCGCCGCCTCGAACAGTCCCTGCCGCTGGCGATCGGCTCCTGTAAAGGCGCCTTTTTCGTGGCCAAAGAGTTCGGTTTCCAATAGGGTCTCGGTGAAGGCCGCGCAGTTGACTGCAACGAAAGGTTTGGCGGCCCGAGGGCTGTTGCGGTGGATGGCGCGTGCCACCACCTCCTTGCCAGTTCCGGTTTCCCCGGTAATCAAAACAGTGGCGTGCGTGGGGGCGACGCGGGCAATGCGCTCTCGCACGTCTTGCATCGCAGAACTATCGCCATAAATCTCCGAGGCGCCTTCCAAACGGACAACCGCATCTTTCAGCAGGATATTTTCGCGGAGGAGTCGCGTCCGCTCGCAAGCCCGCTGTACCGTGGCGCTGACGACCTCGGGCTGAAAAGGTTTCGTGAGGAAATCGAAAGCGCCTTTGCGCATGCTCTCGACCGCCAGTTCAATGCTGGCCACTGCCGTCAGAAGGATCACGGGCAGCGTGGGATCGTTCTCGTGGGCCAAGGCCAGAACCGTCAAGCCATCTCCATCCGGCATTTTCTGGTCGGTGATGACGACATCGAAATCGTTGGCGGCAAGAATCCGCTGGGCCTCCGCGACCCCACTCGCTTCCGAGATCTGGTGCTGGTCCTGACGCAGATTGGAGGCAAGAATTCGCCGCATGTTAGGTTCATCGTCGACTAGGAGAATTCGTCCCATGATTAGCTTCCTCGTTTCTTACACCTCGACTTCTCGGTCGCGGATGGCAGGGTCGGTGAGAAACCGCGCCGGCAAGCAGAAAACAAGGGTCTAGAGAGAAAGGCAGGTCCTATACCAAGAATATTCCTGACAACCAAGAGCGATTCCTGGCGCCCGCGAATGGCGCGATCCGACGCCAACAGAGATCGAGACGGCAGTAATCTTCTGAGCACGCCCCGGTACTTTCCAAGTCCAGTATAGCTACAGAACAAGGGTTCATATCCAGCCGCACAAGTGGTAGCTGCTTGAGAGCGGCGCTTCATTCGCCCTTCCTCTTCGAATCGAAGCGGTAGCCGAGCGAAAACATGAACTGGTCGTAGCTCATACTCCCGCGATTGGTGGTGAAGTTTCCTTGCAAGTAGTAGTGAGGTCCAAGCGTGGTTTCGACCGTGCCGGTGACAAACCGGCCTCGAGTATTGGTCGTCAATGCGGAAGCGAAGTTCTGCTGCCCCATCAAAACCTCAAGGCGCAGCCGGTCGCTCATTTGGCGCGAAAGGGAGAATGCCTGGTACGAACCTTTGCCGAACGAGCTGTTGAATCGGGCATAGTGAAGATCGGCGCGCATATTCAACCACGGGACCCGACCGTAAGTGATGCCGTACATTTCATTGAGCGAAGCCTTGGCGTCTCCGGTGCCGCTGCTCCGCCCCAGATTCGCGGAGAGCCAAACCTGCCTCCGAACTTCCAGCCGTCCCCCTGCGCTGAATCCCTGGAACAGATACTTGTCCAGCAATGTGGTGCCTACGAGATTCGGATTAAAGGTTGGGACATCGCGAAAATAGTTGTAGTTGAAGTCCAGTTCCAGCCGGGGATGCGGATTCACCCGCAGTGTGAAGAAGTTGCGGCCCAGCCCCGGCCCAGGGGAGGGTACTTGGGAATTTCCCCTGGGACTATCCATTTGTGCCGACTCGTAAATCGCAATGTCACGCTTGTAGGAAACGGAATCTTCGAAGAAGACGAACGGCCGGTCGATCGCCCAGTTCACCATGCTGACACCGGCGCCCGTGGTTGCGCTGTAGTGGAGGCCGTCGTATTCGCCGCCTTCGAAATTGATGAATGCCCCGCCAATCGCGCGGTTCGGGCTGTAGTCCCAGGAAGACGGGTCGGGGGTGGAGCCGCCGAAAATCCCCAGCGTTGTTCCCTTGGAAAGCCTCTTGCCGAAATAACCGCCGTCAATGGTGTCGAGGCTGGGGGCCCAGGGAAGATACAGGCGGCCAAATCCCGCAACCAACGTCGAATTGGGATTGTCGTAAGTCATGTTCAGGTGGTAGGTGCGGTTGATGAGGCTCTGCAGCGTTTGCTGGGCCGCGGCCGATTCTTTGGTGATGCGCCCGCGCCAGTAGCCACTGAGATTCCAGTAAGTACCGCCAATTCGGGTGATATCGCCGCGGAAGACCATGCCTACGTCCGTGCTGCTGACGCTGCTGGTGCCGTGGCTGATCGTCTCTATGGTGTCAAAACCGATGCGCCCGCGCGCCCGGTTCACCGAGGGGAGCGGAGGTCGCGGGAGTTCCTCGCGCGCCTCTTCGTCGAGCGTGTCGCCTTCGGTGAAAGAGACGACTGCCGGGTATTGGCGGGTTGCGCTTAGCGCCCGCTTCTGCACCAAGGCTTCGGCATCGCCGCTCGAAAGATACGCCAGATCGCCGACTTTGACAGGACGCTTGGGGACATGAATGTCCGTAACCGCCGACGTTTCCGCCACAGCAGACACCTCCAACTCGGCGACCACTCTCGGATCGGCGGCGTTCGCGCTGTCTCCTTCTTTAGCGGGCAGGCTCGAGTCCTGGACTTCCAGCTTCATGCCTTCGGCCAAACCCTGAGCGCGGCCACCTTCGAGATACGCAACGCCCTCGGCTACATACTTGACCCTGAAGACAGTGTGCAAACTCGGATCATCGGGGCGAGCGATCAGCGCTGGTGTCTCTAGCGCAGTGCTTGGCGCGGGTGTCGTTGGGGAAGCAGGCGCTGCGGCTTCGTCAGTCGCAACGCTTTCGGGTGCGCGGGCCGGAACTGCTGCCTGCGCACGTTCGGGCGATCCTAATGCTGTCGCCTCTGAGCCGGACGTGGCAGGGTTCGGTTTCGTGGAGGCGAATCCGGCCGGTTGCGTCTGCGGCGCAGGTGCAGGTGCTTGAGGAACGGACGGGGACGCAGTCGGAGTATCAGAAACAGGTTTAAACGAAGGCCCCTGTGCGGTCGCCGGCGGTTGCGGAACACCAGTGCGCTCGTCTTGCGGCACGGGAGGCGCAGTCTCTCGATGTTTCCGGAAAACTCCAATCAGATTACCCGACGTCGCCGATGCGGGAGCTCCATGGGAAGCCGTGCGCACTCTCTCCGCCGCTCCAACCGTAACAATAACGCGATTCCCCTCAATCGTCACGTTGTACGAATGGAGCCGATCAAGTTCCAGAACCACTCGCGTCATCAGTGGACTGTCCCCGAACTGGCGGCTTCGGACCCAGCGCACGCCATTCATGTGGAGGGCGATGTCCTCAGTGTGGTGGCAGACGGTATCGGGGAAGTCGAGAAAAATCCTGTCAGGCTTCTCCGCCGTTTCAACCAGGGGTTTGACCGGAGCGCTGAGCGTAATTTCCAGGCGCAAATCGGTCCCCTGTCGTGCCTGGGTCAGGCCGTCCAGGGTCGCGGTGCCCTCTGTGTTCTGTGCCGCGGCACAAGACAACGAGAGCATCACGATTCCAAGATGTCTTTGAACTGCTTTCATTCTCTGCTGACACTCGACGGCGCTCCACCGGCCGCCTGAGATCTGGCGTCTCCGCCATGTGCTCTTGAAGGTGCAAGTAAAGGCCCGAACCGGCTATCCGCCACCTCCGCCGCTGGAGTGACACTGATAACAGTTGATGCTGTTGTAGACATATCCCGGCACGTTGTCGTGGTGGAAGTTATTCGGGTTGTTGCCGCCATGACAGCCCGTGCACTGGAACACGGCATAGTTATTCGAGTTGATATGGCAGGTGGAGCAGACGTTGGCGGCGCCCCCGTGGTTCGTTGAAAACTGGGTGTACTGCGTGTGATTGAAAGTGGCTCCGGTCCATGCCGTCGTGTTGTGGCAGGTCTGGCACGTGGTCGGGAAGAACTGCGGCTGCGCCGAGTGGCCTGGGTTGGTCGTGTTGTTGTAGTCCGTCTGGTGACAGCCGATGCAAGTCGTGGGCAGAGTCGTGTAGTTATTGTTGACGTGGCAGTCGCTGCACTGTCGCGGCGGCACGGTATGCGAGCCAGTCAGAGGAAACGCAGTGTTGTTGTGATTGAACGTGGAGTCGGTCCAAACGCTCGTGTCATGACAGACCTCGCAGGTGGTGGGGAAACCCGCCGCAGCATGCGCCGGATTGTTGGTGCCGGCGTAATCCTTCTGATGGCACGAATAGCACAGAACGCTGTTCAGGGCATAGTTGTTGTTGACGTGGCAATCAGCACACAGCCGCGGCGGCACCGTGTGAGCACCGGTCAGCGGAAAACCGGTGGACGCATGGTTGAACTTGCCGTCGGTCCAGAGCACGGTATCGTGGCAGGTCTCGCATGTGGTCGGCAATCCCGCCGCAATGTGGTTCACAGGCGTGGTCGCGCCGTTGTAATCCTGCTGGTGGCACGACAGGCAAGCCGTCGTTGTGATGTTGTAATTGTTGTTGACGTGGCAATCGCTGCACTGCCGCGGTGGCACGTTGTGATTGCCGGTCAAGGGGAAGCCGGTGCTGTTGTGGTTGAACGTCGCATTCAGCCACGTCGAGGTGCTGTGACATGAAGCGCATGCCTGAGGAAAGTTGCCGGTGACGTGGCTCGGGTTCGTAGTGCCCTGATAATCCTTCAGGTGGCAGGTCACGCACGCCGCGCTGCTCAAGGTGTAGTTGTCGTTGAGGTGACAATCGCTGCACTGGCGCGGCGGCACGGTGTGCAGGCCTGTTAACGGGAATCCGGTTGCGGAATGATCAAATTTGCCGTCGGTCCACTGCACGGTGTCGTGGCATTGCTGGCATGTGGTTGGGAAGCCGGCATGGGGTACTGGCGTCGTGGCATTGTTGTAAGCGGTCTGGTGGCAACTGACGCACGCCGTGGTTGTAATGCTGTAGTTGTTGTTGACGTGACAGTCGCTGCATTGCCGCGGCGGTACGGTGTGCGAGCCGGTCAGAGGGAATCCTGATTTCGAATGATCGAACGTCGCCGGTTGCCACGCCGAAGTGTTGTGGCAGGTGTCGCAGGTCTGGGCAAATCCGCTGGCGACGTGGTTCGGGTTCGTGGTGTTCTCAAAATCCTTCAGGTGACACGATACGCAAGTCTTGCTAGTCAAGTTGTAGTTGTTGTTGCTGTGGCAATCGCTACACTGCCGGGGTGGGACGGTGTGGGCGCCGGTTAAAACGAAGTTCACCATGGAGTGGTCGAAGCTCGCCGGGGACCATGCGGCGGTTGAATGGCATTGCGCGCAGTTCGATGGGAAATTCGCCGCGACGTGATTCGGGTTCGCCGTTCTCTGGAAGTCTGGCAAGTGGCAGCTAACGCACGCCACACTGGACAGGCCGTAGTTATTGTTGGTATGGCAGTCGGCGCACTGGCGGGGCGGCACGGCATGCGCATTGGTTAAAGGAAACCCCACCGACGCGTGATCGAACTTCGCATTCAGCCAGTTATCCGTGGTGTGGCAGCTATCGCAAGTGGTGGGGAACATCGCGGTCACGTGGTTGGGAAATGTGGTTCTCTGGAACTCCGATTGGTGGCAGGAATAACACTGCGTCGACATCGTCGTGAACTTGCTGTTGGCCGCGCCTTTGTGGCAAGAATCGCAGTCCACGGCCGCGTGCGCTCCCGTGAGCGGAAAACGATTGTTGTGCTCCTGCACCTGCTGAATCGAGACCTGCCATCCCCGGACCGTGTGGCATTGTTCGCAGTTTGCCCCTAACTGGCGCCGATGAATATCGGCATGGCAGTCCTGGCATCGTTGTCCCACGTTTGTGAAAACTGGTTTGACGTGACATTGGGTGCAGGTCACGGACTGATGCATGCCCCGGAGTGGGTACCGCGTCTGACTGTGATCGAATTCGGGAACCGCGCGGATCGGCCTCCACGCGTTGGCGGTATGGCAGTTCTGGCACGGAACGTTGAGATTTCCGTGCGGACTGTGCGTACCGGTCGCTTGCGCCTGCGCGGGCCCGGTATTTACTACGAGCATCACGAGCAGTGCTGCAATCAGATTGAGCACGCCCCCAGACTTCAACATTGGCTCGCCCCTGCGTTCTACTCCTCCCAGCAATAGCGACTAGACACTGCAATTCTCGGCCCAAGTAACTGGGCGTATGGCCAAAGATCGAGCTAATGCTTAAAAGATGGGGCTAATGCTTAAAGGACTAGTTCACGAGTCAGACAGCCCCACAAATGGTAGGTGCTCTGCCCTGGAAGCGAACTGACAATCCCACTTCGATACGGGACCACCGGGAAGTGGTCGTCGTTCAGGGCGTGAAGGCCCTAAGGCTGTAAAGAAATTTTAACGTCGCCTGAAAGATTTCTGTACAAACCGACACCGGCACGCCAGTCACTGCTGACTAGCTAATCCGGTTTGCCGTCCGAGCTTTGAGTCCGTGGCTGCGTTTGGTTGCGTTGCTGCTCATCTCGACTTTGGTCCCTACCAGAGCCTTGCCTTTCGCGACCATCTTCACGTCCGTCAGATCCTTCACGTCCCTCAGATCGTTCACGTCCGCTTCCGTCGCCGGGACTCATTTCACGGGGTCCCTCGGGATTCCGGTCCACGTCGACTCCCGTATAAAACCCGGGCCTAAGCAGTATGTGCGGAGATCCTTCCATGACCCCTGACACATCGACCAGGCCCTCGAAAACGTCAACGAACGTCTTGTGCTTCTTGTTCACTTCCACCCCAAAGCGAGTACCTCGAACCGTGATCACGGCAGATGGGGTGCCCATTCGAAAAGACGGGGCACCGCCCAGCCGCTTCTGCACTTTGGCCATAATCTTCCCGATAAAAAGCTCCAGCGAGTAGCCATTTCCCTCGTTAGGAGCCTTCAGCACGACGTTGCTGTTGGCTTTGATCAACACCTGCGAACCATCCTGGAGTTCCAGCAGCAGGGTCCCTTTGGCGGTTTCAATCCGGCTGTCCGCACTCAAGGTTGCTCCCCGTTGCGCGACCACGGGAGTGCCTTGTGGGGAAGTGATCACCAATTCGCCCTTGACCTCGCTCACGACTGCGGAGCCAATCGGTAGCGCCGTCGGCTCCAGCGGAGCATTCTGAGCCAGCAAGGGAAGAGAGATCGCCAGCAAAAACGCGGTACGGATGCATTTTGAAGTTTTCATCCCATCACCTCAGATGGAGCATTCACGCCGGTCTTCGCCGGCAGGTGAATCTCGAACGTCGTGCTGGATGGTTCGCTCTTTACCTCAACCGAACCACCGTGCTTTTCAGCAATACGCTTCACGAATGCCAGGCCGAGCCCCCAACCGGGCTTGGCCTGCTCCACATCTCTCGCTCGGTAGTATGGATCAAACAAATGCGGAATGTCTCCCGTAGCGATGGCATGACCTTGATTCCGCACGCTTATAGCCACTTCATCGGCCGAGCTGGAACAGCAGACCTCGATCTCGGTTCCAGGCTTGCCGTATTTGATCGCGTTGCTTACCAGGTTGAGAACGGCTCCACTGATCAGATTCGAATCGCCGGTTACAAAGATCGCGTCGTCGTTTGCCTGAGCGAGTTGCATGTTTGTCGCGGTCGCCAGAGGGCGCAAGATGTCGAAGACTTGGCGAACCGTTCCGTTGAGTTCCACCGCATCGGCTCGGAGCGGTTTCGCGCCAGCATCGAGGCGGAGCACGTCGAGATAGCTGTTGATGAGAGCCAGGAGCCTTTTCGATTCCCAGAGAATGGTCTCGGGAGCACCCTCACAATCGGGCGAACCGGGATAGCGAATCATCAGGTCGGCAAAGCCCTGGATCGAGGCCAACGGAGTACGGAGTTCATGCGTAATGAAAGCCAGGGCCTCAGAACGAGCTCGGTCGCGCTCAACCCGAGTCTGCAGATTCGTAAACGTGACTACCGTCCCTCCACCCGGCGAGAGTCGGGTTGGCGGTAGAGGCACGATTCGGATCGAGTACAGCGTTCCGTTGAGATAGACCTCTCCTTCTTGGCCTGCGCCGCTGCGGACCAGAGGCGCATCCGGTTCCGCAATCCATCGGGTCCGAAGTTGTTCCAGAGTCATTGTAGATCCAGTCAGAGCGAGAGCGGCCTCGAAGGCTTGATTCTTCAACAACACGCGCCCCGTTTCGTCGAAGATAGCGACGAGATCCTGCGTCGATTCAAGAAGAGTCTGATGCAGTTCGTAGAGCGAGCCCAGTTCGGTCTCCAGCTTCTGGAGCAGCGCGAGCTTCCAGGAAAGGTCGGAGTTTCCCGGTGGACCCGCGTCCTGACCCTGTTTGGTCAACCAGGCGCGAAGACCAAGCAACTGCCGCGTCAAGCTACGCTCCACCAACGCGAAGTCGGCCGCGTATACGACGATCGGTCCTGCAATCACGGCCAACATCATCGGTCCGGCGGGTAAGACACGCGAAGCCCACAAGAAAGTCAGAAATGCGATCGCATACACTGCAATGGCGAGCCCGACGACCAGGCCAATCGCGGCCCAGCCACGCCATTTACGAAACGCAACCACCACGGCAAGGCAAGTGACCGTCAAGAACACTACGCCCAAGCCAGCGGGTACCTCGTGGAGCAATCGGCCAGTCAAAATGCCGTCCAGGATCTGCGCGTGCACCTCAATTCCGGGCGCAGGTAATTCGGTGGCCAGGGGTGTGCTCAGACGATCGCTCAGTTCTACCCCGCCGAATCCGACTAACACCACATGCCCAACCATCCTTGCCCGCAGATCCTGCCCCTGAAGTACCTCAGCGGCAGAAATGGTCTCGAACTCGTCACGCCGGAATGGTATCCGGACGAGAACCGGTTTCGCCGAAACGACACTGGACGAGTCTTCTCCGCGTGGAATGCCGTACGAATCCAGGAACGCAGAGGCTCGTCGAGCATCGGTCAGACGCGCCACTTCCACCGCGAAGGCCCATCGTGGCCCGTCAGCGGTGAGCTCGAGCGGAGGGAACCGCCGGCAGATGCTGTCCTCATCGAGGACGGCGTGGGCGTGTCCCACTGCAACCGCAGCCTGCGAGAATGCAGGCTGCGGCTCTGCCCAGTGCGGTCCGTCTTGATGGGCGCTGACCTTGCCCACGATCACCGCACGTCCACTGGTTTTCAGAGCTTGCTGTAACGCCGCATCAGCTTCGGGCGATTGCGGTTCCGACAGAAGAACGTCAAGACCAATCACGCCCGCTCCATCGTTGGCGATATTGCGCACCAGCTTGGCTAGGACTGCACGCGACCAGGGCCAGCGACCGTATTGCCACAGACTCTCGTCGTCGATCAGGACTACTATCACCGTGGAGCGCTGCACTGGCGGCGGCGCCAGACGAAAGAATGTGTCTACAACCCGTAGCTCAGAGTCACGAACGATGGGAGCAGCCGACAAGAAGCCGACGAGCGCAAGCAGGAGCAGAGATAATCCAAAGCGCGCAGCCCAAACCCTCAAGAGCGGACTGCCGTCTCGCGTAGAGGTCTCAACCAATTCTGGTTTCAACGCTGACTCACTCATCGGTGGTCACGAACCCAGTGAACCATATTACTCTTGGGCTCGAGCGTAGTCTTTGCGGAAACCACGGGCTATGGATGGAAATCACGCCGGAGCCTTTCCGTCGTTGCGTGCCACGCGACGATCGGCGGGAACACGATTCTCCCTGCTCTTGGTTCGTTTTGGCGAGACGTAGGATGCCGAACGCTGCGATGGATCGCTGAGATCGAAGAGCCCGTCCCGAGCTCCAGCCGTAAGAACAAAACGTCCCAGACTCAGTTTGAGTCTGGGACGCAATGTTGATCAGCCCTCCCCCAAGTGCTGCTCAAGAACAATCTAACTCCGTGCCCCATCGGGTGGAATGGCTCTCCGGTGCAAAGACATGGCACGAATAGTGAACTCGGAGTCCTGTTCTGCACGCAAAACAAAACGCCCCAGACTCGATTTGAGTCTTGGGACGTCTGTTGATCAGCCCTCCCCCAAGTGCTGCTCAACTACGAGACTACCCCTACTGTGGGCAGCGGGGAATGGCCCTTGCGTGCCATTGATTGGCCCGGGTGAGCTGGAGCTGCAAGTGTCAGATAACAAAAGATGTGGCGGAGAAGGAGGGATCCCCGCCTATGAAAACGAGGCTCTTCTGTTGGGAAGGACATTCTACGCTGTGCTACACGGCACACGGCTGGAAGGGCAAAAGCGACCTAGAACATCCCGGTGTGAAGCCGCTAGACCTACGATCTGGCCCTTCTTGGACAAACAGGACAAATAAGGGAAAGCCTCCAGTCTGCCGGCAATCCTCAGTGAGTGTAGTCGCTGCTTACCTCAACAGTTGATTCTAGAATTCTGCGAGCCCGCTACAGGCAGGCGCATAACTTCCTGTTTCAACGTCATCTGCCCAGAATCCGAAACCGTCCAGGTCGTGAGCGCTATGGCCTGGTTACGTCAACTATTCACTCCGGGTAATCCTCACGCTGTTCATGATCCGGCGCGCAATCGTCGAGATGTCCGTGCGTTTGCGGTCCGCACTGGTGCATTCCCCTTGGATACCCTAACGCCTGTGCTCATGCTGCTCACTGTACCGGAGAACCCAATCTGGCGGCTCGGGCTCAAGTCTGCCGTTAACCTTCACGCTTCGCTCTGCGGCCCAGCGATATCCCCACATGGGTCCGTACTTCGTAATGTGTGTGTCGGGAATCTGATACGCAGGATCTGACTGTGCTCCATCGAGCGATACGAACTTGTACTGTTTCTTTTCGAACAGCGCGAGGAGTTGGTCGATCACGTCAGCGTTAAGCCGGTTATCGTGCAAGAGCATGACTGCGGGAGACTCGTAGCCAAAAACCTGTTTATTCAACCCTGCGTAGTAGTCGATTTCAGCACTCGTATACCAGAGGTATTCCATGCGCAGCCTCCGAGCGGAGGAGTCGTGCTCGGCGAGCATTCGGACGTAGACCTCGTTGAAAAGGTAATCGGAGTTATCGATGGTGCACGTTGCCAAGCGATAGCCACGCTGAGTGAGGAAGGCCATGACCTGCCCGTGCTTCTGTTGTGTATCGCCAGTGTGGTTCATGGGAAAACGAAAAAACTCGGGTTTCTTGCCCACCTGTTTCATCAACGGCACGAAGCTGATCTCTCCCCGGACGATCTCGTCTTCGATCTGCGCAGGCGAGAGTTGATTGATGTCCGGGTGCGAATAGGTGTGATTGCCCAGATCGAATTCACCGCTCGTCCATTCCCTGAGTATCTTGGTTCCCGCTGCAATACCGAGTTCTCCAACTCGCCTTTGGATCACGAAGCCTGTGACCGGGGTATGATGACGCTTCAGTGCCGCCAAAAGCTTCCGATTGATCTCTTGGGCCACCGCCGAATCCGAGGGAGACACCGCGCTGGCGCTGGCGTAAGGAAGATCGTCTACGGTGACCGCCACTGCTCGATTCTGAGCGAATGCGCACTGCGACCAAAACAAACCGAGTGAGACTGAAAGACAAGCGAATTTAAGACTGTCCATGCTAGACGCTTAGCAGATCTCGCCACTTCGGGCCAGCGAGAACGCATTCGGCTGTTTAGGACCGCCGGACGAGTTGGTTGCACTCGGGGCTTGGATCCATCCATGGCGTAGTTTACGAGTCTTGACACCGCATTCCAGTAGCATCACAATGTAGGACTAATCATGCTTGGCGAGTTCGAATACCTTATACTCAGCGCGGCTACGCGCTTGCACGAAGGCGCTTACGGGGCCGCTATCCGCCAAGAAATTGAGGAAGCAACAAGGCACCGTTGCTCCATAGGAGCCCTCTATACGACGCTGGATCGTTTGGAAACAAAGGGCCTCATTAAAACGTGGATGGGCGATCCTACCCCGCAACGAGGTGGCCGACCGAAGCGTATGGTGCGCGTTACGGCAACTGGCATCCGTGCAGCGAGCGATTTTTATCTCGTAATGAGGCGAGTAAGCCGAGGTGTCTCATGGGAGGCGAACCGAATCGCGGTCCGATGATGACGCAAATCTGCTGGCGGTTGGTCGACATTTTGTCTCGAATGCTAGATGCCGACGAGCGCCAGGCGGTGCGTGGGGATCTCGCGGAATCCGGGGAGTCTATCGGCATGGCGCTACGCGACGTTCTTGGCTTGATCGTCCGCCGACAAATTGGCTTGTGGACGGATTGGCAGCCCTGGCTGGCCCTGCTCGGCGTTGCTTGTCTGGCAGGAGTACTGTTGAGTCGAATCCTGTTCCGCTTCAACGTCGATCTCTCGCAACAGCTGATGGCGTACCAGCAACATGGAGTGCACTTCGGAACCCTCTTGACCCCGCAGCAAGATATGGCGTTCTTGCTGAGCCTGGCGGTCGCATTGCTCGTATGGTTGTGGACGTGCGGATTCGTCCTGGGCTCACTTTCGGGTGGTGCGATATGGCTCACGTGGTCCGTGTTTTACCTCATGGTCTTGGATTCCGCTTGGGTAAGATTCGTGCTATCCGGCAATATCATCGTGCGTAACGCCGGACCCCTTCGACGGTTTATGGCCGTCACAGTCCCTCTCAACATCGCGACCCTTTTATTCTTGCTCGCGGGTCTCTGTGGAGCGTTTCTCGGAGTAAGGCGGCGGGTGCTAGCGTTGCGCGCTGCCTACGTGCTGGCCTCGGCCATCACAATCCTCACGATACTTACAACTTGGATGAGCGGCTGGTATGAAACCGCGCACGAGGTGTGGAGCGGCGGAGCATGGCAGGGAGTTTCATGGCCCATGCGGCTGCTGCCATTGGTGCTGGTAAGTTGGCCGGTCGCGTACGTGCTCGCTACTGCGAAGCGGCGGAACACCAGCGACAAGGAAATCACGTGAAAGATCATGCTCTCGCAGTAATACCGGGCCGGTCGCAATTCAGGTAACTGGCGAAACCTCGCGATAGCAAAACCCTGGAATCGGCTCGCCACTGGATCGTTGGTCGGGCAACCGGAAATAATGGTGCGGCCGGTTTACTGGAATGACCTCCGCACAGCCCGTGGCTCGGGGGGAATGGAAAGCCACAGGCCAGCGCGTGAGCCTCCGGCAGCCAGATGGAAGAGCGGCGCGGAATTGGGAAGAGGCTTGATCGCTAGGCTATTTTCTCAGTCAAGTATGCAAAGCGGGAGAGCCGGGCTTCTCTAGCAAGGCGGGCAGTCATTGCGAGGAAATTCTGCTGCGCCTCGTATGTCTGGTCACCTTCGATTTCGCGCACGGCCGCGCTCCTCGATTCGCGCGCTGCGCGCCGGTTCTCAGCAACTATCGCCATGTTCGCGGTGACGTCTTTGCATACAAGCAACCGCAGACCGGATTGGGCAATCACATCTGTGTCATAGTCCTTAGGAACAAACAGGAAGAAGCCCGCCGAGCTGCGCACGGCAATTTCTTTATTTGTCAGGGGGCCAGTTAGTGTGACCGGATCGGTGAAGAGCAGACGACCGCCGGGCTTTAGCAAACGCGCCCACTGGGCAATCACCAGCGGCCGATTGGGAAGATGGTTGATGGCATCGATACAGGTAATCGCATCGAAGCGGGCATCCGGGAAGGGTAATTGTTCGCCGGCGTTCACCACGTAAAATTCAACACGGTCCTTGAGGTTCCGCTGAGATGCCAATGACTTTGCGGTGGCGATGGCCAGCTCGTGGAGGTCGACGCCTACAAGGGAACAACCGGTGGTTCCGGCTATCCGCAGGGCTGGCCCGCCCGAACCACAGGCGACATCGAGGAGCGTTTTCCCGGTAGAAAGATTAAGCCAGCTAATAAACAGGTCTTGCTCTTCAGCGGTCAGCCAACTGTTCTGTCCAATATCGTCTCCGAAAGCTTCGCGACGAATCTCCGAGTAGAGCTGAGTCTCGAAATTCCCGTAGTTGGCGTCGTAACAAGAGCTGGCAGCGCCGCCTTTGGATTTAAGTATTGCGTCCACTGAATCCTCCGCATAGTTGGTCCGATACAGCTTGCTGCGGTCGAAGGGTAATTGGAAGAGCAGCTTCAATACGAAACATCGAGCTGACGCTGTTTCGGCCTTAAGAAATCCAGCAAGGGCTTTTTCGTGCACAGCCTGGTTGCGTGAAGGCTTCAGATGTCGCATCGTCGATTCCGTGTCGGAGTGCCCGAGCCATTGCTGCACCGTTCGCAAATCCATGCCAGCCCACAAACACCGAGTGGCAAATGTCGTGCGCGAAAGCCACTGACGGCGCCGATTCACCCCGACAATTGGCTACGCCTGTACCCGGTCGCGAACAAACTGAGGATTGCATTTCATCCTACATTTCAGGTGCTCCGGAGGACCTTCTCCCCGCATGGCAAGAAAGAAGCACACCCGACCCTGATGCAGGCCCAACTCGGACAGAGCGAGATTCGCACAACCCTGGACATCTATACCTAGATTGCGGACCCGGACGTGGCCAGAATGGTGAACCAGGTCACAAACCGCATCCTGGGCTTGGATGAGGAGTCACGTTCGAGCTTGCCTCATCGTTTACGGGTATTGTAATAAAGATCTTATGCTGCGCACTGAGTCGAGTCTTCAGAGCGATGGGCAAGTAGAGGAAGGATGCGGCTGCAGCAGAAAAGCTGGGGGAACACACGCCTCCACAAAATGTTGGCACATACACTGCAGGGAGAAAAGAACCGTTGCTACTTGTGCCTTACTTCTGTTATGCGTTAGCGTCGGCACCCGAAGTTCGCGGGCCGTCAGCATCGCAGCTCCGCCTATTCCCACGAAGCCTTATCGAGTCTTGCTCGTTGTCGAGCACTGGAGCGATCCTTATGGGCTGGTGGTAAGTAGCGAAGTCGACAAATTCCAACCCGTCGCAGCACTCCTCAAAGCCTGGTCGATTCCCTTTGACATTCTGCGGTTAGATCAGCAGCATCTCGATGCGACATACCTGTTTCGTCGCTCTGGAGGAATTCGCTATGGTGCTGTCGTCTGGCTCGCCGATCCTGCGTCATATGGTGACCAGGATGTGGCGTCGCTCGAGGAAGCAACGCGCGCCGGGACCGGATTGATCGTAGTCGATTCTCGGGCCCTTGACTCTACGCTTGGCAAGTTGCTGGGTCTCAAGTTCAAGGACTTCTACACGTCCACGGACATTCTGCAGGTTACAAAGGAGCATTTCATCACGCGCGACGTCGCAGCCGGCAAAGATGCCCCACCTGCGCAGAGTCATGACTATTCCAAGCATCTATGGGTTCAGCCGAATAACGCAGAAGTTCTGATTGCGCAGGGCCAACACCCGGTCCTCACCGTGAATCAACCAGGATTGGGTGCTGCCATGTGGCTGGGCTCTCCTGATCTGTCACTGCTGTGTGAGTCTCCCTTTTGGAAGAACCTCTTCTTTCGTTCTCTGGTTTGGAGCCTGGGGTATGCAGTCCTGCCCAATGTGGATTATGACCACAGCATCATCTTTGAGCTCGACGATTGGGGGACCGCAGACAAGGGCTTTCTCTCCTATTGGCGCTACCTCGAGCCGAATGAGGAAACAATTCGCCAGCACCTGATTGAGCCATTGCTACGACATCATGGAATTGCAAGCGCCGAAGTTGACACCGGATACGTGGATCGGCGGTCGAAACGGGTCGTCTCGCCCTGGACTCAGAAGTTCACCGATCTGTACGGGTTGAATCAGGACTACACCTCAACCCGCCGAGGCCTTAGGACCGCTGTTGAGGCAGGCGTGCTGGACATCGAGAGCCATGGATGGACACACATGGAGCCGGACCTGGAATCGCCTCCGGGCCCGTGGTGGACAGCGGATCTGGCAGGAGAAGCCTCGATGGTCGGCTGGTACGCGGAGTTTGCAGACCAGCGTCGCGGTGAGGAAACTCCGGCGGTCACACAGATTTACCACATGGAGCGCTCACTGGCCGAATTGCAAGAAGATTTTGGACAACAAGCCCTCGAGCTGAAACCGGGTAATATTAATGTATTCATAAGTAAGTATACATAGAGTATAATGGCTGGCATGAAGCGACGCGACGCTCGTGCCCTCGACCATAAGACGTTGGAAGAGATTCGAATTCGTGCGGTGGAGAGAGTGCAAGCG
>Ga0307476_10000161_pt1 | contig 65434 bp, 56 predicted proteins | sample atmos_gasesECM2C_2_FD_203314 | JGI IMG/M metagenome (GOLD analysis project Ga0307476, IMG submission 203314) | Hardwood forest soil microbial communities from Morgan-Monroe State Forest, Indiana, United States - atmos_gasesECM2C_05 | ecosystem: Environmental > Terrestrial > Soil > Temperate... | reverse complement strand
AGCAGAACCCGCTTTCCCGTAGCGACTTCTTCCCCGACCAGCGCTCCGAGCGTCCGCCGGTCGAAGGCACGGTCGCACGAGGCGAGTTGCGCGCGGACACCTACTTCTACACGGGCAAGATCGGCAGCAGTCCCGCCGACTACATGCCGTTTCCCGTGACCAAAGAAGTTCTCGAACGCGGACGCGAGCGCTACAACATTTATTGCGCTCCGTGCCACTCGCAACTTGGCGATGGCAACGGCTTCATCCCGTCGCGCGGATTCGCGCGCAAGCCACCCTCTTATCACATCCCGCGCCTGCAGAAAGCCCCACTCGGCTACTTCTACGACGTGATCAGCAACGGCTTCGGCATCATGCCCGACTACGCCTCGCAGATTCCTCCGCGAGACCGCTGGAATATCGTGGCTTACATCCGCGCGCTGCAACTAAGTCAAAACGCTACCAAGGCGGACCTGCCCGCGGGCCAGGCCGTTCCCTCGGAACCGCCGAAGTTCCGCGGCCAGTCCGGCTCGGGCGCGACGCTCCCCGTCATTGATTCCGGAACAAGCTTGCAATCCGAGGAACATAAATGAGCGCCGCGGCCACTCCACATCTCGATCTGACGACGCCCGAGGTTGTAAGAAAAATCTCGCAGCGTTCGCTCATGGTCGGCGTCGTCTTCGCAGTGGTCTCCGTTGTGCTCGCCCTCAAGCAGCCCGATGAGTTCTACCGTGCTTACCTGCTTGGCTTCATGTGCTGGCTGGGCGTCGCCCTCGGGTCCATGGCGATTCTCATGATCCGTCACCTCACCGGCGGCGGTTGGGGCACGGTGATTCGGCGGATCCTAGGCGCGGCCATGCGCACGCTGCCGCTGCTCTTTGTGCTTTTCATTCCCATCTTCTTTGGAATACACCGGCTCTACATCTGGGCTCAACCTCTCAGCAACATTGAAGACAAGCATCTCCGCGAGCACCTCGAACAGATCACGCAGACCTACCTGACGGTGAACGGCTTCATTGTCCGCGCGGTGTTCTATTTCGCGGTGTGGAATGTTCTGTCGTTCCTCCTATCGATGTGGTCAAAGGAAACCGACAAACCCGGCGCTCCTGACAACAGCGGCCGGTTCAAGGCGGTCAGCGGTCCGGGGCTTATCCTTTACGGCTTCACTATCTCATTCGCCGCCATCGACTGGATCATGTCACTCGATCCCAGCTGGATCTCAACCATCTTCGGGCTGATCATCCTGATCGGAGAAGTGCTCTCGGCCATGTGCTTTGCGGTGGTGGTCGAGCGCATCCTCTTCAATTACAAGCCTATGTCAGAGATGTTGAAACCCGATTTCGTCCACGACCACGGCAAGTGGATGCTTGCCTTCACCATGGTCTGGGCCTACTTCAACTTCTCGCAATGGCTGATCATCTGGGCCGGCAACCTGCCCTCGGAGATTACTTTTTATTTGCGCCGCATCAATGGCGGCTGGGGATCGATTGGCCTGATTCTAGTTGTGTTCGGCTTCGCTATCCCGTTCGCGCTGTTGCTATCGCGTCCATTCAAACGTGACATTCGCCGACTGGTGTTGCTCGCGGTCTGGCTCATGCTGATGCGCTACCTCGATCTGTTCTGGATTATCGAGCCGAATTTCTCGAAGACTATCACCGTGACCCTGGCCGACGTAGTCGTGCCCATCGCCATCGGCGGATTCTGGCTTTGGTATTTCTTCCGCAACCTGGCTTCGCTGCCGCTTCTTCCGGCTTACGACACCGATGCCCACGAAGTTCTGCAGCCGGCGCATGAAACGCACGCATGACGCAAGACGACTAACGAGATGATTCACGAGAAATGAACGATCAGACCAAACACGAGAACGGGCACGGTAGCTTCGAGCGCCAGGACCTGCAAGTCTCCGGCATTCTCTATTTCCTGCTGACCATTGTGGTTGTAACCACACTTTGCCTTTTCGGTCTCAGGGGTGTTTTTGCCTTTCTCGACCACCGCGAAAAAACGTTGCAGCCTGCGGTAAATCCGCTGGTCACCAACGTTCCCACGGACACGCGCCACGTCGCTCCGGGATACCCGCAAGCTGCTTTCCCCAACCCCAAGCTCGAAGAAGACGAGCGCGGTCAACTCAACGGGATTCGCCTCGAAGAAGAGAAAACACTCTACAGCTACGGCTGGGTCGATGAAAAAGCCGGCACGCTGCGCATCCCTATCGATCGCGCCATGGATCTGCTGGTGCAGCGTGGGCTTCCAGTGCGCGCGCAGAACATGGCAGGCGACACACCTTCGGCCAAGACAGCCCCAACCTCCGCAACCAGTAAGAAGGGCGGAAAAAAGTGAGTAGCAAGAGCAACAATTCGATGTTCGTATTGATATTCGTAGCAGGAGTCGTGCTGGCGCTTGCGACTTCCGCCTGGGCGCAGATGAACAACGGCGTAATGTCTCCTCCAGCAAACACGCGCCCGCCAAGGCTTGAGAACGTCGGCATCGAGCAACACCTCGACGCCCAGGTCCCGCCCGATCTCACCTTCCGCGACGAAACCGGCAAGACAGTCAAACTGGCGGACTACTTCGGCCGCAAGCCCCTGATCCTCAATCTGGTTTATTACAACTGCACCATGCTGTGCGGCGAAGCTCTAGCCGGACTCGCCAGCGCTATGCGTCTGGTGAAGTTTGATGTAGGCAACGAATTTGACGTAGTCACCGTGAGCTTCGATCCGCGCGAGACTCCGGAAATGGCGGCGGCCAAGAAAAAAGACTATGTCGGCCGCTACGGCCGGCCCAACGCCGCCGCAGGCTGGCATTTTCTAACTGGCCAGCCGGAGTCGATTAACGCTCTCACCAAAGCTGTAGGTTTCCAGTATCAATACGACGCCAAGACCAATCAATACGCTCACGCCACCGCGATCATGGTGCTAACGCCGCAAGGCCACATCTCGCGCTACTTCTACGGCGTAGATTTTCCACCGAAAGATTTGCGCATGGGCCTGGTTGAGGCTTCGCAAGGCAAGATCGGCAACGCCGTCGATGCAGTGTTGCTCTATTGCTATCACTATGATCCCGAGACTGGAAAGTACGGCGCGATGGTAGCCAACATCCTGCGCCTGGCAGCGGCCGCGACAATTCTTTTCATGGGCGCTTTCCTTTTTATCCTGTGGCGCTTGGATGTTTCGGTGACGAAGAAGACAGCGGCAAAGACAAGGTATGCTCAATAATTTTCCATTATGGCCGCAGCAAGCCTCCACGATGGCGGCCCACGTGGACGCTCTCTACATCTTCCTGCTCATCGTCACCGGGATGATGACGCTGCTCATCTTCATCTGCCTGGTCTACTTCGCCGCCCGCTTTCGTTCCCGCCCCGGCGTTCGCGCCGAGCAAATCGAAGGTTCTACTCCGCTCGAAGTCACCTGGAGCACAATTCCTTTCCTGGTCTTCATGGTGATCTTCGCTTGGGGTGCGGTCGTGTATTTCAAAGAACGCACTCCACCCGACGACTCCACCGAAGTTTATGTCGTAGCAAAACAATGGATGTGGAAGCTCGAGCACGCCGAAGGCCAGCGCGAGATCAACGAATTGCACGTCCCCGTAGGACGCGACGTGAAACTGATCATGACTTCGCAGGACGTAATTCACAGCTTCTTCATCCCTGCTTTCCGCATCAAGCAGGACGTGCTGCCCGGCCGCTACACCGTCGAATGGTTCCGCGCCACCAAGCCCGGCACCTATCACCTGTTCTGCGCGGAGTACTGCGGCACCCAGCACTCCGGCATGGTCGGCGATATCGTAGTCATGGAGCCGGCACAGTATGAAGCCTGGATGAACGGCGGTTCTACGGGTCCGCTCTCGGCCACAGGCGAGAAGGTTTTCGCCGAACTCGGCTGCGTTACCTGCCATCGCACCGACACGCAAGGCCGCGGCCCCAACTTGCAGGGAGTTTTCGGCAAGCCGGTTCAACTCGAAGATGGACGCACCGTCACCGCCGACGAAAATTACGTTCGCGAATGCATCCTCGACCCGGGTGCGAAACGTGTGAAGGGATTCCAGCCCATCATGCCCACGTTTCAAGGCCTGGTCAGCGAAGAACAGGTAAATGCCCTGATCGCCTACATCAAATCGATCGCTGCGGCCAAGCCCGGCGAAGGCGCCAAAACCAGTGCCAGCGTGGTCGCCCCGGCCCAATCAAATGGAAGTCAGGTGCAATAAGATGCCAACCCCGATGCCTCAACCCGAACGCGAGAATTACCTGAATAAGCACTACGGCGTCTGGTCCTGGCTGCTCACCACGGATCACAAACGCATCGCCCTTCTCTATCTCATCTCGATCACGTTCTTCTTCTTTATCGGAGGCTTCTTCGCCCTGCTCATCCGCCTCGAGTTGCTAACCCCTGCGGGTGACCTCGTCCAGGCCGACACCTACAACAAACTCTTCACCATGCATGGCATGGTCATGGTTTTCTTCTTCCTGATTCCCTCAATTCCCGCTGTGCTGGGAAATTTTCTCGTGCCCATGATGATCGGGGCCAAGGATCTCGCTTTCCCCCGCATCAACCTGCTGAGCTGGTATCTCTACATCATCGGCGGCGTGATGATGCTGCACTGCATGCTCACCGGCGGCGTCGACACCGGTTGGACCTTCTACGCTCCCTTCGCCACCAACTTCACCAACACGAAGATCGTAGAAGCCGCGCTAGCAATCTTCGTCGCTGGATTCTCCTCCATCCTCACCGGCCTGAACTTCGTAGTCACGATCCATCGCATGCGCGCGCCCGGCATGACGTGGTCTCGCCTGCCTCTGTTTATCTGGGCACACTACGCCACCAGCATCATTCAGCTTCTTGGCACGCCAGTCATCGCCGTCACCATTGTGCTGGTCGCCTGCGAACGCGCTCTGCACCTCGGCATCTTCGATCCCAAACTCGGCGGCGATCCCCTGTTGTTCCAGCATCTCTTCTGGTTCTATTCCCATCCCGCCGTCTACATCATGATTCTGCCCGCGATGGGCGTCGTCACCGAAATCATCGCCTGCTTCTCGCGCAAGCGCATTTTCGGCTACAGCTTCGTCGCGTTCTCATCCATCGCGATCGCCGTTTTCGGTTTCCTCGTCTGGGCGCACCACATGTTTGTGGCTGGAATGTCAGTCTACGCCGCTCTGGTATTTTCTTTGTTGAGCTACGCGGTGGCCGTGCCTTCCGCCATCAAAGTTTTCAACTGGACGGCCACGCTCTACAAGGGTTCCATCCACTACGACGCGCCCATGCTCTACGCTTTCGGCTTCCTCGGACTCTTCACCATCGGCGGCCTCACCGGACTATTCCTGGCTGCCCTCGGCATCAACGTCCACGTTACCGACACCTACTTCGTCGTAGCCCACTTCCACTACATCATGGTCGGAGGCGCAGTCATGGGCTATCTGGGAGGAATGCATTTCTGGTGGCCGAAGATTTCCGGCAAGCTGTATCCCGAAGGCTGGGCGCGCCTCGCCGCGCTGATCGTCTTTATCGGATTCAATCTCACGTTCTTTCCGCAATTCCTGCTCGGCTATATGGGCATGCCGCGTCGTTATTACGATTACAGCCACATGCCGGAATTCCAGATCCTGAACGTGTTGTCGACGGCTGGCGCCACGGTCCTCGGCGTCGGATATCTTCTGCCCATGATTTATTTCCTCTGGTCGATGCGCTACGGCAAACCGGCGCCCGATAATCCGTGGAATGCCGCCGGGCTCGAGTGGAAAACCCCGTCTCCGCCACCAACTTTCAACTTCGACGAAGAGCCCGTCGTGACCTGGGAAGCCTACAACTACGAGCAGTTGGACGCACCCAGCAAAGAGGAGGTCCCCGTTGCCCGATAGCTCTGCCGCAACCGGCCTTCACGCCGAAGCCCATAACCCGGCGCTCCTGCACCACTTCGCCGAGCCGCAACAGCAGCGCGACGCCGCCAGCCTGGGCATGTGGGTCTTCCTCGCCACGGAAGTCATGTTCTTTGGCGGCCTGTTCTGCGCGTATCTGATTTACCGCCGCCTGTACTTCGGAGACTTCGCCGCCGCCAGCAAAACCATCAACATGGGGCTCGGCGCCACAAACACTGCCGTGCTCATCTGCAGCAGCTTGACCGTCGTCCTCGCCGTCTGGGCCGCGCAGACGGCGCGCCGCACGCTGCTGATCACAAGCCTCATCATCACCATGCTGCTCGGTCTAGTCTTCCTCGGCATCAAAGGCATCGAGTACCGGGAAAAGTTCGTCGAGCATCACGTCCCCGGCGCGTCCTTCAGTTTCGACAAGGTGCCGATCCCCGGACATCCCGGCCAGTATGCCGACCCGCACCACGCGCAGCTTTTCTTCTCCCTCTACTTCGTGATGACGGGACTGCATGCGCTGCACATGATCATCGGCCTCGGCATTTTTCTCTGGCTCTTAATCATGGCCTGGAAAGGACGTTTCACTCCCGAGTGGCACACTCCAGTCGAGATCGGCGGCCTCTACTGGCACTTCGTTGACATTATCTGGATTTACTTGTTCCCGTTGCTTTACCTGATCGACCGGCACCCATGAGGCTTGCATGTCTGAACACGAATCAGCAAAATCGCCCTTGAAAGGTTACTTCGCCGTTTGGATCGCGCTGCTGGTCGGCACCGGTGTTACGGTTTACGCCGCAACCCTCGACCTGGCTCCCTATAACGCCGCGGTCGCTCTCGGCATCGCTACCATCAAAGCCACTCTAGTGACTCTCTTCTTCATGCACGTCTGGCATGCCAGCGAAAAACTGACCAAGCTAGTCGTGATCGGAGCATTGTTCTTCCTGCTCCTGTTGCTGGGACTCACTATGACCGACTTCGCCACCCGTGGATGGAGCTAGATCTTTGACTAGCGCCGCCGTCTCGGCGGCTTTCCATCCATCGATCACGCAGCCAGCGCAAGCAAATCGAGTCTCGCTCCGATCTGCGATATACTCGCGCCGAACCACCAGCCGCCACCTATGCCAGACCAGTTCGTCGAAATCGCGCGAGCCGCCCGGTCCGCATACGTTGACGCCGCGGCCCTGGCCGAAGCTCTCCGTGCCCAAATTAGTGGTGACGTCCGCTTCGACCGCGGCACCCGCGCTCTCTACGCCACCGACGGCTCCAACTACCGCCAGATCCCCATCGGCGTAGTGCTCCCCCGCGATGCCGACGACGTTCAAGCCACGGTCGCCCTCTGCCGCCAGTTTGGCGCTCCACTGCTCTGCCGCGGCGGCGGCACGTCCCTGGCCGGACAATGCTGCAACGTCGCCGTCATCCTCGATTTCTCCCGGTACATGTCGAGGATTCTCGAAATCGATCCCACACGCCGCATCGCCCGCGTACAACCCGGAGTCGTGCTCGACCATCTCCGCGCCGCCGCCGAAAAGCACCACCTCACCTTCGCCCCCGATCCCGCTACTCACGGCCGCTGCACCCTAGGCGGAATGATCGGCAACAACTCCTGCGGCGTGCATTCTGTGATGGCCGGCAAGACCGACGACAACATCGAGGCGCTCGAAATCCTCACCTACGACGGCCTCCGCATGAAAGTCGGTAGGGATCTAATCGAGCCATGTGGGGACAGCCGGCCCTTCGACAAGCTCAGGGCAGGCTCTCGGCTGTCCGGCGGCCCGGAAATATCGGGCCGCAGCGACTCCGCCCGAGCCGCTCAGATCTACGCCGCACTGAAGCAAATCGCCGCCACCTACGGCGACCTGGTCCGCCAGCGCTTCCCTAAAATTCCGCGCCGCGTCTCCGGCTACAACCTGAACTACCTTCTGCCCGAGAACGGATTCCACGTAGCCCGCGCTCTCGTCGGCTCCGAAGGCACCTGCGTTACGGTTCTCGAAGCAACCTGCCGTCTGGTCGAGAGTCCTCCCGAGCGCGTGCTGCTGGTCGTCGCCTATCCCGACATTTATCAGTGCGCCGATCATGTCCCCGAAATCATGGCGCACAAGCCCATCGGCCTCGAAGGCTTTGACGATCTCCTGGTCAGCTATACGCGGATGAAGGGAATTAACTCCGAAGGCCTGGCGCTCCTGCCCGAAGGTGGCGGATGGCTGATGGTCGAATTCGGCGCTGAAACCGCGCGGGAAGCCGAATCTCAAGCCCGCGCCCTGATGCAGGCTCTCGCGCACAGCTCCCATCCCCCCAACATGCGACTCCATACCGGCAAGCAACAGGTCAAACGCGTATGGGATGTCCGCGAATCGGCTCTCGGCGTGACCTCGCACGTGGCCGGCGAACCCATGGCCTGGGAAGGTTGGGAAGACTCCGCCGTTGCCCCCGAAAAACTTGGCGGCTACCTCCGCGATCTGCGCAAGATGATGGCGGCCTACGGCTACAAAGGCTCACTCTACGGCCACTTCGGCCACGCCTGCGTCCACACCCGCATCAATTTCGACCTGCAATCGAAACCAGGCATCGCCGCCTTCCGCAAGTTTATGGAAGAGGCCGCCGATCTGGTGGTCACCTACGGTGGCTCCATCTCCGGTGAGCACGGCGACGGCCAGGCCCGCGGCGAACTGCTCCCGAAAATGTTCGGCCCCGAACTGGTCCAGGCTTTCCGCGAATTTAAGTCGGCCTGGGATCCCGAATGGAAAATGAATCCCGGCAAGCTGATCGAGCCCTACAAACTCGACGAGAATCTCCGGCTCGGCGCCGCGTACGCTCCCTGGGAACCCAAAACCAATTTCCAATTCCCCGCCGACCACGGCAGCCTCGCCCAGGCAACTCTGCGCTGCGTAGGTGTAGGCAAGTGCCGCCACGACGAAGGCGGAGTGATGTGCCCCAGCTACCGCGCGACCCGCGAAGAAGAACACTCCACCCGCGGCCGCGCCCACCTGCTTTGGGAGATGACTCAGGGTGAAGTGATTCGCGACGGCTGGCTTAGCGAAGAAGTCAAACACTCGCTCGACCTCTGCCTCGCCTGCAAGGGATGCAAAACCGAATGCCCGGTAGGCGTCGACGTGGCCACCTACAAGGCCGAGTTCCTCTCCCACTACTACGAAGGCCGCACGCGCCCGCGCAGCGCCTACGCGTTCGGCAACATCGACCTCTGGGCGCGCCTCGCGTCGCACGCCCCAGGCCTCGCCAACCTGACCACGCAACTTCCGTTCCTGCGCGATCTTTCAAAGCTCATAGCCGGCATCCCCAAGCAGAGAGCCATCCCCGCCTTCGCCCCGGAAACTTTCAAAACCTGGTTTGCACGCCGACGACCTTCATCTCGCGATACCGAAGCCCCACCGGTTCTCCTCTGGCCCGATACTTTCAACAACCATTTCCACCCGGGCACCGCCAAAGCCGCCACCGAAGTCCTCGAAGCCGCCGGCTTCCGAGTCGCCGTCCCAAAAGCCAACCTATGCTGCGGCCGCCCGCTCTACGACTTCGGCATGCTCGACCGCGCCCAGACCCTCTTGCTCCAGATCCTCGACGAACTCTCCCCCGAGATCGAAGCCGGAATTCCCATCGTCGGCCTCGAGCCCAGTTGCGTAGCCGTCTTCCGTGACGAGCTCCTAAACCTCTTCCCCCACGACGAACGCGCCCAGGCCCTGTCGCGCCAAACTTTCCTGCTCAGCGAATTCCTGGAAATCTTCGCAACCAATGTCCCACTGCCCCAACTGAACCGCAAAGCGCTCCTCCACGGTCACTGCCACCACAAATCCTTGATGAAGATGACTGCGGAAGAGTCCATCCTGCACCGGCTCGGCATCGACTTCCGCAGCCCCGCCCCCGGCTGTTGCGGCATGGCAGGCTCTTTCGGCTTCGAGCCTGACAAGTACGAGTTGTCCATCGCCATCGGGGAACTCGAACTCCTCCCCGCCGTCCGCCGGGCCCCGTCGGACTGGCTGATCATCGCTGACGGCTTCAGTTGCCGCGAGCAAATCGCCCAGGGCTCGCCACGCCACGCTCTGCACTTGGCCGATGTCCTGCAAATGGCGATTAACGGCCCCGCCGCGCCCGAGTCCCACACCTACCCCGAGTCCGCAAGCATCCGCCAGCACGAGGCCGAGGTCCTGCAGTCCATGAAGCATGCCGGTCTAGGGTTAGCGGCCCTCATAGCCGGAGGAGCATTATTATGGGAATTATCCAGAAGACACTGATTCTAGAGTAGTTAACTAACTCTTATAGCTGGGCACTATCTCCCACCCCTCGCCAGAACCCCATGACTTCTGGGACAATAGAATCCTCGCCGCTCCTCAAAGGGAGCCCAGACAAAACACCACGGCGAGCCAAATTCTCAGTTAGGAAGTCATGGAACCCGAAGTAGAGTTAATGGAGCGCACCGTCTTGGCTGGCGAACTCCCAGGCACCAACGTCATGGACCATGAAACCACCATCACCGCCCCAGTCGTAGGCAAAGTCCCCGCCGAGGCCCTGCCTACTTTGGTAGCCACCAAGACATCGGACGCGCCCCTGTCCGGCTCCGTGCTCGTCCTGATCCAGTTCGACGTTTGCGAGGAGATTCGCCTCGACCAGCTCCGCCAGATCCTCGGCGCTCGCACCGTCGACGCCAGCTTTAAACACCTCGCGCCCGGCTACGTCCGCTACCAGCGTCCTCCAGTCGAAGAAGTCCTCGAACCCCTGATTCTTGAAAGCGGCGAGCGCCTGCAGGGCGACATCAAGTATTTCGACTATGGCGTAGTCAGCGTGGTCTTCGAGCTACCCTTTTCCGGCGACTGGGACAAGCTTGTCCAACTCTCTAGCCGCTGGGTTTGGGACACCAACTTCGAGAGCCTGGCCACTCGCATCGTCAAGCAGAAACTCGAGCGTGCCGCTCCCGCCCTGGTCAAGCCTTACGCGGGCGAGTGGCTGCAGGAGGACTATTTCATCTTCCACCTGCGCGAGATTGCGGGTTCACCATCCGCGACAGACATTCTCGCTTCTCAAGGCGCCTGCATCGCGCAAGTGGTGCGCGGCGAAAGTCAGCCGCTCTCCGATGGCGAGCGCCAGGAAATCCTTCAATCGCGCATTTCCTACTATCCCAACGACCTGGCAGTGATCGGATGGAACGCCGCCTTCATCTACGACACTCCTGTCGGAGCCGAGACCGCCATCCAGCTCCTGCAATACGCCAACTCGCAGTTGCTCGAGTTTCGCCACTACGACAACCTGCTCACCAGGCAACTAGAGGGCGTCTACGACTTCCTCGATCGCGGAGGCCGCGGCCTCTGGTCGCGCTGGCGCACGGCGAAAGCCGCCTCGAAACTCCACACCGTCCTGCTCGACGTAAGCGAACTCACTGAGCGCGCCGACAACGCCATCAAGTTCTTAAGCGATATGTTCTCCGCCCGCCTCTACAAGCTCGCCGCATTAAAGGTCGGCGTTCCCGACTACAAAGACCTGGTCCAGCAAAAGCTGCAAACCGCCGAAGAACTCTACCGCTTCATGGTCGACGAATTCAATCAGAGCCGCGCCTTCGTCCTCGAATTAATGGTGGTCATCATCCTTATCATCGAACTAATCTACTTCTTCCGCGGCAAACCCATTTAAAGGATCCTTGTCATTCCGACCGCCACCGGACCCTGAGCGAAGTCGAAGGGGACGGCGGAGTCGAGGAACCTGCTGTCTGCCTGCACCACCACAGCTCCGGCCTCAGGCCTTGTCTCTTGGTACCATAGAAGCGGCATGCGCGGCCTAAAAGACAAACGAGTCCTCATCACCGGAGGCGCCAGCGGGATCGGCGCCGCCACCGCCGCACGTTTCCTCGAAGAAGGCTCGCAAGTCTGCGTCCTCGACCGCGACGCCAAAGCCTGCGCAGCCATTCGCCACCAACTGCCTAAAATCTCCGAAGCCATCATCGCCGACGTCACCGACCTGATGCAGGTCGAAGCCGCATTCGCCGACGCAGTCCGTGTCATGGACGGAGTCGATGTCCTCATCAACAACGCCGGCATCAGCATCCGCCGTAGCTTCCTCGAAATCACGCCCGAAGAATGGGACCAGGTCGTCGCCGTAAATCTCACCGGCGTCTTCTATGTGGCGCAAACCGCCGCGCGCCACATGTGGGAGCGTTACTCGGTCGACCGCGGTAGTGGAGTGATCCTGCAAACCGCTTCCACTAACGGCATCATGGGCTATCCCTACTACGCCGGCTACAACGCCACTAAAGCTGGAGTCATCGAGCTGACCCGCTCTATGGCCCTCGAACTAGCGCCCCGGATTCGCGTCTGCGCCATAGCTCCCGGATACGTTCTCACCCCCATGCAGCGCGCCGAATACACCGACGCAATGCTAGAAGAAGTAAACCGAAAGATTCCCCTCCGCCGCCACGCCAAGCCAGAAGAAATCGCGGCCCTGTTCGCCTTCCTGGCCTCCGAAGACGCCGCCTACGCAACCGGCCAGGTGTTCACGATGGATGGCGGTGAAACCGCAGGCGGCCTAGCCAGCCGCTAAGGATTTGCCGCAAGCATCTCAGGCAATGTGGGGACGGCCGCCTCGGCCGTCCAGCCAAGCGCAGCGAAGCGCGGCAGCGCCAAGCGCTTTGTGATCGAAGTCTCTATCCCCGCACGAATCTGGAAGTCAGCCGCCCTAACCGCACTACCCGATAAAGCGGAAACAGAGCCTTAGGCAACCGAACCGACTCCCACTCCCCCGGTCCAGGAGTAAACACCAGCCGCGCCAGGAATCGCATTCGATCCGCCCGCCGTTCCCGAAGCCGCATCATAAGATGGAAGTAAGATGTCTGCTCAGGATCATACGAAACCCCAATCGCCATGTTCGCCACAATCTCATCCACCAAAACCCGCGCAACCTCGTCGTCAAGTACGGCCCGCTCCACCGCCACCGGGATCCCAGTCCCCAGAAGCCGATTCGCCAACAAGAACGTGACCCGGAGAATCCGCTGAATTCCAAGCTCCCGAGCGCGAGACCACACCCAATCCCAATTCAAATTCTCCAGCTTCAACACCTGCGCGATGTCGCGCAGCAAAATCACGCGTCCCCAAACATGTTTAGCCGCGTGCACAGAAAGCACCAGCAGAAGATCCTCAGGAGACGGTGTCTTCACAGATCGCCCCGCAACCCTGACCTTCACCACGCGCTCAAACATTCCATCCATGTCGAAATCGACAGCATAGAAGCGAGGCTGCAGAGCCCACTGCAGTTCCAGCAGGTTCGGTCCGGCAGGACCATCGAACGTCCACTCATAGCCCGAAGCCATATAATCTTCCAACAGCTCTTCAGGTATGCCCAGCCGCGTTGTGTATCCCAGATCCCGCAGTGCGTTCTTGCTGCGCCCCACGTCGCGCCTGCGGATGAACATATCGATGTCGCCAGTCTGCCGCAGCGCCATATCCCCGTAATAAACCTCTGACAACACAACGCCCTTGTAAGGAATGGCCTCGACGCCCAGCCCCTCAAGGCAGTCCAGAATGCGCGTAAGTTCGTTGGTCAGAAAAAGCGACTTGTAGACGTTCTTCTCGTATCGCTGGCGAAGCGCACCCAGCACAGGGGAAGGGACCATGTCACTGAAACGCGAGAGGCTCTGATAAAGCAGCGATGACGTGCCGTGATTGTCCGCCAGGCGAAGCACCGCTTCCCAATCGACTGGATTCTCCAGCAGGAACCGGATGCGGCCGAGACCGCTCTCGCCAGGGTCATCCGAGTCAGGCTGAGCCGAGTCAAGATCAGGCGAACTAGCGGCCAGCAGAAGATCCCACTCGGGCGGTACCGAAGTAGTTGGCACGTTCCTCACGGATGTCGAGCCATCTTAACAGGGTAAATGTGGGGACAGCCGCCCTCAGCCTGCCCTGAGCGAAGCCGAAGGGGCTGTCCGTTCGAGCGCAGCTCGACTGCTTGACCTCAGGCACCGCCAGAGGTTACTTCCGTCACCTCCGCCTGCCCTTTATTGAGGCGCCTTCCTGCCCTTGTTCTGTCAAACTAAGGGTTGAAGACGGGGCACGCTGCTCCGAAATAAGGAATCTCGCGGATGGAAATACTCACACCCAAGGCGACGCGGCGCAGCACGCGAGTGCGTGTGGAGATTCCCATCACCGTAACCAGCCTGGATCGTAAACATCCCTTCGCTGCCGAGTGTTTAGCTCTGGTGGTGAGCCTGCAGGGCTGCGGATTCCGCGCATTACAATCCTTGCCCCTCGGAACTCCCGTGCTGCTAAGCGGCTTGCCCGGGGGCGCAAACACTTCGGCCCGCGTAGCCAATTGCCTCCCATTGGGCAGTGACGGCAAACAGTTTCTTATCGGAGTGTCGCTCTATAACCCTGGAAATGTATGGGGAATTGCCGATCCGCCGGCAGATTGGAATTGTGTTTCCACCCCCGCCTCGGCCAGCGAAACCAAACCCCCGGCCAACAGCAAGAATGCCTGGCCCTACAATCTGTTCTCCGGCCAGAGCGAAGCCCATCCCGGCCGAAAATAGCGGTCAGTGATCAGTGGCCAGTGGTCAGTGGCCAGTGGTCAGCAGACCGCACCCCAGCCACTGCGAGATTGCCCCGAGGATCCCATACTGGCCACTGGCCACTGACCACTGGCCACTGAATTTTCGTAATCTCGCCCGGTGCTTTGCTAAGTGCCATACTTTAGCCACGATGTCCGAAATTCCAGAATCTGTCGCCCAGGGTCCATCTTCAGTCGGTTTTCCCGGTGGCCGGGACCGCCCCTTTCGAGTTAAGCTGCGCGGCTCTGTCCTGACACTCATTCGACTGCCCAACCGGCGCCAGATCCGGGGCAAACTGCATCAGCTTTCCACCTCTGGCGGCCTGATGCACCTGGAGAAGCCACTCGACGAAAAACTGCAGGTGGAAGTGATCTTCCACCTCAATGAGACCACCGTCCGCCAAAAAGCAGAGATGATGTTCCCCATGTGGGCCACTCAAGGCTGGCTCCAGCCCTTCCGCTTCATCGACCTGCCTGAAGCCACTAAAACTGCTCTGGAAGCAAGTCTGGCGCAGTTCGTTCAGCGCCTGCAAGATCCGAGTTCCCAAGCAAGTTCCAAAGCCGCAGCCGCCAACCGGTAATCCTGATCGCGTCGCTAAACGCCCTCTTCATAAACAACGGCCGCCCGAGGGCGGCCGTTGTCGAATCATCTGGCCCACGAATCCTACGGCTTGAACACAATCACTCCGAACGTTCCCGCCAGGTTATTGCTGGGACCAGCGGTAAAAAACATATGGTTTACCGCTCCGTTTCCACCCGTGCCATCGCCGAAATCAATTCCCCAAAGTTGGTCAATGCGAATGACGTTTCCCTTCGTGTCCTTAACTGCGCCCACGAACCTCTTGGTCAGCGGGTCGAAAGCATTGATGCTTCCGCCGTTGGTATTGTTCGAGATCAGCAGTGTGTTGCTCAGCGGTCCAAAGTTTCCCGGAGCTGCCGCAATTCCCCAGGGCTGGTTCAGCGGCGCCCCCTGCAGCAAATGCTCTCCCGGGGTCACAGGCGTACCATCCTCGCTAAATACATCAACGAAGCCGCCATTCCCCCCGGTAACGCTGGCAAATGTCACATAGACCAGTCCGTTTATGTCGCGGATGCCGAATGGCGCAAAGCCCTCAGGCACCGCGGCGTCGGTGAACGAAGTCACCAGGTTGAAGTTTCCGTCGTAGATATCCACCTTGTTGTTCGCATTGTCGGCAGCGTACAAGAAGTTCTTGGAGGGCTTGTTCGTGATTGCCAGCCCGGTGTACATCGCTGGACTCTTATTGGTTGACGTGTTCACCGCCACAATCCCCGCATTGAAGTTCGATTGCGGCGCCCACCCGCTGATGGTTCCGTCCAGCGCGGCAAACAGAAACACGGAAGGCCATCCCTGCACCTGAAACTCCCCGGCCGTCGATGCACTCCACACCACCCCCGTCGGCGAGCCCGGCCCGTTTTCTCCCCCGGTCGGAACCAGCACCTTCAGTTGTTGCACCTGCACTCCGGTCCCATTGTAAAGTGTTTCCCATCCCGAGTTATTGTCACTCACCCACCAGGGCGACCCCGGTGCGTGCACCAGTCCCCACGCATTAACGAGCAGAGGATCCGTATGCCTCGCGGCTCCCACTTGATTCGAATCAAAGTTTGTAAGTTGATACTGCGCCACGGCCGCGTGCGAAACAAAAATTAACACCAAGCCAAGGCAAGCTGAGAAAGCGATCCTGCGACGCTGCATAAAGTCTCCTCATTTGCAAACTCAGAATGTGCAAAGTCAGAGGCGGCGGTGCATCGCCAACCAGAATGCGAAGCGGGCTGGACCGCAATTTCTCTGACTGCTGCTGCAGAATGCTAGGACCGCCCTTCCCTTCGTTTGTCATTACTTTGTCATGAGTTTGTACAATTCCTGTCTGGGAGGTTTGCAGAGGCGTCGCCGCTTGTCAGAAATGTAATAAGCTTGTCTTTAACGGCGGCGGCGATCAGGCGGAGAGAAAATGGCATCCAGCAACACTATTTTCTGGGAAGTCGACACCCAGGCGGATTTCATGCTGCCCGGCGGCAAGCTCTACGTTCCCGGCGCTGAACATCTGCTGCCCAACATTCGCCGACTTACCGACGCCGCCCGCCAGGGCCGCGTCTTCCTCGTCTCGCACGGTTGCTACCACACCCCGGACGATCCCGAGTTCAGAACATTTCCGCCGCACTGTATCAAGGGCACCCCAGGCTCCGCGTACGTTCCCGAGGCGTTGACGGAGAAAGTCTTCATCGTTGCAAACAACCCCGCGGCGGCCCTGCCCAGCAACCTGGACCAATATCAGCAGATTCATTTAGAGAAACAAACGCTCGACATCTTCGAAAGCCTCCACGCCGATGAACTAGTGAAGCGCATAGGCGATGATAGGGAATTCGTAGTCTTCGGCGTAGTAACGGAATACTGCGTTCGCCTCGCGGCCAAGGGATTACTCAAGCGCGGCCGCCGCGTCTCCGTGGTCAAAGACGCGATCGAAACTCTAAAAGCCGAAGACGGAGCGCGCACCGTGGCCGAACTGCAATCCCTGGGAGCAAAATTCATCACCACCGGCCAGGCGCTCGAACTCCTCAACCGTCAGACCTACGGAAACCGGACTTCCAAACTGTAAATCTCCTGCGTGCTCCGGTCCCGCATCAGCAGCGGCGAGTCATCCGGCGCCAGCCCCACCCAAAACTCCCAGGGATCGAACCCGCGCGGAATATCTTTCAGATTCACCAGTCGCTCCACCTTGCCGTCGGCCAGGCTCACTCGCACCATGTCATCCGCTTTGTCGGAATAGTCCTCCGCATAAAGATACTGGCCATCGTGCGACCAGTTCTCGAATCCAAAGCGCGACACCGCCAGCGGCGTCCACGTCTTCTTCTGCAGGTCATACAGCATCAGCTTAGTCGAGTCTGCGGAAAGCGCTGCCACATACCGCCCATCCGGCGAACACCGCGGACTGAAAAGGTTTTCCGATCCCGGCACATCCGACACCTGCGCAGTCTTCAAATCGACGATGTGAATATTAGGCCCGCTCGCGTTCCCGTACTCCAGCCACGGAATCCCCGCGAACACAACCGAATCCCCACCGGGCATCCAGGACGGGTCACCCTGATTATGATCCCCCTGGTTGTGATCCGGCGGAATCACCTCACGCGGCGTCCCGCCCTCCGCAGGAATCACAAATATCTTCCACGGCTTTCCCGGACGCGATGCCATAAACACGATCTGCGTCCCATCCGGCGACCAGCGCGGGATGTGAGCCTGCATCGGCGCATACGTAAGCTGGGTCCGCGAACTTCCATCCAGCTTGCTCCGCCACAGCGTGAGGTCCGGATGCGCCACATAAGTGATCCACTCCCCATTCCGCAAAATATCCGCCTCGCCCGCCGACACGCCCGGCAGGTAGATGGAGAATTCCTGCGACTTACCCGCCATCCGGATCAAATCGAACCGCCGCTGCTGCCCAATCACAAACAGATTCCTTCCATCCGGACTCGGCGTCGGATTACTGAACATCAGCGGAGCCACAGTCAGTTGTGTCGGTTCACCAGCTTTGCGAAAGAAAGGTCCGCCCTCGCGGAGCGCCCAGATGTTTTCAGCATTGGCGCGCGTCGATTCATAAAGGAAATACTCGCCATTCGGCGTCCAGGTTGCATCCGACTCTTCCGCCGGACGGTTCCAGTCTGGCAACACCGCATGCAAGTTCTTCCCGTCGGCCGAAACTTCCCATAACGAAGATGTCCGCTGGTTGGTGTCCCGGATGGTGAAGCGCAGGCGCCGCCCATCCGGCGAGAATCGAAGCGCAAACGGGACTCCCGCCACCGTGATCAACTCCCGCGAATCGCTCCCGTCCGAATTGCAGATGTACAAACTGGACTGTCTCGCATACACAATGTGCTGGCCATCCGGAGCCCACGCCGCCGCGTGTGCCAGAATATTCTCCACCGGCCGCAGCGATCCCGCCGGCACCGGCAGCACCCAAACCGGCCATTCCGTATCCGAACCCTCCGCCATCCCTTTCACCAGTAATTCAGAACGCCGCGGATAGAAATCATAGATGTCCGCGCTCGCCAGCGAGATTGGCACCGGCGCCGTCTCTCCCCCCGCAGCCGAAACCTGCATCAAAACCGAGTGCCCGTTCAAATGTTCAGAAAAGTACAGCCGCGTCCCGTCGGTGACTAGCGAACGCTTCGAAGCCCCGTCATTGGTAATCTGCAGCGACGAAATCACAACGGGCGGCAGCGCCGGCGATCTCAGGAACAGAAGCGCTCCAACCACCGCCGCCACGGCAACCACTCCCGCCACCACCCACTTCGCGAGACTCACCTTCGGTCGAGCGTCAGCGGAAGTATGAGCCGTAGCGAACAACGCGCGGATTCTCTCTTTCGAATCCGGCGCCGCCGGCCTCACCGCCGATCCCGCGCTCGAACTTTGCCCCGATTCCAATTCCCGCCGCAACCGCTGAAAGTCAACCCGCATCTCAGCCGCACTCTGATAGCGCTGCCCCGGATCTTTCTCCAGAGCCTTCCGCACCATACGTTCCAGTTCCGCGGGCGTCCCGGAATCAAATCGCAGCGGCCACTCCGGCACGCTGTGAATCAGGGAATCGAAAAACGCCGCCGAAGTTTGCCCCTGAAAAGGCAGCGCTCCCGTTGACATCTCATAGAGCACGACCCCAAACGAAAACAAGTCCGTGCGCGAGTCCAGCGGCCGCCCCAGCGCCTGCTCCGGCGACATATAAGGAACCGTTCCCAGCGCCGATCCCGGACGAGTCAGGTCCTCGGGCGAATGCGTAACGCCCCCGAAAGTGACGCCGCTGACATGCGCTTCGTCATCGACGTTGAGCTTCGCCAACCCAAAATCCAGAATCTTCGCGTTCCCGCGCTTGGTGACAAAGATGTTTGTCGGATTAATATCGCGATGAATGATGCCATGCGTGTGCGCCGCATCCAGCGCATCGGCAATCTCGATTGCAAGCGGGAGCAGGATTCCAATTTCCACCGGACGCCCAGCAATGCGATGCTTCAGCGGCAGCCCGTCCAGAAACTCCATCGCAATGAAGGCTTCGCCCTGCTGCCCTCCAATGTCATAAACCGTGCAGATGTTAGGGTGATTCAGCGCCGATGCGGCCTGGGCCTCGACTTGAAAACGCGCCAGGGACTGAGGGTTTCGGGCAACTTCGTCAGGCAGAAACTTGAGCGCGACAAAACGGTGCAGCCGCGTGTCTTCCGCTTTGTAGACGACGCCCATCCCGCCGCCGCCGAGCCTTTCCACAATGCGATAGTGCGAGATGGTCCGCCCGATCACTGAGCAGAAATCCTACGTTGCCGAACCGGGCAAGTCAACGAAACGCAGCGGAATGGGCCGAGTCTAATTCAGGTCGGCCTTGCCGCCAGGATTGTAATAAAAGTGGAAACGCCACGCCAGATGCGATTCTCTCCATCGTGCCCGCTCGGGCATGGAATGTGCATTCGGCCGTTACCGACGGCTATGATATGTCAGCATCACGAAGTCCAGCTCGCACGTTCCGACGGGCCATTCGGGTGGCCAAGGCAGATTCGAACACAGTGACTAGAGCAGGGAAAGTACGCGACCAACGCAGGCGTCCGCCGGGCGCCAGCCCACCCATCCCAGGGCCACGCCGATGGCAGGTCCCTCAACCGATGCGTATCGCCATCGCCGTCGCCACTCTATGCGCCCTTGTGCTGATCGCCTACGCCGGCAGCCTCAGCAATGGTTTCGTGTGGGACGATAACCAGCAGATAGTGATGAACCCTGATCTCCAGCCCGGTGCACCCTGGTCGCATTTGTTCTCGTCTGACGTTTGGGGTTACAGGCATCGTGACCAGCCCGGGCACACGAATTACTACCGGCCATTACAAATGGTGTCCTATCGCCTGACAACGGAGTGGCTCGGACTTCAGTCGCGACCTCTGCACATTCTCAGCGTCCTGTTCGCGTTAGCCGCCGTTCTCGCCGCGTTTGTCGTCTATCTGAAATTGACTCGGCGCCTCGCACTTGCATTTCCCGCCGCAGTCTTGTTCGCAGTCCACCCGGTCCACTCCGAAGCCGTGGATTGGATTTCCGCTTTACCGGAGCTCGGATGCGCAACCTTCGTTCTCGTCTCCTTTGGCCTGTTTCTTTCTGTCCGCGATCCCGGCTCAGACCGGACTGCGCCGTGGAGGGTCTCTCCCAGGCGCTGGCCCTTATTCGGCGTGTCCCTGCTGGCCTTCGCTGCAGCCCTGCTGTGGAAGGAAACGGCAATGGTTCTGCCCGCAATCGTCGTAGCCTGCGCGCTTTGCCTTGAACCAGGCCATTTCAAAGAACGGCTTACCTCTTCCCTAAAGCTTAGCGGGCCTTTCTGGTGCGTGCTGGCTGGCTATCTCGTTTTGCGGTTTCGCATGCTCGGCTCCCTCTCGATGCGCCAGAGAATCTGGGAGCTCACGCCCGTTCAGGTCGCCTTAAACGCTTTCCATCTTTTGGCACAGTACTGGTGGAAGCTAATCGTTCCTCTCCATTTGAATGCCTATTATGTATTCACTCCAGTGCGCTCGTTTGCGGACCCTCGGGCAATCGTCGGCATTCTCTTTATAGCTCTCGCTTGCGTAGCTGTCTGTTATGCGTTTGGCCGAGCTCCCTTGATGGCGTTCGCGGTTCTGTGGGTGTTCATCACCTTGCTGCCAGTTATGAATATTTATGCCCTCGGCAGAAACGTCTTCGCGGAACGTTATCTCTACCTCCCTTCGGTCGGCTTCTGTCTCCTCGCCGTGGTAATCGCGGCTGCAGCCGCGAAGCGATTGCCGCAGAACGTTCCCAAACCTCTGTTCGCCCTTCTTCTGGTGGCAGTCGCGGTGCTGTTCTCCAGAGAGACTTTCGCCCGGAACTCGGATTGGCACGACGACGCGACGCTGTTCCGTAAGACTCTGGCTGTTTCACCGGATGCGCCTTTTGTGCATTTTATGGTCGCCGCCACGGACAGCGACAGCCACAATCCCGCGGAGTCCGAATCCACCGAAGCGCACTATCTTCAAGCGATTGCCCTGGCGCGGAACGAGAATCCGCCCGACTCGCTTGATCTGGCGCGAAGCTACAAAGGTTTGGCGTCTCTTTATTCCGATCGAGGCGATTACGCTCACGCTCTTCAGGTCCTCCGCCAGTGGCGAGCCATTGTCCCGAACGATCTCCAATTGGATGTCGAGGAAGGTCTCATCCTTTTAAAATCAGGACGCTGGCAGGAAGCCGAGCCGCTGCTAAACCGGGCCTACGCGGCTCACCCCCAGGATGAAGATGGGAACGTTCTCAATGCACTCGGCCTTCTCGCTTGGGAATACAAGCGGCACCTCGATGAAGCCGAGCGGTATTTTACGCGCGCGCTCGCTATACACACTGCGAAAGACGATTTCCAGGCGTCGTTGCACAACAATTTAGGTGGCGTCTACGGCGATCTCCAGCAGTTTCCGTCAGCCCTCGAGCAATTTGAAGCCGCCACTGCAATTTCTCCTCAAGACGCGGGATATCACACGAACCTGGCCGTCGCATTGGCCGAAATGAATCGCTACCAGGAGGCAGCTGTTGAGGTTAAGATCGCACTGAGAATCGCCCCCGATTATCCCCCGGCACGCGCCGTCCTCCAACGCCTGCAGCATCGCTGAGCGTTCAGCCGGCCAGAGTTTCGATGGCCCGCACCGCATCAGCCGAAAGCTCCAACCTGGAGCTGGCCAGATCCTGCTTCATGTGCTCGCCATCGGAAGTTCCAGTCAGCTGCAACATCCCCACCGCGCGAGCAAAGGCAAACACAACCTGCGCCGGAGTGGCATTCGCCCGCGCCGCAAGCCCCGTAATCACGGGATCACGAAGCACCTCTGCATTCGCCGTCAGCAGCGAGAATCCCTGATACACGATCTTGCGCTCGCGGCAGAACGATCGCACTTCGCGGTCCCATCCGAAGCGCGCATAGCACCGGTTCTGCACAAACGCGGGAGTCTCCGAGTCAGACTCCACCATCTGTTCAAGATGCCCGATGGAAACATTGCTCACCCCCAGCAGCCGCGCCCGTCCGGCATCGCGCTCGTTCTTCATCGCATCCCAGACCTCGCCATCCGCATCAGTCCAGCCATACCCCGACGAAGGCCCATGCAGCACATAGCTGTCAACATAATCAGTCCCCAGATGTTCCAACGAACTGGCCATCGACTGCGCAACCTGCACAGAAAATCGAGCCTCGGGATCGTAGGGCAGCCGGTGATCCTGCCCAGGCCGGTAGGTGAACTTAGTCTGCAGAAAAAGATCAGCGCGCGTCACCAATCCAGCACGATAACCCGCCGCCAATCCCTGGCCAACTCCAGCCTCAAAGTAATGCCGCCGTTGATTAGCAGTGTCGATGCCCCGAAAACCGATGCGCAGCGCCAGTTCCACCAGCCCCGGCGTCCGCTCTTCCTTCCACGCAGTCCCGTAAATAAAATCCGGAAGGACCGAAGGCAGCGCGGTTAGCATCCCGCCATTCTCCCACGAGCGAGGATTGTGCTGCCTGTCCTGAGAATTGTGCTACCTCTTGAGGATTGAGTTAACCGTCTTTAGGATTATGTTAGCTTAAGAGAAGTTCGGGCCCGTAGCTCAGCGGTTAGAGCCGTGGACTCATAATCCATTGGTCCCAGGTTCGAATCCTGGCGGGCCCACCATCGTTTTTCACGACTCGTGGCGGGTCTTTTTTATTGCTCCGGCACGTTTTCGGATGACCATCTTCGATGGCTGTGGTTTGCGGAGATGGGCGTCCAATGTGACAATGTCTTATGCACAAATTCTTCACTGCAGTGGTCACTCTATTCGCGGCTGGGATGCTGCTGGGGAATTCCCTGGCGCAGCAGACTCCGGCTCCGTCAACTTCACCAGCTTCTCCATCCTCGGCTAGTCCGGCCAAGGCTCAGACTCCAGCGACTAAGCCGCATACGGCTCCGGCGGCCAAGACTCCGGCTCCACTGGTTCTCAAAACGCAGAAGGATAAGTTCAGCTACGCGCTTGGAATGAAGATGGGAGCAAATCTTCAGAAACAATCCGTGCCGGTTGATCCGGCGATTCTGGCTCGCGGCCTGAAGGACGGCCTGGCGGGTGGCAAGACGCTGCTCACCGACGATGAAGCGCAGGCGGCGCTCAAGGCGATGCAGGATGATTTGCGCGCAAAGCAGCAAGCCAAGATTCAAGAAGCTGCAGGAGCGAACAAGAAGGAAGGAGAAGCTTTTCTCGCCGCCAACAAGGGGAAAGATGGCGTGGTCGCACTGGCGAGCGGCCTGCAATACAAGATTCTGAAAGAAGGTACGGGCCCCAAGCCCGCGGCGACCGACTCCGTGGTCTGCAACTATCAAGGCACTCTGATCAACGGCAAGGAATTCGACAGCTCTTATAAACGCGGGCAGCCCGCAACGTTTCCCGTGAATGGCGTCATCAAGGGGTGGACCGAGGCGCTTCAGCTCATGCCCGTCGGCTCGAAGTGGCAGCTTTTCATCCCGTCTGAGCTGGCTTACGGCGACCGCGGTGCGGGCGCCGATATTGGTCCCGGCGCCACGCTGATTTTTGAAGTCGAGCTGCTCTCCATCGAGGACAAGAGCAAGGACGACAAGGGCAAAACCCCAGACAAGGCTCCGGATAAGGCACCGGATAAGGATAAAGATCCCCAGAAGCAGTAATTACGCGATCCATTGGTCAGCATCGGGAGGCGGCGCCGCACCAGTGGCGCCGCTTTTCATGCTGTTAATCCTCACGAGAGAGTTACCCAGCGGCGTCCTATAACCAGTTTGGGCCATAGCAGATTCGAATCGTTGACAGGCTTCGGGGGGCGAGAGTAGCGTTCAGTTTTTACGAAGTTGATCCTCAGGTCAGGAGCTCGCACCATGTTGTGCCGACTTTTCTGCGTAGCCGTAGTGTTCTGTCTGGCGGCGAATGTTGCCGCGGCGCAAGATCCCACCAAGGTGGAACCGAAGCACTACAAACTGAACTTCGAGAACGAACGGGTGCAGGTGGTGCATGTCTACTATGGCCCCCACGAGAAATCAGAGATGCACGAGCATCCTGCCGGCGTCTCGGTTGCGCTGTCCGATGGACACCTCCGGTTCACCGACCAGAACGGTAAGGTCACCGAAGTCTATGCCAAGCGGGGCGAGGCTCGGTGGTTCCCGCCCCACAAGCACGAGGTGGAGAATTTGGGCGACGAAGCTTACAACGCGGTTTACGTTGGCATGAAGGGCAAGGTTACGCAGGCTGCGGGCGATCGCAAGCCGGGTTCTCCTGTTAGCGGTGAGGAACTGGCGAAGATTCTGGCGGACTACGCTCGATGAATCGGGCCTCGGGCTGCGGGCTGCGGGCCTCGGCCAGGAAGTCCCGCCCAGGGCACCATCCCGTATAATAATTCTTAGTTCATTGATGTTCTTACTGAAGGAAGTGTATGGCGCACACCGTTTTCTGCGTGAAGTTGAAAAGAGAAATGCCCGGGCTGGACGAGCCGCCTTTCGACAACGATCTTGGCCGCAGGGTTTATGACAACGTGTCCCAGGAAGCCTGGAGGATGTGGACGGAACACTGCAAGATGCTGCTCAATGAATACCGCCTGAACCCCGCTCGGCGGGAAGATCAGGAAGTCATCGTCAAGCAGATGGACCAGTTTTTCTTTGGGGAAGGTTCGGCAGTGCCTAAGGAGTACGTGCCGCCGACGCAGAAGTAACAGTCGCGAGATGCGGAGCGCTGCTTCGCAACGGCGCTGCTTTACTGCACGTCCACTATCTTTAGCGTGGTCACCTGCCTCACCCACCGCGCCATTCTTTTTTCATCCGGGATCACGATGCGGTAGGGGCCTTCCTTGTCATCGAGCGGCTTGCCGTCTTTCAGGAAAGCTAGAACGATCTGCTTATCAGTGAACGCCGGATCAAGCTCGGGCAGGGCGATCACGGCGCGATATCCATCCGCAGCTTCCACCAGCAAGCATGACGCCATGCGCTTTCCCCGCAGTGTCTCGCCAAGCCCAACCCCCGCTTTCGCCAATAGCGCGCCAAGGGCCACACCTTCAAATGTCGCGGACGCGCCCGTAGTTACCTTGACGTGTGGCAGAGCTTCCAGGTCTGCCCGCGTCAGCTGCGTCTGTTTCCCGGTTCCATTTTCGACGGTGAGTTGCTGGCACTGCAGCAGCGCAGGCTGCAGCAGGGTGAATAGCACGGCGGGAAGGAACAGGCGAGTTTTCATATCAAATTCGCAGAATCATCACTTCTGTTGCTTTTATGAGGGCTGCCGCAGTCTGTCCCGGCTTGAGCTGCATCTCACGCGCCGATCGTGCGGTGATGATGGAGGTGATTTGCTGGCCGCCAATTGAGATTTCCACTTCCGCCATGAGGCCGCTGATACGAACCGCGCCGATTCGCCCCACCAGTTGATTGCGTCCACTGACGCGGCGGATCACAAGCTGGCGCTCTTTCTCGGTCCGGCCTCGCGTGCGGAACAGCAGCCGGTCAATTTCCCGCTGCGGAATGCGGTGATGTCCCCCGACCGTCTGAAGGCTGCGAATTTTCTTCTTGTAAATCCACTGCTTGAGAGTGGGGACACTGATCCCAAGATCTAAAGCTGCTTCGCGAAGCTTCAGCAATTCTTCCTGCCTGGGTTTGGATTGTTTGCCCTTCGGCATCGGAACGAAATCCTACAGACAACTCCAGGGCGGGTCAACAAACTGGCTCCAATCTTCAGTTGTAACCGTTAAATTCGAATAGATTGCATATAACCGGATCGGAATAGACATCATAACCGACTATCATATACACTTCTTGGTTTTCACTCGAACACCGATTCTCTTCTGGGAGGCCTTAATGCTCAAAGGTGCTTCGTTCGCTGTACTCACTCTCTGCCTGTCGTCAACGTTGTCTTCTGCCCAGGCCGCGCAGGGCGACTCGAAGCCCGACGCCTGCGCGAGCGGCCACGAGTTCGCCACCACCGATTGCACGCTGACCTGGCATGGCATCACGCTGTACGGTGCGTATGACGTCGGCTTCGGCTATGTCACCCACGGCTTGCCGGAGAACGGCTATAACTATGAAGGCGAATCTCTGGTCAACCGAAACGGTTATCAACATCGATTCCTCGTCGCACCGAATAACTTGCAGCAGACGGGTCTGGGCATCAAGGGCAAGGCAGAGTTTCGTCCTGGCTGGTCGGTTGTGTTCAACGCTTCAACTGGCATCAATCCGCAGTCCGGCCTGCTGGCGAACGCATCAGCCACCGACACCACCAACAACGGCTTGCCCCGGAGCGGCTATTCGGAAGCCATCGACGGCGCACGCGCGGGCCAGCCCTTCAATGACGAATACTATGCCGGTGTATCGTCCACGCATTTCGGCACGCTGACCTTCGGCCGTCAGCGCTCTCTCGGCACCGATGCGATGCTGCTTTACGATCCGGCCGGCGGCTCCTATGCCTTTTCCTACATCGGATATAACGGCACGATGGCCGGCGGCGGCGACACCGAGGACTCTCGTTGGGACGACGCCCTGAAGTATCGCATCGCCTACGGTCCGGTCCATTTCGGCGCGATGTACAAATTCGCAGATGGTACTGGAGGCTGCTACTCGGCCTTGGCCGGCTGGACTTCCGCCACCTGTACGCCAGAATCGGCGCATAACAATGCCTTTGGATTCGACCTCGGCGGAACCTACGGCCGAGATCAGCGCAAGTTCTCCGCCGACCTCGTCTTCCAACATTACAACCAGGCGATCAGCGTATTGAACCCCTTGCTGGGACCTTCGAGTCTGAGTTCCGCAGGGCAATATCAGTCGACCACCGACAGCATCAATACGAACCCTATCAACGGAGGACCTGGCATCGGGCCCAATCTGATCGACACGAACAACACGGTATATGGCATCGTGACCGACAACAACGCAGTTATGTTCGCGGCCAAGTATACGTGGGACCCGTTCAAGTTTTTTGCCGGCTACGAATACATCTGGCAGAATAACCCGCACGACCCGTTGGGCGTTGGCGCCTCAGACCAGGGCGGTTACATCATGAGCGGGGTCGAAGACAACAACCTGGATTCTGAAAAGTTGGTGAACATCTGGTGGACGGGCGTGAAGTACACCTACCTCAGCAAAACCGACTTCACTTTCTCCTGGTATCAGCAACGGCAGAACGACTTCCGTGTTCCGCAGACCTGCTCGGCCTCAGCCGGTTTCCGGAGTTCCTGCGCGGGCACCCTTAACGAGGGGTCGTTCTATGTCGATCATCGCTTCACCAAGCGTTTCGACGCTTTCGTTGGAATTGCGTATTCCTGGGTGGGCGGCGGTCTGGCCATCGCTATTCCTCACGGTCCCGGCGTCCCCTATAACTCCAACAACAACCTGGCTCCGACAGTCGGTGGCCGTTTCAGTTTCTGATCGGTTCGGCGCCGGGCTCAGTCTGAGCTCGGTCCGGGATCCACGGATGGCCCATCTGTTGCTTTTTCAGCAGGTGGGATTCCTCCATGCAGCATTCTCCCCGCAATGGGACAATAGGAAACCATCGACTTCCCCGCTCTATGCCTCGGAGGAATCACGTGCGCTTCGCGAACAGATTATTCATTCATGGTTTCCTGCTTTCATTGCTCTCAGGGGCTGGCATCGCCGCTGACGCTCGCTCATCCCTTTACGTTGCGACCAACGGCGAAGACTCCAATCCCGGAACGATCGAGAAACCGCTGCGCACCATCCAGCATGCCGCCGACATCGCCAAGCCGGGAGACACCGTTTATGTGCGGGAGGGCCGTTACTGCCAGCAGTTGTCGGTGAAAGTGTCAGGCAGCCCGGAGCAAGGGTTCATCACGTTTCAGAGCCAGCCTGGGGAGCACGCGATTCTCGACGGCGGGTGCCTGACGCCGCAAGGCGAAAGCAACATGGTGCTGCTGACCAACGTTAGCTTCGTGCGCGTCCAGGAGCTCGAGATAGCTAACCTTCGGACCAGCGACTACCGCAGCGTACCGGGTGGAATCCGCGTGTTCGGCGGCGGATCGCACATCGAAATCCTGCATAACGATGTGCATCACATCGAGCAGAACTCCGCTCACCAGTTGCGGCCGGGCAGCGGGGCGAACGGGTTTGGGATTTCTGTATATGGCACGGACGCTAAGACTCCGATCAGCGACCTCGTCATCGACGGCAATGATGTTCACCATCTCAAGACGGGCTCGAGCGAGTCTGTGGTAGTGAACGGGAACGTGGCGGGGTTTCGCATCGCAAAGAATTCGGTACACGACAACAACAATATTGGAATCGATGTCATCGGCTTTGAACACACGGCGCCGGACCCAGCCGTTGATCGGGCGCGCGATGGCGTGGTGAGTGAGAACCTGGTTTACAGCATTACCGCGAGAGGCAATCCGGCTTACGGCGAGGGGCCGGATTCGGACGGGATTTATGTGGATGGCGGAACTCGAATTCTGATTGAACGCAATGTTGTGCATGATGTGGACTTCGGGATTGAACTGGCCAGCGAGCACCGCGTGGGGAGTACGAGCCACATCCTGGCGCGCAACAATCTGATTTACTCCTGCCACGCTCCCGGATTCAGTATTGGAGGGTATGACCTTAAGCGCGGAACTACCGAGGACGTGGTCATCGTGAATAATACTTTGTACAAGAACGATACGTGGAAGACTGGCCAGGGTGAGTTCCTGATGCAGTTTTACATGCGCAACAACGTCTTCAAGAACAATATCGTCTATGTGGGCGAGCAGGGACGGGCGTTTGCCAGCAAGTCTGGGCGCATGGATGGCGGTGCTCCGACGGTGACAATGGATCACAACATTTATTACTTTCCCTCTGGGTCGAAGGCGGTGAAATGGACTTTCGATCAGAAAGATTTCGCGAGTTTTGAGGAGTATGTTGCAGCAACCGGGGATGATAAGAACTCGCAGTTTGCTGATCCGCGATTTGTAGATCCTGATGCGCACGACTTTCATCTGAAACCGGACTCCCCGGCGCTGAGTCGCGGGGAGGATTTGGGATCCGGAGTCGTTGGGGAGCGGGACCTGGATGATCGGCCCAGGTTTAACGGGAAGGAAGTTGATATTGGTTGTTATGAGATGAAGTCCCAGACGAAGTGATGAGTGAATAGCGGTAATAAGTCGTCGTTCCAATGCGCTCCCAACCGGCATCGAGCAGGTTCGCAAGAGGTGGCTGCCCGATGATCCACTGCGCGCCCGTCCTGCGGAAAAGATCGTAGAGTGCCCGACGTTGATCCGATGACAGACGCCAGAAATTCTGATCGTCGGGCGACATGATCTCCGCGATGATTCGGAGTCGCGCGAAATGAGCCCAATAGGAGAAGTTGCCGGGCCCAACCACCGCAATTGGAGTGTCCGGAGCGAGCGCCAGTTCACGCGCGACCTCCAATTGGCTCTGCGCCGACTCGGGACATCCGTTCACGAGTTTCTTTGCGGTGTCGCTGGTAAAGGAAATCAGCATGACCACCGATAGCGCAACGATGCTTAATCCCGCAATGCGTTGCGCATCCGGGCTCGCCGGTAAACGCAGAGAGAGAAATAATGACATCCAGATCAGGACGACGAAGGCTCCCGCAAAGCGCGGCTCGAAGTGAACCAGCATATAGAGAACCACAATCGACAATGAGATTGCCAGCAAGTCCCAGTGCCGCAACAGACCGCGCAGAAACCCCATAGAGCTCCAAAGCAATAGGAACAGGAATCCCGCTGTGACGCTGGGCTGAGTCACAAAGAGCAACTCCACAACGTGCGGGACATGATGGAGGAACACGCTCACTTGCGCGCGGATATTGAACGTAGCCCGACGGCCCTCATTCCAATACGACGGATCGTAGGAAGGCGGGTAGGTGCCCCGAATCGGGCCATTGAATTCATACATGGGTGGATTCACCGAGATCTGCCGGGTGGCATGCTTCGGCACGCCGCTGGCGACCGGGTCGCCCTGCCAGTTAATGACGCGTCCACCGGGGCTGACCATCGCCGAATAATTCAGCAGTCCAGAATCGCCGAAAGTGAACCGCCCTCGCTGCAGAGAGAGCGTAAGCATCAGAGGAGCTGCGACGACGGCGAAGGCGAGCACACTACACAGATTTTGTTTCCACCGTGGCACCTTGAGAATGGAAACGGCCAGAAAGACAAGGCTGATCGGAAACATGATCGCTTTGGCCCAATACCCTACGCCGAGCGTGAATCCAAACGCGACAAAGTTCAGCAACCTCTGCTCCCGACGAAGCCGCAATAACAGGCCGGCGGCCAAGTAAACGAAGACGGTCACCAGCAGGTCGGGGCCAAACATCGAAACTCCAACGATGATGAGGGACGACCACAGGAACAAGGAGTATCCGAGCACGCAGAGAGACCACTCGGGCAGCGAACGCAATTCAATCTCTTTCGATGGCTCTTTATCTTTATCTTTGGGTTCGCAGATCGAATCAAGGACTGAGTTTAAGAAGAAGCGGAACGCGAAGAAAGCGATCAGCACGATCAGAATGCCTTGCAAGTGGGCCAGAAGTAATTCTCTCTCCGGCGACAGATGGAATCGTAAGAACGGAGCCAGCAGCACTGAATTGAGCGTGCCCCAATAGCCGTTCGCGACCGCTGCCCAGTGGCCCGCTGCCAGTTCTCGCGTGATGTCCAGATAATCCATGGCGTCGGGGGTTAAGTCGTAGCGGCACGCCCAGACTTGGGCCAGACCGAAGGCGAGGGTCAGAACCAGGAATAGAGCGCTGATGCGCCGTCGTTGCTGTGTTGAATTTGCTGCGAGAAAATTCGAGAATAGTGGCATTCGTGCTTCGATAAACCCTATCAAAATCCCGCAGCAATACTATATCGAACCGCACTGAACCAGCCTCGATAGAAAGGACTCAGAGCAGAGTCTCTCCGCGGCGCACTCCCCGCGGCTCGACACGGCTCCGAGCAAGCGGTTGGGGGCTGCTAGCTGTCTTTGTGGTAGAGGAGGTCGCGCATAGCTTGCCTGCGGGCTTCGTTTGCTTCCTTCACAGTCTTTCGTTCGTCGGCGTCCGCGCTTCGCTTGGCAACGGGATCAGCGGCTTCAGGATCGCTGCACGCCGGACAACGGTTGGCGAAGCCGGGCTTGTCGGGCTTCAGCTCGAACTCTTCCGAACAAACGGCGCAGACTCGGATGGGGAATGCCATGCGATTATTATGATACAAGCCCTGCCTCGACCGAGGCTGCCACCGAGTTCGATTCTCGGAAGCCCGCCTACTCCGTCAGGTTGTAGATCAGCCCGTTCGGATCCTTGACGTAGCACCGTGGAAAATCAGGCTCGTCCTTCACTACCCTGCAACCCTTCTTCTTGAGCCTCGCTTTCGCTTCCTTCACGCTTTTCACCGTAACCTCGAAAACCGGCCCCAGAGCCGGGCCGGGCTCAATAAACAAATTGATGTGTTGCCCGTGGAGGCCCACCATTTTCGGGTTCTTATCCGTAATCGAAAAGCCGAGTTCCTTGACATAGAACTTGGCGGCTTTCATCGGGTCCCTGGCCTGAATCAGAATGTCCGTCCCAAATGTATTTGCCATACGATCCTCCGCCCTGACTTACTTGTGCTCGGTGTGCCCCTCCAGCAAATTCAGCGCGTGCGGAATCAAGTCCATGACCGCTTCCAGAGATTCCACCGCACCGCTGGGGCTGCCCGGCAGATTCAGAATCAAGGTTTTGTCGCGCACGCCGCAAACTCCGCGGCTCAAGGCGGCGAATGAAGTTTTCTTTGCGCCTTCGAGGCGCATGCGCTCGCCTACCCCGTCGATCAGTCGATCGCAAATCGCCTCAGTTGCTTGCGGCGTGACATCGCGCGGCGCAATCCCTGTTCCACCCGTAGTTACGATGAAGCGGACTTCCAATGCAAGGTGGACCAGGGCATTTTGAATCTGCATGGAGTCGTCCTGGACGATCTGGGTAGCGACGACGCGAAATCCCAGCTTCTTCAAGACCTCCACAACTGCAGGTCCGGAAACATCCACGCGTTCCCCGCGGGCGCAGGAATCGCTGACCGTAACCACGGCGGCCGTGAGCACCACCGGCGCAGGTTTCCCTTGAGACGATGCTTCAACTGTCGAGGAGGACATCTTCTTCCTCTTCCCGCCGGCCGCTGCCGCCGGGGCTGCTGCTGGCCGCACTGCCCGCACCGGCGCCGCTGCCGCTATCTTCAACGGCCTCTCCGCCGCCGTCGCGCTGCGATTCGTCGAGCAGGCGCAAGCCTTCCATCAGCAGACCCTGGGTGTTGAGCTTCGTGGTTTCCTGATCGGTCTTGCCGTCGAAGTTGAGTTCGAAGTTGCCGCCGGTCCAACGCAGAACTTTGAAGACGGCTTCATCTCCTGATAAAGCTCCGTAGGTTGCGTGCTTGACCTGGCCTTCGACAAAGAAGACCTCGCACTTGTCGCCTTCGTTGTTGAGCTTGAGCTGGCAGCTCTTGCGCCCCATTTCGAGGGACTGCATCAGGTCGATGACGTTCATCTGCGACAGGTTGCCGCGAACCACGCCGTCGGAGGGCGCAGTCTTTGCCATCTTTTCAAGCGCGATGCGGTCGACCGTGCGCTTGATGCGGCGGGTGGCTTCTTTCAGAAAAAATGGTTTGGCCAGGTAGTCGTCGGCAGCATCCTGCGGCGAGAGGCGTTCATCAATATCAACCCGGCTCGCCATCAGGATCGCGGAGAAGTTCGCCGTCGCCGGCCGGCTCTTCAGCCGCTCGACGAGCTGGCGGCCATCCATGCCGGGCATGCGGTAATCGCACACCACCAGATCGGGAGGATCGTCGACCGCCTTCAGCAAGGCGTCGGCCGCATCGCCCGCCGCCACCACGTGCGCGAATGAAGTGAGCGCCTGCTGCAGCATCCCCAGCACCATGGGGTTGTCATCGACCAGAAGTAGTTTGACGTCGTTTGCCATGGAATTACTGTGATCGCGCGTTACTCTCGCTTCGTACTTCTTAACTTCTTTGCGCGCCGGTACTCTCCGCTCTTGCCTCCTGACTTTCTCTCCAGCACAATCTCTCGAATCTCGATCCCTTTATCCATCCCTTTTAGCATGTCATAAATTGTAAGCGCGGAAACGCTTGCTGCTACGAGGGCCTCCATCTCCACGCCGGTTTCGGCGGTGGTGACTACTTTGGTGGTGATGGCGACGCCATTCTCGCATAGCGTCAGGTCCACGGCAACGTGGGCGAGAGGGAGCGTGTGGCACATCGGGATTAGCTCTGCGGTGTGCTTGGCGGCCATGATTCCTGCTACGCGTGCCACTTCGAGAGGATCGCCTTTGGGATTTTCTGGAAGCGCCTTCAGGACTGCCGGTTTCATCTGTACGAAGGCGCTAGCCTCGGCTTCGCGGCGGGTTGCGGGTTTGCGGGAGACATCGACCATGCGGGCGCGGCCGACGGCGTCGTAGTGGGAGAGCTTTTTCGGCATGCGGAAGCTCTATCTTACATTGAGAGGGGCTGAGAAAGACGGGGTGGTTGAGCTGCACGCAAGACGTAGCAAGCTACGTCTCTACATAGGCATCACTGCTACCCAGTCGTCTGCGGCGATGAGCTTGCGATCCTGCGGGACGACGATGTAGCAGTTGGCGCGGGCTTGGGCGGCTATGTCGCCTGAGCCTTGCCAGGGGACGAGTTCGACCTGCGAGTCTTCGGTTTGTCCCGAGAGAATTGCGGGGAGAAAGCGTGTGAGTCCGGGCTTGACTCGGATTTCGGACTTTAAGCGGGCGTAGAGGAAGGTGAGCTGGCTCGGGGAGGCTCCTGCTAAGGCTTGGAGAATTGGTCTGGCAAACAATTCGAATGTGACCATGGTTGAGACTGGGTTTCCGGGGAGGCCGAAGAAGTATTTGTGCTGTGCCGGGGCTTGCACCTCGGAGCGGATTCGGCCGAATACTACGGGACGTCCCGGTTGGATTTTCGCTCCGGTGAAGAAGAATTCGGCTTGCAGTTCGGAGAGCACCTGTTCGACCAAGTCGTAGCGTCCCATGGAGACGCCGCCGGTCATGATCAGCAAGTCTGACTGGAGGCCTTCTTCAATCAGCTGGCGAAGGCGGCGCGGTTCGTCGGGAGCGATCGGGAGAAGTACGGGCTCGCCCCCGGCTTGCTGGATCTGCACGGCCAGTGAATAGCCGTTCGAGTTGCGAATCTGCGTGGGGCCGATTTCGGCATCGACCTCGACGATCTCATCGCCTGTGGTGAGCACGGCGATTTGCGGACGAACGAACACTTGCAGCTTTGATCGGCCAACCGAGGCGGCGAGTGCGATGGCGGCTTGATTGAGACGCGTGCCACGATCGAGCAGGAGGTTGCCGCGTTTGGCCTCGGCTCCCTGAGCCACGATGTTTTCTCCCGGTGCGACACTTTTTGTGATTTCGACTGAATCGGCTTTTTGGGACGTGTATTCGACCATTACGATGGCGTCCGCGCCTTGCGGTACCGGGGCGCCGGTCATGATGGCGAAGGCTTGGCCGGGATTCAGGGTGGATGGGAGTTGCTGCGGGCCTGCTTTGATCTCTCCGATTACCTTCAGGGTCGCAGGAAGCTTCGCGAGGTCAGCTGCGCGGACCGCGTAGCCATCACGTGTGGATCGCGGGAAGGGAGGGATGTCGCGATCGGCGGTGATGGTCTCGGCTAGAACTCGGCCGGCGGCGCGCAGCAGTGGCACGGTTTCTGTGGTCCCTGAGGATAGACGCGAGGCGTGGTCTTCGACTGCCTGGCGAGCTTCTTCGAAGGTTAAAACCAGGGATTGACTTTGCGGTGCTGCCATCTGGAGATGATAGTGCACGGGAGGGCTACCAGGCACGGGCGCCAGGGAGTGGCGTGGAGTGCTCGAGGAACCCTTGCCTTGAGTGCAATGGATATTTCGCCAACTATCCCTTTGAACCGTCCGCCAACCTCGCTTTGCAACTGCAACTTCTTGCACATTGACAGGGCAACAACTCCCGCACATCTCCGCAAGTTTTGGTCGACTCCAGCTTTTCTCTGCTGCGGAGAATCGAACTTGCCCGGCAAAGGGTTTTTTCTTGGCCGATGAGGCGTTTCTCTCCTTTTTTCCGCCTATCTGTACAGAGCGTGGGATTCAGCCAAATTAACCAATCCCACTCGAGACACTGGCGAAGAATGAAGGCAAATAAATTCACAAAAGGAGTCGCTTATGAAGCTGAGAAACAAAACATCGCTGAAGGAAATACTCATGAAGGATGCTTTAGCATGCACCGTGGAAAGCTACCGTCCTTTCCAGGGCTCTAATGCAGTTTGCAGGACTGTCATCCTATTGGGCCTGCTGGGATGCAGCTGGTTCGCATCTGCTCAGGCTCCGACGCAAGGTAGTCGTCCTCATTTCGAAGAGGCTTCAGTTGCCGTTCCCGCGGGTAATCGCTGTATGCTACACCCCGAGGGCAACCCAGACTCCAACCAGTCCATTCATGTCAACGCCGACGCGGACGGCGTGGCTCGCTTTCTAGCCGTGCGCCCAACATCGCCGAACAGCATCGACCGTCTGGCGCTCGATTGCATCGACTCCAGTGGAAGCAGCCAAACTTATTCCGTTGATCTGCGGTCGGACGAGACTTTCGCGCCGCGTCCGTTTGACCCTGCGCTCGCCAATCTGACTTTTCGGCCGGGAATTGCCGGTGATCCGCTCAGCTACACCGAGCAAGAATTGCTGGCGGGAGGCTACGGGTTGCGTCCCGATCCGGATCAGAACCAAGAGGGATACCAAAGGTGGCTAACTGCGGCGATCAAGCCGGCGTATATGCTCGGGAGTAACGCCTCCACGGCGGCGAAATCGCGTCCGCGTTCCTTCCGGTCAGCCGGGCCCGAGATTGACGCAGGGGTCGTCACAAATCCGTCGAATTTCTGGACCGGAGCCGTGCTCTCTGGCTCTTTCAGCAAAGGCGCGACCTCCGCTGACACCATCAGCTACTTGTGGAACGAGGCTACGTTCAATGTCCCCAAGGTAACCCCGGGCGGCTTCAATACCGGCATCACGGCAATGACAGTATGGAACGGGCTCGATGAGTTTAAGGGGTCGGTAGCCCCTCTCCTTCAGGCCGTCCTCGATGTACAAACTACATCCACGACCGCGAGCTTCGGCGTTCACCATCAGGATTTTGGAGGTTGGATTAAATGCCCAGCGTCTCCAAGGTGCACAAACTCGGGAAACGATAATGCAGGAATCACATTTACTCCGAAGCAAGGTGACTCAATCTTCGCCCAGGAGTGGTATTGCGACGCCAAAGGAAATAAGAACCTGACGGGTGGATACGCATGCACCTATATGTTCGACAACACACAAGGCATCGCCTGGGATTGCCATCTGCCTACCTCAGCTTGCCAGTCCTACGCTCTACCTAACTCCGACTTGGCCAACGGCAACCTTGGACGGTATGCCGATTTCATTATTGAGATGGATACCTGTCAAGCTATTACAGGACCTGGGTCATGCGGATCCTCGACCCCTTCGCAGGAGTGGGGCGATTTCTCACCGGTGACGATGACGGGTGCCGCTTTCGTGGTTAAAGGCAACGGCACCTCCGGTGTTGGCACATGGGTGTCGACCAGCAAGTGCACGACCTGCAGCCACAGCCCTGTCGTCGATCCGGCAATCCAGTTGAACACCGACAACACCGCCAGCAAACCGTTCATCCGCGGAGACGGACACCTGCTCATCACGCTCCCAGCAGGCGGCGTCGAATGGGACGAATTACCCACCAACGTCTACGGTTGGAACGGCGGCAACTTCAACACCTACACGGTTCGATGCGGTGTCTCGATCGGCGTCGGAGCGAACTCGCGCGGACTCACCCACGGAACACCATGGGTCCTGGGCTGTGGCACGTTTGCTGACGGAAATCATTCCGTATACCAAATGCAAACCAACGGCGCCTGGGTCCTGATGCAGAACGACGTCGCAACCCAGATCGCGGTCTCCCCGGACGCCAACCACGCCTGGGCGATCAATGCCAAGAACGAGGTCCTCTACTGGAATGGCAGCAAGTTTGTTCCGAGCCCCATGCCTCACTGCGCTACCTCGATTGCCGTGGGAGAGAATTCGCGTGGACTCACCAACGGAACTCCGTGGATCACTGGCTGCGGCACCTATGCAGACGGGAATCACTCCATCTATCAAATGCAAACCGGCGGCGCCTGGGTCGACATGCAGAACGACATAGCAACCCAGATCGCGGTCTCCCCGGTGGGTAACCACGCCTGGGCGATCAAAGCTAACAACGATGTCCTCTACTGGAATGGAGGTTCTTTTGTCCCGAGTCCTACGCCTCACTGCGCTACCTCGATTGCGGTGGGAGCGGATTCGCGTGGGCTCACCTTCGGAACACCGTGGATCACCGGCTGCGCGACCTATGCAGACGGGAATCACTCCATATACCAAATGCAAACCGGCGGCGCCTGGGTCCTGATGCAGAACGATGTCGGAATCCACATCGCGGTTTCGCCGGTGGGTAACCTCGCCTGGGCGCTCTCGACCCTGCAGCCTTGAGCTTCAATTTGGGAAGCCTTGGTTGGGGGGATCAAAATTAGATAACGGGGCAGGAAGGTGTTCTACCTTCCTGCGCCCATCCTAGAACGAGCGTTGTCGATCTGTGCGTCAGTCGCGGTGGCTCTGATAGTACTTTCCGCACGCTTTTTTCCCGGTTCGCTGGCGTCTTGGCTCGGGCGTAGCCGGCAAAGTCCTCTGAGTGATAAAAAGCTGCGTATTATCTGGCTAGTTCCTGGCCTAACACGGTGGGGTTGCTGGCGAAGGAGAGGCCGGTTTCGAGGTCGACTACGCGGTCGCGGACCAGTTGGGCGATTTCGCCGTCGAAGTGTTGCATGCCTTCGGTCGCGCCGGCTTTCATGGCGTCTAACAAAGTCTTGCCGTCGCGGTCGCCTTTTTCGATGCATTCGCGGGTGCGGGCGTTGACTTTCAGGATTTCTGCTACCGGGACGCGGCCGCTGCGATCGGTCTTGGGCAAGAGCCGCTGGCAGATGATGTAGCGGAAGGTTTTGGCGAAGCGGTCGCGCGCGCTTTTCTGTTCCTCGGGCGAGAACGAGCAGATGATGCGTTCCACAGTTTTGGGTGCGTCCATGGTGTTCAGGCTGGAGAGCACCAGGTGGCCGGTCTCGGCGGCTTCGAGCACGCTTTCGATGGTTTCGCGATCGCGCATTTCTCCCACCAGAATTACTTTGGGCGCCTGGCGCAGGGCTGAGCGGAGGGCGTGGGAGAAGCTGGGCGTGTCGCTATGCAGTTCGCGCTGATGAATGGTGGAGCTTTTGTGGTTGTGCAGGAACTCGATGGGATCTTCGATGGTGATGATGTGGTAGTTCTTCTCGCGGTTGATGCAGTCGAGCAGCACGGCCAGCGTGGAAGACTTGCCTGATCCGGCAGGGCCGGTTACGAGTACGATGCCGTCGCGCAGCTTGGCCACATCCGCCAGGTGCAAAGGCAAGCGAAGCGAGGCAAAGTCCGGGATGGCGGTGGGAATGACCCGCATGACGACTGCGCAACTGCCGCGCTGGATGAAGATGTTGACGCGAAACCGGGCCACGCCGGGCAAGCCGTAGGATATGTCGCAGGATCCGTGTTCGCGCAGGGTTGCGACTGCCTGTTTATTGTCGCCAATGAGATCGGCAGCGATGTGGCGGGTGTCGTCGGGGGTAAGCGTTGCCAGCCCCGGAATTTGCACCGAGACGAGTTGCCCGTAGACCTGGACCTGGGGAGGGCGTCCGGGAGAAAAGATGAGATCGCTGATTTTTTCGGCGGCGCGCAGCATCGCGCCCAGCAAAGCGGGGGTAGCCACTTTGCCGCTGCCGGAATAGCCTTCCAAAGAAACCGAAATTGCGCCGGTACCAGGTGCCGCCATTTGTCCTCGCACAAACCTGTGCTTATTTCTTAGGGAATTGCACGCACCACAGACGGGAGTACCGAGCCAACCGTGGTTGGCCTATTACCTATACTTTATCCCGCGGACGGGCGAAACGTAAGGCCGGGTAGGACATAGCCCTTAGTAACCGGAAGCGGTTCTCAGTTCTCAGTTCTCGGTTCTCAGTTCGCAGTTCTCAGTAAACTGGCCAGCCTAGGGCCTGGCGGATGGCGGACAGAAATAAGGGCGGCCCGACGGGCCGCCCTATCCAGCTGAATCTAGAGAGGTTAGTTGTTAGTTTTTGGCGCCCTTCTTTTTCGAGCCGAAACCGACTTCTACCGGGGCTCCGATGCTCGCGAGCATCTGCTTGGCTACGTCGGCGTAAGGGCCATTGGGCGCCAGCGCAAGATACTTCTGGAAGGCCTCGGCTGTGCCCGGAGGAGCGATCGCCTTGTTGTCCTTATCGAGGGTCTCCTTGGCGATGAGGTTCACGCCTTTCTGGTAATACGCGTCCGCCTTAGTGGGATCGGCGGCGATGCACTTATCGAAGGCCGCGATGGCCTCGTCGGCCTTGCCAGCATTGGTCAGCACGGCGCCAATATTGAAGTAATAGGCTGCGGCGCCTTCGGGATTGAGCTGCGCGGCCTGGGTATAGGCTTTCACGGAGTCGTCGATCTTGCCGGACCTGGCGGAAGCGTCTGCCATGTTGTTGTAGTACGCGGCCAGTTTCTTGCTATCTTCGGGATCTTTCTTGGTCTCCATGGCCTTTTGCTTGATATCGATCGCCTTCTGGTAGTCGGTGACGGCCTCCTGAAGGCGCTTCGACTTCTCGGCGGGATCGGTTTGCTTTACCGCCGAACCCCGGTAGGCGTCGGCGAGTTGGGCCCAGATTACATCGCGCGTCGCATCCGTTTGCGTGGCCTCGGTTAAGGTGGCGATGGCGGTATCGAAATCGCCAGCCTTCATTGCGGTGTTGGCGGCCACGAGCTTGTTGTTCAGGATGCCAATCGTGTTATTTTCCTTCTTTATTTTCTCTTCAGCTTCCTGCCTCGCCTTGAGTTGCTCCGGACTCAAGCCTTGGCCCTGAGCGGCCTTCTGCTGCTCCTTCTGCAAGTCGAAGTCGAGGGTGTTCTCGTCCAGCGTGACGGGGAAGCCCTTGACAGGAAAAAGTTCTTTGTTGGCCTTGAGGTCATCGGCGTTCCTGTAGAGGGTGACGTTATACTTGCCGGCGGCAATGCCTAACGAAAAATACTCGCCTCTCTTGTTGGTCTTGAGAGTGTATTTCTGGCCATTGTCCTGGTTGGCATAGATCACGATCGCATCAGGGAGGGGCTTACCGTCGGTGTCTTTGCAGACTCCCTTGACGGTTCCTGAAGCCTGAGCGAAACCTGAAGGCACACACAGCCCCAGCATTAAAAGAACGAAAACGAACACGGCAAGATGCTTCCTCATGGTTGGCCTCCCGGCGTAAACGTCGCGTGAATCGACTGATTTCTGATTTCTGATGGTTGATCGAAAACGGTATGAGCGGATCTGTTTTCAGTCAACCATCAACAATCAGAATTCGAAGCTCTCTTCATCGGCATGCGGTCTCGACATACGGAATCGGATCGGTGGCCCCTGCAGCCGTAAACGCCCGCAACCGCAGCACGCAGCTATCGCAGACGCCGCACGCCTGATCCTGGCGACTGTAGCATGACCAAGTTAAATCGAATGGCGCGCCCAATTCAAGACCCAGGCGAACAATTTCGGCCTTGCGCAGGTGGATGAGCGGCGTAGCAATCTCAATGGTTCCTTCTTTCGTCCCGGCCTTGATGACCTGGTTGAAGGCTTCGTAGTAGGCGGGACGGCAGTCGGGATAGCCGGAACTGTCTTGTTCTACGGCCCCGATATAGACCTTTTCAGCTCCTAGCACCTCAGCCCAGCTGACGGCCACGGCCAGGAAGTGGGCGTTGCGAAAGGGCACGTAAGTAACCGGGATGTCGTGGCCAGGCATGTGAGCGACTGGGTCTCCGGTGGGAACGGCAATGCTTTCGTCGGTGAGCGCCGAACCGCCGATGGCGCGCAGTGCCTCGTTGCGGACCAGGAGTGTGTCGTGAATGTTGAGGCGCCGGCAAATCGCCAGGAAGGATTGCCGCTCGCGGTCTTCAGTGCGCTGGCCATAGCTCACGTGCAGCGCGGCGGCATCGTAGTCGCGGGCGGCCAGCGCCGCGCAGACGCAGGAGTCCATGCCTCCGCTGAGCAGAACGACCGCGCGTTTGGCTGACCGCGTCATGGATTAGAGTCAGTTTCCTAAACTCCCTTTAGAGCCGGGTCCCAGATGAATTTGTGTAATTGCAATCCCAGGCGCGCGGGAACGTTATCGGCCAACATCCACTCGGCTAATTCCTGGGGATCGAGTAAGCAGTGCGAACTGTCGCGCGTGCCGGTGGCGTCCTTGCGGAAAGCCGGTGAGAACAGAACCGCATTTACTCGCTCTGCGAGACGATGGCGGAGGGTGAAGTGCCGGGCGAACTCGTAATCAGCGCGTCCGCTCAGGACAAACTTTATTTCGTCGTGCGGGTGCAGCGTCTCCAGATTATCGGCGTGAAATGTGTCGGCCTCGCCTGAATTCGGGCACTTCACGTCCACGATCTTGATGACTTCCGCGGGGACGCGCTCCAGGGGCCGTTCTCCGCTGGTCTCAAGCAGGACGCGATATCCGGCTTCGAGCAGTTGCCGCATCAGGGGGATGAGTTCGCGCTCCTGCAGCATGGGCTCGCCGCCGGTGATCTCTACCAGGCCGCTGTTGGGGCTGACGCGCTTCACTTCGTCTAAAACTTCTTCGGAAGTCATCTTCTGGCCACCCTGGAACGTGTACTCGCTGTCGCACCAGGAGCAGCGCAGGTTGCAGCCGGTAAGTCGGACGAAGACACACGGCAGGCCGGCGTGGGTTGATTCTCCCTGCAGCGATTTGTAGATTTCGGTTATCTGCATTCGTGGGCTGCCCAGCTTCGTAGCGCCGGCGGTTCGCTGGCCCGGTCGCGGACGGGACGCCCGCTAGACAGCCGCTGGGACGGCGGCGCTACGCGCTAAGACTCTGAGTACTTTGCTGTTGTTGTGTCGGTCTCGAATACGGTTACGTCTTTTACTCGGACGCGGCCATTGGTCACGCTCTTCAGCCGTGTGTTCGATTCGTCATAAAAATACTTAGCCAGGTTTTCCGCCGAAGGGTTGATCACGGTAAAGGGCTCGATGTCGTTGATCATCTGGTGATCGAGGCGCTCGATGACGTGCCTCATGACTTCGCGCAGGTCCTTGAAATCGAGCAACAGCCCGGCTTTGTCGAGTTCGGCGCCGGCGAGCGTCACGCGGATCTTGTAGTTATGTCCGTGCGGATTCTCGCACTTGCCCTTGTAGTTGCGCAGGTAATGTCCCGCGGCAAACGTGTCGTCAACCGTTACTTCGAACATGCATCCCTCAGCGGCCCGCTGGAATACGGGACGGACCGCGCTCCTGGCGAAACACCTATTGTATCGCGCATGGACACAATGCAGCTTGACTCCCCTCGGCCTCTAAAGATAGTTTGCCTATTCGTTCTTTTCCTGACCAGGGAGCCTATATGCGACGCAAACTGCCAGTCCTGATTCTCATCACGTGGGCGATCACCAGCAATCTTGCCGCACAGAGCAAGCCCGAGGCACCGGAGTACGACGTCAAGGAGCACTACACGAAGTACGAGTACAGAATTCCGATGCGCGACGGCGTGCATCTTTTCACGTCCATCTATGTGCCGAAGGATACCTCCCGCGCTTACCCATTTCTGATCAATCGAACTCCCTACAGTGTGGGTCCGTATGGCGTAGATCTGTACCGCACGCGTCTCGGACCGTCCCCCGACTTCGACAAGGCGGGGTACATCTTCGTGAACCAGGATGTGCGCGGCCGTTACATGTCGCAGGGGACGTTTATCGAAATGCGTCCGCATATCGACAACAAGAAATCCAAGCAGGACGTGGACGACGCCAGCGATCTGTATGACACCATCGACTGGCTGCTGAAGAATGTTCCTAACAACAACGGCAATGCAGGGATCTGGGGTATTTCCTATCCTGGATTCTTTACCTCGGCGAGCATCATCGACTCGCATCCGGCGCTCAAGGCGGCTTCTCCGCAGGCGCCAATGACCGATCTTTTCATGGGCGACGACGCCTACCATGGCGGGGCTTTCATGCTGAACGCCAATTTCGGCTTTTATAGTTCGTTTAAGCCGCAGGAGAATCCGCAGTTGCCGCCGAAGACTCCTGTCCCCTTCGATTACGGCACCAAAGACGGCTACGAGTTCTACCTGAAGGCCGGCTCGATCGGGAATCTTTCAAAATATCTTGAAGGCAAGAGCGCGCTGTTCGATGACCAGATGCACCACGACACCTATGACGATTACTGGAAGGCGCGCAACCTGGCGCTGCACATGAAGAACATTCACTGCGCCGTGCTCACCGTGGGAGGATGGTTCGACGCGGAAGACCTGCAAGGTCCGTTCAGCACGTTCCACGCGATCGACAAGAATAACTCGGGAATTTTCAACGCGCTGGTGGTTGGTCCCTGGGTGCATGGGGGCTGGGCGCGGTATGAGGGCGATCACCTGGGGCGGGTGGAGTTTTCTTTCAACACCGGCGACTATTACCGGAAAAACATTCTGTTTCCGTTTTTCGAGCAGTACCTGAAAGGCAATGGCGACGCCAAACTGCCGAAAGCTTACGTCTTCGAGACAGGCACGAATGTGTGGAGACGGTATTCGGCATGGCCTCCGAAAGATGCCGAGGCAAAGACTCTCTATCTCCGTGCGGGTGGCGGACTTTCGTTCGACCCGCCCGCTTCGGACTCCTCCGATTTCGACGAATACGTCAGTGATCCGGCCAAGCCGGTGCCTTTCGTGAACTACATTGCGACCAACGTGCCCCAGGAATACATGCTCTCGGACCAGCGCTTCGCATCCAGTCGCACCGATGTGCTGGTTTACGAAACGCCTGAACTGCAGGAAGATGTGACTGTTGCCGGCCCGGTCTTGCCGCGCCTTTTTGTTTCGACTACCGGCACCGATTCCGATTGGGATGTGAAGCTGATCGATGTGTATCCCACCGACTATCCCGACAGCAAGCTCGACCAACCCAAACCCGAAGACAAAGACAAGCCTCGAACCGACGTGGGTCCGCCGGCTTTCGTCATGGGTGGATATCAGCAACTGGTGCGGGGCGAGCCTTTTCGCGGAAAGTTTCGCCACAGCTTCGAGAAGCCGGAGCCCTTTTCGCCCGGCAAAGTCGAGGAGGTCAACTTCGCCATGCAGGACGTCAATCACACGTTCCGCCGCGGACACCGCATCATGGTGCAGATCCAGAGTTCGTGGTTTCCGCTCACCGACCGCAATCCGCAGACCTTTGTCGACATTCCTGCGGCGCAGCCCTCGGACTTCGTGAAAGCTACCGAGCGCGTGTACCGCGCCAAGGGCCACGCTTCAGGGATTGTGGTGGGCGTGTTGCAAAGTCCGGGAACGGCGGAAGAGCGCAAATAGAGGGTTGGTTCAGGCGAAGGCGTGCGGCAATCGACCGCATCCCTGGCTGGAGCGCGGCGTACCGACTTTTTACCGCGCTCTGCGGTACAATCCTGACGATTCGCCTCGCTACGGGGGTTCGACCCGCGCCTTGCGGGATCACTGCGGGGCAGTAAGGAACAGGTGCCCATGAATGTCCTGTTGCTTTCGATGCCGGATTCCTTCGAACACATGCCACCGGTCGCAATCCGTATGCCGAACGGCGCGCTGACGTCACTAGCGGGAAACGTTGATTCGCATCATCGGGTGGCGGTGGCTGATTTGATCCTGGCGCACCGCGAGGTTCGTCAAACTGTTACTCGGCTGGTCCGCGAGCTTGATCCGGAAGTGGTCGGACTCTCCATCATGACATTTCAGCGCCGTACTGCCGGCCGCATTATCGACCTGGTGCGCGGTCTGAGGCAGGGAGTGAAGATCGTGGTGGGTGGGTACGATCCCAGCCTTGCGCCCGAAGCCTACGAGAACATGGGAGTCGACTATCTGGTCCGCAGCGAAGGGGAAGTCACCTTCCGCGAATTGTTGCGCGCGCTGGAGCAAGGCTCTGGGTTCGAGAAGATCGGCGGACTTTCTTATCGGAACGGCGAGGGTTGGGTGCACAATCCTGGCCGCGCGCCGCACCGGCTCGAAGAAAGCGAGATTCGTTTGCCGAAGCGCGATGCGCGCGTGCTCAATGGATACACGATGCTGGGGAGGCAGGTCGATGTAATCGAGACTTCGCGGGGCTGCACGTTTGATTGCAGTTTCTGCTCCATTATTGAGATGCGTGGCCGCAACTTTCATACTTACTCTTTTGACCGCGTGCTGGCCGACATACGCGATGCTTACGATCACGGCGCCCGAACTATTTTTCTGGTCGACGACAACATTACCTTGAACGTGCGACGTTTTGAGGCTTTGTGCGAGGCCATTATTGCGGCCGGGCTGCACAAGATCGATTACTTCGTGCAGGCCATGACCTCCGCCATCGCCAACCACGGCGAGACTCTCGCGCCTCTGATGCGGCGAGCCGGCTTCCGCTACGTTTTTCTCGGCATTGAAAACATTCTGGAAGGCGATCTGGAATTTCTGAAGGCCTCGGCCAAGAATACTGAGCGCACGAACGGGCAAAACACCGGCAACGCCACGCTCAAAGCCATCGACTACATCCGCCGTAATCAGATGTATGTGGTCGGAGGATTGATCGTGGGCAGTCCCGGGGACACGCGTGAGTCGATTGAAGCGAATCTCGAATTTGCGCGCCGCTACGTGGACTGGCCCTACATTCAGCATCCAACGCCGTATCCACGAACACCCATGACGAAGGACTTCCGCGACCAGGGCTTGATCATGAATGAGCGGCTGGAAGAATACGACGGCACGACAGCTGTAGTGCGCACCGAGCACATGCCGGCCGAGGAGGTGGAATTCATGCGCTGGAAGGCCGAGCGCTGGATGAAGGTTCACCACATTCCGGTCGCGCTGAAACATGATCCGAAGTTTGTTCTGACGACTGGTTGGAAGATGCTGGGCCACACTTTCCGCGGAAGCTCAATCCGCTCTGTGCTGGGCTTGGAGAGCGAGAGGAAAGTGTTTGAACGGTATCGGGAGATTCGGCGGGCGGAGCGGGAGTACGTGTGATTTGCATTGACTGGCGGCGGATTCCTTAATATTATGTAAGGAGTCTGGAAATTGGAGGGCTGCCTTGGCTGCGGCTCGGATCACTTCGAAGGGACAAATCACGATTCCGGTGCGAATCCGCACTGCACTGGGAGTCGGGGCCGGAGACCGCATAGAGTTCGTAGAATTGGAAAAGGGACAGGTCATCATGATCCCTGCGACACGATCCGTTCGAGAACTGAATGGTATGTTTCGCGGCCGTCGAAGCAAGCCCTTGACGATTGAGGAAATGGACGAAGTCATCGCCAAACGAGCCTCTGAGTCTCGATGATCGGTCTTGATACGAACATAGTGATCCGTTATCTCACTCACGACGACCCCGCTCAAACGGCGAAAGCTATTGAATTGTTCACCTCTCTTTCCGCAGATGCCCCTGGCTTTCTTTCGCTTATCGCGCTGGTAGAGTCAGTCTGGGTGCTTGAGCGCTCTTATAAGTTCACAAAGGATGAAATCGTGCTGGTGGTTGAAACTTTCCTGCGGGGCCGGGAAGTCATCGTGGAGCGGGCGGAATTGGTTTCGCAGGCACTACGAACCTTCAATGCGACCGGGGTTAATTTCTCCGATTGCGTGATTGAGCGATGCGGCCACGCAGCAGAGTGCAAATACACAGCTACGTTCGACAAAAGGGCCACAGCTGCAGGGATGCACCTCGTTTGAAAGCGACAGAATTCCTAGCCACTTGATCCAAAAAACTCCTCAACAATCCGCATGTCGGTAGTCTTCTTGTAATTCGGCAGGCTCTCGATGAAAACGCGGCCGTATTGTTTTTTCAGAATGCGGTTGTCGAGCAGCACCAGCAGGCCGCGGTCGTGCAGCGAGCGGATCAGGCGTCCGAAGCCCTGTTTCAGCGTGATCACCGCGGCCGGCACTTGATATTGAAAAAACGCGTTGCCGCCGTCGGCGTCGATCGCTTTCACCCGCGCGGCCACGACTGGATCGCTCGGCACCGCGAACGGCAGGCGATCAATGATTACGCAGCTCAACTGCTCGCCCTGCACGTCCACGCCCTGCCAGAACGATGAGGTCGCAAACAGCACGGCGTTCGGCGTCAGCCGGAACTCCTCGAGGAGTGCGCTCTTCGGGCCATCCCCCTGGCGCAGCATGGAAAACTCTAGTTTGCCTAGCAGCCGCTGGTAGACATCATTCATCTGCGCGTAGCTGGTGAAGAGCACAAAGGCGCGCCCGCGAGTGATCTCGAGTAGCTTGCGAATTCGCTCCGCCGCCAGAGCCGCAAACTGCGGCGTCCGCGCATCTGGCAAGTCAGGTGGCACGTAAAACAAAGCCTGATTTTCGTAGTCAAAGTGCGAAGGTAGGACCGACTCGCGGGCATGCTCCAACCCCAGACGCTGCCGGATGTATTCGAATCCACCGCCGACAGCCAGTGTGGCCGAGGTCAGGACCGCGCATTCCAGCTTCGACCAAAGGGTTTCTCGCAGGATTGGGCCGACATCGATGGGGGTTGCCTGTAGGAAAACGTTCTGCCTCCCGGTTTTCTCGGTGTCTCTCGGTCTCTGTGGTGAATTCGGCCTTCCCCGCCCGCCGCGCCGCTCAATCCAGAACACGGTGTTGCGATCGTCGGATTCCATGGCGAAGCCTAGCTGCACTTGGAGCTCCTGGGTCCGCCGTATGAAGTTGAATATCTCCTCTGGCTTCTGCGGCAGGCCTTCGAGTTCGCCCGCCAGCCGCGTGAGCGCCTGGTTGAGCGCGAGGAATTCGTCTCCATTTTCCTCCAGAAACTCGCGTCGCGTCTCGAAGGCAAAGCGCCCTTCGCCTGGCGGCAACAGCGAAAAGAAAAACTGCGATCGTTCCCGCAAGCTTCCCAAGGCTCCTGAGAGCGATGCTGAAAGCATCCGGTTATGCTGCAGCGAAGCTTCCACGTCCCGGGCCAGATCGTCTACCCGCAGATTGCTCACAGAGATTCCGAAATAGTTTCCTGCGACATCTTCTAGTTCATGCGCTTCGTCGAAAATTACCGCTGCAGCTTCCGGAAGAATCCCTGCATCGGGTGCGCCGTCCGCCTGCAGCTTGATGGCGAGATCGGCGAAGAACAGGTGATGATTGACGATAATAATGTCGCTCTCCATCCCGCGCCGACGCATTTCGGTGACGAAGCAGCGCTCCCACTCGCTGCACTTCTGGCCGATGCAAGCCTCTGAGCGCGCGTCCAGCTTGTGCCAGAGCGCGCTGGCCTCAGGTAGCTCGGCAAGTTCCGCGCGGTCGCCGGTTGAGGTTCTTTTCTCCCACGCGGCAATCGCGCGATATTGTTCGATCTCCTCGAGTCCGCTCAGCACCGGCTGATCCGTAAGGTCGTACAGCTTCTTGCGGCACAGATAATTGTTGCGGCCTTTCATGTAGCAAACCGATAGGCGCCCCGGGCCGTGCCCGGACTGGACAGCCGAGGCGACCGTCTCTACGTGGTTCCCGAACAGAGCTTGCTCAAGAAATGGAATGTCCTTGTAGAAAAGTTGTTCCTGCAGATTTTTCGTGCCGGTCGAAATGATGACGCGCTTGCCTGAGCGGATCACCGGCAGCAAATATGCGAGAGTCTTCCCCGTGCCGGTACCGGCTTCTACAATCAGGTGCCGCTTTTCTTCGAGCGCCTGCTCGACGGCCTGTGCCATCTGCAACTGCCCACGCCGGAATTCATACGCGGGATGCGTGCGCGCCAGCATTCCGCCTGGTGCAAAGAACTGGTACAGAGATGCATCCTTGCCACTGCGCGCACGCTTGGGCGTTGCGGGAGCCACGGGTTGGGAACCTAAAGCCACGAGAGTCTCTATAATAAACAGTTCCCTGCTTTCAGTAGCTGATTGCCGCATTTTGACCCAACCCACCTACAACTCGACCAGCACTCTCGCGACGACTGCGGCCGGCGTTCCGACGCTGGCCATCGTGGGCCGCCCCAACGTGGGCAAGTCCACGCTGTTTAATCGCATCGTTGGGTCGCGGCGCGCTATCGTCGGCGACGAGCCCGGCATCACGCGCGATCGCCTCTATGGTGACGCCGAGTGGCGGGGGCGCCGCATCCGCATCATCGACACCGGCGGTATTCTTCCCGAAGAAAAGGATTTCATCCCGTCGGAAATCTTTCGCCAGGCCCGGGTTGCGTTTGATGAAGCCGCCGCCATTGTTATGGTTGTGGACGGCCGTGCCGCGCTTGCCGGTCCCGACCTTGAACTGGTCCGCCTGCTGCGCAAGACCGGGCGTCCGCTCTTTCTTGCGGTCAACAAAGCTGACACCGAGAAGCAGGCACATATCGTTGATGAATTCCATCGTTTGGGAATCCAGCGGATGTTTCCTATTTCCGCGGAACACGGGCGCGGGATCGACGATCTGCTGGATGCTGTGTTGGAGGTCTTGCCGCCCAAAGGCGACTCTACCGCCGAACACGCAGAGATCACAGAGGAAAGGCTGGCGGGCGAAGTAGCTGAGACTGGCGAAATCAGCGCTGACGAAGAGGCCGCACCCGTTTATGAAACCAAGGTGGCGATTATCGGCCATCCTAACGTGGGCAAGTCCACGCTGCTGAACTGCCTGACCGCCTCCGACCGGGCGATCGTTTCGCCTATCCCCGGAACTACGCGTGACGCGGTTGACGAGATTGTCGAACGCGACGGCAGGCGCTTCCGGTTCATCGACACTGCGGGCATTCGCCGCAAAGGCAAGACTCACCTGATGGCGGAAAAGCTCTCTGTGGTGATGGCACGCAAGCATTTGGAAGCCGCCGACATCGCGCTGCTGGTGATTGACGCTACTGAAGGCGTGAGCCAGCTGGATGCTGCTATTGCCGGGTACGCGCACGAGAGTGGACGCTCGATGATCATTGTCGTCAACAAATGGGATCTCGTCACCGGCGGCGCGATAAAACCTGGCAGGCCATCGAAAGCCATGCGAATGCGGGAAAGCAAGCGTCCCGGCGACCGCGATGCCTATGAGGAGCGACTGCGCCACGATCTCAAGTTCCTGAACTACGCGCCCATCGTCTTCATTTCGGCCAATACCGGCAAAGGGACGGAGAAAATCTTTCCGCTGCTCGAACAGGTTGCCACCGAGCGCCGCAAGCGCATCTCGACGTCCGCGATGAATCGCTTTATCGAAACTGTGGATTTCGAGCGCGCTTCCGTCCCGATGCGCTCGCGCGTGAAGATTCTTTACATGACGCAGGCGTCGGTGGCGCCTCCGACGTTTGTGCTCTTTACCAACCGCGCCGTGAAGCTTCACTTCTCCTACCAGCGCTTTTTGGAGAACCAAATCCGACAAGCCTTCGGCTTTTTAGGTACGCCGATTTGGATTAAGAATCGGGCGAGGAATTAGAACGAATTGTTCTGGCTGGCGCTTATTGTTCTGCGGATAACGACGCGACCATCCGTTGAATGCCTTCTACAACTCTTGCCATCCTATCGAAGTCTAATCGATCCTTTGTGTCGAGCGGAGTGTGGTAGTAGGGGTATCGAAACAACGCTGTATCGGTAATCATGATCGCCGGATAGTGTTCCTGCCAGAAGGACCATTGGTCCGACCATCCGATGCCGGGCCACTCGGCGGGCGCCGCGATGCCTTCGGACGGAAAGGCAGTCGATTCGCGGAATCCGCGAATGGCCCGACGGACCAGGTCGCGGGACTCCGAGTCGCCAACAAAACCCAAAAAGTTGCCTCGGCTGGGATAGAAGAGACCGAGCAGCGCCGGGTATTTCTGACTTCCAGGAGCATCGGAATAAAACCCGAGCATCTCAAGCGAAATCATGGCCGAGACTCGCACATTCTCATGCCGGAGTTGTTGCGCATATACCAGGCTCCCCATCCTGCTGGTCTGGAAGAACGGCGGCTCCTCATTGATAAAAATCACGAAGCGGATGTTCTTGCGAGGCTTGCTTTCTCGAAGCTGGCGCGCCAGTTCGAGCACGGCCGCGACGCCGGTGGCATTGTCATCCGCGCCGACCGCTCCAGCGACGGTGTCGCAGTGCGCGCCTACAATCAGTGTTTCGCCGTCACCATCATTTCCCGTGATGCTCACCTCCACATTGCTTACCTCTTGACCCTCCACCCTGTAGGTTCGTTCTGTAACTGTGTATCCTGCCTGTTCAAAGTTGCTGCGGAGATGGTTAACAACTGCTGTCAGAGAACCTGTTCGCCAAACATTTCGCTCTCCGATCGTTTCCGACAGGTACTTCACTTCGTCTGAGAGGCGGCCTCGGAGTTCCGATTGGGCATTCGAGAGCGGAGGCAGCGGCCCAGAGTAGGACTTGAGTGGCATCTGGGTCATCCGTAGGACCCAAATCAAACTGGCAACCAACGAGACAATCAGCGCTGCGGACACGAGACGAAGAGTCCAGTTCGGACCAGTTCGATTGCTGACCGATTCAAACATGTTGGAAGCCGTGCCAATCCTAACCCATCGAATGGTCAGCAGAGTAGAACTCTTACTCCCCCGCGACCTCCCGATCCATGGTCAGCAATCCCACGCGCTCCACACCCGCGTGATGGGCCACGTCGATCACGTCGGCTACGTACTGGAAATCGACATCGGCGTCGCCGCGGACGAAGACGACTTTCTCTGCGCGCTTCAGATAGATTTGCGCTAGACGTGTCTCCAGGTCTTCCCAGCGCACCTCGTTCTGATTGATCTTCACCGTTGGTGACTGACCTTCCTTCGTCCACACTACCTGGATGATGACTGTGCTTGGCTGTGAAATGTTCGCCGTCTGTTTCTGATCCGGTTGCGGAATCTGGGCGGTTTCTCCCTGCTCTTTGTCCATCGACACGACGACCATGAATACGATGATCAGCGTCAGCAACACGTCGATCAGCGGCGTGACGTTAATCTCGGGACCGCGCGCACCACGGCCTGCCATTGAGAAAGACATAGAAAGCTCCTCAGCTTCTCTTTCTTTTTCGTTGTAGGCACGCGCGTGTCTGCAGGATCAGACACCTGTGGTGGGGCGGGGGTTCCCTCGGCGGCGGTGAAACATTGTGGGAGATATACTTTAGTTATGGCTCGCACGTCTCGCCGCACTACTTTCGCACTTCTTGCCGCAATTTTCTTTGTTTTGGATCTCAGTCCGCTTGCCCGTGCGCAGGACAACTACGAAATCCAGGTGTACGGCTCCGATACGGTAGTTCCTCGGTCGACTATGGTTGAAATCCATTCGAACTTTACGGTCGAGGGCAGCAAGACGGTCGTGGACGGCGTGCTGCCTTCAAACCATGCTGAGCACGAGACCCTGGAGATTACACAGGGAATCAACGAGTGGGCTGAAGTTGGCTTTTACGTTTTCACCAGCATTCAATCGGATGGGGGATGGCAATGGGTGGGCGACCACATTCGCCCACGATTCCGCGTTCCGGAGTCGTGGCACTGGCCTGTGGGCGTGAGTCTCTCAAATGAGATTGGTTACCAGCGCGCCGCTTTCTCGCCCGATACCTGGACGTGGGAAATCCGTCCCATCATCGACAAGAAAATCGGGCCCTGGTACCTAGCGTTCAATCCCGTGCTTGACCGCTCCTGGCACGGCCAGAGCGTGAACCAGGGAGTGACGTTTTCGCCCAACGTGAAGGTCAGCTACGATTTCACAAAGAAGATTGCGGGCGGGCTGGAATACTACGCGTCTTACGGTTCGCTCACCGGCTTCGACGCGCTCAAAGATCAGCAGCAGCAGTTCTTCCCGTCGATCGACGTTGACTTCGGCCCACAGTGGGAGTTCAATTTCGGCGTGGGTGTGGGCGCCACGCGTTCCACCGACCACCTGATCGTGAAATGCATCATTGGCCGACGGTTCTCCTGGCCGCATGGACGCGAGGCCAAGTTGAGGAATCCGCAGCAGTGAACCTTCACCTTTAGCCGATGGGCTCCGGTGTCGGCGGCAATGGCGGAGGCTGGAACGGAGGCGGAGAAGCTCCCGACGGAACCTGAGGCGCGGCCGGAGCGGGTGGCGCAGGATAGAGCACGGCACTCAACGCGGGATAGCGTGCCGCGAAGAAATAGATTGAGTACGCGGGAAAGAAGACAACCACGGGCACGGAAATCAGCGCGATCACATACATAAAACCGGCGAACAAGACGCATCCCACTACGACCGCCAGCGTGATCGTATAGGCATTCCACGTGAGCCCGGCCGACTTCCCGGTGATGACCGCGAGGATGCTGAGTCCTACTGTAGGTATGGCGATGATTAAACCCAAGATCACCGCGGCGATTCCCACCATGATCCCCGCGCCGATGGCCATGACTATCTTCATCCCGATGTAGGCAGCGTATCCTCCCTTCTCGACATTGATCATCCCCCACAGGCGCCGCCATCCCTCCATTACGCCAATGTCTTCTAAAGCCATTTGCGGGACCACAAAATCTTTGGTCAACACGAAAATGAGCGCCAGCGCAAGAACGAAGATCAGCAGCGCAAAGACCACGAAGATCGCGCCTAACGCCAGAGGGGCTACGTGTTCCTTCGGTTCCTTCAACCAACCCGCGGCGAAGGCAATCGCCGCCGGAATTCCAACCAGCACAATCAGGCCTGCCAGTGTAACCAGCAGGTAGATCAGCTTCCACAGGAAATATCGCAACCCGGGACCCTGCCTACGGTTCCAGCCCGCACGAATGTGACACTCTTTTGCCATGACGCTGTCGAAGAGAATGAAACGCATCACGCTGCTTATGTACATGAAGATAATCCCGAAGACGAGCGCAGTGATGACCAGCACTGCGATGATGCCGAACAGCAGGCCGGGATCAACTCCGGGGAATCCCGAATGATGCACGGCTCCCCCGTGTTGATTCAGGTTGAAGTTGTGAGTGTTACACCCGCCGCTGGAGCCAAGTTCACCGGCGAGTAGCCCGACGACCGCCAGCCTGGTCCACTGGCCAAACCGGAAAGGTTGAAAGAGCTGTTTCTTAGTGTGCTCAAGGGCGGGAGTGATCGCATCTACGGCGGTGAATCGCAAGCAGACACCTCGGCTTCAGTGGAATGGGGACGAAAGTACTGCAAACTGCGGAGCGGGTCAAATGAATTCTGCAGAGAGTGTCCGCCTCTGGGCCCTTGCGACTTAGGGCTTGGCCGCCGTGAGGATCGGCCCGGTTCGTTCCAGCCACTCATCAAAGTGCTGCAGAGCCAATTCGCACTGCAATCGGTGTCGCTCTTTGCGGTCGCGAATCTTCTTTTCCAGCGCGGGCAAGAGATCAAAAGTAATGTTCGCGGGCTGGAAGTTCCTGGGGTCGGCATGGGTCACATAATGCGTAAGTGAGCCAAAGGCGGAAGCCCGCGGCGGAGGTACCAGGTCGGTTCCGAGCGACAAAGCGGCCGCATGCAGTCCGGCCATCAAGCCGGTCGCAATCGATTCCACATAACCCTCCACTCCGCAAATCTGCCCGGCGAACAGAACCCTAGGATGCGCCTTCATCTGCAGTGTCTCCCGTAGCAACGCCGGGCTGTTGATATAAGTATTGCGATGAATCTGCCCATAGCGCAGGAAGCGCGCATTCTCAAGTCCCGGAATGAGGCGCAGCACGCGCGCCTGCTCCCCAAACTTCAAGTGATTCTGGAATCCCACCAGGTTGTAGCAATCCGCCCTTAGATTCTCCTGGCGCAACTGCACGACCGCGTAGGGCATTCGCCCGGTGCGCGGATCCCTCAACCCCACTGGCTTCATGGGACCAAAGCGCAGGGTATCGCGGCCGCGCCGCGCAATTTCCTCAATCGGCAGGCAGCTCTCGAAGTAATTCAACTTTTCCCATTCGCGCTCCTCCACCGATTGCGCCGCCAGAAGGGCGTCGTAGAAGTGGTCATAATCTTCCGGCGTCATCGGGCAATTGATGTAATCCGCCGATCCCTTGTCATAGCGTGCCGCCATGTACACGCGCGACATGTCAATGGAATCCGCTTCCACAATCGGACTGATCGAATCGTAGAAGTACAAATGGGGATTTGGCGGCGTACCTTCGCGCAGGGCAGCTTCATATGAGAGCGGGGGACTCGCCCGATTAGCGGTTGACTCTCCCGCGCTGAGTCGAGCAATCTCCTCCGTCAGCGCCTCCGAAGTCAAAGGCCCAGTAGCAATGATGGTGATCTGGTGGCTCGATTCCTCGATCGAGGTCGCCTCTTCCCGGCGCACCGTGATCTGCGGCTCCTGCGAAATCGCTTCGGTCACCTTCGCAGCAAACGTTATGCGGTCGACCGCGAGCGCGTGTCCCGCGGGAACGGCGCACTCGCGCGCAATTTGCAGCAGGAGCGAACCTGCCCGCCGCATTTCCTCCTTCAACAGCCATGGAGCCGTATTTTCGCTGTCCGACTTCAGCGAATTCGAGCACACCAACTCGGCAAAGTCGGCCGTCTGGTGAGCCGGCGTCGACCGCACCGGGCGCATCTCAAACAGCTCCACCTCCACGCCTCGCCGAGCACACTGCCATGCGGCCTCAGACCCAGCCAGCCCTGCTCCGATAATGCGAACCTGCGCAGTCACGATGCCTTCTCCGCCAGCCGCCGCAGCGCCTCGTCCGCCAATAGCACGGGCCGCCACCGATCGCGGAACTCTGCTCCCAAAGACTTGTAAAAGTCGATGGCTTTCTCATTCCAGTCCAGCACTTCCCATTGCAGTCCGTAACAATTTTCCTCGATCGCGATGCGGGCCACAGCAGCCAGCAACTCCTTGCCAATTCCGTGGCTGCGAAACTGATCCCTCACCAACAGGTCCTCAAGAAACAGACCCCGGCCGGTCCAGGTCGAGTAGAAGTCAAAGAAGAGGGCGTAGCCTGCTGTAATCCCATTCCATTCCGCAATCAGCGCGCGGAACTTGGGAGCGGGCCCGAAACCGTCCCGCACCAGGTCCGCCTCTTCGATGATACAAAGATGCAATTCGCGCTCAAACTCCGCCAGCTCGCGGATCAATGTCCGCAGCAGCGCCGCATCATCGATCGTTGCAGTACGAATGGAAAGCATTGGCAGGTTGGAAAGCCTAGCGGCTTAACAGTGTATATTGGCTGGCCACGCACACCCAACTTCCGTTGCGGTTCACCCAGGTATCGGTGAAGCGTCCACGCCGCAGATAAGACTTGCCGCCATCGATGCCCTTTACCTGATAAATACCTATTACGATGGCGGTGTCTCCATAGACACGGGCCGCCGTGGATTCGACAATTTGTTGCTCGCGATTGTGCCCGGAAGCCTTCACCTCAGCCAGAAAATCGCTTTTCGTCTTCAAAGTACCGTCGTAGTCGATGTAGGTCAAAGAATTATCCAGCAGAGCGTCAAGCGCCTTGGCGTCCTTGTACTTCTCTGCGAGTCCCCAAGCGCTTTCGAAGGCCATAACCTTGGATCGGCGAGCGGCCGCCGCCGGTTCTGGTTCAGCCTGTGCAGCGGCAAACCCAGACACGGCCAGAAATAGTGCGACCCCACAGATTGTGGCTTTCTGGAAACGGACTCTGCTTATTCTGAAGTACGGCACGGTGTATGGCCTGATGCTGACAAAACGGGGCAGGAATCCTCTAGGTTGCAACGTCATGGCGAGAAACCGATGCCCCCTCACTGCAATATCCGGTTCCGTGGGGCTATCTAGAATCAATCGGCAGGAAACTAAAAGCCTTTAGCGGTCTCAGGACGCGGTTGCTTGCTTTGTCAGTGCAGGATCAAAGTCGATTGGCTGGCTACGCAGACCCAGGCGTTATCGCGATAGACCCACGTGTCAGTAAAACGACCGCGGCGGAGATACGGTTTGCCGTGATTCATGCCTTTTTCGCGGTAGACTCCGGTCACCACGGCGCTGCCCGCATACACGTGAGCAGTCATCGATTCGTTCACAATTTGCTCTGGATGCAGTGCTGGCTCCTTTACGCTGGCGATGAACTGAGCCTTGTCCATCAGCGTGCCATCGTAATCAATGTAGACGAGAGTGGAATCGAGAAGTGTCTCCAGCGCCTTGGAATCCTTGGTTTCTTCGGCACGGTTCCAGGCATTTTCCAGCGCCAGGATCTTGGTTTGTTCGGCGTCTGGCTGTGCCGGCGTTTGCGCTGCCGTTGCCATCGCGGTCAACAGCAGAAGGATTGCAGTCAGGATTCTCATCAAACCACTCCCTTGGGCGCACTCTAAGGGTAAGGCACGAGGATGGCAAGTATCTCTCGCTATGCGGCGAGGAAATACCGCTTCGGCGGATCTGACGAATTGATTTGGTGACCGGGTCTCCGTTGCGGAGTCGCGCACTAACCAATGCCCTAGAGGATTTCCCGCGCATCCCCCACTCGCCGCGTCACGCGTTCGCGGTCCAGAAACTCCAGCAGCGGAATTGCATACTTGCGAGTCACTCCAGTCAACTCCTTGAACTTCGCCACATCGATCTTCGATGACTTCGCCTTGTAAACGGCCATCTGCCGCCGCAAGTCTTCCAGCACGCTGCGGTGAAAAACCAGTTCGTCGGAGACTTTAATCAATAGCTTATCCCGCAGCAACAAAGTCACAATCTTTTGCGCCCGCACTTTGTCGACCTTGAGGCCGGCAAGCACCTCACTCAGCGCGGGAACCTTCAGCCCTGCCGAGGCAAACGCTCGCTCAATCTTCTCTTTCGATTCGGCCTCTTCGTCCTTCATTACCACGCCATGCCCTGGGAGCCGCGCCAGATCACCGACGACTTCGAGTTGCTTATCCCGAACCAGCATGGCTGTAACCGCCTCGAAGACTTCCGGCGATGCGCCCACTTGTGCCCGCAACTCCTCCTTGCTGATTCCACCGACCAGGGGATTCTTTTTATGAAAATTCCCAGCCGTGCGCAAGATGTTCAACTTCAGCGCTTCCAGCGCGGGCAAATGCAGGAACAGATTACCGGCTCGCACCACCGCGCCCGCCTTCAATACCTGAGCCAAGTGCGTTTCAATTACGTTCTTCGTCCAACCGGTTTCGGCAATCAATCGAGGCATCGAGATTCCCTCATGATGCCGTCGCGCGATTCGGGCTCTCAGAATCGCTTCAGTGTTGCCATCGGCCAGAATTTGCAGAAAGGCCCCGTGCCCGGTCATGCGAGCGATCGGCGCCGCATCCAACACAACTCCGCCGCCGATTGTCACTACCGGCGAGAATTGCCGGATGATGAACCGGTCCCCGGGCAGAAGCAGCGCCGCTTCGGGCAACTTGAGCCGCGCAAAAGTCTCTTGACCGGCGAGGAGCTGCGCGTGGCTCAGCTTTGCATCCTCTGCAAAGGTGGGACCAAGTTCCTTCGGCTCAAGAAGCACGACCTCCGCTACCGTTTCCATCGTGTAGGAATGAAAGTGAACTTGTGCGCGATTCTTCAGGGCTCGGGGAGCCGAACGCAGGAGTCGCAGCCTCACGTCCGCCCGCCGCGTAGGCTCGAACGCTGCCGGGGGCCCCAAGGTCATGCCTCGCGACAAATCTTCGGTGCTGGCCCCTGCCAAGTTCAATGCGGTCCGTTGACCAGCGACCGCAGCCTCTGCTGTCTGCCCATGCACCTGTAGCCCACGGACGCGGACGCGCCGTACATCTGTATGAGCACCCGTCGGAAAGACCTCCAGCTCATCCTCGCGGTGAATTGTCCCGGCCACAAGTGTTCCTGTTATGACCGTGCCGAAGCCTTTCATAGTGAATACGCGGTCGATCGGCAAGCGCGCCAGTGCCTGCGAATCCCGCGGCTGGGCTTTGGCTGCCGCCGCTACTATTGCCAGCTTCAAGTCTTCGAGTCCCGCACCCGTCAAGGAACTAACGGCGACAATCGAACCTGGTTTGTCCAAACTGGACGGATCGAGGAATGTCCCGCGCAGAAACTCTTCCACCTCCAGCCGCACCACGTCGAGCGTTTCCGCATCCACCGCGTCGGATTTTGTAAGCACGGTGATGCCACGCTTTACGCCGAGCAGTTGCAGGATATCGAAATGCTCCCGCGTCTGCGGCTTGATCGCCTCGTCCGCCGCAATTATCAGCAGAACCAGGTCGATGCCACCTACGCCTGCCAGCATATTGCGCACAAAGCGCTCGTGACCGGGAACATCGACAAAGCCCAGGCGCAACGTCTCGCCCTTCGAAGTGGGCAAGTCCATGTGTGCGAAGCCAAGGTCAATGGTGATGCCTCGCCGCTTCTCTTCCTCAAGGCGGTCGGCGTCGATTCCGGTCAGGGCCTTGACCAAAGCCGTCTTACCGTGGTCGATGTGTCCTGCCGTGCCTACGATAATGGATTTCATCTGGGTCGCCATCTTACCGGAAAGGCCGTCGGGACTGCGAAGCACGGTCGAAAAATGGTCGAGGTGACCCTATCCAGCCGCCCTACTAAATGCGACAATAGAACTTCCCCATGACCACCTCCATGACCTCTGCCTTCCCTCCGGAGACTCTCCGGCAGCATGGCCTCACCTCGGACGAGTACGAAAAGATCAAGCAGCTTCTAGGGCAGCGCGAGCCGACGCTCACCGAGCTTGGCATCTTCAGCGTGATGTGGAGCGAGCATTGTTCGTACAAATCGTCGCGCGTTCACCTGAAGCGCCTGCCCACGCGCAGCAAGCGCGTGTTGCAAGGGCCGGGAGAGAACGCGGGCATCATCGACATCGGCGACGGCTGGGCCTGTGCCTTCAAGATCGAATCGCACAATCATCCGTCATTCATCGAGCCGTTTCAAGGCGCAACCACCGGCGTGGGTGGAATCCTGCGCGATATTTTCACCATGGGTGCGAGGCCTGTCGCGGTGATGGATTCGCTGCGCTTCGGGCCTGTCAATGGCCATGTGGGAACAACCGAGATCCGCAGAAACCATTCCATTCTCGAAGGAGTCGTGAGCGGTGTGGCTTCTTACGGCAACTGCTTTGGCGTGCCCAACCTCGGAGGCGAAACGAAGTTTGAACCGTGCTACTCCGGCAATCCGTTGGTGAATGCCTTCGCCATGGGCTTGGTTCGCAAGGACGAGATTTTCTACGCCCGCGCGGCCGGGGAAGGCAATCCGGTGATCTACGTTGGTGCTAAGACGGGGCGCGACGGCATTCACGGCGCGACAATGGCCAGCGAAGAATTCAGCGAAGCCTCGGAAGCGAAGCGGCCCAATGTGCAGGTTGGCGACCCGTTCTTGGAGAAGCTGTTGCTCGAAGCTTGTCTCGAGGCCATGCAGACCGGAGCCATTGTTGGCATTCAGGATATGGGCGCTGCCGGACTGACTTGCTCGACCTGCGAGATGGGCGGGCGCGGCGGAGTCGGCATCGAAATCGAGCTTGACCGCGTGCCGCAGCGTGAGACCGGCATGACTGCCTACGAAATCATGCTGAGCGAGTCGCAAGAACGCATGCTGCTGGTCGCACAGAAAGGCCGGGAGCAGGAAGTCTTCCAGGTTTTTGAGAAGTGGGGGCTCGACGCGGTTGAAGTGGGAAAAGTCACGACCGACAATCGGTTGCGCGTCCTGCAGCACGGCGAGGTGGTTGCTGAGATTCCGAATCAGGCGCTCACTGACGATGCGCCGGTATACAAACGTCCGCTCGCGCGCTGGGAACCTCCCGTGCCTCGCGAAATGCCGGAGCACATAAAGCTCAACAGCAACCGCGACTTAACCCACAGTCTGAAGCGACTTCTTGCCAGCCCAAATATCTGCGGCAAGCGTTGGGTCTGGCAGCAATATGACCACATGGTGCAGACCAACACGGTCGAGGCGCCAGGTGCGGGCGATGCGGGCGTGATTCGTATCAAGAATCCAAGTTTGGGTGAGCCCCAGCGCGGGCTTGCGATGGCGCTCGATGGCAACAGCCGCTGGTGTTATCTCGATCCGCGACTGGGTGCGATGCACGCCGTGGCCGAGGCTGCGCGTAAGGTGGCTTGTTCGGGCGCGACTCCCGTGGGCGCTACGAATTGTCTCAATTTCGGCAACCCCGAGAAGCTGCACATCATGTGGCAGTTCTCCCAAACCATCGATGGCATAACCAGAGCTTGCGAGGAACTTGAGATTCCGATCACCGGTGGCAATGTGAGCTTCTACAACGAAACGCTGGGCGAGGGCATTTATCCCACGCCGGTGCTTGGAGTTGTCGGGATTCTCGACGACGTGCATAAAACCGCGAAGATGCATTTTGGCGCGGCGGGCCGCACGATCGTGCTATTGCGTGCGGGTGAAGCAGCCGATATCACCGATGTAGAGAGCGAGTTCGGGTCGTCGGAATACGCGAAAGAAATTCTGGGCGCGCTGTGGGGATATCCTCCGGAACTCGATCTGGAGAAAGAGGCTGCGCTGCAGAAGGCGATCGTCGAATTGATTCAGCAGGGCGTGGTGGATTCTGTCCATGATTGTTCTGACGGCGGGTTGGCGGTGGCGCTGGCGGAAAAAGCTTTTGCGAAGGGTGTGGGTGCCAGGGTGAATGTTGTATCGAACGGGCTTCCGGCGGAGTTCGTATTGTTCGGAGAAGATGCGAGCCGGATTGTGCTCTCCTGCGACCCCGGAGACGTTCTGCGAATCGAACAGGTAGCGGAGAAATACGGAATCACAGCGGATGTGCTGGGCGAAACGATTCCGGAGCGGATGGAAATTTCGCTCGACGGGAACGTGATTGCGTTCTCGACCGTTTCTGAGTTACGCGATGCGTATGAGAATGCTCTCGAGTCAGCGTTGCGGGCAGATCCGGAACTCGTAGCGGCAGATTGAACTAATTGTGGGCCAGATCCGACGGTTGAGAGCTTAATGCTAAGAACCGACAAATTTCACGACGAGTGCGGCGTGGTGGCGATCTTCGCCCATCCTGAGGCGGAGAAGCTCGCTTACCTGGGCCTTCATGCGTTGCAGCATCGCGGGCAGGAGTCGGCGGGGATCGTCACCTCTGATGGCCTGACTTCCCGCGTCCATAAGGCTATGGGAACGGTCGCGGATATCTTTACGGAAGATGTGCTTTCGAAGATTCGCGGCACCCTCGCCATCGGACACACTCGCTACTCAACTGCTGGCGATTCGGCGCTGCTGAACGCGCAACCGATTCTAGTGCAATCGAATAAGGGCTCGATCGCGGTCGCGCATAACGGCAATCTGGTGAACGCGATGGAAGTTCGCAGCCGACTGGAGCGCCAGGGTTCGATTTTCCAAACGAATAGCGATACGGAAGTGATCGTCCACCTGATCGCACTCTCGCGAGAACATACTCTGCCGGAAGCGATCGCCGACGCCCTGGGCCGCGTGGAAGGCGCGTTTTCGCTCGTGTTGATGACTCCAGACCGGATTATTGCGGCGCGTGATCCGCGCGGCTTCCGCCCCCTGGCCATGGGGCGCATCCCGGCGTTGGCGGGTCAAAAACGCGACACCGTCGTCTTCGCCTCGGAAACCTGCGCTTTCGATCTGATCGGCGCCACTTACGAGCGTGACGTGAAGCCGGGCGAATTAATCGTAGTGGGGCCGGAGGGCATCACCTCCCGCTTTTATGCTACGGGCGCGCCGCAGTCGAGCTGCATTTTCGAGCACGTTTACTTTTCCCGGCCCGACAGCGTCGTGTTTGGGCGCGCAGTGCAGACCAGCCGCGAAGAGCTGGGACGGCAGTTGGCGCGCGAGGCGCCGGTGGAGGCCGATCTCGTGGTCCCCGTGCCGGATTCCGGCGTAACCGCAGCCGTAGGCTACGCGGCTGAGAGCGGCATTCCATTCCGCTTTGGTCTGATTCGCAATCACTACGTGGGGCGCACGTTTATCGAACCGAGCCAGAGCGTGCGCGACTTCGGGGTAAAGCTGAAACTAAATCCGGTTCGCTCACTGCTCGAAGGCAAACGCGTCGTGCTGATTGACGATTCCATTGTTCGAGGCACCACGAGCCGCAAGATCGTTCGGATGATTCGTAACGCTGGCGCGAAGGAAGTTCACATGCGCATCTCGTGTCCGCCCACGGTATCGCCGTGCTACTACGGTGTGGACACTCCTTCGAAGAATCAGTTGATCGCAGCTAACAAATCGGTCGAAGAAATCCGCGAGTACATTCGTGCCGACTCGCTGGCCTACCTCTCGCTGGAAGGGCTTAAGAAAGCATGCGGCGAGGGAGAAAAGATTTCCTACTGCTCGGCTTGCTATACCGGCAAGTATCCCACGAGCGTTGTGGATGTGGAAGAGATTCAGCCCGCGGTGGTGCGGCGCTAGCTACTTCCGCGCCTGCGCTACGCGCGGGATCGATTGCAGGTCCGGCCGAATCCGAACGTCGTTCCAATCTCGCAGCAACCGTCGCACTTCTTCTGAAATCGTTCCACTGATTTCCATGACCAGCCAGCCGCTGGGCCGGAGTGCCGCGTGGGCTCGCGGGATGAGGCGTGCGATCACTTCCAATCCGGTTGGTCCCGCGAAGACGGCATTACGCGGCTCGAACTTGCGAACTTCGAGCTGCACTTGATCTTCTTCCGACTCGCCGACATAGGGCGGGTTGGAGACGATGAAGTCGAAACTGCTGTTCTCGAAACCCTCGAGCAGGTCGGCTTGGTGGAATTGAATACGAGATTCGAGTTGATGGCGGGCGGCGTTGGCACGGGCGACCTCCAGCGCAGGGGTAGAGATATCGGTGGCGTGGATTTCAGCCTGGGGCAGTTCTTGAGCAAGAGCAAGAGCGATGCAGCCCGAGCCTGTGCCAATGTCGGCAAGGCGGAGGCCGGTATGGGGCGAGCGCGGCCCGCCGTCCCCCGTCAAACCAGCAAGTTCGACTACGGTCTCGATCACATGCTCGGTCTCGGGACGCGGAATCAAAACCGCGGGCGACACGATGAGATCCATCCCCCAGAATTCCTGATGGCCCGTGATGTACTGTGCTGGGAGGCCTCGGGAGCGTTCGCTGAGAGCCGCTTCGTAGCGGCTTTGTTCATCGCCAGTGAGTTCGCGCTCGGGATGCGCGTAGAGGTAGGCGCGGTCGCAGCTAAGGGTGAACATCAACAGCAATTCCGCGTTCATGCGCGGCGAGGGAACGTGATCCGCTGTGAGGCGGGCGATGGCCGAGGTAAGAGCCTGTTTCAGCTGCACCGAACCATTTCACCACAGAGGCAACCTTTCGGCATTCCTCAGGGCAGGCTCCGTCACAGAGAAAACAAAATCAAAGTTGATGTGCCTTAGGATGCGCTCCCGTCATTTTGTCGGCTTAACTGATAGCTCAGATAGATCATCTGGCCGATGTGATGCTGTATGTGGGCGGCACAAATAACCACAATTTCAAGACGGTTTTTGGCTTCGGAGCCCATCCCTGAATATTCTGCCGACCAATCTTCCGGCGATTGTACGCGGATGGTTTTGAGGACCATATCCACGGCGGCGTCGAATCGCTTGAGAGCCTCGTCTTTCGACAGAGAATTCGGTTCGTTGAATTCGCGCGGGCGGTCGCGGACGTAACCGGTGTTCGCGATTTGCGCACCGATGTAGTAGTTCAAGTTGCCCGTCAGATGCAGAACTAGGTGGCCGAAGCTGTTGCCAAAAAGAAAAGGCCTTTGCCAGAACTGGGCGTTGGTAAGAGGCACGGCAAGCTCGCGGACTCGGGCTGCATTGGCGGAATAGCGCTTTGCGAAAGCTGACGCAACGGTCTCGTCGAGTGCCGACATAGTTCCTCCTTCGCGCACAAGAGCACCCCCGTACCGCTTTTAAACCGCGGTGGTGGCCTCCTGTTTCAATTTCTCCGCTTGGTAGTGCGTGGTGAGAGCCTCGATGAGCGGCTGAAGCTTGCCATCCATCACGGCTTCGAGCTGGTGGAGCGTAAAGCCTATACGATGGTCGGTGACACGATTCTGCGGGAAGTTATAGGTTCGGATCTTCTCGCTGCGGTCCCCGGAACCCACCATCGCCTTGCGCTCTTTGGCCAGAGCCTGCTGCTGCTTCTCCATTTCGATTTCGTAGAGCCGGGAGCGAAGCACGCGCATGCCTTTTTCACGGTTCTTGATCTGCGATTTCTCATCCTGACAACTGACGACCGTGTTCGTAGGAATGTGCGTGATGCGGACGGCGGAATATGTCGTGTTCACGGACTGGCCTCCAGGGCCGGAGGAACAGAAGGTATCAATCCGAAGGTCTTTGGCTTCGA
>Ga0307476_10000160_pt1 | contig 65999 bp, 47 predicted proteins | sample atmos_gasesECM2C_2_FD_203314 | JGI IMG/M metagenome (GOLD analysis project Ga0307476, IMG submission 203314) | Hardwood forest soil microbial communities from Morgan-Monroe State Forest, Indiana, United States - atmos_gasesECM2C_05 | ecosystem: Environmental > Terrestrial > Soil > Temperate... | reverse complement strand
GGAAAAGATCTACAACACCGTGCGCCCTCACCAGTCGCTCGGCTACTTAACCCCGCAGCAGTTCTTGCTGCGGGCCTCATCTCAAAGAAAGGAATGAAAAGTGTCACCCATCTACTGGACGAGTACAGAGACTTGACTTGGAGCCCCAGTGAGTGGAGAATCAGGGCGGTCGAATCTTCCCAGGTCGTCGGCTGCGGGGCAGCCCTTGCTCTAGCGTCTAATACAGACAAGTTTGTAGGAGGCTCCCATGAGGGCCATTCTGTTCGTCCTCATCCGCCCGATATTGGCTGGCACCTTCATGCTGGCTCAAGTTAGTTCTTCTTCGATCAACCAGAATCATCCCGGAACGGTCGCGAGTGATTCCAGCTCTCTGCAAAGTTTCCCTTCCGGGCAGCGGGCCACGAGAACACCCAAGACTGCTGTCCACGACAGCAAAACTCCCCAAGCGGACGCGTTAAACTTTGCCAACCCGGTGCTTTATGACTCGGGCGGAGAGCAGGCGCAATCGGTGGCGGTTGGCGATGTGAATGGCGACGGCAAGTCCGATCTGGTGGTGGCGAACTACTGCGGCAACAGCAGCACCTGCCCCAGCAACGCCGAAGGCTCGATCAGCGTGCTGCTGGGCAACGGCGACGGAACCTTTCAGACGGCAGTGATCTACGACTCGGGCGGAGCGAATGCCACTTCGGTGGCGGTAGCCGATGTGAATGGGGACGGCCATCCCGACGTGATAGTGACGAATGGGTGCGCCAGCACAAGCAGCTGCGCGAACGGTACTGTGGCAGTACTTCTCAATAACGGCAATGGCACATTTCAGCCGGCCGTCACCTATAGTTCGGGCGGTTTCCGGGCACAGTCGCTGGCAGTTGGCTCGTTGAGAGGGAATGGTGTGGTTGACTTGGTGGTTGCCAACTGTGCCGATTCCGAAGCAGATTGTGCTGGCCCCAGCCCTGGCACTGGAGTGGTGAGCGTTCTGTTGGGAAATGGCAACGGGACTTTTCAGAGCGCGGTGACCTACAGTTCGGGGGGAGGAGATGCCTTTTCCGTGGCTGTGGCTGACTTGAGAAGCGATGGCAAACTCGACGTGGTAGCGACGACGGGAGCCGTTCCGTTGTCTGGAGTGGAGTTTGGTCAGGTTGCGGTGCTGTTGGGCAATGGCGACGGAACCCTTCAAACACCGGTGATATACGGCTCCGGTGGCTTCGAGCAGGGGCTCGAAGGGCTGGCGGTCGCCGATGTGAACGGGGACGCCAAGCCCGACTTGATCGTTGCGACCCAGTGTGAAGATGAGCATTGCTCCAGGGAAGGACCAAGCCAGGTCGGCGTATTGTTGGGCAACGGCGATGGAACGTTCCAAACCGCCGTCACTTACGACTCGGGGACACTCTCGGCCAATTCGGTTGCGGTTGCCGACCTTAATGGCGACGGGAACCAGGACCTGGTAGTCGCCGACAGCGATGATGGCGGCATCTGCGCCAGCCAAGGATCGATATGGGTGATGCTGGGTAACGGAGACGGAAGTTTTCAGGCACCAGTTGGTTTTTGTACGGGCGGCGTGAGTCCTTTTTCGGTCGCGGCTGCCGACGTGAACGGCGACCAAAAGCTTGACATAATCGCGACGGACGCTTCGGCCTCCAATTGCAGTTCGGGCCCGTGCGAAGGTTTCGTCGCCGTTCTGCTTAACGCTGTGGTGCAACTCTCTCCGACCAGCGTGACCTTCGGGAACCAAGCCCTGGGAACCACCAGCGCTCCTCAAATTGTGACGCTGACAAATACAGGGACCACGCTGGACATATCCTCTATTGCGATCACAGGACCGAACGCGAACGAATTTTTCCAGACCAACACCTGTGGCACGTCGGTTCGTGCAGGCCAAGGCTGCACCATCAGCGTAACCTTCACTCCAACGACGATTGGGAACGCTAGCGCCTTCCTCAATGTTAGCGATAACGTTTCTGGCAGTCCGCAGATCGTCCCGCTCAGCGGATCCACGCTGTTGGTTCCCGTGGTTAATCTGTCGCCGTCCTCGATTTCCTTCCCCACTCAGTACGTAGGTACTTCGGGTCTTCCCCAGACGGTAACGCTCACGAACACGGGCACGGCTAGTCTGACGATCACCGCGGTAAACACCTCGGCGGCTGATTTTGGGGTTCTGAGTGATTGCCGCAACAGCGTAGCCGCTGGTGCGAGTTGCTTGATCGGAGTGTTCTTCGATCCAACCGTCGCTGGAAACAGATCGGGCGCGTTGACGATCACGGACAACGCGAGTGGAAGCCCACAAAGTGTGCCCCTGGCAGGGATGGGACAAGATTTCTCGATGGCGCCCAGCGGTCAAACAACGGCGACGGTCACACCGGGTCAATCTGCCAGCTATACGATTTCCATTGCGTCCGGCGGCGGCTTCAAGCAAACCGTTACGCTCAGTTGCAGCGGAGCACCGGCGCAGTCAACTTGCTCTGTCTCGCCGAGCTCCATCGCGCTCGGCGGAACCTCGGCGACGGCAGCCACTGTTACCGTGATCACTGCGGCATCGGCGGCGCTGACTCCACCGATTGGTGGACCGTCATTCGTTCATCCCCTCGGATTGTGGATGGTATTTTCTGGCATGCTGGGACTGGCGTTGTTGCTCGGGATCATGCCACAGCGCCGCAAATGGCGCCCTCAGTTGTTCTATGGAGTGACGTTACTGTGGTTGCTCTCGATCGGCGTGACCATGACAGCGTGCAGCAGTGGAGGGAACCGTGGTGGTGGCGGGGGCGGAACGCCGGCGGGCACTTACGGTCTGACTGTGACGGGCACTTTCACCTCAGGCTCGGTTACTTTGACTCACAACACGAAGCTAACTCTTGTTGTGCAGTAAGGCGGTAGTCGCCGTACTTGAAGTTCCCGGCAAGAATCACGATCCGGCCACGTCCCGGTAGATCGCAATGGTCTGCTCCGCGTTGCGCTGCCAACTAAACGACCGCGCTTGCTCCAGGCCTTTGCGGCGTAGCTCTTCGGCCCGAGAACGATTCTCGATCAGGTCTTCCATGGCTGCAGCCAGAGCACGCTGATCCTCCGCGGGGAAAAGTATGGCAGCATCGCCCGCTACCTCCGGTAGGCTGGAGTTGTTGCTGCACACAACCGGCGTCCCCACCGCCATTGCTTCCAGCACAGGGAATCCAAAGCCTTCATAAAGAGATGGCATCACCAGCATGCTGGCGTGAGCGTATAAACCGGCGACGTGATCATCGGGCGTATGTCCCGTCAATACAACGCAGCCGCTCAAATCCAATTCCCGGATGGTCGCGATGACTTCGGGCGCTCCTTTGAGCGAGAGATTCTGCGATCCAGCCAGAACCACTTGCCGCTCTCCCCACTTTCCTTTATCGCGCAGTAGCGCGACCGCGCGCAACAAAGTTGGAATGTTCTTGCGGTGGGAGAACGTTCCCACATGCAGAACATATCCGTCACGAATGCCAAGCTCCTGTGCCCACTGTTGGTCGAGCGTCGCCCTGGGATGGAATCGCTGATGGTCGACACCGTAGGGAACGACTCGCACTTTGTCGAATGCAATGCCATACGCTCTCGCGATGTCGCGCTTGGAGTTCTCCGAGCCGCAAATGATGGCCGCCGCCGATCTCACCGCGGGCGGCATTACGATTTTCAAATACTTCGTCCACCAACTCGCGAAGTGGGTAGGATAAAGCAGGTACGTGACATCATGAATGGTAATCACCACCGGACAGGAAGCGGCGATCGGGGCCACGAATGCGGGTGAATGCAGCAAGTCCGCACCATGCTTCCAAACCAGCGCCGGCAGGCAGGCGTGCGTCCAGAGCACATCGCCTGCTGTGCGAGTCGCGGCGGCGGCAAAGCCTTTTCCTGCCAGGTGCCAACCGTTCAGAACATCCATGCGCAACTCCGGACGTTTTGTAAATTGCTCCAGAAGCCGTGCCGCGTAGGTGCCCGTTCCGGCCTTGTCGCGGCGGGCGAGACAGTTGTCCCAGACGACTCTCAGAGCGCTCATTCGATCACTGGCCAACGGCCTGTTGCGGATTAGAAGTTACGGAATTCTTGCGGGCGATCACCAACATCGCATCGTAGAGGTTGACTCGGAATATGTACGACAGCACCAGACAGCAGTTGTAGAGAATGTCCTGCTTCATTCTGGCCCAGCCGGTCAACACATAATAAGGATCAGGAGTGCTTTGAATCACCGAAAAGCCGGCAGCCTCAAGCAAGCGATGCAAAACCGCCGGCGTGAAGTGCGACAAGTGCACTTCATGCGTGTTGGGATCTAGGGTGATGCGCGGTAGGCCGAATTCACCGAGGCGGCGCGATTTGAAGACTTTTGCTTTCGTCAGGAATCTTCGCGTCATAGCTCGGAGCGACACGACTTCGTTGGGCACCGCGATCACCAGAATCCCTTCGGTGCGGAGTAAGCGGTAACAAGTCTCGAGTACCGATCTGGGGTCCGGCACGTGCTCAAGCACGTGGAAAAGAGTGATGTTGTCAAAGATCCTGCCTCGGAGGGCAGAATTCTCCAGCGTTCCCGCGAATAAATCCAAATTGTATTTCTGTTTCGCGATCTGAATTGCGGTGCTAGACACCTCCGTGCCGTAGACATCGGTGTAGAAATTGCGAGCCAGCGAAAGAAATTGCCCGATCCCGCTGCCTACATCGAGTAAGGATCCAGGCTTTTTGGTCTTTTTCAATTTTCTCAGCCGTCGTCTCCATAGACGATCACGTGCGCCCAGTTCACTGAGCCACGAATCGTATTGCGTTGGCCGCGAGTAAAAGGCGATCAGTTCCTCCAGCACGGGCCGGGGATTGTCGAAGACGTAACCACAGGTACGGCATCGTTGGACATTACAATCTTCGTCTACGATCTCGAGCAGGCTGCCGTTACAAACGCCGCAAAGTTCCAGTACTTCAGTCTTCATGATTTGCGCGGTACGCAAGTTCCCTCACTTTTCTTATGATACTATGACGATTTCCGGCATACCTTTAATCTCCAACGGCGCGCACTCCCCATCACAATCGATGTCAGCGAGTCGAATTAGCTTATACGAGTTTGGCGGCAGCGAAGACACGATTCGCCGGATTCAAAAACCTTTCGTCGAATTGTTTCGAAATTCGGCTCCAGTGCTGGACATCGGCTGCGGGCGCGGAATATTCCTCGAACTTTTGTCCGACGCCGGTATCGAGGCGTGTGGAATCGATCATTCCGAGGAAGCACTGACGGCCTGCCGACAGAAGGGATTTAGCGTCAGCCGCGTAGACGCCAAGGCTTACCTCATCGCCGAGTCGGGGCGGTTTGGCGGGATTTTCTGCAGCCACGTGATTGAACACATGGCCTACGAGGAGGCGGTCGCATTCCTGGATCTTTGCTATCGTGCTCTGCGTCCGGGCGGCCTCTTGCTTTTAGTTACACCCAACCCGGAAGACATCTGCATCATGTCGGATATTTTTTGGCTGGACCCCACTCACGTTCGACCGTATCCCAAATTGTTGCTACGGGCCATGATGGAGACGGCGGGCTTCCGCGTGCGCCTTGCCAGGCAATTCTTGGGAAGCTGGCGATTAGTTGGGAGCCGTCGCAATCTGCCGGGCTTCTTGCTGCGGCGACTGCTTCTAGGTCGACACTTTGGAAGGCCCAACACCCTGGTGCTCGCGGAAAAGAAATCCGGCCCTGGAACGATCTCGTGAAAAGCCCATTGGTCGAGAGCGACGTGTCGCCTGCTCTGCCCGTTTTTCGCGGGCGTGCGGTGAGCGTGGTTAGTGTTTTTATGGTCGTCGTCGCCGTGGCCGGCTATCTTCGCGAGGCCACGCTAGCCGCGCGATTCGGTCTTTCCACCACCATGGATGCTTACTTTGCCGCGGTCTTTATTCCCACCATGGTCTACATGACCTTGATTGCTGGAATGTTATCGCCGGTTTTCATCCCGATCCTCTTAGAGGATGCCCAAGAAGACGACAACCGAGACGGCAAGCTTTCGGAAACGTTCAGTGTAATTACAAACCTTGTCCTGTTCCTTCTGGCGGGAATCGTTTGTTTGGGCATGATCACGGCATCCAAGTGGCTGGCCCTGCTTTTTCCGGGTTTTAGCCCCAACACCGCCGCACTCACCCTGCGCCTGATTTATATAATTTCCCCCGCGATCCTCTTTGTCGCCTTGGCCGGAGTTCTTACTGCAACCTTGAACGCCTTCCACAAGTTTGCTCTGGCTGCAATTGCGCCTGCCTTATCCAGCGTCGCGGTTGTCATCGGCGCACTTCTCGCTCGAGGAAACCAACCCATTGTATGGGTGGCAATTGCTACCGCGATCGGTTTCTTGCTCCAGTTATTGCTCCTGATACCGGCGATCGCCGCACTCGGCATTCGTTACCGGCCAGTATTGATCCTCCGGCATCCCGCTATTCGCAAGCTGATGCGACTCGGCGGGCCTTTGCTCTTGTATCTTCTGGTCGCAAATGCATCATCGTTTCTAGAACGTAATCTAGCTTCCCGGCTCTCCGCTGGAGCGGTGTCAACCGTCACTTATGCAACTCGCCTGTTCGCCGTGCCCTCGAACTTCATGGCCGCGCCCTTGGCCATCGTGGCTTATCCCCAGTTTGCCCGGGAGGCTCTGCGCGAAAATCGGGGCGAACTCGCCTGCCTGGTATCGCGCATGTTTCGGTTAGTCCTGTTTATATTTCTCCCAGCCACCATTTGGACTCTCTTGAATTCGTTGCCCTTGACCCGGCTTCTCTACGAGCGCGGACATTTTCTGTTGGAGGATTCGTTTCTAACCGCTCGAGTTTTTAGCTTGTATGGAATTGGCATTCTGCCCAACGCGATCGCGGTGATTTTACTGCCCTGCTTCTACGCCGCTCACGATACTGTCACCCCCTTGTGGGTCGAGTGTATTGACCTGGTCTTTTACCTGGCCGTGGCCATATTTCTGATGAGCCACTTCGGCCTTGCGGGTCTGGCGTTCAGCCGCGGAGTGCAGTTCTATCTGGTGGCCGCGCTTCTGATGTTTGTTTTGCACAGGCGGCGTTTGCTGCGGGTTGATTTCGATCTCCTCCAATTTTCCTTTCGCGTCGGGATTGCTTCCGTCGTTATGGCGGCTGTTTGTTGGATCAGTTTTCTTCCCTTGCAATCAGTTTTTGATTCGGGAAAGACCCCGCTGCGCTTGACCATTCTTCTAGCTGTACTGGTCGTGAGCAGTTTTGCGTTCTTGGGAGTTGCGCGTCTATTCGAACTGAACGAAGTCGACTATGTCGTGAACGCGGCGGTGGACCTGCTGACGTGGCCAAAGCCGACGTCTGCAAGTACGGCGCATCCGAGTCGAGTATCGACCCGCCCCGTTGAAACCGACAGAAAATAACGAAGTCTGTACTTCCTGTAGACCTTGAGGCTCTCCGTTGTTAATATGCAGGCACGGTCAATGCGGGGGGGTGCCAATCTCAACCGTATCCGCCCTCCTTCGCTCCGAGAGTTAAGCGAATGACTCAGTTTGATTTCAAATACCGTTGCGAAGGCAATAATGGTGACGAGAAACACGGTTGCTGTTCTCCCTGGGGGAAAGTCTGAGAAGTTACCCGCTCAATCAGCCAAAACCCGACTGCGGCCTTGGGTGCTGCTGGCCAGCGTGGCTGCCTTTTTCTGCCTGGCGATTGAAGTCGATCTTCTGGAACACATCGACGGTATTTCTCTCTATCTAACGTATTCCGAGGTTGCAGTTCTGGCTGGCATAGCCCTCGTGTTGGTGTTGTTGGCCGCGGCGGCCTGTTGGCTTTGCACTTTGTCCCTCGCCCAGGCCGTGGGCCTCGTGCCCGGGCTGAGACGATATGAGGCTGCCGTAGCCTGGTATCTCGGCGTAGGAATTGGGTTTTGCTACTTTGCTTACGAAGTAATCGGAGCCGCCAAGGTACTGTTCCCGCGTTGGCAGCCGTCAATAGTATTGGAGCTTTTCATCATCGCGATACTGGCTGGGCTGAGCGTTTTTGGACTCTTGAAAGGCAGCGTCGATGCCCTTCAACATTTCGGAGTCACGCGCCTGGTACCGATCTTCCTGGTCCATTTCGCTCTCGCGATTTCAACGTTAGTCCTACTGATTAGTGACGGCACTCACTTTTTTCATGATTACGCGCCCGCAGGTCGCGCTACGGGAGCCCAGTCGCCAGACATTTACCTCATTACCATCGACGCGTTGAGCGCTGACCACACTTCGCTGACCGGTTACTCGCGCCCCACTACCCCGAACCTGGAGCGATTTGCCCAGAGCAGCTACACTTTCGATTCCTTCTTCGCCAACTCGAACTTCACCACTCCTTCAACCGCTTCGATAGTCACTGGCAAGCTGCCGTGGTCTCATCGGGTCTTTCAGTTTTCTGGCTTCCTGCGGGAAGCGGCTCGACATGAAACCCTGACCACGCTGCTCCGTCAGCGGGGCTACTACACCGCGATAATCTCCTCCAACTACGCTGCGACACCGATTTTACAGAGGATCCTGCCAAGTTATGACGCCGTGGAATATGTTCCGCCTTTGGGTTTTGGAGGCTACTGGTTTCGTCTCACAAATTTCGTGGGTTCCAAACATCAATACTTTCTGGACGCGGCTCTACCCAATCGCGTCGGGCTGGTCACATTCCTCTCAGATGCTGACGCGTTGATTTTCCCTTTCCGCTATCCGTCACCAGCGGAGCCAGTTTTCGAAAAGGCGCGAACACTACTGGAGCGTTCCGATATCCCCCAACCTCGCTTCGTGTGGACTCATATACTCCCACCCCACGATCCCTACCTCGCTCCCGCACCCTACCGAGATCGTTTCGCAGGCACAAAGGGGGACCTGGCCTCAGGCGATTTCCTGAAGATGCAAAGTAAGAAGGTGCTGCCCCCAGGCATCACCCGGGACGAATTGCGCGCGCGCTACGATGAGATGGTGCTCTATGCAGACGATGTCGTGGGCCATTACCTTGACTGGCTCGAGAAGACCGGACGTCTGGACCGCTCTATCGTAATCGTTTCTGCAGATCATGGCGAGTCCTTCGAACACGGGAGATATTTTCACGGCGGGCCAAATCTGGACAGTGATGTGATCCAGATTCCCTTGCTGATCCACTTGCCGGGGCAGAAACAAGGCGCTCGAATTTCACAACCGGCTCAACAAGCCGATCTACTTCCTACCATCGTCGATCTTTTGGGCGGAACGCCGCCGAACTGGACCGACGGCGACTCGCTCAAGCCTATTCTTGAAGGCAAATCCCTCCCGGATCGCTACATCTTTAGCATGAATCTCGAGTTGGATCGCATCTTCAATCCGATCTCCAACGGCACGCTGGCGGTTATGGACGGCGAGTTCAAGTATGTGGCTCGTCTGGATACCCACCAAGAATTCCTCTATCGCTATAAAGTCGACCGCCGCGATCAGCAGAATTTGATTGCCCTTGAACCTGACGTCGCAAAGCACCTCCACGACGTTTTGTTCGCCAAGCTCAAGGAGGTAAATGAGCGCGCGGCCCTCGAACCGTGACCCCATCGCAAAGCAAAGCGACCACCGCGAAACAGCGGCTGCGTCTGTCGCTGGACTCCTGGCATCACCTGCGCCGCAGGCTTGATGCTGAGAACACCTCCGTCCCTTGGCGGACGGGCCTCGCCTACTGGATTGGCGGTGTGAGCCATACGCTGCTGACTCGAATCCAGCATGCGAGCTTCGCGGAAAAAATAAGGAGCGCAGTCCCGGCCCCTCCACTCTTTCTGCTGGGCTTCTGGCGATCTGGCACGACCTTCCTGCACGAACTGTTTTGCTGCGATCCTCGCTTCGGTTTTGCCAGCACCTACGCTTGCCTCAATACCGCTCATTTTCTGCTCACCGAACAGTGGATGCGTCAACGGCCGATCAAGACAGCTCTTCGACCGATGGATAGCATGCGGTATTCCTGGGCTTCGCCCCAGGAGGATGAGTTCGCCCTTCTGAATCTAGGCGCCCCTTCTGCGTACGAAGCGCTTATATTTCCTTCACTGATGCGGGATCCCCGTTTGCTCCTTGACTTGCGTCGCCGTCCATCCCCGGAGCTGACCCGCTGGGAAGCTGCGCTCCGCTACTTCATTCGCCTGCTTACCGTACAGCAGGAGAATGCGAAGCAGGCGAAGGCAATAGTATTAAAATCTCCAACGCACGGCTTCCGCCTGCCCATCCTGCCTTCGATGTTTCCGCGCGCCCGCTACGTGGTGATCGACCGTAATCCCTACGAAGTGTTCGCATCGAACCTCAAGCTGTGGCTTACTCTGCTCGACATGTATAGCGTACAGTCTATTTCGACGGAAGAAGTCGAGGGCTTTATCCTTAAGGCGTACGTTCTACACGAAGACGCAATCGCAGAGGGATTCCGGCTAGTCGATGCAAAACGGATAACCCGCGTTCGCTACGAAGAGTTAGTAGCCGATCCTTTCCGGGAGATGGCGCGGCTGTATGGCGATTTGGAGTTCGAAGACTTTGACGCAGTACGCCCGGCGTTGGGAAGTTACCTGACGAGCGTAGCCGGGCACACCCGGAACCGTCTTCGAATAACCCCAGCTCAAAAGGAGCGAGTTAGCTCCGCCTGGGGAGAGATCATTCGAAGCAAGGGGTATATCTGGCCGGATCATCACCTCACCGTCGCGCAGAATCCATAGGGCTCGGGTTAGCGGTATAAGAAAATGCGAACGGATTACAAATCCGGATGGATCTTTACGGGGTTGCTCGTTCTCGAGACGCTGGCTGCTTGTAGCGTGCCTTCACCTGCATCGAGCTCAGTCCAGGGTCAGCGAGCCGTGAGCCGCGTCGTTCTCGCGGACCAGGAATCCGGCCGCGATTTGGGAGCCAAAATTATCGCAGCCGACGCAGCTCTCGGATCTGAGAAAGGAGAAATCCGCATTACTCAATCGGGCGAGATTTCGGAGGCAATTTCGCTGTCGCAGAATCACGAATTGTCCTGCCTGGGCGACCACATCACACTGACATTGAGCGCCTCCGCAGCCTACATCCGATTGCAGGCCGATACTCGCGTACACGGCTGCTCGCTGGCTTCGAGTCAGACGTTGCCGCCGGAAAGCGGCGCAGAAATTATTTCCCAGGGAACGAACAATGTCCGGATAGAAAACGTTACTTTCGTGGGTGGAGGCTACCACGTCAGGTTCGGCGCTGTTTCGAACTTCGTGATCGCAAACACCCGCCACGTTTCCCTTACTGCCAAAGGCACATCACCAATCATGATCGACTCCTCTACAAAGGGCCGGATCACATCGCCGCGAATCGAGGGATTTATCACTCCTACGGGCAATGCCGGTGTCCGTTTGATCGGTGTAAATAAAAGCAGTTTTATCGAGGTCACTGATCCTATGATTCAGAACGTCGACGCGTCTGCCGTTCCCGGATGCGGCGGTGTCGCCTTCACCTCTTCGCATCACTCCAGCCTGCGCGGCGGCGAAATCAGCGGACTGAAAAATTGCGACGGCGTCCTCACTGAATCCGCTGACAGAGACGCGTCCAGCGATATCGAGATTACCGGGACCGTTAGCGCAGGAAACAATACCACTGCCGGGTCCGGCAAGAACGCAAACAATGGAGAGGGCTTCGACATATTCAACTCGGAGCACGTGCATCTCTCCCATGTGACCGCACGCAACAACGGCCATGATCCGGGTAATCCCATGCCTGGCATTGAGGTGAGCAATTCGCGTGAGATCAGTCTCGACCACTGCGTCTCAAGTGACAATGGAGTCGAAGGCATCAGGGTCGATGGCTCGCTTGGCGTCACGATCGCAGATTCACACACCAATCGCAACGGCAGCGCCGGCATTCTGGTGATGCCGGCTCTCGGGCGTGTTAGCGTAACTCGGGATTCGCCCACCGTCGACTGGACTCTGGGCGACGCCAATATGACCTTTTCCTTGGTCTGGCCGGTTGGTACAAAAATCGTGATCGGCGGGACCGTTTACACAATTAAGTCCTTTCCTTCGGCTTTGCGACTGATGTTAACCTCGAGCGTTCGTAAACCGAGCGGAAAGCACTCCTACAATGTGGATAGTTACGTAGAAATCAACGGCGGAGAAACGCTGGACAATGGGCAGGCATTCGCTGGCCTGCCAGCGGATCAAAAGGTAGGTCACCGTGAAGGCGTGTATTTTGCAGGAGGATTTTCCGGCAAGCAGACGGGTCGTGTGACCCGCCTGCATGCCGCCGATACGCAGGATCGAAAAACACAAACCTACGGCATCCGCGTGGAAAATCGCGCACGTATCGTTGCGCACGGTAACTCAGTGTCCGGCAATCTCGCTGGGCAGATTCAGGATAGCCCGGGAAGAAGCTCGACCCACTAACAAAGCGCTAAGGAGCAATCACGATCGAAGCGGGCCCAGTTCCTGCGGGAAACGGTGAACCGGCAATCTGCGTTAGTGCGCCGCTGTTGGCGCCGATAGGCCATAACGGGCAATCTTCAAGCTCCTGAACCCGCCGAATCACAGAAGTTGCTATGCTAAAATTTCGGGACCTTAGAAGGAGTACCGAGAATGCAACGTAAAGCCCTCATCACCGGAATAACGGGTCAGGACGGTTCTTACCTGGCTGAGTTTCTGCTGGAAAAGAACTACCGCGTTTACGGGCTAGTAAGGCGCAGCAGTACCATCAACTTTGAGCGCATCACTCATTTACAGGATAAGGTCGAATTGATTCCGGGCGATCTGCTGGACCAAAGTTCGCTGATCACGGCCTTGCAAAAATCGGAGCCTGACGAAGTTTACAACCTGGCCGCGCAGTCATTCGTGCCGACTTCCTGGAGCCAGCCTGTGCTGACCGGCGAATTCACTGCGCTGGGAGTCACTCGCATGATCGAGGCGATCCGCGTGGTAAACCCCGCCATCCGTTTCTACCAGGCCTCGTCCAGCGAAATGTTTGGCATGGTGGCAGAGTCGCCGCAAAACGAAGCTACCCGTTTCTATCCGCGCAGCCCTTACGGGGTCGCCAAGCTCTACGGCCACTGGATCACGGTGAATGCCCGCGAGAGCTACGGTCTCTTCGGCTGTTCCGGAATTCTTTTCAACCATGAATCTCCACGGCGCGGCATCGAATTTGTCACGAGAAAAGTAAGTTACAACGTTGCCCGCATCAAGTTGGGCCTGCAAAAAAAACTTAAGATGGGCAATCTCGAAGCAGAGCGCGATTGGGGCTTTGCCGGCGACTACGTTCGCGCCATGTGGCTGATGTTGCAGCAGGACGCCCCCGATGACTATGTGATCGCGACGGGCACATCCCATAGCGTCAAGCATTTGCTCGAACTCGCGTTTGCCCACGTCGGCTTGGATGATCGGGACCATGTAGAAATAGCCCAGGACTTCTTGCGGCCAGCCGATGTATTTCACCTTCGCGGAGATTACACGAAGGCTCGTCAGCGATTGGGTTGGGAGCCTGACGTCAGCTTTGAACGGATGACCGAAATGATGGTCGATAGCGATCTCGAACTTGTTTCGAGAACCACTCCCAAGAGCTTATCGCTTGGGGTTTACTGAAATCGATTACCGACGATAGGCCTCTCCCATCGAACTGGCTGAATTGAGACCATGGTGAACGTTTGCGTATTCTCATAACGGGCGGGACAGGATTCGTCGGAGCACACCTGATCCGATTCCTCCATGCACAAGATCAAGATAATGAGATTTTTGTCCTCGCGTCCGGCAAACCAACTTGCCAGGAACCGAGGGTAAAATATCACGAAGCAGACATCCGCGATGCTGATGCGGTTCGTCGGCTGTTGAGAGAAATCAAGCCCGGCCACATTTACCATCTCGCGGGCATCACGGCGATCGATTTTTCCTGGGCTCATCCCCGCCTTACGTATGAGGTTAATGTTTTCGGGGCGCTGAATCTGTTCGAGGCAGCGATGAACTTGCCGCTGCCGCCGCGCATACTAAACGTCGGCACTTCCCAAGTGTATGCTCCGGTTTCCGGAGCTTTAACTGAAGAGAGTCCGCTGCGTCCAGCCAGCCCTTACGCCGCGAGCAAAGCGATGGCCGAACTGCTGGCCACGCAATATCGAGATCGCGAAACGGGTGGCATCCTCACCGTACGGCCGTTCAACCACACCGGATGCGGGCAGCCACCCAACTTCGTCCTGCCCTCCATCGCCAAGCAGTTTGCCGAAATCGAGTTGGGCCTGAGGCCGCCGAAACTGAGCTTGGGCAACATTCATGTCGGGAGGGACTTCACAGACGTTCGAGATGTGGTGCGCGCCTACGTCTTGGTACTTGAAAAGGGCAGAACATCGGAAGTCTACAACGTGTGTTCCGGCACGCCCGTTCTTCTCTCGGACATCATCCAGATGTTCCAGAAAATCTCTGGCATCGATGTAACCCTCGACATCGATCCGAATAAAGTTCGACCAGCCGAAGTCACGGAAATCTATGGCGACCCGGGCAAACTTCGAGCGGCAACGAGTTGGCTCAGGAAAATTACGTTGGAGAAGACAATCGAGGACATTCTGAACTGCTGGCGATCAGAGGTTAGTTAAAGGCTCCGTTCGACCTTGACATGCAGAGGGGCAAAATGTGACTATTCGCGGAGTGTTCCAATTCGGGACCGAGGGAAAACATTGCGTGGACGCTGCCCCCTATTCATAGTTATGGTGTTCGTGTTCCTAGGAGTTCTTCCCTGTTATGCCTATGGCGATCCGAGCGGCGGGGCGTTGTTTCAGATCCTCATGCCGGTCTTGGCCGCGCTCTGGGGAATGTGGTTGATTTTTGCCAACAACATTCGGCGGCGGAGTTCCAATTTGCTGCGCAAATGGCGTGGCAAGCCGGAGAAAAATGCCGACTTCGCAGAAGTTTCTCTGCCCGAACCTTCGTCGAGCCAGCCGACGGGTGAAAAGTAGCGTTCCACGCGGTGAACCGATGCACTTTCCAGCGACTATCTACGGATTCCGAGTGGTGTTGAGCGGGCGGGCGCGAGTCCTCGGTTGCCCAACCTCTTTGTCGCTGAGGACGGAGAGCTGACCCGATCGTGATGTGCCTTTTACGGAGTTCTTTCTGGATGGTTGGTGCCCCTCGTTACATCTTGCGTCCTTGTGCCACTTCACCCCCCGGGCCTGCGGGCGGCGTTCCCGAATAGGAACCTAGTTCCTCTGGAAGTATCTCTATATGAAGGCAAATAAATAGTTTATTATGCTTGAAAGGTGAATCAATGAAGAAAAACCGCTTCCCACTTTGGATCCTGGCTTCGGATCTTCTGTGGGTAGCGACAGCGTTTTTTTGCGCGGATTTCTTACGCTACGGGATCGTTTGGAGCACCGCGCAAGAACGCTTCGCTCATGAACTTCTGCCGTTCTTATTTGGGGCGTGGCTGATCTGGGCTTTGCTCTCGAACAAGATGAACCTAGATGGTTTTCGCGGAGGCTGGCACTTTCCCGCGATTGTGTCGGAGTTATTACTGGCGGTTTTGTTGTTAATGACGATCTTGTTGGCGATCAGCTATCTGGCTCAGCGTTACGTGTCGCGGCTGGCTTTTGGTTATTTTGGAATTTTGCTTCTGATCGGCTTCATTGCCATTCGCTATGGCGCGCGGCTGTTTCTTAGAGCCCGCCATCGCGCTGGTAGGGTGGGTCGTATCGTCATCGTAGGCAACGGACAGGTGGCGCGTGAGCTTGCCTCTAAAATCGAACGCCATCCCGAGATGCTGTGCAAAGTAGTCGGCACGTTATATCCTCAGGATGCTTCCGCGAATCTCGGTTTGTCGCAAAGCACGAAGCGCGGCTGCACGACTTTGTTTACACTCAAGGTCGTAGACCTCCTCCGTAGCCAGCATGTGGACGAGTTGATTTTGGCGTTACAGAAGCCCTCATGGCCCGAGCTTCTCAATCTGATCGCTCGATGCCGGGAGGAAGGGATCAATGTGAGTTTAGTGCCGCAGCCTTATGAGCTGTACCTCTCGCAACCATATCTGCTCGATCTAAGTGGATTGCCGCTGCTGCGCCTACGCGAATCCTCAACGTCAAGTATGTTCTTTCAATGGAAGCGCATTGTAGATTTGGTCGTTACCGCCTTGCTCGCTGCGGCAGCGGCTCCGATGCTTCTGATTGCTGGGATCATTCTTCACTACAAAAAAGGGCAGGTATTTCGCTGGGAAACCCGCGCCGGCAAGAACGCTATATCTTTTCGCATGCTTCGGCTGAATATTGATCGCCATGCTACGGCCGTGCCGCCCTTTGAAAAGCTTATGCAACAACTTAGCATTACTGAGCTTCCACAATTATGGAACGTGCTGCGAGGAGAAATGTCCTTGGTCGGGCCTCGTCCTGAATCGCCCCATCGAGTGCAGCACTACTCAGAATGGGAGCGCCAGCGGCTGAGCGTAAAACCCGGAATCACCGGATTGGCACAAGTGAATGGTTTGCGCGAGCAGCATTCCTCGGAAGAAAAAACTCGCTTTGACCTACAGTATCTACTGAAGCCATCGCCGTTGACCGATCTGTCGTTATTGCTGCAGACTTCCTGGACATTGATCGTCCGCATGTTTCGTCGTCCCCACCTGGGTTCTGCAGAGCGGTTGGTCTCGATGAATAGGACAGTCGCTGATTTCCGGTTCCCATCTGTCGAGGAGGCGTTGCAGCATGCTCATCGGTCGCAGCCCAGTGCGGATTAGCTTTGCTGGGGGCGGTACAGACCTGCCAGCCTATTATGAGCAATTCGGCGGCGCGGTGCTTAGCACCGCTATCAATAAATACTTCTACACAATTTTGGGCAGGCGATCCGACGGGCGGGTCCAAGTCATCTCCTCCGACCTGCGCCTTTTCGAGACTTGGCAAGACATCGCGAATATGAAGCTGGACCGCGGGGGACTTGAGGTTCCCCTAGCCGTGTTGAAAGATGTGTCTTCCAATCTTTCGGTAGATCTTTTTCTGGCTTCAGAAATTCCCCCTGGAACAGGGTTGGGGTCCTCGGCCAGTGTCTGTGTTGGCATCTTAAAAACTCTTTCTACCTATCTGGATCAGCCGCTTTCCCCGCATGAATTGGCGGATCGGGCTTTCCACATCACCAGAGATACTTTGGGACGGCATGTAGGCCGACAGGACGAGTACGCCTGCGCCTTCGGGGGGTTGAATTTTATAACCTTTGAGCGCGATGGCTCTACTCATGTGGAGCCAGTAAGAATCGAGAGCGGATTGATCCACGAACTGCAGAACAATCTGATGTTGTTTTTTACTGGTTCCGCGCATCACTCCTGGACGATCCTCGAAGAACAGGAAAAATCGACCCGCAAGGGTGTCGCGGTGGAAGCTTTGCACGAAGTACGAGCCCTGGCGGACAGGATGCGCGTGGTCCTGGAGCGAGGCGATCTCCACGCCTTCGGGGCGCTGCTGAATGAAGCCTGGCAGGCCAAGAAGAAAGTTTCCACGAAGATCTCGAATCAGCGCATCGATCACCTCTATGAGCTTGCGCAGCAAAACGGAGCGTTAGGAGGAAAGATAACCGGAGCGGGCGGTGGTGGATTTCTTCTTCTATACTGTGAGTCGCCGAGTCAAACGTCGGTCCGCAGTGCGTTGGCGGCGGAAGGCGTTCAGGAAATGGCTTTCGCCTTTGAAGCCCAAGGCGCCCAGGTCATCGTGAACGATCCCTTCATCGATGGCGATGAACGCGCCGGCTCGCGATGGACGTTTGTTCCAGCCTGACGCTGTCGAGTGGGCAGAAGCTATGGCGTACTTACCGCACCGTAAGCATGAGTGGAAGTTGCTCGCTCTTGCTTCCTACCTTGGCTGTGACCGTTAGGGTGTAACTTTCTGGGGCGCCGCCGCCGCAGGAGCAGAAGAAAAACAATACCAACAAGAGCGGCAAGAGTCTGTATCGGCGGCTGCGCGATTTAGTGCGGTCGCCGGCAGGCAGAAGAACCCATCCCACCAGGACGAACAAAGCCGACAACCAAAGCGAGAGCCGATCATCGCTAGAACCGAGCGCGCTCTTCAAGGATCCCGGAGCCTTCACATTCACAGTGAAAGTAGTCGCCGCGGCAGCGCTGATTGTCTGGGTGGCCGGCAAACTGCACGTTGTACCAGCCGGAGCCGTGCAACTCAGAGCGGCCGCGCCACCGATTCCGGCGCCGCCGATCGAAAGCAAATAGGTTGCGGTCTCTCCTGCTCGGACTTTCGCGAAGTTATTGGCGCCACTTGCGATGCTGAGACCTAAACCCTCAGAAACGCCTGCGCCGGTTAGAGGAATTGTTTGCGTAGGGTTCGGGGCGGCGGCACTAATTGTGAGCGTTCCACTACGTGCACCCGCCGCGGTCGGCGTGAAGGTTACGAGTATCTGGCAAGTGGAGTAGCCCGGCGCCTGAGTCCCGCAGTTATTGGTCTGCGAGAAATCCCCAGTGACCTGCACCGACAAATCCTCAACCTCTACCGCTCCGGCATTGAGCGTAACCGCCTGGGCCGGACTCGGGGTTGTCAGTTCTTGATTAGCAAACGAGAGACTGGAAGGATGGGAGCTTTGTAAACCGGCGTTGATCCCACCATTAAGATTTTCCGAGAAATTGTCGTTGTCTAGAATTGCGGTGGCATTGTTAACCAGTTCAAGGCCCCAGAGTTGAGAGCCTGTGCCTGTGTTGATGGAGGTTACTCCAGAAATTATTCCGGTGGTCGAATCAGCCCAATCGATGCCAACTTGAGTCTGCCCTCCACGGAGACTCCGGGCATTATCATTAATCACTCCGCCCAGAATTTCCTCATTGACGCTATCGACCTCCCACGCAACCGGCATCGAGTGGTTCGGGGGAGTGGGGGTGACCACAATATGCAGGTTGTCTGTAACCGAGACGATCGAATAAGTGAACCCGTCGAAAAGGAAAGGCGTCCCCGGTTGCCAGGCCAGGCTAAACCCACCGGTTACACCGTAAAACCAAGTCACGGTCGAGCCCACACTGGTTCCGGTGCCAATTTGCGCTTCGGTGAAAGTGCCGTCGTCCTGATTGTCATTTATGGTGTTGTTGACGAGTTGAACGTTGGGGCTTCCACAGAGATCGATTCCGCCGGCCGCACCTTCACTGACATTGCAATTCGATACGACTACGTCGTCATCAAGGAAAAGCCAAATGCCGGCTTGTCGATTGCCAATATAACCAGTCCCGAGAATTGTGCAGTTGGAAATGAGGACGTGACGGCTATTGATTATGTCTAGTCCATCTCCGAGAGTCAGCGGCGCAGCAGTATTGAGCCCTTGTTGGCCATTGTAAGAAGCGTTGAGACCGGTGATGGTTAAGTCGGAAGACGGGCTGGTTCCCCCCGACTCGGCGGTTACTCCGTCCATTTTTGCATTGTTCGTAATCATGCCGCCGTTGATCGTGATTTGTGACGAACCATTAATTTGTATCCCGCTGCCCCCAAAGTCAAAGCTGGCGTCCACATTATTGATGGAGATGTTGTTGATTGTGATCTCGGAGGAATTAAACAGGGCAACGATGGCGGGATAGCTCTGCTGCCCGGGGGGGAACACGAAACTCTTTACCACCAGGTCGTTCACCGATCCTCGCGAACAGTTCTTCAGGTAATATCCGTTCTGCGCCACCTCGGTTGCTGGGTCTGAGGCGGTGATACTTGTAACCGTGTTATTGGAAATAACGAAGTCGGTTATGCCCACCCAATAAACTAAGTTCCCGCCGCCCACGAAGGTCACTCCCTCAAGTTGAACTTGCGTTGCATTAAGGGATTGTACTTCGCCATTTATGGGTGTGGAGGTGGATGAGATGATGCAGTTCTCGATGCTGGTGTTGCTATTTTGATAAAGGTAGGACCCAGCATCCAGGAAGATGGTAGATTGGTTGGTGCAAACCAGATCGTGCCCGGTCGACAACGATACTTGGCCTTCGCTGATCGTTCCAGAAGAGCTAACGATAATTTGTCCGGGATTCGCGCCTAACGCTGCGTCGGCGGCGGCAATTTGCGCGCCTAGGTCTCCGCTCTGTGCGGCGACAGTGTTTTGTATAAACATCAAAATCGCAATCGAGCACAGAGCATGTTTCATCGGCACCTTATTTAAACCTCCTCCCCGATGATTGTTCCATAAGATGCCGACATTCGATCCGAAGAAAAAAGGAAAAGTGCACCACGAAGGTAAGGAGTAGGACAGATTGCAGCGCCGGACAAGCTCCCGCTAAACCGGATGGCATGCCAACGGATGATAGGCTGGCAGTAGGTCGCGGGGATGACTGGGCTCGCGGGTCGCCACCTAGGCAATTCACTTCCGCCAGGATATCCCCGGATACAGGCTCGGAATGCGAAAAGCCCGATAGGCATTTGCGCCAAGCAGATTCAATTGCCATACTGTCTGCGGAGTGGCGGTCTGAGTCACTTCCATGATCTGTGAGGCAGGCGTGGCCGACGGGATGATCTGGTCACAGAGATCGAACTCAACGTCCCCGTTGCTGAGGGTTCCAATGCTGCCACCCCACGCCGAAAACAGCCCAGGAGAGTCCTGCCAGAGCAGCGTTGCCAGGTTAGTGCTTTCGTCAACCTGGAAGATCGTGGCCCGGGAATAGCAATTGGACGAACATACTCCAGCGCCACCGGGCCCGACCCGAAGGTCTCCATTGTCCATGATCGACAGAGTCATCACTGAACCATTGACGCTCTCGACGCTAGGATAGTGTTGAGCGAAAAACCAGTCGCTGTCATCTCCACTGGCGATCGTAAAATCGCCTTGATAACCCAGCTTCCACAAAATGTCGCCACCGCCGCTACCGTTGGCATAATCGATATTGATGATCCAGCCTTGGTGGCGCATTGAGACCAGAAGGTTGCCGTCGGGGGTATAAATAATGGCGTTGCTGTGGGTCCAATCCGGAAAGAAAATGGGGTGCCGGTGGACGTCCAGATGGTCGAACGCCGACCACGCCCATGCGACATTCCCGTTCGGATCAATGTCGATCAATGCGTCGCCGGTGACTTCTGTGATTCCCGAAGACCCTTCGAAATTCGAATATGGAACCGTGTAGTTGGCGAGAGCGATCCAGTGCCCATTGGGCAAAACGATGACATCGTGATGGAAGACGCTGATGGTGAAGGAATACCCGTTGGCCTGAAGTGATTGATTGACCTGGTCCATGGTGACGCTACGCACGGTATTACCTGTCAAATCGATTTCGCGCAAGTCCCCGACACCCAGGAGGAAATGTCCGTTGTCCATAAGCCTCATCGGCGTAATAGAAGAGCCATTTCCCGGGTTGTAGTACCAGATAATGTTGCCGTCGATGTCGGTAACAAATGCAAGCAATGCAGTCGGACCACCGACGCCATTGAATACTTCGACCCCACTCGCAGGCTCGAGGCCTGGAGCGGGGCGGGTCACAACGATTCCGGGTGGCGTACCCGCTGAACTGGGGATCGCGCCCGTCTTAAAAGTCTGATCGGGCCCAACCCAGGTCTCGCCGTCAACTGCTCCCAGATGCGCGCGCATGTGGTAGGTTGTGTTCGGCTTCATGCCGGCTACGAGTATGCTTACCCTTTGCTGAGGCGCTGTGGTCGGCGGCGTGACCGGCGTCTGTCGGCCGTAAGTGGTGTCGGTGCCGAACTCGACCCAAGCTGTAACATTCGCCTGGAAGGGAGTGATGTTATACTGCGCGACCAAAGCATTCCCTGTGGCCGAGATATTGCCGGAAAGAACGGGAGAACCGATACTGCTGCCGGAGCCGCAACCAAACATAGCGAGGATCGGGAGAAGGAACGCTAAGCGCCAAAAAAACAGCAATCGCGGTATCCGCATCGACTGTCCTTAGATTTTCTTTTTTCTGAGAATTTTTCGCCGCAAGAACGTTAATGCGTATACATACATACAGTGGTTCAGGCGCCGCTGTCAAAGCCATTCTAATAGTGCCCTATCCGGATTAGGAATCCGAGAAGGTTCATCCCAACAGCCGAATATCAGAGATCCAGGGCGAGGTCTCCGCGCCAGTCGTGCAACCTGCGTTATCCTCGACAAGAGCAACCGCGTGACATCAGGGAGCAAATAGCCATGGAACGCCGAAACCTAACCCCGACCACAACTCGACCGAGGCAGAAGCGCACATCAAAAGCGCTCAATAGATTCTGAAAGCACTGCAAGAAAAGATGGGACAACATCCAGAAATCGGGGCGGCCATCACAAAACTAGAAATGGCCCTGAATGTTCTGGCAGTAGAAACCGGCGGGCTCCTGTAAGGGCATAGGCACGATTTCAACCGCGATCGCGAGGGTTTAATGTCTGGTTTGCGATTCTCTGATCAAGACGTAAGCCACGGGGGCTTTTTCGGCTCTCGGAGGATTGCGGGCTTCAGCGAAGGAAACCATTTCTTCAGGCTGAGCAGATGCCGATGCCGTAGGCTTTGCGTAGTGCGCGATTGAAGGCCCGTGTCTCGGCGACGCGCATCTCTGCGCCATGGGCCAGAGCCGAAACGTTGGAAGGAGCCGCATCGCCATAGCCAACAAAACCACGACAGGATTGGTCTTATAAAGTGTCGCCTCGAATGACCAGCGGTGCGTTTAGGGGTCGCAGAACTGGCAGACAGGTCTGCTGTGCATGCCCGCAGACTAGGAAGGAAATGAGTGTTGGCTATTGGACATCCAGCTGCAGCGGCATCATGTGTGTGATGCTGCCGGAAGTTGCCGCAATGGCTACCACGTAGGTTCCACTTGGCGTCCCCGCGATCGTGTGAGTGGAGGAGCCGCCGCCCCCGCCACAGCCCACCAGCGTCGTTAAGGCCAGAGCTACGGCAAGCCGCCCGACTCGCGACAGCCGCGTGCGATAGCGCAGCAAGAGACAGGCTGTCCCGAGAATCATCGAGAACCATGCCGGTAGGGGCGGCCCAGGCCTAAGATATCTCTCAGAGATCGCACCGCTGCTGGCCGGAGCAGTTGTTCCTACCGTAACGGTAATCGACTGCACTGTACCGCCGCTGATCTGCACCGAAGAATTCGACAGAGTGCAGGTCGGAGACGGAGTAACCACTGGCGTAATACTGCAATTCAGGTTGACAACTCCTGAGAATGATCCGGACGGTCCCAGAGACAAAGTGAATGTCGCACTTTGTCCTGGATTGACAGATTTCGAACTCAATGACCCAGGCGCTAGTGAAAGAGTGAAGTCCGCAGCGAGTCCGGTACCCGTGAGGGCAACTGCCTTCGGACTGCCCGGCGCCGTGTCTGTCACAGACAGGTTTGCGATGCGAGATCCGCCAGCGGTCGGCGTAAATTTCACATTGACAGTACAAGTACCGGCTGGCGCCAAGGGTCCTCCGCAGTTGTTCGTCTGGGTGAAGTCGGAGCTGTTTATTCCCGTGATGTTAATCCCGGTCACATTCAGTGAGGCATTTCCAGTGTTCTCAATGACGATGGCTGCGGGACTGCTACTTGCTCCGACTGCTTGCGGCGAAAAGTTTTGCTGGCTTGGATATGACGTCAGGTACGGCCCGTTTACCCCCGTACCGCTGAGCGCTATAGCCAGCGGGCTGATTCGAGTGCTATCGGTAATCGTGATGTTACCCGACTGTGATCCGGTTGCGGTGGGCGAGAAAGTAACACTCACTTGACAGCTCGCGCCGGGACTGAGGCTAGCCCCGCAGTCGTTGGTCTGGGAAAAATTTCCGCTTGATACGATGCTGGCGACGTTAATCTTCACGTTGCTCGGGTTGGTGATATTGATGGTTTGTGGGTTGCTGGTCGTGCCGGTTCCCTGGGAACCAAAACTAAGCGAAGCGGGTGCCACTGCCTTGAACGCCGCGCTCAGCATCACGTCGATCGCGTCAGGAGTCGAATCCCCTGCTGCCAAATCGGGAAGGCCGTCGCCATTGAAGTCGCCTACGGTCAGCGTTGGCGAGTACCCATGAGCCGTCAGATATTCTATTGGCTGCCGAAAAGTTCCGTCCCCATTTCCCAGAAGAATATACGACTCTCTTCCTCCTGAACCGACGGCTAGATCCAGCTTTCCATCGCCGCTGAAATCTGCCGCGACGATCGAAAACCCGCCCCCGGATTGGTAATTTACTGGAGTCTGGAACGTGCCGTCTCCGTTTCCGAGAAGGATGAAAACCCCACTTGAGCTACTGACGGCCAGATCCAACTTCCCGTCTCCATTGAAATCGGCCGTTGCGATTGCGTAGACGTAACCAGCAGCAATAGGAATATCAACGTGACTCTTGAATGTGCCATCGCCGTTACCCAGCAGGATGGACACGGCCGTAGTTGTTGCTATGGCGAGATCGGGCTTGCCATCCTGGTTGAAATCGCCAATCGCTATCTCCTGTGGGTAATCTTGGTTAAATACAAAACTTGCTGTGAGGTAACTCACCTGAGGCTGGAATGTCCCGTCGCCATTTCCCAACAGGATCGAGACAGACGATGATCCGTTGTTCGCAACGGCAAGATCAAGCTTTCCATTGCTTCTGAAGTCGGCTACAGCGACGCTTGAGGGCAGGAGACCAACCCCGTAGTCAGTGTGTGGTTGAAAGGTACCATCACCGTTCCCCAACAGCACTGACACACTACCGGGACCGCAAGGCGGGTTGCTGCAGTCGTTCGCGTTGGCAGTAACCAAGTCAACATTGCCGTTGTTGCGCAAATCGCCGGCCGCCAATGACACGGGAGTCTGACCTACTGGATACGAAACCTGCGGTCGGAACGTACCATCTCCGTTCCCCAATAGAACTGAAACCGAGTCGGAAAACCGCTCGGCTCCTGCCAAGTCGGGTTTGCTGTCCCTGTTGAAATCAGCGGAGGCAATGGCTGCGCCAGCGTAATAGTCGGCAGTAGGGTAATCAGTCTGACCCACGAAGGTGCCGTCGCCAAATCCGAGCAGAACAGAAATTCTTCCGGGTGCTGGCTGTATCACGCAATTGTTAGGCCCAATAATGAATGTGCATCCAGGTGATGTGACTACGGCGAGATCAAGTTTGCCGTCGCCATTCAGGTCAGCTACCCACAGGCTGACTGGCGAGCTAGCAGTTCCATAATTAGCTGCAGGTCGAAAGGTTCCATCCCCATTTCCAAGAAGGATCGCGACATAGTCTCCGTTGCCGGGCGCAAGGTCCGAGGGCACTAGAAGATCAAGCTTGCCGTCTCCATTCACATCAGCTACCGCCACGGAGTTCCCACCCTCGTATTGGGTTTGCAGTACGAAGGTTCCGTCTCCCAAGCCCAACAACACGGAAAGGGTCGGAGCCCCAGTTCCATTCGGCCCATTTACTGCCAAATCCAGCTTGCCGTCACCGTTAAAATCGCCTGCAGCCAGGAAGAATCCACCCACTCCCGAATCGATATGAGGTCCAAAAGATCCGTCGCCCTTGCCCGGCAACACCGAGATAACTGAACTGCAAGTCACGGCCAGATCGAGCTTCCCATCGTTATTAAAATCACCCACCGTTACAGATTGCCAAAACATATTTGGCCCAGTTGCGGCGGTGGCAAAGGTAGTCTGCGGTCGAAAGGTTCCATCGCCATTTCCCAATAGAACCGAAACGGTGGCGTCGAACGCGTTTGCGATGGCTAAGTCCACCTTGCCATCCCCATTGAAGTCGGCAGCAACCACCGATGAAGGGAGGGCTCCGACCGCCAAGTCGATATGCGGTTGAAAGGTTCCATCGCCATTACCCAACAAGATGCTTACAGTGCTGGGAGTACATTGATTTTCAATTTGTTCTTGACCTGTGCAGTTTGCGTTCGCTACCGCAAGATCAACTCTCCCATCCCCATTGAAGTCTGCAGCAGCAATTGAAACCGGTCCAACTCCTGTCGGATAGGCAAGTTGTGGTGCGAGTGTGCCGTTGGCTCTCCCCAGCAGAACCGAGACCGTGTTATCGGCGTAGTTGACGACAGCAAAGTCGATTAAACCGTCCCTGTTAAAATCCCCTGCGGCGATTGCAATCGCAGAGTTGCCCACCGAGAAGTCAGCTCTTCCGAAAATATAGGCTTGGCCTTGTGCTCTAACAGAAGGGAAAAGCAATATGAGAAGAACAGAGATCACCGCCAAAGGCATCGGAATAAGGAACGGGGACTTCATAGGGGTAGCTCCTGTAGAGGAATGTGATTCAGGGCTTACGCCTAAGCAACAACCGAGCCGCGACTGCATCTTATACCATAAAACTGGCCGTTAAGCAGGTGTTCGCCCGCGAGCCGTGGCCGTGATGACGTTATACAGTTCCGGATGAGAGTTAACTTTGCATGGATACAAATAGCTTGAACGGCACGAACGGGACGGATGCCTACTGCAACGGGCGATTGATGCGGCGCATCTCAGTTTGCCCTTCCCATCCGCGTCGCAGCCCGGCGACATCGTAGCCGCCGAAAGCGCTACTTCGAGCAAGATATTCCTGGGCACCAACAACGTGAGTTTCTCCACGGGCGCTGGAGTTCCTTCGGAAAACCGCACCACTGGTTCTATTTACACCAACTCTGCGGCATCGACTGCGGCTGGAGTTTTGTATGTGTGCTTCGCCGGGACTTGGAATGCCATGAATGTAAGGTGAGAAGGTTCTATGAGAGAAGTTGCAATGCAGACGCCACGCCCAACCGTCAATTAAAGAAGGATGAGCGTTGTAAGGATTTCACCAAAAAGCGAAGCCGGGGCTGACCCGTATAAGACTTCTTTCCCAACGTCACTTGCTTCGGCGTGTCGATTTGGATGTGGCGTGAAATGCCTGTGATGGTTATACATTCGACTCAAGCGGAACTAGTCATTGAGAGGGTTCCGAGGAAACGGATTAATAAACTCGATGTTGAAAAGTGGGAAGCCAAGCGATGCGAGTGCCACAGAAGGGGTCGAGTCGTGGCAGACGCTGAACGGCCCGAAAGAATGTTGCCCTCGCAGCAATCTGCCCATGCTATGATCGCGATGTTTCTCAGTAGTTATGCGTGCGGGCATCGTATTTATAGCCGTCGTCCTGCTGTGGGCCGGTACCAGCCTTGGCCTGTTGATGCGCACCGCGAATGATCCGAAAGACAACCTCACCGCCCACGTAGTCGGACAGGATGCAAGCACTCGCTCCGCCGGTTCCGTTGAGGCCCGATTGCCGGAAAGCTTTGCAGAAGACAAACTCGACAATGACGATCTTCTCAGACAAAGCTTACATGAGGAAGTGTCGCGCAACACGCCAGAAGATTTCGAGCCTCAAGGAACTCCGAGCGATCTCGAAAAGCAAGGTTTTCATTGGCGCCGGGCTTTGACCGAATCGTTTACCTTTCTTCTGATTGAGCAGGCGTATGTGGTGCACACCGACTTCTATTGGGTGGTGTCGGAAAACGGGGTGCCTTTCAATCACTACTGGCGAGACTACAAGCAGTCGCTTTCGCAGTGGGCGCATTCGGGCTGGAATGATGGCGACCCCAACTGGTTCGGCTATGTCGGCCATCCCATTCAAGGAGCTCTAACCGGCTTTATTCAAATCCAAAATGATCCTAGGTCTGAAAGGCAAGTCTTTTCCAGAACGAAGTCCTACTGGAAAAGTCGCCTCAAGGCCGCAGTATGGAATGCAGTTTACAGCACGCAGTGGAATCTCGGACCTTTGAGCGAGGTCACAGTGGAAAAGTATGGCACGAAAGACCGGGCGCCGTGGACTTACGCCGGAACCTTTCCATGTAGTCACCATTGCTTGACAGGCGTGGGCCAGATCGATATCGTCCTGACGCCGCTGGGCGGTACAGGCTGGTTGATCGGTGAAGACTTCCTGGATGAAAAAGTCGTCCGGCGAATTGAGGGGTCCACGCGAAGCCGCTTCTTAATCGACACCGCTCGAGTTTCTCTGAACCCCCTGCGCGCTGGCGCCAACATGTTGCATGGGCAGCATCCCTGGTACCGGGCCACACGCAACAGCGGAGAAACAAGCCTCTCCAGTAGCCAAAACAATATCGTCTCCACAACTGAAGTGTCCAACGCTCAGGTGCCGCGCCAGGGGAATGTTTTCTTGGGATACTCCCACACGGGAGTAAGTCATTGCTTGGCGCCGCTCCCGGCCGCCTCGGCTGCTTGCGATCCTCTTTCGCAGTTGAGTTCGAGTCTGAGTGGCTGGGATGCGTCGATGGAGAAAATGTACTTTCGCTACTTCGGAGCGATTGCCGATTTCAGCGGTCAGTATGGCAACGCAACTCAAAGCAATTACTTGTTCGGTATTCGCGGAGGAGCCGTGGCTGGAAGACTTCGGCCCTACGCTCATTTCATGATTGGAGCCGTGCGCGCCCACGGCAGCCCCCCCGACTCGCTCCCTGAGACGTCATTTGCAGAGGACCTGGGAGTAGGAATGGATTTTGGGCTAACCCGTCGGCTGGGCTGGCGCAATCAGGTGGATGCAATCAAGACGGGATCGACTGCCTTTGAGCGGCGCAACCTCCGCATCTCTTCTGGCCTTGTCGTTCGCTTTTAGCTGTTCGCTTTCGCGGTTTCATTTGAATCATCCGTGAGTCCGTTCCCAGCATTCAAAGTCTATCGTTTCGCTAATATATCTATGGAGAATCGGGAAAGACGGTTCTGGACCATGCGCATTTCAATGCTGCTTGCGATTTCTCTTTTCAGTTCCTGCCGGGTCTTCGCCCAGGACACGCCGCCGTCCGCGGAGAAAGGAAGATGGGACTTCAGCGTTTGGGCCGCCGGAGAAACCGGAGAAGAAAGCACCAATTCGTTTGCGGAGTCACAAATCTGGTCTGCCGGAATCTTCGCCGGCAGGGTTATGACGCGCGAACTGTCAAAGGGCTGGAGGCGAGGCAACTTTGAGTATGCAGCCGATTTCGCTCCGGTCTTTGAAACTTACGGAAATCAGCGCACGCACGGTATGGGATTTGACCCCGTGATCCTGCGCTGGAACTCTGCTCTGTACACGTCTCGCGCTTCGCCTTACATCGAATTGGCCGGAGGCGCTGTGATTACGCCCACGAACCTGCCTCCGGGAAATACTTCCAGTTTCAATTTCACGGCGAAAGGCGGCGGCGGAATTTATCTATGGACGCGAAAGCGGCAAGCTTTTGATCTAGGCTGTCGATGGTCACACATATCCAACGCGAACCTCGGCGTACAGAATACGGAATTTAACGGAATACAAGTCACCGTCGCCTATCACTGGTTCAAATAGGCCTATCCCGCAGTTCGCGAGTTGCGCGACGAACTCCCCTCTCACCAGACACGGCAGGCATTCTCGTGCACCATCGCCTGACCTTTGTGGCAACCGTATGCCTTGGCAAACTCCGGCATGTTTCCCAGCACGTTATTGACCCGGTATTTATCCAGCGGATGCGGGTCTGTGAGGATCAGCGTCCGCATCATCTCAGGGCTCACATTACTGCACCACACATTTGCGTACGCCAGGAAGAAGCGTTGCCATCCGGTAAGGCCGTCCGGTCCCTTAGCGGCGAGGCTCGTACCTTTATTTTTGAGGTCGGCCTGCAACGCCGCTAACGCTATGTGAATTCCGCCGTTATCGGCGGTATTTTCGCCTTGCGTGAGGCGCCCGTCTTGTTTCACCCCCGCTTCGGGGATCATTTCCGTGTACTCGTCGGCAATGCAATCGCCTCTCTTCTCGTAGGCCTTGCCATCGTCAGCGGTCCACCAATCGCGCAGGTTGCCGTCGGCATCGAACTTGCGCCCCTGGTCGTCGTAGCCGTGGATCGTCTCATGACCGATCACTGCACCGGCAGCAGCATAGTTAACGGTGTCATCCATCGCGGGATCGAAGAACGGCGGTTGCAGAATTCCCGCGGGAAAATTGATGGTGTTGGTCTGCGGATCTTCGTAGGCGTTTACCGTCGGCGGCGTCATTCCCCACTCCGTCCGGTCCACCGGTTTACCAATCTTTTTCAACTGACGCCGGAACTCGAACTCCGATGCCCGCTGCACATTGAGCAGATGATTGTCGCTGCTGATCTGCAAGGCTGAATAGTCGCGCCAATGGTCGGGATATCCGATCTTGTCCACTTGAGCGGCAAGCTTGATGTGGGCCTGCTTCTTGGTCTGCGCGTCCATCCAATCCATGGAATCGATGTCCTGGCCCAGAGCCGTTTTGAGATTGTCCACCATCTCCTTCATGCGCGCCTTACTTTCCGGGGGGAAGGCTCGAGCCGCATAGGTTTGTCCCACGGCTTCGCCGATGTCCCGATTCTCCGACTCGATACACCTTCTCCAGTGGGGTTCGATCTCTTTCGCACCAAAGAGAGTCTGCGCGTAAAAAGCAAAATCCTGGTTCATAAAGTCGTCGCTCAACGACGACGCTTCGCCTCCGAGAAGGAACCACTTCAGATAGATCTTCCAATGATCCAACGGCTCATTCTTGATCTGCGATTCGACTGCACGGAAGAAGTCGGGAGCCGTCACAATGTACTTGCTGGACGCGGGAGCGTGAACCAGTTCGAGGTAACGGCTCCAATCGAAGGATGGCACCAGCTTCTTCACCGCATCCAAATCCATTTCGTTGTCGAGATTCTTGGGGTCGCGCCGCTTGACGATTTCCATGGCGGCTTTCGCCATGGTGGTTTCCATCTGCAGCTCCACGTCCGCATCCGCCTTTGCTTCGGCCTCCGGAACGCCGCCCAGCTCCAGAATCTTGGCAATGTGGGTCTTATATTTGTTTCGAATCTCCGCCGACTTCGCGTCGTCATTCAGATAAAATTCGCGGCCCGGAAGCCCCATTCCTCCTTGATCCAATAGCGCGATGACGTGGGTCGTATCGTGAAAGTCAGGTGCGGCACCGAAACCGAAAAGCGTCGCGTACGTCCAGGCATTTCCGGCGTTCCATGCTCCCGGAATGATGCGATGAAGTTCGGCCACTATCTCCGCGATCTCCTGTTTGCTGCGCAGGGCGTCGATACGCGCCAGCATCGGGCGCACCGTGTCGAGTGCATGAGCATTTCTTTGCTTTTGATCCGTGCAAGCAGTCCAATAGTCGCCGACCTTCTGCTCGACAGGCGTGCGTTCAGCCGCCGGCTTGGCTGCGACCTCAAGCACCGTCCGGTGAACGAACGAGGTGTTCCACAACTGGAGTTTGCCAAAGGCTCCCCAGAAAACTTCATCCGGTGGAACCGGATTGTTTGCGACCCAGCGCTTACACGAGTATTGATAGAAGTCCGTACAGGCATCTACGGAGGGATCCGCATTCTTGGCGTCGAAATGATCGAGCTGCGGCGCCGGCTTTTCGGCGTCAGCAGCGCTCGCAGCGCTCGATGACGATTGCGCCAGCATGGATTGCGAGAACCCCGCCGGAACAAAACCGGTTAGGAACAGATTGCAGAACAACAAGAAGACCGAGAGAAAGAGTGACCGCATCTCTTATCGCCTCCGCAAAACGCTGATTAAGATCGAGGAAAAGATTACCACGCGGGGTTTCATTCGGTTGTCATACAGGCTTGGAGTTGGCCGGAGACCTGTAGACCAGCATAAAAGAGGAGCGAGAGATGCCGTAAACCAAGAGCCGCCTTTGAAGCTCCTCGCTGCGGAAAGAGCCGCCTAGGTTCCTAAGCACAATTGACGGATGCCAAGGTTCGTCACTGTCATCTGTTGCGCTCTCCAGCTAAGGTGATGCCAAACCGGCTTGGCTCAGGTTGCCGACTGCACTCGCTTGGAGCAATAATACCTGCGCCGTTAATACGGGCGATTGATATCAAAGTATCGCCAATACCATCGTCTAGTTGTATCGCCCTTACCTGTCTGATTTGATGACTTCAACGGTTGCAATTCAATGTAACGCTGGAAAGCGAAATGTCTGAAATATCCTCCAACCATCATCGCCGCAATCGCTACCGATTTCTCGTGATTGCGGCCATAGCCTTCGCTTTCGCGGGGTTTGGCGTGATCGGCTTTGCGAGAGGACAGGCCGGTCAGACGGCGCCGGCAGACCCGCGAGCGATCAAAGTGCACCCAATGCCAACCAGTGCGATTCGATTACCTGTAGAAGGCAAGCTGCCTTCTCTGCGCAACGCCACCGCTTGGCTAAATTCGGCCCCACTAACGGCGACAGATCTGCGTGGCAAAGTCGTCCTGGTCGAGTTCTGGACCTACACCTGCATTAACTGGCGGCGCCAACTTCCCTACGTCCGCGCGTGGGCCGAGAAATACAAAGATCAAGGATTGGTGGTGATCGGGGTTCACGCGCCCGAGTTCTCGTTCGAGAGAACATCGAGAACGTCCGCCAGGCAGCGAAGGAGACGCTGGTTGATTATCCGATCGTGCTTGACAACAACCATGCAATCTGGCGCGACTTCAACAATGAATATTGGCCCGCTCTTTATTTCGTCGATGCGCAGGGACACATCCGACATCATCAATTTGGCGAGGGCGAATACGAAGAATCGGAATTAATTCTTCAACAATTGCTGACCGAAGCCGGAAGCCGCCAAGTAAGTCACGAACTGGTTTCGATCAATCCTCAGGGTGCTGAAGCCGGCGCCGACTGGAATGACTTACGATCTGCGGAAAACTATGTCGGCTACGAGCGCACCGAGAACTTTGCGTCTCCGGGCGGTGCACGACCGGATAAGAGTCACGATTATACTTTTTCCACGCGATTGCAGCTGAACCACTGGGCTCTCTCAGGTGATTGGACGAGTGGAAGAGAATCCATCGTGCTCAACAAGGCCAACGGACACATCGTCTACAGCTTTCACAGCCGCGATCTTCATCTTGTGATGGGACCGGCAGCGCCGGGAACGTCGGTGCGATTTCGCGTCCTCATCGATGGGAAACCGGTGGGCGCTGCTCACGGGGTTGACGTGGACGAACAAGGCAACGGCACGGTAACGGAGCCACGGATGTATCAGCTGATCCGCCAACAAGGCCCAATCATGGATCGACAGTTCGAGATCGAGTTTCTAGATTCTGGCGTGCAGGCTTTTTCGTTTACTTTTGGTTGATCCGCCGCCTGGCCTCAGCCAGTCACGTTTCGATTAGGTGAACGCATAGTGAGGATAAAACATGGAAAATCTAAAGCACACACTGAAACGAATTGCGTTCTTGTTGTTTGCAGTTGTAGCGGTGGCTAGCGTTGTCGCCTTTACAGCTCCCGCATCCGGGGACGCTGGAGGAGAGGCCGATCCAGTGTTCGGAATCAAGATTCCGCCCGGATACCGCGATTGGAAGTTGGTCTCGGTGGCGCACGAAGAGGGCAATCTTAACGACATTCGCGCCATCCTAGGCAACGATATAGCGATCAAGGCGTACCGCGAGGGCAAGCTGCCCTTTCCGGATGGTGCCATCATTGCCCGCATCTCCTGGCTTTACGTGCCCTCGGAGGAAAACAACAGAGTCTTTGGCCGACCGCAGTCGTTTGTGGCCGGGGAAGCTCCGTCCTGGTACCTGCAGTTCATGGTCAAGGACTCAAAGAAATATGCTGCCAGCGGCGGTTGGGGATACGCACAGTTCGATAAGGATGGCAAGCCCGCCGATGAAGCCAAGATCAAGACATGTTTCCCCTGCCACGGCCCGATCAAAGCTCGTGACTATGTGTTTACCCGTTATTCGCCGTAATAGAACTTCTGTGGAAAGGACTAAGATGATCCACCGTGATTACACTGCCGCTTCCGGGCTTTCCCGCCGGGAGTTGATCCAAAAAGGCGCAGCGATGGCGGCCCTTGCGGCTTTCTCACCCATCGCGACCGAAATATTCGGAACGACCAAAAAAGAGGACACCATGACCCCAAAAAACAGTGCTGATGGAGTTGCGATTCGTTCGTTTTCCCACGTGAATGTTCCCGAGGCGGACCTTAACGACTTGCGCAAGCGCATCAACGCAACAAAATGGCCTGAACGAGAAACGGTCACCGATGCGACGCAAGGAGTACAGCTCGCGACGATGCAGGAACTCGCGCGCTATTGGGGGACGGATTACGACTGGCGGAAGGTGGAGGCGCGACTCAACGCCCTGCCGCAGTTTGTCACCGAGATCGACGGCCTCGACATCCATTTCATCCACGTCCGTTCGAAACATGAAGATGCGTTGCCGCTCATCGTAACCCACGGATGGCCCGGCTCGATCATCGAACAGATGAAGATCATCGATCCGCTGACCAATCCCACCGCACACGGCGGAAATGCAGCCGATGCGTTCCACTTGGTGATCCCGTCGCTGCCGGGCTACGGTTATTCGGGCAAGCCGACGGCGCCCGGGTGGAACCCGGTCAGCATCGCCAAGGCGTGGGCGACTCTTATGCAACGCCTCGGCTATACAAAGTACGTGGCGCAGGGTGGGGACTGGGGCAACGCCATTTCCGAAGTGATGGCCCTGCAACAGCCACCGGGATTGCTCGGCATTCACACGAACATGGCCGCCACGGTGCCTCCCGATGTATCGAAGGCACTCGCGGCTGGCGGACCACCGCCGGCCGGCCTCTCGCCGGATGAAAAACACGCGTGGGATCAACTCATTGATTTCTACAAGAACGGGTTGGGCTACGCCATCGAGATGAGCTACCGCCCGCAGACGTTGTACGGAATCGTCGATTCTCCGGTCGGGCTTGCGGCGTGGATGCTTGACCATGACATTCGCAGCTATCTGATGATCGCCCGCTCTTTCGACGGCAAGCCAGAAGGGCTGACGCCGGACGACGTCCTCGACAACGTCACGCTCTACTGGCTGACGAATACCGCGATCTCCTCGGCACGCCTCTACTGGGACACGGTGCATAACCTTCCGGCCGGCGGTTTCTTCGATGCGAGGGGTGTCAAGATTCCCGTCGCCGTGAGCGCTTTCGCCGAAGAAATCTATCAGGCGCCAAAGAGTTGGGCCGAGAAGGCGTATCCACAACTCATCCACTACAACAAGCTCGACAAAGGCGGGCACTTCGCAGCCTGGGAGCAGCCGAAATTATTTACTGAAGAGATTCGCACGAGCTTCAAGTCATTGCGGCCGGGCCTGACGAAAGCAGCATAGCTTGCGATGAGACACGCGAAGCAAGGAGAGCCTCCAATGGCAGAGGCTCTCCTGTTTCGGCCCACCGCAGATATTTAGTCATAGGAAGGGAGTACCCTGGCAATAATAACTCGGTGACTATTTTAGGAGGATTTATGGCAACGCTCAGAGTGGCAGCGAAACCTGCGGCAGCACAAATGAAGGTCGCGCAAGTTCCTAAGCCGGGCGCGGATTTCGAAGTCGTCGAGCGCGAAATTCCCACGCCGGGGGCAGCAAACGTATGTATCAAGGTTCAGGCTTGCGGCGTCTGCCACAGCGATGTGCTGACGAAAGAAGGCTTGTTGCCCGGAATTCAGTATCCTCGCGTTCCGGGACACGAGGTCGCAGGCATCATCGATGAGGTGGGCGCCGGTGTTTCCGCCTGGAAGAAAGGTCAGCGCGTCGGTGTCGGCTGGCACGGCGGCCAAGACAACACTTGTCGGGAGTGCCGTCGCGGAGATTTTCGCAATTGCCAAAATCTGAAGATTTGCGGCATCAGCTATGACGGTGGCTACCAGCAATACATGGTGGCTCCGGTGGAGGCGCTGGTGGCGATCCCAGACGGTCTAAGCGACGTTGATGCCGCGCCATTGCTCTGCGCCGGAGTTACTACCTACAATGCGTTGCGGCACAGTGGCGCGCTTCCCGGCGACGTGGTTGCGGTGCAGGGTGTCGGGGGTCTGGGTCATCTCGGAATTCAATTCGCAAACAAGTTTGGGTACAAGGTTGCGGCGATCGGGCGCGGGCCTGGAAATGCGGCGCTGGCGAAGAAACTCGGAGCCAGCGTTTACATTGACAGCACAGCGACCAAGGCAGCGGAAGAGTTACAAAAGCTGGGTGGTGCGAGGGTGGTTTTAGCGACGGCGCCAAGTTCAAAGGCAATGTCGGAGTTGATCGACGGTCTGGGGGCGAACGGCGAGCTCATGGTGGTGGGTGCGGGCCCCGATCCGATCGAGGCAACGCCGGCACAGCTCATTTTCGGAAGTAAAACAATTCAGGGCTGGGCCTCGGGAACGCCTGCGGATTCTGAAGACACATTGCACTTCGCCGAACTAAGCGGAGTACGAGCCATGATTGAAACCTATCCGCTGGAACAAGCGGCCGAAGCTTTCGCGCGCATGATGAGTGGCAAGGCGGAGTTCCGCGTCGTTCTGACGATGTGAAGCCGGCAAGAACTAGGAAGCATTGCACCGAAAAAACGGCTAGGACCGAGCTCTCCCTACTCTGATGTAAACGACTTCAGAAATCGGTAATAGAAATCGACTCCTTTATAGTAGGACTCAATGCCCAGCCTCTCGTCGCGGCCGTGCGCGCGGATGTCGTCGCGGTCAATGGCAATGCCTGAAATACCGTAGGTGGGCATGCCGACTCTCATGGTGTAGATGCCGTCGGAGGCACCGGTGGACATCTCAGGAACTACCGGCGTACCCGGCCACATCTGGGCAGTGATCTTCTCCAGCGGCGCAAACACGTCGCGCCGCAGCGGCGGAGGGGGTAAGCTCTTCCGGTCGGAAGCACTGTCTGAAACGTTGTCGGAGTTATCGATAAAGCGCACGTTAATTTTCGGATCGGCAAATACCTTAATCAGCTCCTGGCGGATTTCTTCCGCGGAATGTCCCGGTTCAATCCGGCAATTCACGTTGGCCTCTGCGCGCTGGGGCAAAGCATTGTTGGCGTGGCCGGCATTGAGACGTGTCGCCACGCAGGTGGTGTGCATAGTGGAATTGTCAATGGGGTCGTGCGAAAGCCGCTGCACCGCATCAGTATCGGGCGGATTTTTCAGCATCGCCTTCATGTCGGCGGCGCGCTCCGGAGTTTCCACCGTCGCCATGCGCTCGTAGTAAGCGCGCGTCACCTCGTTTAGTTCGAACGGGAACTGGTAATGCTGCAGCCGCGTGAGCCCGTCGGCGAGAGCGTAGATGGCGTTGTCTGGTCTTGGCAGCGAGCTGTGGCCTCCGGGATTGGTAACGGAGAGCTGAAAATCTGCGTATAATTTTTCGGTGGCGTCCACGGTCATCATCACGGGCTTGCCGTGGTCGCCAAGGATACCGCCGCCGTCGTGGTTGAAAACGATTTCGGCGTCGATGAGGTCCCTGTGGTTCTTGACCAGCCAGTCGACTCCGTTCGACTTGCCGCCCTCCTCATCGGCGGTAAGGGCCAGGATGATGTCGCGGTCGGGAGTGTAACCCTCTTTCTTGAAGCGGATCAGCGTGGTAGCCATGATGGCGTCGCCGCTCTTCATGTCCTGGGTGCCGCGGCCGTAGTAGAAGCCGTCCTTCTCCACAAAACTGAAGGGATCGATGGTCCAATCCTCGCGGCGGGCCTCAACCACATCCAGATGGCCAATCAGCAGGAGGGGTTTGTGTTTTCCGCTGCCGTGCAACCGCACGACCACATTCTTTTTGCGATCATTGGGGCCGAGAATCTGAATGTCGCCCTCGGCGAATCCCGCATCGCGAAAACGTTGCGCCATCGCCTCGGAAGCTGCAGTCACGCTGCCGACGGAATCAGTGGAATTGATCTCGATCAGTTGCTTGAAGATGTCGTATGAGAGCTTTTTGGTTGCGTCGTCGATTTGTGCCTGCGACGCGCCCACAATAAAAAAGACGCACAGGAATACGTAAGACAACAGTACTAACGATCTGCTGCGGTTCAAGCGGGTCTCCGGGGCGATTGAATTGGATTTCTTTGTCTCGGGAATGCCACCCATCTTACCGCATCGAAGTTGAATCGGGACTAAGTGCGGCTAAGACCTCGCAACGGACCTAGTTTCGGGCATAGTGAAACCATCGGCGCGAATTCCGATGGACGTATCATGCCTGCTCATTGAATGAGTCTAAAACCGTTAGGTTGGTGCCGGGAGGGGGAATCGAACCCCCAAGGGCCGAAGCCCGGCGGATTTTGAGTCCGCTGCGTCTGCCAGTTCCGCCATCCCGGCTTGGGTCGTTGGCTTTGCGGTGTTTGATCTGGCTGAAGATATCCAGACTAATTCAGGGCCTGCGGCTTTGCAACCGCAGGGTGCGCGGGTAGTGCCCAGTTTGAATCACTACCGTACGCTCTTACGCGGCGCAAACTTAGGCCGCTTCCCAATCTCTCGGCACATTCACGTAGGAACGATCGAGGGCTGCGACCGAGGGGCAGCCGAGTAACCTGAGAGTACGATCGAGATCTGTGCGCAGGATTTCGATGGCGCGATCGACGCCCGCTTCACCGGCGGCAGCGAGCCCGTACGCATAAGCCCGCCCGCACAACACGGCGCGCGCTCCTAGGCATAGAGCTTTGACGATGTCGGTGCCGCGACGAATGCCTCCATCCATTAATACTTCGATGCGGCCCTGGACGGCCTCCACTACTTCCGGCAACGCGCGCAACGATGCCGGCACTCCATCCAACTGGCGGCCGCCGTGATTCGAAACTGAAATCGCGGCGGCTCCTTCGTCGATGGCACGCCGCGCATCTTCCGCAGTCAACACGCCTTTCACTACGATTGGACCTCGCCAGTGTTCCCTGATCCAGCGCAAGTCCGCCCATGTGACGGCGGATTCCGCAAGCGCCGCTGCGACATCGAGCAGCTTCATTGGACCTTTCCCCGGAACGACTACGTTCGGCAGCGCGGGCAGGCCGCCATCCAACAGAAAACTCATGAGCCAACCGGGACGCGAAAATACCTGCGGGAGATATGGGATTTTTTCGAACGGACCACCGCTTACCAGTTCCTTCATTCCGTTGCGAAAATCGCGCTCGCGAATTCCGGAGACTGGGGTATCGATGGTGACCACCAGGGCGGAGAATCCAGCATTTCGTGCGCGTTCAATCGATGCTTCGGCGGCGCCTCGCCCGCCCATGAGATAGAGCTGATAGAAAACTGGTCCGGACGAGCCTGCCTTCACATCTTCCAGCTTGTGCCCGGAGATCGTCGAAAGAATGTAGCCGATGCCAGCCCGGCCCGCGGCTCGCGCGGCGGCCACTTCCCCTCCCGGATGCATAAGGCGGCTGTACCCCACCGGTGCCAGCATGATAGGAAGCGAAAGATTGAAGCCCAGAACGCTGGTGCACATGCTGCAGTCGGCGAGTGAGACGGCATGTCGCGGGCGAAAAGTGATGTCGCTAAAGACTCTGCAGTTCTCGCGCAGGGTGACTTCCCCTTCGGCGCCGCCATCCAGGTAATCGAACACCGATTTCGGCACTCTCTGGCGCGCGATCGGGCGAAAATCCTCGATGCAAACAACTCGCGGCGAAGCCACGGCACGGGCCGATCTAGTCATTTTTATATCCCACCGATTTCTCGAAATTGTCCTCGTACTCTGAAGCAGGCCGATGTTACCACTGGACGAAAGTACCTAAGCCGAGAAATTTTCCGTCCATTCGGCGGCTGGGGTCGACCAACTGACATTAATTGTACAAACTGATGACATTCCTTTGACAACCGCGCCGAACGTGCGCCCTAGCATGGCCGTGGCTCGAATTGCCGTTGTCTGCAAGTCCAGTGGTTCGCGGTTCGCGCTAGAAAGCCGTCCGCGAGCAACCCTGGTTCATGATCTACCCCGCCACTCGCAATATAAAAGGAGAAACTGCATGTCTCGTTATCGTTGGCTCAATCGAATTTCGCTTGCGTCCCCCTTGCTCGGGCTGGTGCTGGTGTTCGCTTCCAGCTCGGCTCTCGCTCAATATCAACCCACGTATCTGGTCTCAGATAAGGCAGGCGCCAAGCATACCGATCCCCTGCTGAAAAATGCCTGGGGACTGGCGTACGCACCCAGCGCTCCCTTCTGGGTGAGCGACGAAGCCGATGGCTGGTCAACCCTGTACGATGGTAAAGGCAATCCGCAAAGCTTGCAGGTGATCGTTCCTCCGGCCAGCGGTACCGGCCCAGGAACGCCCACCGGCATCGTCTACAACGGTTCGACGGAGTTTCAGATCGATACCTGGACCTCGGTCTTCCTCTTCGCCACTCTCGACGGGACCATCAGCGGCTGGTCGTCGTTCAATCCGAGCTCCGCTCTGATTGCGGTGACCAGTACGGGCTCGGTATACACCGGACTCGCCATCACCAGCAAAACGTCGGGAAATTTCTTGTTCGCCGCCGACTCTGCCAATAATAAGGTCGACATTTACGATGGCAGCTTCAACTTCGTGAAGTCGTTCACCGATCCCGCGATTCCAACCGGCTTTGCGCCGTTCGGTATTCAGGATATCGGCGGAAAAGTCTACGTATCGTATGCCAGCACTTCCGGCGGATCCGGCGGCTACATTGACATCTTCACAGAAGCCGGCACATTCGTGAAACATTTCGCCCACGGCAAGCCGCTGAACCAGCCTTGGGGGTTCGCCGTTGCGCCCGCGAATTTCGGAGCGCTCAGCAACACGCTGCTGATTTCGAACAACACCAGCAAAGGCACCATCAACGGCTTTAATCTTTCGACCGGGGCGCTGGTCGGCACCATGACGAATACCTCCAACAAACCGCTGACGATTAACGGCCTGTGGGGACTCAAGTTCGGCGGCGGAAGCTCCGCCAACGGACAAACGAACCAACTCTATTTCACCGCAGGTCCCAACGACACCGACGGTTATTTTGGAGTGATCGCTTCGAAGTAAGAGGATTGTCGCAACACAGGCGTCGAAGACGGACAACGCAAAGGCCGCTTAAACTGAGCGGCCTTTGCGGCGTTTTGACGGTGTGCTGTCCTGCGCGCCAGCAAGTTCGCGGTATCGGAAGCAGTCGACGGTGTGGTCGTTCACCATCCCCACCGCCTGTATAAAGGCGTAGCAAATGGTTGATCCCACAAAGTTGAAGCCGCGCTTTTTCAGATCTTTGCTCAGAGCGTCGGATTCCTCGGTGCGAGCTGGGAGACGCGCACCCGCCTTCCACGAATTCACTCGCGGCTCACCGTTTACAAATTGCCAGACGTAATGGTCGAAGCTGCCGAATTCTTGCTGTACGTGCATGAGAGCGCGGGCATTCCGCACCGCCGACGCAATCTTTAAGCGGTTGCGCACAATCCCGGGATTCTTTAGCAATTGCGCCATCTTCCGCCGGTCGTACTTCGCCACCCGCTGCACATCGAAGCCATCGAATGCGGCGCGATAGTTCTCCCGCTTGTTCAGGATCGTCTCCCAACTCAGTCCTGCCTGCGCTCCCTCCAGAACCAGAAACTCGAAAAGCGTGCGGTCATCATGCGCCGGCACGCCCCATTCTTCATCGTGATATCGAATCCCCAATGCGCTGCGCGCCCACGCGCAACGAACTGGCGGAGGAGGGTCAGTGGGCTTGGGAGTTTTCATTTATCTTTAATGAGAATATCAATAAGAAATATCCGAGAAGCCGCGCCATTCGTCGAGCTTAGTGGTGATGTTTACCGCCGGAATGGCCGCCCCCGCCGGAATGCCCGTGCCCGGAACTCTTGCCACCACCGGAGATCTTCGGCGCGTGCCCGCCGCCGAATAAGTGAAAGCCGCCAGAGTGCGGTGGTTTGAAAGATGACTTGCTGAAGGATGATTTGTCGAAAGACGATTTTCCGGAAGACTTGAAGCCACTGCTCTTGAAGCTATGAAAAGACTGCTTACCGAAATCGCTGCGCTGAAAGTTCGAACTCGGCGGCCGATATGCTCGCGTTGAATTGCTGTAGCTTGTGCTCGGCCGGCCGCCATAACTTCCTGAGGAATTCCGGGCAGAGTTCTCCGACGTCCGATTGTTGCCAGACTGATTGAACCTGGATTGATCGAAAGTCGATCCATACGCCGAACGGCCATACGCTTCTGACCGGTTCGTCGAGGGCCGGAAATTATTGTAGCCTTCCCGTGAGGCCCGGTCGTAACCGGATGCGGAGTTTTGATATCCGCGACCGTTGCGATCTCCCGACCGGTTCGCCGCGTAGGCATCTCTCTCGGGCGTTCTGGCAAATCCTTGCGAGCGCGTTCCGGTGAATCGACTGTCGGGTCGTCCATAGCCGCCCGCAGCACGGTTCGGGGCACTGTATCGATTCTCATAAGATGGACGAGGCGACCTGTTCCATCCGGCAACCGTTCCACCCCGCGAATACGCACGAGTGCCATACGGCAGACCCCAATGGGCCACGGTTGCGCTATGCGAATAGTAATTCGATCCCTGAAACAGCACCGACTGAGTCAGCCAACTTAATCCCCAACCTAGCCAACCCCAGGGCGTGCGCGCGAACGCATTCAACGCGACTCCCAGGCCGAACCTTACAGCCGATGATTCGAAGAACGAACCCACGGCTCCCAGCACGGAAAATCCTGGATACGGCGACACAGGCTGGCCGTAGACGCTCCACGGGTTGTAGGCCGGCACATAAATGACCTGTGGATTCGCTGGCGCGACCACGATGTTGCCTTGATCGTAGGTGACTGCTTCCTGCGGAGTGGTGTTCAGGTTTCCCGCCTGCTGTGCTCGCCGACGCATGACCTGCACGGCTTCGAGAACGTCCTGCGGCTGGTTGAAATAGGAGTCACCCAGTTCGGAGGTCCAGTGAAGGTTCTGGTCCATCTGCGCCAGCACCTGGGGAAACGCCGTCAACGCCTTCACACTCGGGTCCCACTGCATTGCATTGACCCCAGCAGCGATTTGATCAGTCGTCACGGAACCTTGAGTGCGCCGCCAGCGGTCGGCATCGGCCACCTGCGCGGGATAAGTGGAAGCCGCCAGAATCTGAGCCACCAGCGTATCGGGATAAAGAGCGATGGGCGCGACTAATTGCTCGAGATTGGGCGCGGAGAGCGGCTGCCGGGGCGCATAGGCTTGCTGGTCAATCTGTCCGGGAGCTGGATAGGCCTGCTGCGGATAGGGCTGTTGCGGATAATTTTGATCCGGATACGGCTGTTGCGCGTAGGGCTGCGGGTCGGATTGCCCCTGATAAGGTGCCTGCGCCAGCAGAACGGGTGCCAGGAGCAGCGCTGAGGTCAGTACAATTAGAGAGCTCAGCCTTTGCCGACAGGAGCGGTTTCTAGGAAACAAACCATGGCATGAATCAGGTTGCAAAAAGGACGAAGCGCAGGTCGATGCGCGGGAGCACGTCTGGGGTCTCATCATCCCTCTCAGTGGCTTGCACAGGGTTGCATTCAAAACAGCAACCTATGTTTCTAGCCGCCGTCAGGTGATCGTACGACCCGGCGGGAACTGTTAGTGATTCTAAACCCAAACCCGGCAGGTTTGTTTCGCGAGCGCAAAAAAGACGTAGGACGCCAAGCGAGCAGCGATGCCGAAGGCGGCCTATTGTAGGAACTCTTCTTCTATTGGTTCGACGCAGAAAGCAGTCGATTGAATGGCAGGTCCCAAACGGTTAAGTATTCCGGCAAGTCAGGAGCGATGTCGATGAGGGTTTCTCTTTCCGCCTGCAACATTTCGGGAAAGCCTATGTCATACACGTAGAAGTCACTTCCTGGATACACAACTTCTGGTCTCTCCTCTTTATGAATTCGCACCGGCAGCACGCCGACCATGCCCTTCGGGGGATACACTTTCCCTGCCCGTCCCTTCTTCACGCACCGGAGTAACGACGAGTCACACTTCGTCCCTACCGAAGGCATAATCTCAGCCAGACTGCCATCCCGACGATAACAATATTCGGTATATGACCGTGCATCGTCGCGGGGACCATCCCCGATCACGACTCGAACGATATTGCTATCTCTGGACCAAACTAGAGCAAGAGGCTTGGGGTCGCCTGCACTTCTCCACGCCGCTTTGTTTTCAAACTCGCTCCAGCCCGACCATGGCCCATAGCTAGAACCGACGCGCGCAAACATCCGGGGCTGCTGGGTCTCGGAGAAGGTGTCAATCGCGCGACAGTACTTTATCAGCGTGTTAACCGCAAACTGACCCTGCGATACGGCGTTGGAATCTGTTGATTGGGAGAATAGAGACGTTCCGGGCACAACCAGTGTCAAGAAAGCCAGTACCAGGGAAAGGGGCGAGGATCCCTTCATATGTCACTCCTGTAGGTCGGAGCTTACAACGGGAGTTTATCATTCCGGAGGCTTCGTTTTTCAACGTGACTTGTAATTACACGTTAGGGCAGCCCCCCGCCCCACCTCAGTGCTATTCCCTCGACCTTGGTTACATAAGTAAGCTCCTACTCAAATCGGGTTTCAGGCAAGATGGATGTACCAGAACCGTCCCAAAGACTGTTAAATGGCCGGATCCACGAAGCACGTCCATCTCGGCAGGGTATTTATGTCAGTACGCAACACAATCGTGCTGCTGCTCGCGCTCTCCGCGTCGGCGCTTCTAGAGGGATGCGGTAGGAGTTCCTCGGGTTCGCAAACAACTCCGCCGCCTCCACCACCCCCTGCCAGCGTGATCCCGACAACCTTGAGCGGCACCTACGTCATTTCCTACTCGGGGATGGACGTAACCTCCAACGGATCGCAGTCGCCATTCGCCATGCTGGGCACAATTACAGCGGACGGCAAAGGTGATCTCACCGGGCTGATTGACCTGAACGACCTAGATTTGATCGCCACGACTGGAGCCACCAGCGGCGTGCAGACGAGTCTGAAACCCACGGGAACTTACACAATCGGAGCAGACGGTCGAGGCACTGGCATCCTAAACTTCACCATCAACGGCACGGCCGTTTCGTTTGGTCTGGATTTTGTTCTGATCTCGAGCAGTCACGGATTGATCACCCGTTTCGACAGTGCGGGGAGCGGCAGCGGGACGATCGATCTGCAGCCTGCCAGCGTCCCGGCGAACTCTTTTCAGTCACTCTCCTTTGCTCTCTTCGGCGCCGATTCGAACGGCTTCCCTCTCGCCTCGGCGGGAGCGATCACGGTGAATTCCTCCGGAGTCGTTACTGGCATTCAGGATTTCAACGAGAATGGCACCTCGACTGGACTCGCGGGCCTCACCCTTTCCGCTGCAACCTCCAACCTTACCGAGGTGAACGGTAGCGGCCTCAATGGGACAGCAGAGCTCGACAGCAGCTTTGGCCTGTTGTCATTTGAAGTCTGGGTGGTCGACCAAACTCATCTGAAGTTCATTGAGAGCGATGCATCCGGCACGGTCCTGTCAGGCGACGCATTTACCCAGCAGGCTACGTTTCCGGCCGGTCAGTTGGTGTTTACCCTGGGCGGCATTGGCGGCGGCTTCCGGCCATTTGTTGCCGGCGGCCTGCTTACCACGGACGCCAGTGGAAATATGAACGGCTTTGAAGATTTCAATTACTCTGGAAGCTTCACTCACGTAGCAAACGTCGGCGCGAGCTGTACGGGATTTGTCGCGGGACGATGCCTACTCGCCTTTACCAACTTTACCAACGGCACCACGAATAACTTCCAGTTTGCCGCTTATCCTACGAGTGGCGGCATTCTATTGCTGGAGATTGATAGTTTCGGATTAGCGCAAGGTGCAGCCTACGCGCAGATTGCCACTTCATTCGCTGCATCCCAGACTTACGGATTGAACCTCTCCGGTTACAACGGAGGGGAAGTCGACGACATCGCCCAGTTCACGGTTGGCACTTCTACCTTCAGCCCGGGCACGTTAGACGAAAACGATCAAGGAACAACATTTGGCGCCGAGGGATTGTCGGGAAGCTACACGCCGTCGGCGCAGGCCCCGGGACGCGGCTCGATCTCCGCTACGGTGAGCGGCGGTAAGTCGCAACAGGCTACTCTAGGCTTCGAATATTATGTGATCGACAGCTCGACCATCGCCGTCATTGAAACCGACGCTGCGCAGGTTGGCGTGGGAACTTTCCAGTTGCAGAATATTTCTGGCGCTACCCCGCCAGCGCAGTCGCACATCTCGATGGTGCGGCCTGTCATGCAGCCCCGCGCTGCTCACAACAACTGTCCTACCTTTGGAACGTGCCCGGCTCCTGATAACCCTCCGCCCGCGCAACTGTGGTGCAATGGGAATAACGCGCACAGCACTTGTGCGGGTGGCAACACTGGAATCGTCTTTAATACGATCCCGCCGGCAGCAGGGACACGGCTGAACCCGTTCGAAGGTTTGGACGCGGCCAGCATCTTGAACCTCGCCGGCAAGAATCCCGGACAGGAAGCGAATCCCAATGGTGCTGTGGGCCCCACCAACTCGAGTGGCGTGGGCCAGTACCTGGAATTCGCAGGCAATTTTGTGCAGGCCTTCGACAAGGCGTCAGGAAACGGAATATTCGGAGTCAGCGGAAGCGCTGTTCCTCAGTCGTTGTCTGCAATGTTCTCGTTGGCGACGGTGTCAACGTCAAATATTTGTCTCGGTCCATCGTTCGATGGAATCGCCAGTTATGACCGCATCGATGGGGCCTTCGTGCTGGCGAACATTTTCAACGTCGTAGATAAGATTGCGATGACCAGCACCTACAATCTCTGCATCGCGGTCAGCACAGCGAGCGCCTCTCAGCCTGCCAGCAATTTGGAAGGAGCTGCATGGAATGAATACGCCTATAGCCTGACCTCCGCGATTCCTCTCAACCCGGACCTGCCGCCAAACACGGCACCCACTCCCTACTTTCCCGACTATCTTCGCTTCGGAACCTGGACTGATGGTTTCTATGTCAGCTGGGATCTCGAGGATTCTTTCAACAACTTCAACATCGTCGGGTTTGAAGTGTGCAAGCTAGATAAAGCCGATATCATTTCAGGTCTTTCATCCACGCCGCCTCAGTGTTACACCTACATTCCGAATTATGTTGTGAACACCGCAGAAGACCGGAGCTTAATCCACACTCTTTTGCCGGCGGATTTTGAAGGCGCCAATCTCCCCCCAAGCACCACCGCGGGAGAATACTTTCTTGCACTGGTCAACCCCAGAAACCCTGGAACCAACGAAACATGTTCGTCTACGACAGCGCCTTGCATGTCGAATCAATTGGCTTTCTGGACGTGGACTGGATTAACGAATGGCGCTGCGCCTACATTCCTTACGCTGCCAGCTCATGCTTTCACGCCGGGGTGCTATAACCCTCACGATCCCTACAACACCTTCTGCGTTCCCGAGCCTTACGGCGGCGACATCGACGGCCTTGGAGATCGCCTCGCCTATCGCTTGGCTTATCGCTACATCACCGGCACAACCAATGCAGAGTATCTAGCTGTGGCTCACACCGTTCAGGAAAATGCTACTCAGCAAACCGGAATCCGCTATTACAAGATTGCGGCGGGAACCAGTCCCCAAACCGTTCTCGTAGGAGACATCCAGGACGCGACCAACTTTCTCTCCATGCCCAGCGTCGCCATGGATCAGAATGGCAACCTTGGCATTACTTATACGGAGACAGGGCCAAATTACGACCCTTCGCCCTTCTTCGTAACCGTGGACTCCAGCGGAAACCAGGGTACGCCCGTGGCGATTCTGGGCGGTGCTTCTGGAACCACTGGTCAGGATGAGACAGATAGGAACTGGGGAGAGTACGTCAGCGTGACTACCGACCCGACCGACGATTTAACTTTTTGGGCCGTGGACGAATATATGAATGGAGACCAGTCATCAAACTGCTCCAACACAATCAAGGGGCCCGGCTGCACGTGGGCCTCAATAATCTTCACCTGCCAGAAGGGCTCCGGCTGTTGAACTGCGCTCAGATCTTATTCAGACATGCTGGGAGACTGAGAGGATGTTCCCGTCGGGATCTTTGAACCACGCCACCTTATCTCCAGTCGGAGCGGTCCATATCCCTAATGCGTCCTGCTCGAAGAAGCCGAATCTCTCGAAGACCACGCCTTTGCCTTGAAGTTCGGTGACAATCTTTTCGATGTTAGGAACCTGCCATCCCAGAATCGTGAATTGAGCCGGTTTGAACTCCGGCACCTTCGCCACTCGCACCATAATGCCGTTCGCATCAAGCACCAGCGCGAAACCGTCGTCCTTCACAAAGCGAAGTCCCAGCACGCCTTCATAAAACGCACGAGCCTTCTCCGAATCTTTGATCGGAACAAAGGCTACGATATCGATGGAGCCCAGCATCGTTTCCTCCTCAGTTGGCGGAAATCTTCTGGCAGAGTTCGGCTTCAATTTACAAAGTCACCGACTCACACAGTGTCCTACTCTTCCGGCGGTACATCGAAACTCACCAAGTCACTCTGGAACCCTCTGGTTTTCCACGCTCCATATGCAATTCCTACCACCATCCAGATTGCCCCAAGGATCTTCGCCTTTGGGCTCAAGCTGATCCACAGCAGGAAGCAGATGACGAACCCCAGAACCGGCGGAATCAATTGTCCCGCCGTACGGTCCGCCCCCCGAATGTAGTAGTGAGTAAGCGCTGCCAGATTGACGCCCATGAATGCAATCAGAGCCCCAAAGTTGAGCAGGTTGGCCCCATCGTCATAGGTAATGAGAAAAGCTCCCACCAGCGCAATCCCGCCTACGAAAATCACATTGTTGGCTGGAATGTGCGTCCGGGGATGGATGGCTCCAAAGAATTTCTTGGGAATCGCCCCACTCCGTCCCATGCCGTAAAGCAATCGAGCCGCGCCCAATTGCGATCCCATGCCAGAGCCAACGGTCGCGATCAGAAGCGTCACACTGATTGCCTTAGTCATGAGAATTCCGCCCGCGATGCCGGCAACATGGCTGAACACGTTCTCGTCCCCGAATTCGGAGAAGACACCGAAGTCCTTGCCGAAATGTACGTAGCTCAACAACTGCGCGCCATAAACCTCGGCGGCCGCCAGGAACCCCGTAATCACGCAAACCAGCACCGTCGCCAGGAAAATGTTGCGCCTGGGATTTTCCACTTCTTCCGACAACGTGGAGATGCCGTCGAACCCGATATAAGTGAGCACCGCGACCGAAGTTCCATGAAAGACCCGGCTGAGAGTGAAAGTTTGCGGATTGTAGAACGGATGCAGAAAATAAGCCTCCGGATATTGCGGCAGGTGGAAGATGTAGCGGATGGTGTACCAGAAGAAAGCCAGAATCACCGCACCCATGATGGCGCAGAGCGTCTTATTAATGCGCGCGGAAGTCTGCACGCCCCGCAGGTTCAGCGCCGTGAACAACCCGGCAAAAATTAACGGCCACAACAGCCCGGGGTAAGGAATCTGATAGCGCGTTCCACTCAGCAGATCGGCCATCGCCTTGGCGCACCAGATGGTACAGATCAGTGGATTGAAAATGTAATCCATGGTCATGCTCCAGCCGGTGACGTAGCCGAGCGAAGGATGCAACTCGCGCCCCACATACGTATAAGCCGAGCCTGCGCTGGGATACACCCGCGCCATGCGGCCATAGCTCATGGCCGTGAACACCATGGCGACCATGGCGATCAGAATGGATGTAACCACGTGCCCCTGCCCGGCGTTGCTGAAGACTCCATAGGCCGGCATAGGCGCCGTGGGCTGAATGACGATGATTCCGTAAAGAATGAGGTCCCAAAGCGTGAGGGTGCGGCGCAGTCGTGGCGCGGACGGAGCAGCAACAGAAGTGGTTTCCATGAGTCCCGCCTATTGGATTATGCGGAAGGCAAAACTGTCAAATATTAAAACGTTTTTATAGAGCTAAGATTGCTCTCGCCTTTGGTGGAACTATTTCGATGAGTCGTAGTCGAACCAGTATCCGCGATGCTCATTCCCTGACATGTGCCGCGTGTTGTATTCGAGGAGATAGTTCACGTGAGCGTCGTCGAGGGGGAACGACTTGCCTGCCCCGTAGGGATAATCGCCCATCTTGAGAAACGGTAGTGGCGCGACGAAATTGCCTTCCGCGGCGTAGAAATCCATGTCTTTCTCGTACCCGTTCGCGGCAAAGAAGTAATCGCGAACCCAGCCCTGAGGCAGGGCAGGCAGGTGCGAAGGATCGAAGTCGAGGCGAACCTCATCTCCCGAACCGAACACAACCGACCTGTCGTCGAGGTCGGTGAGGAGAGGTAAGACATCACCGTATCGCGTATAGGTTCCTGCGGGACGCGTGTACGGCCCCGTTGCGCTCGTCTTCTCGTAAATGTATTGCACATTGCCCGGAGGCGTGCCTTCGATCTTCAGCGGAAATCCGTGGAATTGCAGATCCGCGCTAGCGAGCGGAACCGGAGTCAGATGAATGTTGGAATCATCCCGAAGCCCCGCATTTGCGCCGGTGGCTCGCGGGAGCCCGCGAGAACCATCCTGTGCCATGCGGTTCACCAGAATGTTGTCCCAATAAATTTGCAGATTGGTCGTAAGGCGGATCTTCCGCGTGCCCACGGGCAGTTTGCCGCTGAGATCGACGGTCATGGTACGTGGACCGCCGGCGGGGAAGCCCATGTCATCCATCACCCGTACCCACTTGTTGTTCGCACTGTTCTCTTTGCCCACCAACGCTTCGACATACGGCGAGATCGCATGCACCTCTGCCTGCGATGCGGCATACATGCTGTTGGCCGAGAAGTATTCAACCTCACCATGCATTAACAGCCACAAAGGCCCACCGCGGTAAGCCTCGCCCAAGTCGAGGACTAAACTGTGCGGCTTGGCAAAGCCCTGAAACTGCGTCAAAGCGAAATCACCCACGTAACGATGCGCCAGCAGATCAGGTAACACGTTGTGGCCGTGCTCATCCCACGCGCCGGCGGGCGGACGCGCATCTTTGCTGTTGCTCACCACAACTTTGAATTCAGGATACGGCGGGTTCGAAGCGAAATACTCGTTAGGGTACACATCGACATCCGCCGGATGATCAACCGCCAGCAGGCGCGCTTGATCGAGATAAACGGCCTCCTCCAGCGGCTCCATGAAACGGAAACTCAGAGTTGTCGTTGGTCGTTGGTCGTCGTTGGTCGCTGGCAAAATCTTTTCCCGAAGCATTCCTCGATCGATCTTGATGTATTCGACCGGACGCGGAATGTCGCGCTGCCCGGGCCCGATCCAGTGTCCGACCACGCCCGCGCCTAGCATGTCAGCAACGAACTCGTAGCGCTCGCCATTCCAGGCAAACAGCGTGGGGCAGGAGCTGCCACGGCGGTCGATCTCCATAAAATTCTGCTGTTTGTCGCCCGCGACATTGATTTCATCCTGCAGTACACCCGTGGGCCACAGCATGCGCACGATGTCTGCCTCTTTCGCATCGCCGAGGCCGACCACGATGTCAGTGGAATTCTGACCGAGGTATCCATTGGAACCGGCAATCTCGAACTTCTGCCGGTTGCCCCCCGCAAACACTTCCACCTTGGTACCGATGGCGCTCTTGTTGTCGTTCAACCCCTTGAGCGAAAGCCGCAGCCAGTGATTCTGATTTCCGCCTTCATTGCTCAGCAGCACAGCAGGTCCATGATTCTGCGTGATCAGCAGATCGGTCGCGCCGTCGTTGTCGTAGTCTCCGGTGATGATGGCCCGTGGGTGTTCAAGATGAATCTTGTCGAGCCCCACATCGGCGGTAACGTCTTTGAAACCGTCCGCCCCAAGGTTGCGGAACAACCGCACTTCGCCCTTGCCTTCCTTCGTTTCACCGACTGCGACGAGATCGACCCAGCCGTCGTTGTCGTAGTCAATGGCGGCGACTCCCCAAGCGTTACGCCACTCGACCATTGGAAACTCAACCGGATCGAACTTCTTACCCTTATCGTTCCGCCAGAGGCTTACGCTCTTCCCATTCGTCCACCCTGAGTGAGTGAATGCGACATCCATCCAACCGTCGTGATCGAAATCGAGCACAGCGGTACCAGCCATCGGCGTAGGCATGTGGCTAGACCAAGGCCTCCTTACCATGAACTTCCCTTCGCGAGGGTTTTCCAAAACAGCCGGCCCGACGTCCGTAACTTTTCCGAGTCCGGGGACCAGAATATCCACAGCTCGATCGTTGTTGTAATCCGTTCCAATCGCGCCCTCTCCTCCGGATGAGCCCATGTCCAAAAAACCTAGCTGTTCGGACACGTTGGTAAAAGTTCCGTCTCCGTTATTTCGGAACATATCTCCCCACTCAGCCTTGTCACCGCTGCGGGTGACGAGCAGGTCGAGATCGCCGTCGTGATCGTAGTCAATGAATGTGAGCCCGAGGTTGAGGTCGTTCGCGCCGATGTTCGCGTCGCCGGAGCCAGCCTTCTCCTTGAACGCGCCATTCTTTTCGTTATGAAATAGGAGCACGCCGTCATTCGTGCTAACCGCGATGTCGGTCCAGCCATCGTTGTCGTAATCCCCGGCGGTGCAGCCCATTCCATGCAAGCTCGGGTCGATGCCCGCTCTCTTGGTCACGTCCTCAAACTTTCCACTGCCCAAGTTGTGATAAAGCGACATGCCACCTTGCGCGCCATCGTCTGCGACGAAGATATCGATTTTGCCGTCATTGTCATAGTCGAGAAAGCAAGCCCCAGGACCGAGTTGTTGGTTGAAAGCGGAGGTATCCGATGGCTTCGACACAATCCCCGATTCCTTGGTCACATCCACAAACTCCACCTTGATTTGCGCAGGCGCTTTCAACACCGCCGAAGGCGATTCCACCGCGCGCGAGTACTGTCCTTGTTCTCCATAGGCCAGGCTCATGGGCGCGCCGATCTTGTTCTGCGTGATGTACTGGAATTTCTTCAGATGCTCGCGGGCGTGGTCGATGTCGGTCGATTGTTGGTAGGCGCGCGATAATCCAAACTCGGCGGAGGCGTGCAGCGGGTTGAGTTGCAACGCGTGCTGAAACGCATCGATGGCCTGGGAAAACTGTTTATCCTGCACGTAGGCCGATCCCAGGAAATACCAGGTGTCGGCATCGTTGGCGTCGATCTCGATTACATGACGGAAGGCAGCGATCGCGGCCCCGGCGTCGCCGGTATTCTTTGCTAGAAGGCCGAGGTTGTACCAGGCGTTGGGAATCTTTGGGTCTTGTTTGAGCACGTCTTCGAGCGCTGCCTTCGCGGCGTCGATCTTCTGCAAGTTCAACAGAGCGATGCCTTCGTTGAGCCGCGCATTTGCCAGCTTGGGGTCGAGAGCCGCTGCTTCCTGAAAGGCCTTGAGCCCTTTCTCGAAAAGCTGCTGGTTCATGTAAGCGGCGCCCAGATTATTCAGGCGCGCAGCTTCGGCCGGGTTTGGCTTGGATGGAGGTTGGGGCGCGGTTGCGAAGATGCCAAGCCCCGCCAAAAGCAACCCGGCAAGAACAAATGAGATTCGAGAAACCATTTGATTAACGATTTAAACACAGAGGGCTTGCGGAACACAGAGAGAAGAGAAACTCATTTCTGACTGCTCGATAAGTAATTACGAGGTTGATGCATATGAGGCTGGCCCTCACGCGATCGGCGGGCGCTTCCACGCACCGCATTGCTTTTCCAGCGCGGCGGCTACGGATAACACCTGCTCTTCTTCCCAAGGACGTCCAACGATCTGCACGCCGATAGGGAGACCCTCGACCGAGTGACTCACGGGAACGACTGCAGCCGGATTCCCTAACAGGTTGAAAAACTCCGCATAGCTCCAGGCATCGAGATAGTGAACGGTTCTACCTTCGATCGGCCAACTGCGCTCACCGTGCCGAAACGCTGGGATGGCGGCAGCCGGACACAACAAAATTGGATACCGGCGCATCTGGGTGAAGAAGTCTGCACGAGCAGCATCGCGGCGCACCCAGGCGTCGAGCAACGTGCGTCCTGTATGCGCGGGCTTGGCAGCCGACCAATCTAGAAACTGCTTTAGAATTGGACTGAGATCTGACTCGCGGCCTGCGAACATCGGACGCAAAAGCATTCCTCCAGCAACCACAAAAAACTTGTGCCACAAACCGCGCGCTTCCTCGAGTCCTTTGGGCTGAAAGCGTTCCACCTGAAAGCCGGCGTCGCGCAAGGCTTCCGCGGCTGCGCGAATCGCCGCGCGGGTCTCCGGCGTAATCGGGGTGCGGCCGTCGTCTTCGAACCAACCGATCTTGATCTGCCTTAGTTCATCGTAATCCGGCCAGCGTAGCGGCACTGGAGCGGCACAGGTGTCACCATCGTCAGGCCCTTGCATCACTTCGAATAGAATTCTCAGGTCGGCAACGGTGCGCGCCATCGGACCTACGACGCCGAGCAGTGCAAACGGTCCCGCGGAAGTAGGATAGTGACCCGTCGAAGGAATTCGCCCTGGCGTGGGTTTGAGGCCGCAGATGCCGCTGAAATGCGCGGGCACACGAATGGAGCCACCACCGTCGCTGCCCACCCCGCCGGCCGACATGCCCGCGGCAATTGCTGCCGCTTCGCCCCCGCTCGAACCGCCCGGTGTGCGATCGAGATCCCACGGGCTGTTGGTACGGCCGTAGAGACGGTTATCGGTTTCCCACGCCATCAGCAGTTCAGGCGTGTTGGTTGTGCCGAGGATAATTGCTCCAGCATGCTTCAGCCGGGTCACGAGCGGGGCATCTTCCCGTGCTACAAATCCCGTACGCAGCCGGGTTCCCGCCTCGCAGCGCAGACCGGCCACGCCGATTGAACTCTTGATGCTAATGGGAACGCCATGCAGAGAGCCAAGTTTCTCTTCCCGCTGGACGGCATCCTCCGCGTCTTGAGCGGCACGGCGAGCCCGGTCGGCGTCAACTTGAACGAATGCGTTGAGCCGGGGATTCAGTTTTTCAATCTGCGCGAGATGGGCCTCGACGAGTTCAACCGGTGAAATTTTCCTCTTCCGGATTTGCGCGGCCATCTCGACAACAGGAAGGAAAGTTAAATCTGTCATGAGAGCTGTTCTATAGTTTTTCTTCCGATGGCGCGGTCAAGCATTCGCTTCTCTTCTGTGATGAGGAAACGGTACTGCCCTTTCGCAAGGTCTCCCAGCTTTAGCGGTCCAATCGCAACGCGCACCAGTCGTAACACTTCGACATCCATAACTTTCATCACCCGTCGGATTTGCCGGTTCTTGCCCTCATCCAGAACAATTTCGAGCCCAACAGTTTTTTTCTCCTTCGCGTAGGCGCTGAACTCGTTTGGCTCGCAGCGTTTCCTCATCGTTGTTCTTGTCTTTTGCTTTCACTCCGCGAATCAGCGTCCGGATAAAATCGACGTCCGCATCCATCCCGATCTGAACATGGTAGGTCTTGTTTAAATGCGTTTCGGGCGCAGCGATGCGCGCACCCCACTCGGAATCGCTGGTCAGAAGCAACAAGCCTTCGCTGGCTTTGTCCAGGCGGCCGATGGGGGCAAGCCAAGGTAACGCTGTTTTGGAGCTATCTCCGTTCAGCAGCGCGTACACCGTTTTTCGTCCCTTTTCATCCGATGCCGTGGTCACGATTCCGCGTGGCTTGTTCATCATGAGGTAGATTTTTTTCTGCACCTCGACAATCTTTCTGTCGACTGCAATTCGGTCGCGATTGCCCGAGACCGGCGCTTCTGGATCGTGGAAAACCTTGCCGTTCAGGCTCACCCGGCCCTTACGGATTAATTCTGCGGCATGCGACCGGGAACAATATCCCAACTTCGACAACGCGCGCGCTAGGCCGACACGGCGCATGGATTCATCCCTTCTCACATTCTCATGCTAACTGAGAATTTCGCCCGAGGTGTACATGCGCAATCCATTCGCAGTTGGTAGGATGTTATTGGATTACATCGATGAACTGCATCGAGAAGGAGCCGTTATGGCCGTGCAACATCCTCCACGCTTTTTGAAGATTGTGAACGATGCCAAGACCCGGGTGCGAGAAACAAATGTCGACGCAATAAAGAGGAAGATCGATGGCGGCGAGAAATTCACCTTGATCGATGTGCGCGAGGAGAGCGAATTTGCCAAAGACCATTTGCCGGGCGCGGTTCACCTGGGCAAAGGCATCATCGAGCGGGACATCGAAGCGCGCGCGCCCGACTTGGACGCGGAAATTGTCCTTTACTGCAGCGGCGGATTCCGTTCGGCGCTCGCCGCCGATAATCTGCAGAAGATGGGCTATAAGAACGTGATCTCAATGGATGGCGGCATCCGAGGCTGGCGAGAAAAGGGTTATCCGCTGACCAAAGAGTGATCTAAAACCTGGGGTGTTATTTGTCCAGCTTTGACCCCACCACTTTCGCCTCTTCGCGGGCGCATTCTGTCGTCCGGCCTCTTTCTTGTCACCTGAGGCAGGCATTTTTTCGTCGACTTGCGGCCTGGCACGTGCAAATTTCTTCACTTTTAATGTTCCACGTGTCTCGGCTCTGCATTTTACAGAAGCCACTTTATAAACGAACTACTCAGGAACTTTGTATTCTTGACATCGCCTCGCAAGTATAGGAAACTCCGATCTTCAGGCCTCGTCCGCCACGAGTCCAGCGTAGAGATACCCCTTCGTCGAGCTATCTTTCGTCAAGCCACTCAGAAGGAGTAACGAGAGCATGAATCCAATAATCTCTATTAACAAACTCATATTCGCCCTGGTGTTGGCGCTTGGCCTGCTCGTGACCTCAGGACTGCAGGCCCAGACCTTCTACGTAATTCATAGCTTTTCGGGAAGTGACGGGAGCGGCCCCCTCGCCGGCCTTGCGATCGATTCAAAAGGAAACCTCTACGGCACCACCAATAGTGGCGGGGTGCATGGCGCGGGAGCTGTGTTCCGAGCAAACGGGAGCGGTCAGGAACACGTGCTTTACAGCTTTGGAAGCATAGCGAATGACGGGGCGAATCCAGAGAGCAGTCTCATATTCGATGCGTCCGGCAATCTCTACGGAACCACTTTTTCCGGGGGAGTTTCTGGTAATGGAACCGTTTTCAGGCTCACTCCAAAGGGCGTTGAAACGGTGTTGTATAGTTTTGCCGGCGGCGCGGATGGGGCTAATCCTGAGGCTCGGCTCGTCATGGATAAGCTCGGCAACCTCTACGGAACCACCACGGCTGGAGGCGCTTCCGGTGAGGGTACTGTGTTTGAGATCAGCAAAGCCGGTCAGCACAGCGTCCTGTATAGCTTTGGAGGAGGCAGTGATGGAACTGTTCCCGTGGCCGGCGTCACCCTCGACACGAAGGGAAACCTTTACGGGACGACTTCTGCAGGCGGATCCTACAGCTATGGCACGGTTTTCGAATTGAAGCGTTTGCAATCAGGATGGGCAGAGCGCATTCTTTACAACTTCCAGATGCAGGCCGATGGCGGCATTCCCTACGCCGGCGTGGTTTTTGACCATGCGGGCAATCTTTATGGTGGAACCACCGACGGGGGAGGCGGCGTGGGCGGGGGTGGCGGCACAATTTTCGAGCTGAGCCCCTCCTCCAGTGGTGCGTGGACGTTCAGCGTGTTGTACAGCCTCTACGGGTGGAATATCTCCGGACCATTTCGCGATCTGTTCTTCGATACCGCATCGGGCATCATTTATGGCACGACTCATTGCGATGGAACTTATGAAGCTGGGACGGTCTATCAACTGATGCCGTCAGGCGACACGTGGACATACACGCTGCTGTACACCTTTACCGGCGGCACCGACGGGCTTTACGTATTCAGCAATCTGGTTATCGATAAGAGCGGCAACCTCTACGGTACGGCAAATACAGGGGGCGCCAGCGGCTACGGAGATATCTTCAAGGTCGTCCCGTAAATAAGGTCGCGTTGTAAATCGATCACACCGGCGTTGAGGTCGAGCCTTTCTCGACCTTCACCCTTTTCTCTTCGGCAACGCTGTACAATCGAGCGCGACTCTCCTATGAACAGCCGCATCTTCTTCTGGTCGCTCACCTCGGCGCTCGCAGGATTTCTCTTCGGTTTCGACACGGTAGTTATTTCCGGCGCAGAGAAAACAATCCAGTCGCTCTGGGGCCTGAGTCCCGGACTGCACGGTATTGCCATGGCTTCGGCCCTCTACGGCACTGTCGTGGGTTCCTTGCTAGGTGGTTGGCCGGCTGACCGCTTCGGTCGCAAAGCCACGCTGCTTTGGATTGGCGTTCTTTATTTTCTCGGAGCTGTCGGCTCGGGCCTTGCACCAAACGTCGCCACTTTCATTGCTGCGCGCGTCATCGGCGGGTTGGGGATTGGCATCTCGACTGTCGTTGCCCCAATGTATATCTCCGAGATCGCACCTCCGAAACATCGGGGGCGACTCGCGGGCATGTTCCAATTCAATATCGTCTTCGGCATCCTGATCGCATTTGTCTCGAACGCACTGCTGGCAGGCATCGGAGAAAATGCCTGGCGCTGGATGCTGGGCGTGGCCGCGTTTCCCTCGTTGCTATACGCATTGTTCTGCATTGCTCTTCCCGAAAGCCCGCGATGGTTATTGAGCAGGAAAGGCGACCGCGAAGCCGCTTTACAGGTTTTGCAGCGAGCCCAACCGGAGCTTTCGAAAGTTGAAATCACCGCGCAGGCGGACACGATTCTAGCGGCATCCGCAAAAGAAGGATCGTCGGGACATTTCTGGACAAAGCGTCTTCGCAAACCGATCATGCTGGCGATATTGATCGCTTTCTTCAACCAACTGTCAGGCATCAATGCGATTTTGTACTTTGCTCCACGGATATTTGAGCTTACCGGCCTTGGCGCAAAGGCTGCGCTGCTGCAATCGATTGGCATTGGCCTTACCAACCTCGTTTTCACGTTTGTCGGGCTCTGGTTGATCGACCGGCTCGGGCGGCGCACCCTTCTTTATATTGGATCCTTTGGCTACATCGGCTCCCTGGGCCTCACTGCATGGGCCTTTTTTGCCGGGCATTACTCCATCGTGCCGGCTTGCATCTTCGCTTTCATTGCGGCCCATGCGATCGGCCAGGGCGCCGTCATTTGGGTTTTCATCTCCGAAATCTTTCCTAATCGTCACCGCGCGGAGGGCCAAACGCTGGGTAGTTTTACGCATTGGATCTTCGCCGCTTTGCTCACAACTTTTTTCCCCAAGATGGTTTCCGCGTTCCCGGCCGGTTACGTTTTCTTGTTTTTTGCCGGCATGATGGTCCTCCAGCTTATCTGGGTAAAGACCATGGTTCCCGAGACGAAGGGGGTCTCGCTGGAGCAAATCCAGAAACAACTGGGAATCGAGCAGGCTTAATTCTTCAATCGATCTCAGCGCTGCGGTGGAGGAGGCAGCGCGACTTTCTGCTGGATACCTTCGCCCTCGACGATTGTGTAAATAAAATCTGCCGGTACGTCATACAGAACTTCGGTTTCGCCGTTCGGCCAACGAACGGTTACTTCACTCATCTTGCTATTTTCCGCCAACCCAAAATGCAGCCGCAGATCGTTTTGCGATAGATAACTGGCCCCACCGCGTACCTCGCTGAACTGCAATAGCGAGCCAGCTTTCACTGTAACTCGAGCTCCAATCGCAGTCTTATTGCTTTTGACCCCGACCAATTTGAAAAGTACGCGATGATTTGCGCTCTCGTTATGATTAATAAGAAGTGAAGGTGGCTCGCCGACGTTTAGCGATACGATATCGATGTTGCCGTCATTGTTGATGTCGCCAAAAGCCGCGCCGCGCCGCGATTGCAGCGGCATGCTGGCGAGCGCCGATGAGACATCCTCAAAGGTTCCGTCGCGATGATTGCGGAAGAGGAGCATGGGCTGCCGATAGGGCGTACCGCCGGCAATACTATCGACTTGCGGGTAGACGTGGCCATTGGCGATAAATAAATCGAGCCAGCCGTCGTTATCCATATCCAGAAACGCCGTACCCCAACTTACTAAAGGATAGGTAGGCTTCATCAACTTGGCGCGGACGCTGACGTCGGCAAAATTATCCTTGCCAAGGTTGTGATACAAGGTTGAACCTTGTTCGACAAAGTTGGTCACAATCATCGACAGTCGGCCTTCGTGAAGGTAGTCTCCCCAATCCACCCCCATCGAACCCTGTTCCATGCCATCGCCGCTTAGCGCAACCCCATCCAGTAGTCCCACTTCTTCAAAAGTTCCGTCATGTTTATTGCGATAAAGAAAATTCGGCCCGGCATCGTTCGCGACATAGAGGTCGGGCCAGCCATCGTTGTCATAATCGCCCCATGTCGCACCTAATCCGTAATAATGATGAGGGTCATCGACGCCGGCTTTCTTTGAAACTTCTTCGAAGGTGCCGTCACCCTTGTTGTGAAACAACAAATCCGATTCCCCGGGCATGCCCCATGGCCCACACTGCACCAGCACACCTTTGAAACGGCAAAATCTGGGATCGCTGCCCAGCTCTGGAAGGTTGTCGATGTCGATGTGGACATAACGCGAAACGAAGAGATCCACACGACCGTCGCGATCGTAATCGGCCCAGGCCGCGCCGGTACTGAAACCTCCCGCGCCCACTCCGGCTTTCTCAGTTACGTCTTCAAACTTGCAATTTCCCAGGTTGTGATAGAGCGCATTGCCTCCAAAGCCGGTCACGTAAATATCCTGCAGACCGTCGTTGTCGTAATCGGCAACAGCCACGCCCATGCCCCATCCCTTGTGCGTGAGGCCGGCGGACTTTGTGATGTCGGTGAATTTGAGCTCGCCACTCTTCGGATCGGTTTCCTGATGATAGAGCGTAATGAGCGGGTCGCCGCCCTGCCGGTAGCGTTGCACGGTGGACCCGTTGACGGTAATGATGTCGAGTTTTCCATCGTTATCACAGTCGATGAGTCCAACACCGCCACTCATGGACTCGACAATATATTTCTTGTCAGGCGAAGAGATGTGCGGGACAGTAAGTCCCACCTTTGCTGCGACGTCCTCAAACTGCGGGATGGGTGCGGCTGCGACGGGTTGCTGGCCTTTTGTGGTTGTCGATGTTGCTGAAGGCCCAGAACGAGGAGACTGAGCCAGCATGAGCGATGTCAGCAGCAATCCGACCCATAAAACATGCAAGACGCGCATAAGAGAAATCTGATTATACCGTGCGGTTTTGGCGCTCACGACGCAGGCATCAGCGCGAGACAGCGAACGCACGATCGAATTGACATGTGTGTTTTGGGAAAGAGGCTAACAAGGACCTTCAGATGCCGTGTCGTGATTATCCATCTCGGGTAAACTGATCTTAAGGCTTCAGCATCTCAGGTAGTTGCATGTCAAAAGGATCTCTAGACCGCAGCCTGTGCGCGCTCTTGGTAGTGGCCTGGAGTTTTTTTGCGACCTGCCAATCTACGGCTCCAGCAGTTCACGCTTCGACCACGGTTGCCAGCGCGCCTTTAGCTCTGGAGCAGGTAGTCCGGAAGCTTCAGGAAAATAATGCGGAGCGGGCGGCAGCGCTCAATCAATATGAGGCGACACGCGTCTACCGCATGCAATATCGCGGGTTTCCGAGCAATCGCGATGCGGAGATGGTAGTCCACATGACTTACCGCGCTCCGAATTCCAAGCAGTTCAGCATCGTGTCGTCGACCGGGTCTAAGTTCATCATCGACCACATTTTTAACAAATTGATCGAGGGCGAACTGGAAGCGAGCAACGACGAGAATCGCCGTCGCACCGCCCTGAACACGGAGAACTACGACTTCACCTGGAGCGGCTACGAAAATACTCCGAGCGGAGGACAATACGTTCTGAACCTGGTCCCCAAATCGAGGAACAAGTTTCTTTATCGCGGAAGGATTTGGGTCGATGCAAAAGACTTTGCCGTCGTTCGAATCCAGGGGGAGCCCGGAAAGAATCCATCGTTGTGGATCAAGAAGACCGACATTGAGCACAGCTATGTGAAAGTGAATGACTTCTGGCTTCCCGCCGAGAATCACACTCAAAGTGTGATACGGCTGGGCGGAGTTGCCACGCTCTCCATCGAATATAAGGATTACAAGGTGATAAAAGCCGCGCCGTTGCGAGGCGCGAAAGCGAATGGAGAACAGTTGGGAATGCCTCAGGTCACCGATGGCCACTGATAATGTTCCTCCCGAGTAAAACTTTTCTTTATGACCTCGAAGCGGGGATCTCCATCGCGTGTTCTCTGGGTGCTGTGTTGTACAGTAGTCCTCCTTGGGCTGACGTCCTCTAGCAGAAAGTCCATCGCGCAGACATCGCCTGTCGATCTGCAGCTTAACGTCGATATTCCATTCCGTTTTGTGGCTTACGGTGACGCGCGCTTTCATAACCCGAGAGACACAGACGCCGCAAATCCCTCGGTACGCCAGGCTCTGGTGCAAGCCATCGCCGAGGTCAATCCAAAGTTTATCTGCTTCACTGGAGACATCGTTTACAACGGCTCCGACGCGAACGATTGGAAAGTCTGGGATTCTGAGACCAGTGTCTGGCGCGAGAAAAACATCCCTGTCCATCCAACACTCGGCAACCACGATCTGCGCGGGAACGAAAGGATCGCATTAGCCAATTATTTCGAGCGCTTCCCTTACCTCAAGAAGAGTCGCTACTACTCCGTTCGAGCCGGGAACACGCTGGTGCTGGCGCTGGATAGCTCACTGGATGAACTTATCGGAGTGCAGGGTCAATGGTTGAGCAACGAACTCGATCACATTCCAGCGGATGTCGACTTCGTTTTTATCATGTTTCACCATCCGCCCTACACCAGTTCATCCGCCGGAATGTTCGGCGAGGGCCACTCAGCGCGAGTTACGAACAACGCCTGGCAAGGATGCTGGAAGACCACCAGGCCCATGTTCGCGCCGGTTTCGTAGTCTTCTCAGGGCACGATCAATTATCACTACCTGCTGGTTGAAGTGGATCACCAGCAATTGAAGGTCACTATGAATCGACTACAGCTTGTGAATGGCAAAGCCGTTTGGACCCAACCTGATGTGGTGAAGCTGACGGTGCCGGCGGCCGCGGCTACGGCAGGCGCCCATTGAAGACGAACTGGATAGCGCTCGAGAATTTTCAACTGGCGTTTGCGGTTTTTACTCCTTCGAAGTGCGCTTCAATTTCTTCCAGCGTTTTCCCTTTCGTTTCCGGCAGGAAAAATGCGGCGGTCACGAAGTAAACGATGGTGCAGCCGGCAAAGCCGAAGAACATGACAGCATAGCCATACTTGCCCACCGTCGGCAGGAAAACAGCGGCAATGCCCGTCGATACAGCCTGATTAATCAACAGCGCAATGCTCATCCCGTTGGAGCGAATCCGGGTCGGCATCAACTCCGACAACGCTAACCAGACGCAAACACCGGGGCCAATGGCGTAAAACGCCATAAAGATGAAGAGTGTGAAGGCTGCCAGCCAGCCGTTATCCGCGCTCGGAACCGGTGTGATGAGCGCGTTGTCGATGGTCAGCGGGGCCCGGCGCGACGCATCGAGGTTGCCGAAGGGATTGGAAAAAAATGCCACGACCTTATTGGCGGGAAGGCAGCCTTCGCGCGTGACCTCGATAGGCTTCACGGAAATATCGTCGGACCGCACCGCCTTGCTCGAACCCTGGAAGTCTCCGCATGAATAAATAAGAACCAGCGACGTGGGCCGGTTGCCGATGGCGAGAGCCGATTCATGATTCGCGGCAAGCAATGAATCCGCAGCTTTCTGGTCATACAGGAGGGCAACTTTCTGGTCGGCATCGACCATCGACTGAACTGCGGCGCGAGAATCAACCCGCAATTTTTCGGTGTGGCGGAATAATGCGCCGGTGCAAACCAGCGAGAGGATAATGCCCGCGCTTCCGAGAGAGAGCAGGAACTTGCGTCCCTTGCGATCAACCAAGAGCACTCCAGCAATGGTCATAAGGAAATTGACCAACGTAAAAATAACGTAGCCCCAGTGCGCCTGAACGTCGGAAAGACCGCTCTGCATCAGGATGTTCGTGTTGTATCCGATGATGGAGTTGATTCCGGTGGCCTGGTTGCAAGCTAGAATGACGCAGGCGAGCACAAAGGGAATCACATACTTGCGGCGAAATAGGGACTCGCGAACATTCCCGCCAGCTGAGGTTTTCGCTTGCTCCGAGGCGGCAGCGTCTGCCATTTCCTTGAGTTCGACTGCAGCCTGATCATTTGTGCGAGAGCGAAGCAGCGAAGCTAGGGCAGCCTCCTTTTTGCCGTGGCGAAACAGCCATCGTGGCGACTCCGCTACCATGAGGCTGCCGACCACAAACAGCAGGCCGGGCGGCAGCGAAACCCAAAAGATGCTGCGCCATGCCGTATCCTTGAAGGCAAAGAGTCTGGCGGGATCGCCGAGTCGAGCAACTTCTTCGACGCGAAAACTAAAGAACATTCCAACGACTGCTGCCGTCACAATCCCGAGCGTTAACAACCATTGAAAAATGCCCGTGCCCTTGCCGCGATCCGACGCTGCTAAGCACTCCGCCAGATAGAGAGGAACCACAACGCCGATTAAGCCGGCGCTGACCCCTTGCAGCAAACGGCCCAGAACCAATGGCTGATAGCCGTGCGCCAGGGCGATCACTGGAATGCTGATGACAAACAGCGCTCCGCTGAGCGCCATCAGAAATTTGCGTCCCATCCAATCCGCCAATGCGCCAGCAAACAAAGTTGAAATCACGCTGCCGAGGAGCACGGCGGCTACCACAATGGAGAGTTGGCCCGCGTTCAGACCAGATGTGGCTTCCAGATAAGGTAGCGCCCCCGCAATAATGCCCACGTCCACTCCGTATAGCAAACCGCCAAGACCTGCTACCAGCAGCAGAAAGCGGTTATAGCCAGCTTTTTCATCGCGCATTCGGAAGCAGCCCTTTCGCCTGCGATCACAAATCCCAGAATTAAATTCTCACGAGGATACTATTACATGGACATCAAAGAGGATATTTCTGAGCGTTAAAGAGCGCAGTGCAAGATCATTTCACTGGTTCGCGCCTTCTTGACATATAATGTTGCGATTTCGCGAGCTTAATCCCGGCCGCGAGGAGGCCCATTGCGTCTATCGCTGGATACTCGTGAGGTGGGACGCGTCACCATCGTGCGCTGCAACGGGCGGATTGTCGCCGGCGGGGAGAGCGAATCTTTGCGCTCCCACGTGAGCTGGCTGTTGCGCGACCGGCGTTCCATCGTGCTGCACTTGGGCGACGTGGGATTTATTGACAGCAGCGGCTTGGGCACAATTGTTCGCACCTTGACCAGCACCCGCCAGGCACATGGAGATCTGAAACTCTGCAACGTTCCGGAACATGTGCGCAAGGTTCTGGAACTGTCGCATCTTACAAAGCTATTTGACACGCACGAATCGGAAGAAACTGCGGTCGCCGCTTTCTACGGCCCTGGAGTTCGTCTCGAAAAAACTGCGCCGACCGGCCACTCGGTTCTGTGTCTTGACCAGAATGCTGACGTGCTTGCCTACCTGCGCGAATTGCTGCGCAACAAGGGCTATGACGTTCATACAAGCAGCCACGTGGGAGACGCCCGCATGCTGATGCGCGTGACTCGTTTCGATCTGCTGCTGGCAGGGCCTATTGTCAGTGAATCTCCGGCAGCATTTCAGGCTGCGTGCGCTAGCTTTCCAACCATCGAACTGGGCAATGACTTTTCTTCTTCCGACGCAGGCGAAGCTGGAGCTGCATTGCTGCAAAAGATCGAGGCTCGACTCAACTCGAAGTCCGCGTAACGAGCCAATCGACAGTCCACCGGCATTTCCTTCGAAGGCGGCTTGCGGCGAGAGGCGAAATCCTGGATTTGTCGGGTTGCCATGTTCCGTAATTTGGAATATTTCCGGCGCATGCAGAGGTGCGCGTGCGGAAGAATTCGGGGGTAGTCAAGAGGGATGGATGGCGACCAACCGGAGTTGTCGATAAAAGATGGTGAGCGAGGAAGAAGAGTGGCGCGGGCCAAGCATGCGGTGGTGATCGCCGGAGGAGGTCCGACAGGGCTGATGTTGGCGGGCGAGCTGGCGTTGGCGAAGTCGACGTCGCCATTGTCGAGCGGCGCGCCAGCCAGGATCTCACCGGCTCGCGCGCAGGCGGTCTGCACTCACGCACCATCGAGATCCTCGATCAGCGCGGCATCGCTGATCGGTTCCTTTCGCAGGGGCGGGTGTCTCAGGTCGCACAGTTCTCGGGGATAACTTTGGACATCAGCGGCCTGTCCACTCGGCACAACTATGTCCTCGGGCTGTGGCAGAACCACATCGAGCGCATACTCGCCGGCTGGGTCGACGAACTGGCGGCGGCGATCTATCGTGGACGTGAGGTGACAGGGTTCGCGCAGAACGACACCGGCGTCGACGTCGCGCTGTCCGACGGCCAGACGCTGCGGCCGATAGAAAAGGATCGAGCAAGATCAACGAGGACAGCTAACAGTTCTGCGTCATATAATCATTAGTCCAAATGGGATCCGCACATACAAATTTTACGATAGCGGCATGTGGATTGAAGGTTGGAGGTCCATATGGATGTGGGTTTTATCGGCCTCGGTGTCATGGGTCAAGCCATGGCGCTCAATCTGGTGCGTGCAGGGACGCCGCTCCTCGTCTGGAATCGCTCCGCTGAGAAGTGCGAACTGCTACGTGCGGCCGGTGCA
>Ga0307476_10000159_pt1 | contig 66246 bp, 90 predicted proteins | sample atmos_gasesECM2C_2_FD_203314 | JGI IMG/M metagenome (GOLD analysis project Ga0307476, IMG submission 203314) | Hardwood forest soil microbial communities from Morgan-Monroe State Forest, Indiana, United States - atmos_gasesECM2C_05 | ecosystem: Environmental > Terrestrial > Soil > Temperate... | reverse complement strand
TGGAGTGCATAGACTACCAGTTGGGACCTCGAAACTTGGGCTTTCCTGCAGATATCGGCAATGTGGGAGTTTACGGTGTTAACGGTGATTTCGAGCTCGTGTGCGATTATCTTCGCCGGTGAGCCCAGGCAGATCAATTCGAGAATCTCGCGTCTGCGCCTGCTCAACGTGAAGGTTTGCCTCAAATAAACTTCCGCATTTCATACGCCAGTCTCCAGAATACCCAGATTTAAAGCTTATACACATAGCCCGCAACCTCCGCCGGGCGCATCATTGGACCGTGGCAACTTCCGAACAGATCGCCATATTTGATGAATTTGGCGATCTTTATCAGGAAAGTCAGATATGGGCACCCAAGCAAAAGCGCCTCGACGCTCTCAAAGAAACGATCCGAAGCTGGTACCCCGATGAGGAATTGCATCCGAGCCGTTGGGCTTACCCGGAAGGCAACCGGTTCGTAATCCAGATCGATCCCCGGCCTTTCGAGAAGTCCTGGGTCTCCATGGCCAAGGTCTGCAAGGCCGCCGGCGGGATGCGAGCCGTTCTCGCAATTTGCGACGTGACATTCAAGGCATTGGCCGGAGTAGTCGGCAACTCCGCCGCGGAAGCGCTCCAGATCGAAGCCCGCACCGGCAAACGCAAGATCAAAGCCATTCAGCGATTGATTGCTGTCGAAATGCCCAAGGCAGCGTAAGACCTCACCGTGAGATTCGGAAAGTAACCCTTTCGATCCCACAAGACCGCCGGGCCGGTCTCTAAAATAGTCCGCCCCCCAAAATCATGAACACAGTCGCGTCAACTCGCATTCCCGTATGCAATGGCGAGGGTGTCATTGTCGAACGTGTGGGGCAGGACTCGGTTCGCGCACGCCGTCTGGCCGAAGCGCCGAACGCGACCGTGGTCCGCAAGCGCAGGGGGCCAATCGTCAGGATCCTGCTGAAATCCGTGGCGGATAATTCGGGAGAAACTTCCCTCCGCGGCAATCCGCGCGCGATGAGCCACGATCACGAGACGGATGTGAATCCTCGGAACGTGTGGATATTGAAACATATCGTCAGCTCCGCAGCCGATCTCTTCGACACTGTTGTCAATGAGTTGAAAACGGCCGCCTGATGCCGAATCGCAATAACCGCTGCTCCTGCGGAATCTGTCCGGCCTGTGCGCGCAGCATCGCGTTCTCCGCCATGCGCTCCGGCCGTTCCGTCTGCCGGTGTGGCTTCGCAAATTGCGATTGCGCCCGATGGGAACGGATCTATCGCGAGAAGTTCGAGGATCCGGATTATTACGACCTGGTCGACCAGCTCAAGTATCCCAGAACTTCGAACATCACCGAGCAGTATCGCTTTCTTCCGCCGCACAGCGGCCCCTCCGAGACCCTATGAAATTAGAAGCAGTCATCACGTGCGTGAATTACGGGGATTTTCTCGCTCACACCCTCCCCTACAACAAGGCGCAGTTCGACAATCTCGTGGTTGTCACCGCGCCAACTGACAACCTGACCCGCCGAGTCTGCGAATTCCATCACGTCACCTGCATCTTGACGGATGAATATCAGGCCCACTGGGGCAAGTTCAGGAAGGGGGCGGGAATCAATGTTGGCCTGAAGGCTTTGGAGTGCTCGGACTGGATCGTGCAGCTCGATGCCGACATGGCTATGCCTCCGATGTTCCGCCGCGTGATTGAAACTGCGGACCTGGACAAGTCCTGCCTCTATGGCATCGACCGCTTCATGGTGCCCTCCTTTGATGCGTGGCTGCAATTCATGACCTGCCCGGCGCTCCAGCATGAGAATGGCTCGTGGATACACACCGAAGCGTTCCCGCTGGGCACGCGCGTGTGGCTGCCGCACACCGGCGGCTATGTGCCGATCGGGTTCTTCCAGCTCTGGAATAAAGCTGCAGGCGTCGAAGCCTATCCGGCGACGCATGACACGGCTGCCCGCGGAGACATTCAGTTTGCGCAACTCTGGCCCCGCAACAAACGCCACATGCTGCCCGAGATTATCGGCTATCACCTGGAAAGCGAAGCGGCAACCCACGGCGCGAATTGGAATGGGCGTGTGACCAATCGCTTCGGGCCCGATCCGATCTTCAGCCCACCGGTGGCTCGGCCGAAGCCTCCCCAGAGCGATCCGGAAGAGGACTACTAGGGCTCGGGTACGATTTCTGCGATGCAAATTGATTACAAAATCGACCTCGGGCACATCCTGACCGCGGCGGTACTCTTGCTCGGTTTCGCCGTCCAGTACGGGTCCCTGTCGAATCGTCTGACCGTGGTCGAAGTACAAGCAGCAAAGGCGTCCGCCACCAACGAGACGCTGGTGCTGACGCTGAATTCCCTCCAGGTCACCATCACGCGTGTGCAGACCCAGATGGATGAAAGAGAGAAGCGGATTGACGAATCGGTCACCGCCCAGAATCTGCTCGAAGACCGGCGCGATATCCGCAGGGGCATCAAGTGATTCCGATCGAGCAATGGCCGGAACCTGAGATCTATGAGCTGTTGAGCTGGGATCTTCCTGGTCAGCGCTCGAAGATCAGGCAGCGGCCTAAGGTGTGATTCGCGGCAAGCGGGTGTGATCTGGTCGCCTAAGAGGCGCTGGCCGATGGCAGTCAGGCTGACGCGATCGCGGACCGAAAGTAGACGATCTTTTGGAAACAGGCCATATGGAATTGTGCCTGTTTCACGTGCTTGCCCTTGCCCTGAAATAAGATCACCGGCACCCGATCACGGCATAGCCCGCAATCACCGCAATCCTCCGGGTGGTCATCCCATCGAGGATCGTCTTCCGAAACGCCGATAGGCTCCCGGCATAGGGCGCAGCAGCACTCCGGATCTTTGCATCCAGGCTCGCCGCATGAACCGCGCGACGACCAGCGAATAGCGCCAAGGTATTGGGGCTTTATCTGGAAATCAAGAGCCATAGAACCATGAATATCAAACCCATTCGCGACGTGCTGGTCTGCCTCGCCCTCGCCGCGTTACTCGCAGTCCTGGTGCAGACCGCCCTCGCTGTCCATTCCGTCAATCTCGCCGTGGCCAGTCTGCCGGCGCAGCTCACCGGGATCCGCCAGGATCTGACCTCCCAGCTTTCGCGTGTGGTGGACGGCGATCCGCGAAGCCTGGATATCGAAGACAAAGTACCGTTGCGCGCGCTCTTACTGACGTTTCTGAACGGCCAGATTCGCGGTTTGCGAAGCGATACCAGCAAACAGCTTACCGCCATCGAATTCGATGCCATGACAGCGATTCGCGAGCAGGGTTCAGCCCTGAACGGCCAGGTGGCCGAAGCGTTGAAGATCACCAATGCGCGGACCGGGCAGGCCCTCGACCAGCTCGCTGAATTGCGCGCCGATCTGGCGCCGACGTTCAAGAACATGACCAGCATCACGGCTCATGCCGATGAGGCCGCTGCAATTCTCTTCCGGCGCGACGCGCTTCCGGCGCAAACCCTCGGATTGATCGCGGCCGCCAAAGTCGCCACGGGGCAGACGGCACTGACAATGCGCGATGTCCAGGACGCGATGCCTCAGATGCTCGCGAGCTTCCAGAAAATCGGCAATAACTCGGACAAGCTCACCGCCGAGACCATCGCCACCGCCAAGGAATCGACCAGGCTGGTAAAGAATCTCGCGGACAATACCACCCCGCTGCCGAAGTGGATCCGCTACCCGGCGCAGGTCGTCGGGCTTTTGGGAAGTGCCGCCCTCCCTGTCATCGGCATTGAAAAGCTGGCCACTACCAGCACCATTTCGAGCACCGTCGTGCAGGTGGTCAACGGCAAGTCCGCTACCGCCAAGTCCAAGGAGTAATACCCAATGACGTTTTTCACTTCTTTCGAGCATGCGGTAGCCAAGGGCTACGGTGCGCTGAAATCGCTCGGTGTGAGCGATCTTCCCAAGGTTCAGGCGGCTGTAGCCTTCGCCACCAAATCCATTCCTACCGCTGTAGCTGTGGCCACCGTGATCGATCCGGCGGCAGGCTCGATTATCTCCGCAGTCGGCAATGCGTCCAATGCCATGCTGGCGAAAGTTACCGTGGCTCTCAATGACGAGGCGACCATGCAGGCCGCTCTGGCTTCCGGCACTCTGACCATTCAGATCGCAGCCGACGAAATCAATGATGTGAAGGCTTTGACGCCTTCCGTCCTCGGAGTAGTTTCGGCAATCGGTCTCGGCCACACGATCCCCGTTGTTGTCGCCCCCGTGGTCCCTTCCGCCCCTCATCCGGTCGCAGGGTAATGTCTCAAACTCCCATCATCATCGCTCTGGTAGCTCTGGTGCTGGGATTGTCTGCGATTGGAATCGTGTCAGGGAATGCTGCCGTCCTTACGTTGGCGGCAGCAGCCCTTACTGGATTATTTGCGTTCCTCCAGCATGAGGAGAAGTAGGGGCTTTTCGCGGCAACGGGGTGTGATCTGCTGACCGGAATTCTCGGCCCGGGGTAGACGCCATGCGGCCAAACCGTCGCCTAAGAGGCGCTGGCCGATGGCGAGAAAGAAAGAATTTCGATGTATCCGTGTTTCCTGATTGAAGCGATCTACGATGAGCCCGGCAGCATGCTCCCGGACAAAGGATGGGACCCGCTCGGGCGCTCCATCATGGGCTGGATAAGGAAAGACACGGGCGAGGAACGCCAGCACAACAGTCAGTTCGGCGTCGGCGCTATGTGGTTCGCCACATGGCAATCTCGCAATTGGGACTGGGAAAACGAGACAGAGCCGCACTTGCTTGTGCGCTGTCCAAACGGCGAGGGTACGCGCGATTGGGATATCGATTCGCGCTGTAGTAACTGCGGGCTCCCCTCAGACAAAATTCACCGCTGCTGGGTCCGGCACGGAACGCCGCCTCTGATCACCGTAGACAAACACGGCGTCACCTGCAATGCCGGCGCGGGAAGCATAGCGCTCCCGAAGTGGCATGGGTTTCTCCGCAACGGCAGTTTAGTGCTGGCTTAGCGGTTTCATCAGTCAGTCGCCTTCCTTCAACGCCCGGATCGCCCGTTCAGTGATTGCGAGGCTCGCCTCCAACTTCCCGCGCCGTTCTCCGTGCGCGAACTGCAACCGATAAATGAGAGCCTGCCGATAATCTCTCCTATCTTTTAACTGCAGCTCCGCCCGGCCTTTCGCGGTCCTCATCCTCATACAGCAACCCTACACCCGGCGGACGGGCAGCGCCGCACCGGCGACGGTTTGACCGTCCGCTCTCCCCCGGGCGCACCGTCCTGCTTAAAGCAGACCACTCTCCGTTGCCGCGAATAACAAAATGAAACTCCTTACTTTATTTCTCATCTCCCTCGCACTCTGCGCACAAACCCCCGCACACATAGTCCTGATGCAGTATGAGGCATGGTTCGGTCCCTCAGCAGTAGGCTTCGAATGGAGCACGTCCCAGCCCCTCTTGACCAGTCCCTCCATGCAAGCTGCAGGGCTGAAGGGCTACGACAGCGCAGACCCCCTGGTAATCAAGCAGCACGCCGCATGGCTGGAACAGATGGGCGTCGACGGCGTCCTGGTCGACATGACGAACGGCGTCAACTGCTCCTTCTTCCAAGCCTGGCAGCCCTACTGCGAACAGGCCAACTGGACTTCCTTCCAGGAGATCCGAGCAAACACCGCGAACCTCTACCCCGCATTCACGCAATTGGGAGCACCGCTCAAAATCGTGCCCCTGGTGGGCGGCGGCGACCCGTCCTACTTCGACCTCGACACCAACGGGAAAACGGCAGTGGAAGAGCAGCTCGACTGGTTCAGCGTTCTGATCGCGCAATACCCGGCAATGAACGTCACCTTCCAAGGCAAGCCCCTGGTAATCGCCTATATCGGTTGCCCGACGGACATCACCCCAACCGCAGCCTGGCGACAGATGACGGCGATCGCGGCGAAGTATCCAAACCTGACCATCAAACTCATGGGCGGATTCCAGGACAGCCAAAGCGAACTCTGGGACAACCCGAGCGGCCTGGACGGACTGAGGGAAATGAGCGCGCAATACCCCGACTGGTCATGGGTCGATCGCCTGAATTCAGCCAGCAGCCTTCTGCCGACGTATGTTCTCAATCAAGGGCAACCCGAAAACCTGACCGCTTCCATGGCAACCCCCGGGCAGGCCGGCTGGGGAAACGCAACCACCGGAGTCTATGATCCGGAAACCGGCCAAAACCAGAACGGCAGCACCTTCAACGGATTCATCGCGATCGCAAGCAAGCTGCAGCCCTCGGTCCTGATTCTTCACCAGTTCAACGAATTCAGTGAAAACGGCTGGGACGTGGTGACCGATACCGACATTGAACCGAGCACCTTCACCGGAATGGCGAGCCTCACCGAAGTCCAGAATGGAATCGCGGCTTACCGGCTGGCATTGATTCCCCCGGCCACACCGCCCGTCACCGTCACACCCCCGCCCATCATCGTTACGCTGGCCTCCATGCCAATGACAATGGTGCAGGGCACCCAGACAGTGGCCCTCTCCTACAACCCCTCAAACGGAGTCTGGACAGGCACACCGGCCCCGGTGCAATTCGGAATTCCGGGAGATATGCCGCTCATCATCGAATGGCAGGGGGGCAACCACATCGCTGTATGGCGCCCCGGGACCAATCAGGTGATAGTGAACTCCGATAACACCTCCTACCACGGTAGCAACCAGGTGATTCTGTAATGAAGGCCCTGGGAGATCTCCCCCGCGCCATACGGATGGCCTTTCGCATCGCCTGGAATTGCATCCACCCGCGGCGCGATCGCCGCGAACTCATCATCCTGCGCGACACCCTGGTGAGCAATTTCAAACGGGCATTTCCCGCGCGCTTCCCAGGCGATTCCCAGGACATGATCGAACTTCTGGCCGCGACCGTGATGGTCCAACGGCAGGATATCCGGGCACTCCGACAGATTCTGGCAGCGGTGCGAGCCAGAAAAGGAAACAATGAAGCGAATTCTTAGCCTGGATGGCGGCGGAGTCCGCGGCGCCCTGACCACCTGCTTCCTCGTCGAGCTGGAAAGGCGCACCGGCAAACTCTGCCGCGAGTACTTCGACCTGGTCGCCGGCACTTCCACGGGCGCTCTGATTGCCACGGCTATCGCTGCCGGCATTCCAGCGACCACCATCCTCGAAATCTATCAGCAGGACTGCCCGAAGCTGTTCCACCTCTCCACGGTCGAGTCCTGGGCGGAGCGCATCCTCAAGGGTTATGCCTATCACCCGGAAGCGGTTAAGCAGATCCTGGTGAACCGGCTGGGAGCCTCAGCATCCTGGAAGCTCAACGACTCGCCAGTCCGTCTCCTCCTCACCGCCAAAGGGATGAATGGCCACCCCTGGTATTTCGTGCGCGACAACCCGAAGAACGCCGGCACCACAGGCGGGCTCTCTCTTCTCGATTGCGCGATCGCCTCGGGAGCAGCTCCCACCTATTTCGCGCCCTGGTATGTTTCGCCCGTCTCCATCCTGGTCGGCTGGTGCTTCGACGGAGGAACCGGCATCACCGGCAATCCAGTCCACCAGGCCGTCGTGGAAGCTTTCCGCTACGATGATTTCGACCCTGCGGATACGCGCGTCATCTCCCTAGGCACCGGCTTTGTTCCGGATCTCCAGACGAATCCGCCTGCAGGTCTGCTCGACACATTGACCTGGACCATCGACACTTTGCTCGACGCGCCCATCGATGAGCAGAGCAATCTCGTGAATCTCTACTACGCGGGCATCCTGCAGCGGTATAACTGGCAACTTCCCGCGGCGGTGGATATGGCGGACGCAGGTGCGATCCCCGGCCTTGTGGAGCTGGGCCAAAAGGTCGTGCCGGCGATGGACTGGGACGCCATTCTCAAGGATTAAGCGGCCCGCTTCGCCGCGGCCCAGCGCCTCTTCTGCGCAAGGCTGATTGCCCGTCTGCCGGCGGCGGTCATTGTGCGACGCTTAGGTCTGTTCACCGAGACGCTCGCAGGTCTACTGCCGGGCATCAGGGACGGCTCCAGCATTTCCCGAAGTTCTCGAATCTTCTGATCTATCTGGGACTTTTGAAGTTCCATGCCCGCGATCGCCGCTCGCGCTATTGCGGGAGTGAGTTTGTTCGGCATGCCCGACATTCTGTCTCGCGACAAACAGGAAATAAATGAAGACCTCTTCTGTCGGCATAGCCCTGATCTGCCATTTCGAAGGCTGCAAATTGACAGCCTACAAATGCCCGGCCGGCATCTGGACCGTCGGATACGGCCACACGGGAGCGGGCGTTACCTCCGGACTCACCATCACGCAGGACCGCGCCGAGCAGCTCCTGGCCGCGGATCTCCTGAACTTCGAGACCGGCGTTTATGGAATGACGGGCAGCATCCTGCAGTGCCGCTTCGACGCGCTCGTGTCCTTCAGCTATAACCTCGGCCTCCACACGCTCGAGGGCTCGACCCTCCTGAGGAAATTCAGACTGGGCGACATTGCGGGCGCAAGCGCAGAGTTCCCCCGATGGTGCCATGTCGGCGGCGCCGGGGTGGTCCTCGAGGGCCTGGTGAGACGGCGCGCCGCGGAGCGAGTGCTCTTCGATGCCGGCGACTGGATGTCGGCCGTTCAGCCGATTCAACCGAAGCTCGCAGCTTGATATAAGGGACCATGCGCATCGTGCGCTCGATTCTCTGGATCGCTCTGACCATCGTAGTGATGGCCGCGTTCTTCTATTTGCAGATCCGGATCCTGCTGATTGGTCACAAATGAGAATAGCCATCTACGCTCGCGTCAGTACTTCTGATCAATCGTGCCAAATGCAGTTGAGCGAGCTCCGATCCTACGCGCAACGCATGGGCTGGGAACCTCCAGTTGAATACGTGGAGACTGCCAGCGGCAAGGCCTTGAGCAAACGTCCGGTTCTGGCGAAGCTCCTGGCCGATGCGCGGCTGCGCAGGTTCGACGTGCTGCTGGTCTGGAAGCTGGACCGCTTCGGCCGAAGTCTCAAACACATCTGCGAGAATATCGAAACCCTGGACGCTTCCGGAGTCCGCTTCCTATGCCCCTCTCAGGGAATCGACACCGACAACCGCTCGCCGATGGGCAAGTTCTTCGTTCAGATTCTGGGCGCCTTCGCGGAGCTCGAGCGGGAAATCATCAAAGAGCGGACGATGACGGGCAAAGCGGAATACAACAAGGCCTTCGACCGCGGCGACATCGGCAAGGTGCGGAACTCGAGGAGCGGGAAGAATCTGCCCAGCCACCGGCCGAAGAAAGTCTTCCGTCGCGACCTGGCGAAGGAGCTCCGCGAGAGCGGGATGAGCTGGCGCGCCATCGGAAAGCAGCTCGGCGTTCCCCAATCCACGATTCGCCTGGCACTGTCGATTTAGGTGTGCAGAAAGCCGTTCGAGCGTTTCCCCCGGACCGCGTTGCAAACAGGCATTCACCCGGGCGATTTCGGTAGGGCGAAAAGCTGAAACTTCCTGCACATTTTTTGCATTAAAAGCAACGAGTTACCGGCACTCCGGCCCTCGTTTCCCTTCGGCGCGCCCCCAATGAAACCCAATGTCCCTCGCGCGCGCGAACCGCGCATCTTTTATGACCCGCCGCTTTGGCCCCAAGATTACCGCGTTTTTGAAAGCCATCCGCGCCTGCCCCTCCGTCGCGCGCGCTGCTCGAGCTGCGAAAATCAATCCCAGTTCCCACTATGAAAAGCTGAAAACCTCGCTCGAGTACCGCGCCGCTTTCGATGCCTGCTTTGAAATTGGCTGCGACGCGCTCTCGGACGTCGCCGTGGAACGCGCGCAGATCGGCTGGGAAGAGCCCGTCATCTACAAAGGCCAGCTGTCCTATCCCGAAGTCTGGAATGACGAACTGGGCGAGATGGTGCCAGACCGGACCCAGGAGCCGTTCAGCGTCCGCAAGATCGATAACCAGCTTCTGCAGTTCGTCCTGAAGAATCGGCACCCGGATTACCGCGAGAACAAGGAAGCGGAGAAGCCGCAAACGGCCGAAAAGGTCATCTACCAATGGGTACCGAGATCAGACGCAGAATCGAGTATCAACCCCTCTTCAGCCAGGCCCGATTCCACGACAGCACCGCCCGATTCAAAGGATTCTCCGGACCCGTAGGCAGCGGTAAGTCCATGGCGCTGGTGCAGGAGGCCATCCGGCTCTCGGTGGTCAATGGCGGCCTTCTGGGCCTGATCGGCGCACCCACCTATGCGATGCTCCGCGACGTCACCCAGCGCGCGTTCTTCGAGGAATTGGAACGAAGCTTCATCCCGTTCGTGTTCAAGAAGCAGGAGAACCTCCTGACCTTGACCGATATGGGAAGCGAAATCATCTTTCGATCGCTGGACAATCCCGACAGGCTCCGAGGAACCAATCTCGCCTGGATGGGGATCGATGAGCTGACATATTGCCAGGAGAAAGCATGGCTTCGCCTGCAGGCGCGCCTTCGTCACCCACTCGCAACCGAATTGTGTGGCTTCGGCGTCTGGACCCCCAACGGATTCGATTGGGTCTACGACCGGTTCATCGGCCCTGAGGCACTCTCGGGATACGAAGCGATCCTCGCCAAACCATATGAGAATCGCTACCTCCCCGGCGATTTCTATGAAACGCTGAAGCACTCATACGACGAGAAGTTCGCCAACCAGGAGGTTCTCGGGCAGTACCTGAATCTTCTCAGCGGCCAGGTTTATTACGGTTTCGATCGTTCGGCGAACATCAAGCCGACGAACTACCTCTCGCGCCTGCAACTCTGCTGGAGCCTCGATTTCAATGTCAACCCGATGGCGAGTGTAATCTGCCAAACCGAAGATACGACCACGCGCGAAATGGCCATGATGGGACGGCGCTCCTCGATGGTCCACGTCCTCGACGAGATCGTCCTGCCGAATTCCAATACCCAGGAAGCCTGCGAGGAATTCCAGCGCAGGACGGCGCCGTGGATCGCCCGACAGGGGCAGATTTCGGTGAAACTGTACGGTGATGCCGCCGGCGGCGCGCGATCGACCGCTGGCAAGAGCGACTACCAGATCATCCGCGAATTCTTCCGCCGCGCCCCGGAATATCAGGTCAGCTATCACGTTCCGCTGGCGAATCCCGCGGTGCGCGATCGCGTCAACGCGGTAAACGCCAAGCTGAAGAACGCCTCGGGGCAGATTGGCCTTCTGGTGGATCCGCGGTGTAAGCGCCTGGTGAAGGATCTGGAGCAGGTGGCCTGGAAAGCGGACTCCAACGGCAACATGACGGGTGACATCGATAAGAGCAATTCGGAGCTGACGCACATTTCGGATGCTCTGGGGTACCTGGTCGAAGCGGAGTACGGGCTGAAGCAGAGCGGCGGACCGCGGAGCGCGCTGGTGATTTAGGCCGGAAGTCCTTGCTTCTCGGGGATTACTACAACAGGCGTCTGAAACAGGTTTCCCACCACTACGCAGTGCGCGCACGTCATCCACAAATAGGAATCCATGTGGCATGGGCCCGACGAATGTCGCCCGAACATGAAGGCCCCATTGTGAAAGCCCACCTGACAGATTGGCAAGTCTCCGCCGATCATTTCCCGCCACGCGTCATCTATCGAGATCAGGTCGCCTTCGTAAATCTCGATGCCGTTCCTGTCCACGAGTCCGGTGAATTGCATCCTCGGCATCCCGGAATCGATTATTGGAAGGTGCACCGGCTGGACCATCTCGCGTCCATCCCAAATGCGGAATTTGACGGGCCTGTTCATTTCGGTCATTCCGAGACTACTTTATAGAAGCGAAGATCAAACTCACGGCACAGATGGCCCAAACCGAGGTAGCGAAGCTGCTGCGCTTCCCATTCCTCGCGGGTCGCGCGACCGATTACGGCCATCGGACCGGATAGCCTTTCGCCGTCGACGTTGTTTCCATTGGTCGACTGGATAATTCCCGGCGGTTCCGGATCCTCCGCGTTCACACAGACTATCAGGAAGCCCTTCTCGTCGAGGATGCGTTGCGCCTGCGTTCGTGAGCTTTCCATCATTCGATTCCATTATGATCCTCGACTCCCAGGGAACGCCGCTCAGACGGGCAGCCGGATTCATCGCGCGGTGGGAGCCCGTAAGCAGAATTCTCCCTGCGATTGATGCTTTGGCAGTAGTGGGTTCCGAAGCGAAAAAGGAAGAGGAAGAAGAGGAATCTGACGCCGCGCCTGCACGCCCGTGAGACGCGGCGCGGGCTACTTCGCCTTTCGCGAAGCAGTCTTTTTCGTCGCCTTGGCCGTCGTGGAAGCTTTCGCGGCGGGCTTTGCAGCTTTCTTTGGCATTAAGGTGATTCTCCTTTCCTCCGAATGTAGCGCATCATAGTTCCAGGGAGTTAATAAAATCGCATGGGCATGGTTACGCAGATTCTCACCTTCGGGGCGAGCGCAGTGCAGTTCCCTGTGCCAAACGACATCCCGACGGTGCACACCGTTTCGGCCGAGCCCCTCCGAACGAACACGCATCCGTGCTGGATCGGAACTTCAGCCGTGACGAACGATGGCAGCGGTACGGGAGTGATGACGCAGCTCGCCACGCCTCCCGCAGCGACTGTGCCCGTGGACCGCTGGAGCTATCAGCCCTCGACGGATGGAAATCGCGTGGATCCTACCGGATTCTGGGCGCACGGGACCTCGGGAGAGAAGCTCATCGTGAGCTACCTAAAGGTATGACCGAGATGCACGTCACCGAAGCCCGTGACAGGCACCCACGATTCACCAAAGTGGTCATCTCCGTCATGGTCGCGTCCTACCTCGCCCTGTTCATCAACATTCTCGTTTCAATGCCCGGTTGCACCAAATGACCTTCCCTCCCTCCCTCTCCATCAAAGACCTCAAAACCACCGCCTCGGACTATAACCAATATGCCGAGACGTACCGCACCGTTTCCGACCTTTACCAGGGCGGCAGCGTACTGCGGGACAAGGTGATCAAGAGCGGCTACTACCTCCTGCAGAAGCCCAAGGAAGTCAGCGAAGTGTTCCGCACGCGCCAGCAGCGCTTCACCTACACAAACCTCCTCTCGAACATCGTAGGCTGGTTCGGCGCCGCGCTCTTCAAGGTGCCCGCGCAGATCGTGAAAACCACGGAGAATGCGCAGCCGGGAACCGTCCCGAAGATCCCCTCCGACGCGACGACTTTCTGCGAGGCCCTCGAAAAGGACTGCGATCGCGCCGGAACCTCCTTCGTCGACTTCTGGCGGAAGCCGTTCGAATCGCTGATCCTGAACCGCGCCGCCTATGTCCTGATCGATCTTCCGTCGCCCGATGATGGCGATGCGCCCGCCCTTTCGCTCGGGGAACAGCAGCAGAGCGGCGCCCTCGATCCGTTCCTGGTGCTCTATACGCCTGCTCAGGTGATCAATTGGGAGTGCGATCGCTACGGCAACCTGGAGTGGTGCATCATCGCCGTCTCGAATGAAGAGCGGGTTGCGTTCAAGCCCTGCGTTACGGTCGATTCCTGGTATTACTTCGACCGACAGGAGGTCGCCTGCTACCGCGCTACCCGGCAGGATGAGAAAGTCGGGGAAGACCAGAAGGCCAACCTGGTGACCGGGTATCCCCGCAAACACGCCATGTCGGATCTGAACCGGATCCCCGTGCGCCGGATTGAAGTGCCGGAGGGTTTGTGGCTGGCGAATCGCGTGTTTCTGCTCCTCTTGAATCACCTCTCGCTCGATAACGGGTATGATTTCGGGCTGTTCCAGAGCGCCTTCGCCCAGCTCGTGATCTCCGGTAATTTCGACGACTCCGTGGTGATGGGCGAAACCTCCTATCTCAAGCTGAACACAGGCGATACGGCCGCCTATCTGGAACCGGAAGGGCATGCCTATGAGGCGATTGACAGACGATTGCAGAGCCTCGAAGAGCGCATCTACAAATCGTGTTACCTGATGGATCAGGCGCGAAGCAACCGTTCCACCCCGACCGCGCAATCCGGCGCCTCCAAGCAGCAGGATAAGACGCCGTCCCGCGATGCCCTGGCAGCCTTCGGAGACATCATCCGGCCCGTGATGCAACTGGTCTACGCCGACATGCTGGCCGTCCGAGGCATAGAAAACGTGGTTCCGGACATCCGAGGATTCGACTTCGAGGACCGCGCCGACGCCCAGGACCTGCAGACGGATATGCAGGCCATGGCCATCGACATTGAATCTGACACCTACCGCCGCGAGAGAGACAAGGATTTCGCGCAGAAGCGGCTGCCGGACGCAAACAAGGAAACGCTGACCAAGATATTCGGGGAGATCGATACGAATCCGACGCCTGAAGCCGCGGCCCAGGCGCTCCAGGAAGCTCAGCAGGCGCAGCAGATCGACAAGTTTACAGCATCGTTCCAGGGCGCGGACAAGACGGCAGCTTAGACACGAAGAGCGCAAGCCTCTCGACCTGCGCCCTGCCCTGGTTCGCCAGCGGCCTGCGGCGGATTCTTGACCTTTCGGCTTCTCCGCTCTCTTTTAGGGGTTGTCTTTTAAACCAGAAGCGTGCCGATCACGGCGCCTTCCGCTTCGCCTCCGGAGACATGCTTCAGTGCTCCGTGGATGCTATTCAACTGCGAAACGGTCATGTTTTCGAGTGCCGTCGCGCACAGGGTTGTGAGCGTCGCCGCCGGCATCGTGGGCGAAATGTCCTGAGTTACGGTCTTGGATCCAGTGACTACTGCGGCCATGGTTGGTACCCCTCCCCTGAGTTTAGCTTGCCCGAGAGTAGATCACATCGGGAGTTGTTGCTTGGGCAGTTCTCAGCTTTGCGGCGCACTCCGGGCAGATCAGGAAGAGGGGCCTTCCGAATTGCAGGTGCATTCCCGGATAGCTGAACATGGCTGGATTCCGGCCACAGGCTTCGCAGAGTTCAATCATCTTTATTTCATTTTAAAAGGGGCGCCGCTCCTCGTTCGTGCCGGCGCCCCTGTGTCTGTTAGATGGATTGGCTCCAATATAACAGCTTCGCTTTTGCAGTAAAACCCAAACCCTAATTCACAATGACCGCGCATTCTCGCGGAGAAGCACGTCCGAAATCGTGCTACGAGGAGAACACACAGTGCTACGATTCAATACAGGCCTCTTGCTCGATGCCGCTTCCGACGGCGCAGGAGGGGGCGGCGGAACGCCGGCATTTGATCAAGCCGCGTTTCAAGCCCAGATCCTGGACGGCGTGAACAAGGCCATGGCCACCAGCCTGGCCGCCTTTACGAAGTCCTACAAGGCGGATCTTGCGAAGCTCACGCCCGCCCCTGCGGCCGCCGTGACTATCGAAGAGCCCGTGGTTGACCCCGCCGCCGGCGCGGTCAAAACTCCCGCAGATCCCGCCATGGCCGCCGAACTCCGCGCGGTCCAACGGCAAAACAAAGAGCTGGCAGACAGATTTGCAGCCATGAAAACCGAGTCGGACGCGACGCGAGTCGCCGCCGAACGGAAAGAGCAGGACGCCACCGTGCGAACCATGCTGAGCAAATACAAATACGCGGACGATGCGGCAGCCGAGGATGCCTTCGAGATCTTCGGCGGCAAGGTGAAGCGCAACGAGGAAGGCGCGTTTGTGGGCAACGATGGAACGCCGCTGGCTCAGTTCCTCGAAGAGGGTCTTCGGTCGAAGCCCTATTTGCTGGCACCCAAAGACGTCGGGGGCGCCGGCGCACGCGGTGGACGGACCCAGGCCGGCGACAAACCGGTGCAGTTCGAATCGATCAAGCCCGGCATGTCGATGGCGGAAATCAACGCCGCGGCCGCCCAGATCAGCGCTGTCCTGCAGAACGGGCAGCGCTAAGGCAGTTCAATTCCGGGGGGCTTCGAGCCCCCTTTAACTGGAGATATCAATAGTGCCCGACATTACTTCCGCCAATGTGGCGAATGCGATCGTGAAGTTTGTGGCGGTACAGGCCATGCCCGCCCTGCTGTCCAACCTGGTGATGGGGAACCTGGTCAACCGGGACTTCGAGGCCACCTTGGGGAATAGCGGCGACACGATCAACGTGCCGATCCCGCCCACCCTGGTCGCCAACGACATTGCCGAAGGCGGATCGGTCCAGACCCAAAACCCCTCGCTCGGCAACGCCCAGATCGTCCTCAATACGCATGCCGAGGCGACCTTCCAGATCCCCGATGTGACGAAAGTACTGGCATTCCCCGCGCTCATGGCGACGCTCATGCAGCCCGCGGTCAATGCCATTGTGACCAAAGTCGAATCGGATCTTCTGGCCACCTGGTCGCTGTTCACGGCGAACGCCGCGATCGGGGGCACCTCGGCGATGGATGAAGCCCGCGTCGACTTGGCCGAGAAGACGTTGTTCGACAATTTGATCCCCCAGGGCGAGCCGAAATTCCTGGTGATCTCCAGCAGCTCGGCCAGTGCGGCGCGCCAGATCGGCCGCTTCACCGAATTTCAGACCGTCGGACCCGACAAGGGCGACGCCATCCTCTCGGCCTATCTGCCCGGTGGAAGTCCCGCCCTCTTCGGCAAAATCAAAGACTTCTATGTCTTCCGGTCGCAGTTGGTGGTCAACTCCACCAATTACAAGAACCTGGCCTTCCACCGTAACGCCTTGGGCATGGTCATCCGCCGGCTTCCTATTCCCCTTCCAGGGACGGGCGCGATCGCCGAGTACGGAGAGCTGGGCAACTTCGGCTTCCGCATCGTGATGTCCTACCAGCCCAACACGCTGGCGCAGCAGTTTACGGTCGATATCCTCTACGGAATCGGCATGCTGCGAAACACCCACCTGGTGGTCGTTCAGTCGACCTAAAACATGGGACAGGACCTCAACAAGTACTGGAACGATGTCCGCGCCGTTCAGGCGCAGCTTCCCAAAGCGCGGATCTATTACCTGGTCACGATCGACAACCCTGAGAAGGATGTCGCCGCCGGCCGGGTAATGGATTTCGGCGATTCCAAACAGGCGGCCCGCCGGATCGTGGAACGGACGCACGTCCTCGCCACTGCCGAACAGGTTGCTGCCTGGCAGGCGCAGCAGCAAAAGCAGGTCGAGGAATTGGCGGAGGCCGAACTGAACCGCAAGGGCCAGCTCGCCATGCCCAAGGAACTTCAGGATCTGGTGCGGCTGGCCGCCCAGTCCGTCCAGAAACAAACCGAACCGGCGCCCCCGCCGGCGAAAACCAAGGAGAAATCGTAAATGGCTGTACCGAAAGACATCACCACCGGCGAACAGGCCGTCACCGCCGCCGGCGCCGTAACGGGCTCGCTGTCCACGGCCGCCCTCACGGCTTTCAAGACGATTAAGCTCATGTGCCGCGGCCTGGCTGCCGGCAAGCGGGCGCTCTTCTCGATCGAAGATACCGCCAACGTCACGCCTTTCAGCGATGCGCTGCAGGTAGGGGTGGCCCATTTCATCGGCTCGCAACCGACCGAGGGCAGCGTCCGGGAATGGCAGACCTTTGACATTCCATTGACAAGATTCGGGGTGACGAACTCCGCGCTCCGGGTGAACTGTCTGTCGATCGATGCGACTCCGGGCACAGTTCTGGTTCACGGCTGGCTGGAATAACGTTTTCGTCTCCTTGTTGAATTTCAACACCGGCGCGGGGGCTTCTGCATAGGCCCTCGCGCCGCCTTTTTCATTTCTTCAGAGGGCTTGCATGCTGAAAGCGGTTACGGATTCGTTGGATTTCCTCCTGCACCAGGAGATGTCGCGAGCGGTTGCTCCGGCTGCGCATAAACGCGCCGAAGAGCTGGTCGAGCAGCTCCATGTGGCCCTGGCGGAGACCATGTTCGACCTGATGCCGGCGCGGCCGCTGAAAGAGGATCCAGCCGGCGAGATGACCGCCGAGGATCACGAGGCGCATGACTCTGAAGGCGGACCGGCGGTGAAAACGAAAACCTAATGTTGTTCACAGACGGAGATATCGTCACTTCCGCGAATCTGTCGCAAATTGACAGCGAAGTCTTGTCAGTGGCTTCCACCTCAAAGCCCGCGATTCAACTGGACGGTCCGGGCTCCCTCTGCGCCCAGGCATGGCAGGAATGCGGTGGAAAGATCGCCTCAGCCATGCAGATGTATACCTCATACCTTGCCAGCCCGGGTATGAGCGGTGGCGGAGTGGCGGCCATCTATAACGTCGGGACGGCGGCACGCAACCAGGTCAGAGCACGGCTCAATCAGGTGGTGGCGACCGAATCGCAGTACGGACAGACCTCTTCCATGCTGCAGCTCTGGCTTTCGTACACAGCGTTACGGCTGTTCTTCCGCGATGCCAGCGCGCGGATGGGCAAGGACCGCCTCGAAACCAAATACGAGCGCTATTCGGCGGATGCGGACTACGCCTGGCGGCAGTTGCGGCAGAATGGCCTTCCCTATATCGCGAGTCCGATGGAAGCGCCCGGGGCGAAGCACGGCGCCAATGCCGGTAGCTGGTCAATCGCGAATCTTTCGACCGTGGCGGGGACGGGTACCGCTCCCACCGTGGGGGTGGCAATCACCTATTACGACGCTTCAAAGTATGTCTCTGAGGCGAACACGATGAACGCCGAGAGCGGGCCGTCGGACATTCTGCAGATCGCGATTCCCGCAGCTTCCGTGCTTCAGGTCTCGATTGCCGGCTTGAATCCGCCCAACGGCACGATGGACCAGGTGGGGCTCTCACAGGGTGCGTGGACGCCTCTGAACGCGACTCATTGGATTCTCTGGGTCGGCCTGGCCGGATCGCCGCTCTATTGGCAGGCGGCAATCCCGATCGCGACGAAGACATACACGCTCGCGGGCGATCCGGTGGCGACGGGAAACATCCTTGGCCTCGGTCAATGGCCGGACTTGAATCTGACCTTCCAGGCGACGGTGGGGAGGGGATGAACATGCTTCGCGCGGGACTCGCCCAAGATACTCCCTGGTTTAGCGGGATGCGTTTCATTCTTGCCAGGGCATTGGATCGATGCGCCGACTTTATCCGCCCGACGGCGAGCATGTCCGATATTCGGATGGGCATGACGCCAAAGCAGGACCGCAAAGTTAGAGCGGCAATTGTTGGAACATTCGGACCCCGCGAACCTATCTGCCTCCCGTTGCGATATGCCATTCCGGTAAGCGACTTGACGGCAAAGGACATCTCCGAATACCAGGAGTGGGGAGGCCGTTGAAAACTATGCTATTCTCATTTCGGAGTTCTCGAAGTCGCCTGCGATCAGCAGGTAGTCGTACCAGGGCTACCCTCGCAGTTTGTACAGAGTTACTCCTCGCGTTATTCCTGTGCGGGTGCGTCCTGCCCGCTCAGGAGATTAGCGACCACTCCGTCGATTCCAAAACCATCCCCTGGCGATTTGCATATCTCGAACCGGGATCCTGTGCCCTCGGCGAAGCCTATCTGAACGTCACGACGGGGCATTTGCGATGGTGCTCTTCGCCCAATACCTGGACCGATCTTCTCGGCGGCGGCGCCGGAATCTCCGCATGTTCCACGACCCCTCCCACCGCGGGAACCGCAGGACAGGTCTGCCTCGATAGCACCAGCACTCTCCAGGCGTGCCATCAGTCGGGCGCATGCTCGGTGAGCGGCGATTGGCACGCGGCCGGGAGTTCGTCTCTCACCAATTACTCGACGATTGCGGCACTGACCGGGTATCCGGCCTCCTTTACTCCGACTGCCCATGCGGCGAGTCATGCGAGTGGCGGAACCGATGCCGTGACGCTGATAGAGTCGCAGGTGACGAACCTACCCTCCGACCTTGCGGCGAAGCAGGCGACGCTGACCAATTATTCGAGCGTCTCGGCATTGACCGGGTATCCGGCGTCATTCACTCCCACCGCTCACGCGGCATCTCACGCCTCGGGCGGAAGCGATCCCGTCACGCTGCTGGAATCGCAGATCACCAACCTTACGGCAGATCTCGCCGCAAGGGCGCTAACGGTGGCCACCGGGACCACTGCTACGAGCGGAGCCGGGTCAATCAGCAATTTGGGATCGATCACGAGCGCCACCTGTCAAACCCTGACCATCACTTCAGCCAGCGTTTTGAGCACCGATGTTTTGAGCGCGAGTGCCGTGGGGAACATCGGAGCACTGACTGGGTTCGTTCCAGCGACGACGGGTGGATTGACGATAAGCCCCTGGGCAGGCAGCGGAAACGTAAATTTCGAGGTCTGCAACTGGACGGCCAGCGCCATCACTTCGGGGAATGTCCGACTTAACTGGAGGGTGGCCCGATAAATCGGGAGGGATCATGCCTGACCTCCAGCCCATCATCGCGAGGCACAACGCGGCGCAGGATAGCCTCGTAGCTCATTTCGAGTCGCACCTCCGCGAGATCACCATGCGCGCGCAAGGGCGCGTGATTGCCCGCCTGCAGGCCGCGCTCTCGATCACCGACGGCGCAATCGATTCAACCGCCGGCAACATGTTGATCCTCCGGAACTCCGGCAAGATGTTCATGGACGAGATGGACAAGGCTGGCTACCAGCGCCTCGTTGCCGCCTTCGTCGCAGAGTTCCGAGGCACGCTGCCGTTTCTGCAGGAGACCATCGAAACGCTGGGCGATCAGATCGGCCAGAACTGGGGACCGCAGCTCGGGTTCACGGCGCGGGATCTATCTCTTCTCGGAGCGGTGCAGGCAAACACGGTGGCAGCGCTCGAAGGGGCGATGCAGGCTTCCGCCGGCGCGGCGATTACGCGCGGGCTGTTCGGTGTCGCGGGGCTGAAGTTCGGCTCGCTGGTGGAAACATTGAGCACGCGGTTTGAGATGGGAATCGGGCGGGCGCGGACGGTCGCGGACACCGCGATGTCTGTCTGGTATGCGACGGCCAGCGATCGCGCGTTTCAGATTATCGCCAAGGATCTTCCGCAACAGGAACTGCGATACCGATATTCAGGTCCTACGGACAAGCTGGAGCGGCCATTCTGCCGGCATTTGACGGACGTGGCTAAGGCTTACACGCGCGAGCAAATCGGGGGGATGAATAACGGGCAGATCCCCAATGTGATGCTGAGCCGCGGTGGATTCAACTGCCGGCATCAGTGGAACCTGGACACTAAGGCTCTGGTTCTTCAGATGCCGCGGGCGGTGGCGTGATGACGGTGAGAGGCGTGGGGATCGTAGGGCGGAGTGGGTCCAGCTTGTATGCCTTGCCCATCAGCCGCACGGTAATGATGGGGCGCGGTAGTTCGATGGGGTCAGGCACGCTCTCGCCTCGCCTTCTGGCGCGCTTTGAGCGTGTGAACCTTCTCCTCAAGAGAGACCAGCCGCATCTCGCGCAACATCTCTTCGATAGCATCAAGCCGCTTGCGGATCCATTTCTTGTCTTTGTCGGTCAGGCTCATGTGGCTCCTGAGAAGTTACCGGAGCTTGCCTACTCCGATTGCTCGGTTTTCCTCCGAGAGGCTCCGTCGAATGCGGAGACCGCGTTGCGGCGAGGCACGCGGCGGAGACTAACTCAGTTTCTCGATTTCCCGTTGCTGTGCTCAGCGGTAATGGCGCGAATCAGCCCGTCGAGGTTTTCCTCCAGCCGCTTCATGCGGGCGTCGGACGAATCGACGTATTTCGAAATCGACTCGGTCAAGGTCGCCATGGATCGCTGGCCCACTTCCTGGGCCTCGATGACGCGGGCCATTGCGTGGTTGTGCTTCGCCTGCCATGCATCACTGGCTGCGGCGGATTCCTTGCGCCAGGCGGCATTTTCTGCAGCGGAGGCGCGCTGGATTTCGGTGATGGCCAATAAATTGGCCTCGATGCGGTCGAGTCTTTCGGTCAAGTTGTTACTCTCCTGTGCGGTTGAATGTCCGCACTCCTTCTATTCTAGCTCGCGCGCATTGGGAAAGGTGGCAATTTGAGGCCGATTTCCCCAGTTATTCCGGGCTGGAAGGAACCGCTAACACGGGCCGTCTTCGCTGAACACCAGCCTGAATATATCGCCCTTCCCGCTGTCCTCTTGCCGGATGGAACGGTCATCACGCGCTGGCGTTTGACCTGGGCGGAGTGCTTCCGACTTTTACGCACTCGTCAGCTCTGGTTAACGATACTGACGTTCAACCACCCGCTGCAGCCCGTCAAGCTCGACACAATTTGCCCAACGCCCGGGGTCAATCATGGCTGATTTCGCCACATTCCTGGGTCCCCACGGCGCGCCGGCCCCGGCCGCGATCCGCGCCACCGTCGCCGCTATCGGCACCATCACCGTGGGCGATCTGCTGTATGTCGGCCAGGGCTACAAGTCGCGGATTCGCGAGCGCACCTTCGCCGGGATCGACGTCAACGGCGCGCCCTTTGCACCGTACTCGGAGCGCGGCCCCTTTTACCTGTACGTGAACCAGGACGCAACCACGGGCCGCGCAGCGCGTGCGGTGGCCTCGGCAAATCGTCATGCCAAGACAGGACGCATCGGGATCCGGACGCCGACGGGCATCAAGTATGAAAGCTATGCGGCAGCAAAGAGCGCGCATGGGTCAGGAGTCAATCTCTATGGAATGGAGCAGCATCCCCACATGCTGGATTTGATTACGGTGCGAGCCGGTGGATCCGAGATCTCGGGAACGACCGGCGCTTTCGATTTTGGCAGTGAATTCGAAGCGTTCAGCGGCAATCAGCCCTGCAGCAACTTGACGCTCGGATTCTACGGCGATGAAGCGCTGCGCGCCGAGGGCAACAACGAAGGTACGGGCAAGGGCGGCGTGAAACGCGAGTTCTTCGCGCTGAGTGCGGCGGATCTGACGTGGGGCGAAAAGGCGATCGCGGAGCGTCTGGTGATTCGCGCGAGGGCGGCGGCATGAGCCAATTCCTCGATCTCAGCGAGCGCGAAAAGCAGATTCTGTGGGACCTGTTCCTCGGGTTCAGCATGCCGGAAATCGCCGCCCGTCGAGGCCTCACGCGGTGCTCGCTCGCTGCAAGGTTCAGCCGGACCTCCGCGCGGGAAGGCTGCAGGAACACGCAGTGCCTGCTGGTGCGATTCATCCAGGAGTATCTCGGCGTGGGCGAACCGTTCCCGGCGATCGCTGAGCCCTACGATCCTGTCATCGCGAGAGGGGCGGCCGCGTGATCTCAAAGACCATCCGCGATGCCATTCTCGCGCAGTTGTCGGCCCCTGGAAGCGGCATCAATGACCGGATGCTGTTGCTGGCGGCGAACTACGGGCAGGACGCCTACGCGATCGATTGGTCGGATGCCAGCCCGAATTTCCTGTTCGGTCGGATCGATCCGGATTCGATCGAAGAGTCGAGCGTCCTTACCTATCCCCTCGTGACCATCGATACCGGCGCAGCGGTGGGGCAGGACATCATTTACGACTCGACCTTCTCGGGTTCGGTGATGGCTCTGATAGACATCCACCATAGCTGGCCGAATGAATCGGTGCTGTCGGACTTCGCCTCCCTGGTCGACATGACCGAAGATGCCGTGATTTCCTGCCTTCACGATCCCAACCAGCAAAACATCTGGAGCAGCTTTGGGAACCTCCTTCTTGCCAAGGGCGGCATCACTTCGCAGCGGGGCAGGATTACATTCGGCGGCGAGAATTGGCGGCAGAGTTTGCGGATTTCGTGCCGCATGGAGTTGACGGTTTGAGAGGAATTCTATGCTTTACGTGAACGTTGGCGGACCGTTTGAAATCACGGATACGCCCCACAAGATCGAGACCTGGGGGCAGCCTGTCGAGATCCCCGAAGATCTGGCGCGAGGCGCGATCGCAGACGGAGCGCACCTGCTGCCGAAAGATCATTTCGACCGCATGGGCTTCTCGGCCGAAGAACTGAAGCTCACCAATGCGCGCCTGCAGGCCAATGCGCCCGCTTCATTCCATCAGAAACATGCAGCCGCGATTCAGGCGGCGCGGCAATATCGCGAGACGCTCAAAGCCGAGACGTCCACCGAAGCTATCGAGAGTAAGGAGTAATTCATGTCGCAGTTTACGTCTCCTTTTGTTGAGCGGCTGGTCATCGCGCCGCAGACCTCTTTCGCCCTCGTACCGAATAGCGCCGGCGTGTGGACCAGCACCGGCGCGAAGCTCTTGCGCGCGGGATCCGGCTGCAAGATCAAGGCGGATCCGACGCTGATTACCAACCCGATGAAGACGGGCACCCGCTCCATGCAGCCTGGCGTCGCGGGGCGAAAAAGCAACAATACCTTCTCGCTTCCCAACGTGCCCATCGTGCCCTCGGGAACGGGAGGCACGCCCCCTGACATGGATATTCTCATCCAGTCCATCTTCGGCCAGGCGCCAACCGGCAGCGCGTATACGTTGCTCGACACCGGGATTGTGCCTTTTATCCTGGCGCGCTTCCAGCATCTGGCGACCACGCTTTCCCAGCAGTTCGCTATCGGTTGTATCACGACGGACTGGTCGATCCTATTCAATGGCGACGTCTTCAGCATCTCGGCGAATGGGAAGTGCTTCTGGGTCTTGGACTCGGAGAACTTCGCCAATGAAGACACGACGGGCGCGGGCGGCTTGACCGCATTCCCGCTGGAACTGGTATCGCCCACGTCTCTCGGCACCTTGCGGCAAGGATTCATCGGTACGGCGACGTTCGACGGTAACGGCGTGGACTCGACCACTTTCCCGCTTCTGAAATGCGAGATCAAGGGAAAGACCGGCAACGATTACACGCTCGATGCTTATGGCACGTCCTACGGCGCGCTCCCGTCCGGCGGCCGGCGCATGGCGAGCCTCAGCTTTACCTTCCAGGATTGCGACACGGCAGCGCTGAACAATCTCAAGGTCAAGGCGAAGGCAAAAACGCCCATGACCATCACGTTGGTAAACGGCACGCTCACGGGGAACATCACCACGGTCGCGATCAAGGGCGTGCAGCTTGCGGTGCCGGAGTACTCGGACGAAGCAGCGCGCGTCGTTACGGCGTTCGGCGACTCACAGGCCAGCGCTTCGACAGCAACAGCGGTGGACGAATTTACGATGACTTTCAGCTAGGAGGTTTTCAGATGATTCCGGTAGTCACACAGGCGGATGGTCCGGCGCTTGTGGAGCGTGGGTTGAAGATGGCCAAAAAAAGAAACCCGGTTTACCTCGAAAAGCAGGCGGGTCCCTTCGAGGTCCAAACCACCGAGGGCGTACTCACCGGAAAGCCGGGCGACTTTCTCGCTTACGATCCGATCAGCGGGCACGTATGGCCCGTCGCGGCGAGCTATGTAGCGATTCATTATGAGGACTTTTAAAGCATGCCGGTAGACATCAATCGAGCGGCAGGCGTAACGCCTGAAGTGTCGGCGACCGTCGACGACATGTTCGAGTACCACCCATGGACCGAGCCCCAGGTCGCTGCGGGTAAGGCCGTCCGCGAAGCCCTCCGCAATGCCGTCAAAGTCATCATCGATAACGTCCCTCCGTCGCCGGATCGCACCGTCGCGATTCGAAAGCTGAGAGATGCGCGGGCCGACTGTAATAGCGCCATCACCCACGGAGGAAAGTACTAGCGCCATGCGTTTGAACCTAGTAAAGACAGGGGTTTCAGCGCAGACTGGAGTTATGGGACGCCCATTTATTCCAAGATCCGATTGTCTGTCATGCGGCGCGAAAGTTAAGCGCTTCGGTAAGAAGTTTTGCTCCCGAATATGCGCCGCAAAATTTCGGGTGCAACCGATATTGGAGCGGCGCGAGCACCGTGAATGCCTGGTATGCCATCGCATGTTTTCCGAAAAACCTGCGCTCATGGAGCGCGGCAGAAAATATTGCTCTAAAGCATGCCATGACAAATCACAGGAAAAGCACCACGATTTTGTGTGCTCGAAATGCAAGATCCCTAAGACGGCCCTCGATTTCTATGTGGACAGGACCAAGGCGCGGGGGCATGTCGCGCGGTGCAAACAATGCTATTCGGAGACCAGCAGTAAGGTTTTGGCATTTAAGCCATACCGACGTGAAGCATCGCTTCAGGCGGGAGCTGTCAGACGAGGGCTCGCCTATGAACTAACGCGCGAGCAGTTCATGACGTTCTGGCAAAAGCCCTGCACGTATTGCGGTGATGCCATCCCGACAGTGGGGCTCGATCGCGTTGAGAACGATAAGGGATATACGCTCGACAACCTTGTTTCGTGCTGCGCGGTTTGCAACTCCATGAAATCGAGCATGACCATGGCACAGTTTCTTGCGCGGTGCGGTCGGATAGCCGCAAGAACGTCGGATTGCAACTCGGCAATTACGCATGGAGGGAAGTACTGACGGCATGCCCTTCTCGCCCACCATCACGCGCGAATCGACGGCCCTCCCAGGCGTCAAGTTCACGATCCGGAGAATGGGCCTATCCCGACGCACGGACCTCGACTTCGAAACCCTGAAACTCCGTCAGCGATTGCGGGAACTCGAAGCCGACCATCCCCCGCGCACTGACCAGGAGAAGGAACTCAGCGAGCAACTCGCGATCGCGGTCAGGAAAGCCGGCGCGGTTTCGGCTGCGGAATACGACGGCGTAATGAAGGCGGACGTGGAACCCCTGGCGGCGGAGCTGGCGGCATGCGTGCCGGCGGACGTAAAGAAGGCGAGGAGTGTCCTCAACGAGGAATACGTCCAGGTCGAAAACCGGATCAGTGCCGCGTGGATCCGCGCGGGCTTCGTGTCGATCGAAGGCGGCGACGTGGACGGGATGACGGCGGAGCAGCTCCTGGATTATGGGCCTCCCGCGCTGGCGGGTGAGATCTATGAAGCGCTGACTTCGGATGCACGCTTGGGTGGAATTGAAAAAAAAGTCTCGTTACCGCCTATCACTTTTGGCGAGGCGGAGGCTGGGGAAAAGATGAGTATAACTGCGGGCGATGTCGGGGTCCTGCCGGTGGTTACTACTTAGATCGCAATTGCTTTAAGTACTTCGCTCGGGACGTGGATCCGCGGCGAGGGAAGTGGTGGTGGCCGAGGTATACGGCGTTTCGACGGACGTGGCCGGAAGGGCAGAAACAGTGGATCAAGGAGGCCTTTCACTGGATGCTGCCGGGAATCCGGGAGTCGGAGTGCCCGGTGTCCTTGATCACGCAGAAATCGTTTGAATTGGTGCAGATCGTGAATCAGATGCAGGGAGCTTACAAATCGACGGGTTCGACGATGGGCGCGGATGAGATGCCGGGGTATCTGCTGGATGCAGTGCGGGTGTGTCAGAGCGAAGGCGTGTCCGTCGATAACGCGATGGATGAGGCGGCGAACGAATGAGGCGCGTGGCTTTCTGGCTATCCAATGTCGCCTCAGGCATTTTGCTCCTGACGTGGATCGGAGTGTGTCTGGTGAGGCGGCGGATTGTGGGGCTTGATTCGTGAGCTACGAACTCAACGTAAATGCAGGCGTTACCGGCCAAAGCTCCCTCTCCGCGCTGACTGCGGCGACGGAGAAGCAGTCCGCTTCCACCCAGGCTCTGAATAACGCGCTCTATGGCGCGAGCGCTGCGCAGGAAAAGTATACCCTCGGCGCTCAGAAGCTGGCCATTGAACAGGCGAAAATCGAGCAGCTCACGATTCAGTACCGAATCGCGCTTCTGGGGCAGACGACGGCCACGGATGGAGCGACGGCATCGACAGAGCGATTGAGCGGGGCAACAGCGGGCGCTACGGGCAACGTGCGGAATATGACCGCGGCGTTGCGCGGGCTCGAAGGCGGCATGCCGATCCGGTCGGCGGCGATGTTCCTGAGCCAGATTCAAGGGATCAACACGGCGATGCAGTTCGCGTTTCCGGTGTTCGGGGCGATCGCGCTCTTCGGGGTGGCCGAGCAGATCGTCGACAAGCTGGGGTCGCATCTAACGGCGTGGAAACAGATCGACGAGGCCGAAAAGGAAGCTACCAGCGACCTCAAGAAATATTCCGATGAGGCGCAAAACAGCCTGAGAGGGTTGCGAAGCATCCAGACTGAACTCGCCGCTCACAGGGCGGGCCCAGCGGTTGCGGCAACGATGACCGCGGAGAGCCTGAAGGGCGAGCTGGCTCAATCCGAGCAGCGGGCCGCCATGCTCGAAAAGCAGCGCGCGGCACTCCAGTTATTCATCTCTAATACCCAGGGCGGCAGCTTCCATGCCCTGACGGGGGAGCAGCGGGCGCTCGTCGGGGCGGTGGTCCCGGATGTGGAAACCGCGCTCAATCAGGACACCCCGATCAGCTCGGCTTTCAACTCTAGCCAATTGAAGCTCGCCCAGACCGGCCTGAAGGATATGGGGGCGCGGATCTATGCGGCGAATACGGACGTAGAGCAGAAACGCGCGCTGGTGACACAGGCCGGAACCGCTACGGAACCGAGCCAGCAGCAGAGACAGGATCGCGAAAACAGCGACGCCAAAAAAGCGGAGACGGAGGCCCTCGAAAAGGCGAGACGCGCGGCCCAGGAATTCGCGTCAATGCTGGAGCGCGCAACAGATGCAGCGACCAAATTCCAGCAGGGCTATACCAACAAGCTGATTTCCGGAGGCGATGCCCTTTTTCAGCAGACCCACGATCCGTTTGAAGCGAACCAGGGATTCGGCACGCAGATGAACTCGCGGATGATGGACAACGTCTCGAAGAGCCTGACGCTTTCGACCATCGGGCAGAATCGCAACCCGTGGAGTCAGGATGCAGACGTAACTGGCTTCTACAGCAATGTCCAGAATCAAAATCGGATCAGCGACGAGCGACAAATCGCCGTGCTCAAGCAGGGATCGCAGGAGCGTGGCACTGGAATGGACCCTTCGGCGGCGCTTCAAAATACGCTGCAAATGCTGGACCTGGAAGTGAAGATCAAGGCAGCCCATCAGGACATTTGGGACATCGACCAGGCGCGCTTCGTGGCCGGCCTCGAGGCGGGCAAGGCGGAATTCGATTACGCGCAGAAAATCATCGCCCTCAAGAAACAGCAGGCCGACCAACAGGCGCAGCAAGCGCGTTCCCTCGCCGATGGCCTGTTCGATGCTCTCCACTCGCGCACGACGGGCACATGGTTCAAGTCCTTTGCGCTGAATCAGGGGAAACAGCTCTTCAGCAACGCCGCAACCCCAATCCTCGAAGGCGCAACCCATGCGCTCGGCAGCGTCATCCCCGCATCGGCGCAAACCGGGATGCTCGGAGGCCTCCTACACGGGACCGTCTTCGATTCCGCCAATGCAGCACCGCAGCAGACCGCAAATAATACCCTCGAAACGGTGAAGCAGGTGCTGGGATTGCGTGGCGATCTGAAGGGTATCTTCACCGGAAACAATGACCCGAATGCCCAGGTCCCTCCAGGCGGGGCAGGATCCGGCGGCGGGAGCGCCTTCAATCCGTTTATGGGATCCGGAGGCGGTCTGATGGGCACTGGAATCGGCGCGGGAGGGGGCGGCACGGGTCTCTATGGTCTGCCGAACACGTTCAACGCCTTCAGTCCGTCCCTTTCCTCGACCGGGAGCCTCAGCGTCGCGAGCAGCGCTCTGGCTCAGTTTGCATCGGGAGTATCGGGCGGTCCCAGCATGGCTCTGGCGCGTTTCATGGGGACGCAGCCTCCTGCGGGGACGGTAGGGTATGGCGCCGATGGCACGCCCCATGACGATATGGGCAATCCGATTGTCGCCTCTACCGCAACCCAGATCGGGCAAGGCGTCAGCATTGCGGGCGCTGTGGCATCAGGCACAGTATCCGCCATCAAATCCTTCGAGAAAGGCGGAGCCTCCGGAGCCCTGGGAGGCGTCGCGGCCCTCGCCGGTATGGCGTCCCTGATCCCCGGAGCTGGACTCATTGCGGCGCCTATCGCGGCCATTGCCGGGCTTTTCAGTGCAGTCTTGTCGACCGGTCCCCAGCAGCGCGCTCAGCAGATTACCGACGACATCAACAAGGGCGCTTATCTCGCGCCGACTGCGTTGAATGTCACCCAGGGCATGAACGGCACCTATGAGGATTTCGATGCACGGGGCAATCTTCGAACGTCGAACCTTTCCGCCGTCCCGACAGTAGCCGAGCCGTACATTACCAAACGGACATTGAACGGGCAGCAGGGTTGGTATGACGCTCCGGGTGTTGTCACAGCGCCCTACTCGGGCAGTGCGACGGGGTCAGGATTGACGCCAGTTTCGAATGCTCCGGGAGCCGGGACGGGCGGCATCACGATCAATGTTGCGGGCGGGATTAACGCGATGGATTCCAGTTCATTCCATGACTTCCTGCAGAAGCCCGGAAATTCAATGGCTGTCGGGGATTCCCTCGCGACCCATTTGCAGTCGCATGAGGGGCGAGCGAGTAACGCAATTCGCTATGTGGCGGGGGCGTGATGCCGTCAATCCTTCCTCGCCTTAATCGCATCAACCTCACTGAGCTTCATGGGGCGCGGCATTCGCTCCCCCCCATACACCCGGGCCACCTGATATTCGTGTATCGCGCTAAAGTGTCACTTTTTGCAACAGTCTGCGCGCCCGCAGCATCGCTCCGGGACGTATCCGAAAAAGAAACTGAGGGCGCTGCTTAAATGCCCACAGCCCTCCCAGTCATCCGTGGACCCTCGACAGCCCTCTATCCTTTCACCCAGGTCTATCAGTGTCAGACAAGCTGCTCAGATTCACAGAGCGGCAATCCCGCGCGCCACGTCAGCGGCCTTCCCCGATTGCATTTCGAATTCAGCTATAACCCATTGAGGCAGGCCGACAAGAACACCCTGAAAGCAGCGATCGCGGGGGCCAAGGGACAGTTCACCGGAGGAAGTGGAAGCGCAGGTTTGACGGCGACGACGGATATCACCTACACCGACCTGGGCTTCGATGCGGATGAATTCTCAGCAGTCGAACAGGTGAGCACGCAATACGGCGTGAAGTGGACGCTCAGCCAGGCGCTACCTCAGAATCTCAGCCCCGGAACGAGTGGCGGCGCATATCCCGTGATTGCGACGGGCGTGATTGCGAAGCTTCCCTACATGCAAAAGAAACGCTGGCAGACTGTCGCTTCGATGATGCCGACCGGACCCAAGTACACCATGGCCGAATTCTCGGGAGGGCTGACAAACTTTCCGACGGATGGCCTGATGGGCTGGGAGTTCGATGAAACGGTGCTCTCGGACTCGATCGTGAATACCAAGGTTTCGCACTTCCTTGCGAACTGGGGCCGGGCATTCCCTTTCACGTTCAAGGATGAAGACGGAGTGACCTACAGCAACGTGTATTACGCCTCGGACACGATGTCGATCCTGCGCGCTGATTTCGGTCTCTCGCGGATCAACACGGTCTTGGTGCAGATGAACTAATGGGCGGCTTCACCATACTGACGGGCAAGGAAGGAGCTTCGCCGAAGAAGCCTCTTTTCCTGATCCAGATCACCTCGCCCGATGGAACCAACGTCTACCTGACCACAGCAGCCTATTACGGCGCGCCGAACATCGTCTACAGCAGCCGGACCTATCTCGCCCGCATTTTGAACGATGACATTCAGGCCATCATGGCCATGTCGCCGCAAGGCTATGACTCCGTTTCGGGATTGACTCTCGTCCTCGCAGACGGCGACAAGATGCTGTGGAACACCTACTGCATCCCGCATGGCTGGAGAGGCTCGACGGTAGTGCTCACGGCGATCCTGTGGGACATCGTGGCGAATGCCTACTCGACGGATTCGCTGCAATGGGTTTTCATCGGTGGCAATCCTTCCCATAATCACGCCAAGGGCGAGACGACGTTCGATGCGATCAGCGCCAACAACTTCACCCGGATCAAGCTGCCGAGTGTGCCTTTGGAATTCCGGTGCCCCTGGGACTTCCCGACGACGCTCGCGGAACGCACGGCGGCGCTGAACGATCCCAGCTCCAACTTTTATCAGTGCGGATATTCGGTGGATGTTTCGGGCGGCGTCGGGAATTATGCGACAGGGACAACGCCCTTCACCTCATGCGATTTGACGCGGTCAGGCGGTCCCGTCGGCCTATCCACTACCGACCAGTCGGTAGGCTGCATGGCGCGACTGGGAAATGGTACGGCGTCGGGCTCGCCGGTAGGAAACAGCATCGCCATTGACGGCGATCTTGAGCACGATAAGGCTGGTCATTTCACCGCCCGTTTCGGCGGCGTTACCTTCCTTTCGCCTTCGAGCTATCAGGGACGGCAATATCTTACAGGCAACAAGGTATTCGGATTCAACACGCCGAATGCTGGTATTGCGGGTGCCTTCTATAATTTCGTCGCGGGCTCGCAGTGGGTGAGCGGCCTGGTGCTCGCGCCCTGCGGCGATCCAAATTCCTGGCGCAGCGAAGTCGCCGTCTGTGTCGCCGCTTTTGGCCCCGCGATTGTTCAACTGGTCGTCGTTAATGGGGTGAAGGTGACCCGTGACAATTCCGACGTGCTCTTTACATGGCGCTTCGCCGGTGGACCAGGATCAAGCCAAGGCTCCGGAGGCAGAAGCGGCAAGCTCAACGGCGACAAGTATTTCTCGAATCTCCCGGCCGAGGTCGCAATGGGCGATCCTCACGGCTCGATGTGCGTAATTGAGATTGTGGTTCCGGCCCAGTTGGCGGCTCCAGGGAGCGTGCCGACGGTCGAGGTCCTGGTGACGTCAGGCCCCATCCTGAGCGTGAATTCCTCGGGCGCTTTCCAATACCTTCCGCCAGGGCTGACCGATGGAGCGGGGACACTTGCGCTGCCTGCGGCCCACCCTCCCTTCCAATATTTGGAGTTGATGAGCTGGGGAAACATCCTAACCTCGCAGATTGAACCGACGAGCTGGTATAACGCGGCGCAAATCTGCGCGACCTCGATCAGCTACGTTTCCGCCGATGGCTCGATCCAATACCATCCCCAGTTCAAATCCAGCTTCCAGATAGCCGGGAACCAGCGGCAGACTCTGGCGCAAATCCTGACGGCGCTCCGCAACAGCGCCAACATGATGGTCGGGCAGAACCCTTTGACGGGCCTGTTCGAGTGCTGGATCCGGCAAACGATGGCGGATCAGCAGTCCTCTGCCGTACCCGGCTCAAACAGCAGCTCTCCGATGGCTTCGATGACGGCGGCCGGCGGGACTGCCAACGGTTACCCGGCCTATCTTTTCGATCCGACCAATATCGAAAAGGACAGCTTCAAAATCACCACCACGAGAATCGAGAGCACCCCTAACACGGTGGCGTGTGGTTTCCAGGACGAAAACAACGCCTACCAGCAGGATTCGATTACTGAGATCGACCCGGTGTCCTACGCCTACAGCGGCAATCAGGAAGTCGGCGTTCCCGTCCCAATCATCGGCGCGCCGAACTTCGATCAGCTCACGCGCGTCGCCAACGTGCAGCTCGCCGAAGCGCTCTATGGCAATCCGCGCAACGATCCCGGCGGCACGCTGTACTTCGAGTTCACCACCAACCAGCGGGTCTTGCACCTGGCCAACCGCCTCGGCTATATCTGCGCCCTGAGCTGGCCGATGGAAAGTATCGGTGTCAGCACATATCAACCCTGTCGCCTGCTTTCCCTCAAACCCGATACCGACGGAGAGCACTGGGCAGTCAAGCTGGCTTGGCATAACGACGAGTGGTACACCTACGCCTACGGCCAGAATCCGACGCCGTATCAATCGAATCCGCTGCTCGCGCCTCCTCTCCGTCCTCCGTATCCATGGCGGCCTGGTCAAGCAGTCTGGGGCGCAGGCGATGCGCTTTTCCCCAACCAGGATGGCTTCAGCTTCAATGTCGATACCGGGCAATATCCGGCACAGATCGCGATTACCGGCTCGCTCCCGGTCAATGCGGCGCCGTCAGGTAATGCTCCGCTGACTCCCTGGCAAGCGAGTACTCCGAGCACCGGAGGGACGATTCCCCCGGGCACCTACTTCATCGCCTTCTCGACGAATGACGGGCAGGGACCGGTCTCCAATTTCGTCACTGCTGTCGTTCTGACTGGCACGAGCACCAACCAAATCGTCGTATCGGGCATCCGCTGGCGCTATGGCACGATGCCGTCGATCCTGCCCTATATCGGCACATCCAGCATGAACATGAGGGCCTGCGCCTCGGCAAGCTACGTGGGATCGTCGCCTGATGCTCACGGCAATCCGACCGTCTACACGTTCAGCTCGGTGACTCCGGACGGCCTGGGACTTCCGGACATCAACGCCAGCGAACTGCTGGTCGAGGAATACGGGATCGAGCATGGCGGTGTGTGGGGCGACGATATCACGTCAGTCACCGGGGCCGTGCTCAGCTTCCCCGAAGTGGCCTGGACTGCGAACCAATGGGCCGGGTATGTCCTCTCGCTCTATTACCGCCCTGGTGCGACGCTGCAGCCGGCGTTGAACCTGGTGGTTTCCTCCAGCACCGTGAACACGCTGACGATGGCGTCCACCGGATTCCTGCAAGGCGACGTCGTGGTGATGCGGATGAAGAGCGGCAACTTCGGCACGGGTAACAACACGGTGGGCGATGCGAACCTGGTCAACTGGTACGCCTCCTCCGGCCTGGTTGTGAATGGCGAGATCGGCAACCTCATCCAAGTCATCGCCGGCACGGGAGCCTGGCAGACTCCGAAGTCGATTCAATCCAATACCGCGACCGTTTTCACAATCAACGGAACCTTCGACATTGCGCTCGATGCGACCAGCGTCTTCATTGTGCTGGAACCCGGCATCGCCTATTCCTACACTACTCAGGCCTTTACAAATGGAGGCGGAGGGACTGCCGGCGTAGTCGCGACGACTCCCGCGGTCACCACCCTCGCTCAATCGCTGCTCGTCCAGGTGGCAGTCGTCGATTCGAACGGCAATTCCTCGCCGATGCAGTATCAGCCGGCGCGCGAGGTCTACATTCCTCCGCAGCCTCTGGCCGGCCTGCCTCGCCTGGTGACAGTCAGCGGCGACCAGGTGGGCTCCGATGGCACGGTGACCTTCGATACCTCCGGGATTACACAGCCAACCCCCGACATCCTGAACGGCACTATCACGAGCTCGCAGACGACGCTGACTTTGACAACGGGGACTAATTCGGTGAACGGTACCCAGATCCTGATCGGCACGGAACGGATTCTGATCCTCGCCGGCGGAGGGACCGTCAATATCACCAACTGCATCCGCGGCTTCGGAGGGACGACGGCGGCGGCGCATACCTCGGCGGCCGCGATCACTCTTCCCGGCGGCCTGATCTTCACCTTGCTGCCGATCATCGACTGGCCGGCCTGGATGCTGTCGATGAATAAAGTCACGAACGATATCAATTACGTGGCGCTGGTTTGCAGTGGGAGCGACACGTTCCCATCCGACAACCCCAGTGTTTCGCTGACCACGATTATTCTGGCTGACACCTCGGCGGATAGAGGGACGAGCGTTCTGAAAGCACCCACCTCATGAAGCTATCGACCCATTTCGGATTCGATAGCTGCGACGGCGGCCGCAGTCAGTCCGCGATTCTGCCGGGTATGGCGCTCCATGATCTCCACGACGGCCTGAAGGCCAGCAATCTTGTCCCGATGCCGATTGTTCAGGCTCTTCACGTAGGCTCGGATCTGTGTCACGGTGCACTTGGCCAGCAGCGGCCTCTTCCCCTCCGGGGTGACGATGCGGCGGGGCACGGGAAGTTCCAGATCAGGGAAAAGGGGCGCGGTTTCCAACTTCGGGCGCAGTTTCCGGCGTTCCGCGTTGATGATGCGCTCAAGGTGCCGTCTCATGAGAATCCCGGCCATCGGGCGCAAGGCGTCTTGCCCCTCCTCCAGCCAGATTGTGTCAGCCAGAATAGCTGCCGGCATCTTCGGCCGCAAAATCATATTGTTCCTGACGAGTTCAAGGATTTCGGCCTCGATTTCCCCGACAGACCCCGGCTTCGTTTTGCCCATTTCGGACAGCTCCCTTATTTCGAAATCGAAATTAGTGTAGCGCCCGGGCCACAGTCTGTAAATCGGCAAAAGGTCCGAAAAAGAACCTGAAATATGGCGCGATTCATCCAAGTCAACGGGGCGGGTGCGGCCGGAGCGGCGGGAAGCGGAAGCACGCCGGCGTCTCTGTCGATCTCGTTTCTCGGGGGCGGCGGCGGCGTAACAACTCCCTATGGCGCGGCGCTCACGGCTCTGGGCGGGGTCTATCCGTATACCTATTCGATCAGCATCGGAACTCTGCCTGGAGGCCTGAGCCTCAACACCGGGACGGGTGCTATCACCGGCACACCGACAACCGCAGGCACTTCCACTTTCACCGGGAAGGTTGTAGATTCGGCCTCGACATCGGCAACGGTGGTTTGCACGATCGTCATCACGGGCGCCGCAGCAGTCCCTTATCAGGTGGCGCTGACAGAGATCGGGCCCCGGACGCTGGACCTGACCAATCAATCCACCCATACCACGATGCAGGCGGTGGTGGAAGAGACGATTTCCCTCGGTTCGGCCCTCGGCACCCAATTGCACGTGCAGTTTTCGAGCGATAACGGCGCGACCTGGGGCTATGACCAGATCGTGGCCAGCGATCGCGTGCACATGGACGGCACCTCGACATATTGGCAGACCACGGTGAGCGTCGGCGGCGCGCTGGTGTGGGTGCAAACGACGGCGACAAACTGGAAGGCGCGGGCCTGGGCGCTCAACTCCTTCGTCGATCTGGGCCCCGGAATAGCATCGGCGAATTGCGCGGTCAGCTCGGCTTATTCCGTGGCGTTGATCGGCCCTCCTAGCGCAACCGGCGCAACCTTGAGCGTGTCCGGCTATACGCTCCTGCCGGCGGATCCGACCAGTGGGGCCCAGCAATGGCAGCAGACCGTGACGATCCAAACCGCGGGCGCGGCGGATCCGTCCTGCTGGCAGTATCAGCTCACCGGTTTTGGCTGCAACACCTCAGGTACCGGCTACCCTTCCGCGGGCGGCTATCCGGCAGCGACGGAAACGTTGATTGCCGGAATCCCGAATGATGGGAACTCGCATTCGATCACCGTCACGGGAGGATATTTCCCCATCGGTTGGACCTACAATTCGGATCGCTTTAAGGTCTACGGAATCAGCCGGTCAGCCAACCCGTCCTACTCGCCGAATCTTTTCAACGATCCGACGTATTCTGTCGCGCAGAAGTGGCCGTCGACGCTGACTTATAACATCCAGACGTTCGGCCCTCCCGGCAGCACTCCCGGCGTCCTGCAGGTCGGGTTCGCAGTCGGCCTGCCGCAGGTCGGAATCCCTTACTCCTCCGCGGTTTCGGTCGCCAACGGAAAGGGCCCATACACCTATGCCGTCACCTCCGGCGCATTCCCGTCTGGAGTATCGCTCCTCACGTCCGGGGTGGTCTCCGGCACGCCTCTGTTCTATTCCACAACCGCCATCACCATCACCGTCACCGATTCGCTCGGAAGCACGGGCACGATATCGGTCACCTTCACTGTCACGACAGCGCTGAATCCAGTGGGCACCGCGCAGATCACCTCCGTGTCGGCCGCCGTTTCCTTCCTCACCGTAAACACCGACAGCAGTTTCAGCGCGCAGATTGCCGTGACGCCCACCTGGAGTGCGAATCTCGGCGTGCAGAGCGTCACTCTTTTCCTGTTCTACCGGCGAAGCGCGCTGTTCAACACTCCCTCCTGGTATTGGCAGGAATACACGACGATGTTCGTGAGCACCTCGTCGCCGGCAACGGTCTACATCAACGTTCAGGTGGCAGTGGGCGCATCCTTTACCGCATATGTCGCAGTCGCTCCAGGGCAGATTAACGGCGATGCCAGCACCGCGCTCGGCACCGTCGGCACCACGGTTCCGGTGACCGGCGCGATTCTCTCCAATAGCTTTTCGCTTGGCGCGGTGACTCCCGGAAGTGGAGCCGTTACCGGCGCTGTTGCCTCCGCCGCTCGAAATTTCGTGGATGCGGACGGCGCTCAGGATTGGGAGATTCCCTCCGTCACTGTTCCGATGCCTGGGTCAGGCAGTCCGAATACCTATTACATTTCACTCACGGGTTACGCGGTCAACAGCTCCGGAGCGGCGGCGCCCACTGCCGATGGCGGCGTGGAAGTAGAGATTGACCGGTTCTACAATCTGCCGCAGGCCTATACTGCCATCTGCAACACGATCAATTCCTGGGGCTACCAGCCTCGCACGGCAGCGACGTTTCATTATTTGCGCCTGCAGCTCTATAGCGTGAATCGCAACGGTATCGGATGGAATGATGTCTCAGGCAACGCCACCAAGCAGGCGGCGCCATGGACCGGTCTGGGCACGCCTAATAACGATGTGAATTTCGGGGTGGCTCCTCCAGGCGTCCTGGATCCGACCCGGCAGGATCCTTCCCTGCTCAATGGCAGTGTGGGAACCAATAGCGCTGGAACCTACGGCACCACCAGCCAAGGCTCGGAGATGTTCAGCAATCCGACCTTCGATTCCGAGGACGCAAGCGGGAATCCGTTGGGCTGGTATATAGGCCCCGCGGCTTCGGTGAACACGAATCCCACGTATACCAAGACCTCACCCAACAGCATTCTGCTGGCGGCATCCGGAGGTGCAGCGCCGCGCTTCTATCCGGGCACTCCGGGAGTTCCACTCACCAGCGGGACTGTCGGGCTCTTTCCGTGTAACCCTGGAGACCAGCTCGTTGCTTCCGCATGGATCATCAGCGATGGATCCGCTTCCGGCATCTTGAGTGGCATTTTCTATTACTACAATGCCAGCGGAGGTTTCGTAGGCCAGAGCGCCGCCTGGACAATATCCGCGCCTTCAGGCGGAGTTTGGACCCCATTCCAGGGCCCGATCATCACCATCCCTTCTATTTCCGGCCTCGCCTTCTGCCTCGCCGTTCCCGCATGGGTGAACGCGGGCGCCGCTGCCGGCAACTGGTACGTGGATAACGTGTCCTGCCAGCGGGCGGCCAGCGCCAGCAATACCAGTCTGGGTTCCGGCCTGAAAGGTGGAACCAACAGCGCCGGCCAGCCCGCCGTCGTTCTCGCCTACGGCGCAGCCCTCACCGACGACGGGACTGGCAAAGCAACAATTCTCGTCAATGTGGGGAGCGCGCTTTACACCACGACGCTCGGCCTCAATATGTATGTCGCCTCGGATTTCGTGGTGAGCGGAAGCCCTCCGACACTGAACGTAGCGAGCATCAATCTGGCGAAGTCGGTCGGCTTCGATGTCACTGGCCTGTCGGGTGGCTCGACATTCTCGACCGCCAGTGGGTACCTCGCCCTCACGGCCTTGGCATTAAACAGGCTCGTGGCCGGCACAGCTTTGTTCACCGCCTCGGCGACGTTCGCGAACTCCTCCTCAAATAACGCCGTTGTGATCGGGTCCGCCGGCGTCACGCTCTGTGACAACTACGCGTCGCCCACGACTACCGTCACGGTCACCTCCGGCGGCATCGTGATTACCAAGGGCTCCAACACCGTGCAGGTGAATGCGAGCGCGGTCTCCATTTTCAGCAGCTCGATGTCTTTGACTGCTACATCGTCGGGCATCGCCATCACCGGCACAAATGCCAGCGTCTCTGTCAGCGCGTCTCTGATCCAGCTCATTTATTCCGGCGTTGGCGGAATGAGCATCGCGTCGACGGGCATCAGTATGTCCGCAGGATCCTGCACGCTGACGATAAATGCTTCCAGCATTAACTTCTCGAACGGCAGCAGCAGCGTTGTGATTTCGGCTTCATCCGTCGCGATCAGCAACGGGTCTTTCGCTGTAAGCGATGGCACCAATACCCTGACGATCAGTAAGACCATCAGCACTGCGTTTGGGACTATTACCGGCATCTATTTTTTCACGTCCGGAAACAACATCGTCATGTATCCCGGAACCATTTATATCGGCGGGCCCAGCGGCACTTCGGGCGCCTATTTGAATCTCAACGCCACCAACATGCAGATTCGCAGCGGTTCGTCGATATGGGCGGCTACCACCTCGTCGATGACGATGAGCGGCCTTCCGAGCAGCAACCCCGGAGCCGGATCGAAGCAGTTTTATTACAATCCCGGGACCAACGCCGTGTTCTATGCCCCATAAAGGAAAGCTTTAGATGAAAACTTTGACGGTCACATTCGAGCAGCGCATCAAGCTTTTGGGCATTCTCGGAAGCATTACCGGACCCCTGGGAAGGATCGCGCCCCTCCTGCAGGTATGGGAGAAGGTAAAGTTCAGCGAGGACGAGTTCAAGAAAATCAAAGTGGAGCAACAGGCGCCGGGCGTAGTGACCTATACGCCTCCCTATCCGTTATTCGGGTTTCTTCGCGTCCAGATTGAAGACGCGCAGGCATCGGCTGTGGTCTTGGAATTCGATCAGTTCCAGGGATTCAAAGTTACGGATATCGGCTGGGTCGAAGACGTGCGCAAACAGTTGACCACTGAAAGCCAGGAAATGGCGAAGGAGGCTTAGTGCCAGTCGGACTTGAAAACATCATCACGTTATTCGGAGGGGGCGCGGCGTTCAGCGCTACTGTGTCAGGCGGCGGCATCGCCACGGTTCCGATTCTGCGCGGCGGGTGCTATTACGCCGCGGCGCCGACTCTGGCCGCCGTACCGAATGGGGGCGACGTCATCACGACACCGGCGGTGCTCACAGCCGTATTAACGAACGGTGTCGTTACCGGCGTGACAATCGGCGTTGCCGGAGTCGGATACGCACATGTTCCTACCATTACGGTCACACTCGCCGTGGGTGCCTCCTCGCTGATCAACTCCTTCATGAGCACCGACGCTCTGTATTCCGTCGAGCAATACCGTCAGGCCCAGACGGCATGGACCACCGTCGGCGGAATCTCGGTGTTCGCCCCCATCTATCCCGATGTCCCGTCAATGATGATTGCCGCGATCAGGGATAACGTCGTCACTCCGGCGCTCAAAATGTTCCCGACCGGTCCCGTCGTCATGGCTCAAGCAGTGGCGACATCTGCAGTTGTGACCGTGGAGAGCCTCATTACCGGCTCCCTGGCGACGCCGATCGTTCCCATCCAGTCTGTGGCTGGCTCAACCGCACCCGGAAGCACCACGGCCTCCCTGAGCCTCGCGGCGGCGACCTACAGCGACACGCTCATTGTCTGCATCAGCACCGCGGCAACCTCAGCGCCGGCGACTGTGACCTCGATCGTTTGCAGCAATGTCGTGTTTACCCGAGTTTCGAATAAATCGAGTCTGGATACCCTCTGGGGCGGGTACCTGAATCTGGAAGTTTGGGCGGGCACGGTAAACGGCAGCCTCTCAGGTACTTCCATCGCCGTCACATTTTCCCTCGCAACCGATACCTATTACACCGAGATGACGGCCGCGGAATTCAGCGGAGTCGCCTTCCAGCAGTCCGGATCCTCGGCGGCGCCGGAGATCGACGGTGCGCCCGTGCAATTCCAAATTCAGACGAGCCTCTCCGCCGTCACGGTGGGCCCATATTTCAATACCGACCCGTCGGATCTGATCTTCGCCGTCCTGCAAGCTGACATTGCCGGCCCTCCGACCACGCCCGCGGGATTCACCGCTCTGGCCAGCGGGGTCCATTCCGGCTCCTGGGGCCTCTGGCCGGTCTTCCAGGTTGCCGGCGTGATCGGTTCCTTCTCGCCGGACTGGTCAGGTGGCTTCGGGGGCGGGGCGACCGATGCGTGCGCGATCGTCGTCGGGTTCCCGGGCGCTTAACATGATGAAACTTCCATTCCTCTTCCTTCTCGCGATCGGCGCCTTCGCCCAGATGACCACGGTCACCGGGAAGCTCGCAGTTCCCACTGAGGATTTGCTGAACGGCACCTGCTCGATTCAGGCCGCGGCCTCCTTCTCGTCGGGAAGTGGCTACCGGATCCTCGGTGCGCCCGTGGTGGTCAAGTTTCAGAACGGCATCCTGAAGGTGCAGCTCGCCCCGACCGATACCGTTTCGCCTCCCGGCATGTATTACCGGGTGCAGTGCACCGCGCCCCTGCAGGCGATCAATGGGCACTCGGCGGGTCCGTGGACCTCTCCGGTATGGACCTGGAACGTGCCGACCTCGAGTAGTCCCGTGGATATCGGCGTGGTCAACACAGGCGCGCTCCTCAACGTAATCGGCCTGGGGAATGGCTCCTACTGCGTCACGGTCGCGGGCGGCGCTGTCTCGGGCGTGTCAACCGGCTCCTGCAGCTCCGGGACTCCCTTGTCATGGGGAACGCTGACCCTTGCCGAGTGGGCTTCGCTCACCGGCTCAGCCTGGAGCACTCTCGTTCATTGAAGAAGAACACTATGCGTAAACTATTCTTGTTGTTGGGCCTGACGATCGCGGCACACGCCCAGTACACCCCTGTTCCCAGCACCGGTTATCCGGCGCTCGAAGCAATTCTCAATGGCAAGCTGGCGCTTCAGACGTCCGCGGGCTCCTGCGCCTCATTGGCTGGCACCGCCGGCAAGGACATCTGCTTCGACACCACGAACCTGGTGCTCTACGACGCCACAGTTACGGGCGCTCCCGCGACGTGGGTCCTCCGATCGAACTTCACCAATGCCAAAGTCTTTGCAGCGCTCGCGACGTCCGGGACTCTGACGGCTCCCCTGGCTACCGGGAGTTCCGCTGATTACGGCGTGATTTCAACCGCATTGGCCACCTCCGGGATTGCCACGGTGGTTCTCCCGAACAATGGAACGGCCTACTGGCTGAATGCCTCGATCAATATCCCTGCCGGCAAGACGCTGGCCTGTCAGGCGGGCGCGGTCATCCAGAAGCATGGCAACTTCGATATGGCGGCGCTGACGAACAGCAATATCGCCGTCACGAACTGCATCTTCGACGCCAACCAGGGAGGCGGATTCACCGGCAGCGCCGTCACGGCGACTTCGCTCAGCAATCTGAAACTGACGGGCAATACCTTCGAGGGCTCGGCAAACTGGGCGGTTTATCTGTCATCGGTTGCGGGCGGCGTGATCGAAGGGAATACCTGCCCCAGCTCCAACAAGTTCGATTGCATCTTTGGAGAGCACAACACGACCGGCATCCTGGTCAGCAAAAATGTCATCGATACGACCGGGATCACGGCAGGCCTGCAGCATGGCATCGCGTTCCACTCGACCACCGGCGGCAACACCGTGGCGAACATCACGATCACCAATAACCAGATCACCAACGGGTACAGCCTGCCGATCGAGGTGGGGGGATTTGGGGGCAATCAGCCGACCGGAATCATCGTCGCAAATAACACCGCCAGCCAGGTGGGCACTCCGGCAGCATATGGCGGATACTCCTTCTCCGGGGTGACGGCCTCCTCCATCACCGGGAACTTTTACTACTCAAATTCGCTTTGTACCAATCCAGGGCTGGAGCTGACGAGCGGCTTCCAGAACATCGCGGCGAATAACACCGTTTATTGCGGCGCCACGGTGACGGCCCAGACGAATTCCGAGTTCACGGCCAATACGGTTTTCGGGCAACTGACGACGGGATCTTCCATTGCGGCGAATGCCAACCACAACCTCTTTGCTCACAACTGGATCTCCCCCACCGGCACGAGTTCCCCGGCGAATACGCAGGCCATTCACCAGCAGTGCAATTTTTCGAGTGCAGATTGCGGCAACAACACCTACAGCGAGAACACTCTGGTGGGGGGCGGGTCAACGAGCTCGGGATTCTATAACGAGCTGGACACCGGGACGAGCCTGAACGTTCTATTCCAGGGCAATAACATCAGCGGGTTCACGGGAGGGTGCATCACGCTCAATGCGGTTTCGGGCACCTATACGACTTCCGTGCTGGACAACATCGAAGGATGCAGCGGGTCCGACGTGATCAACGGGAACGTCTACCGGCCCATCGCTACGCTGCTGCAGGCCTCGAACAACCTGAGCGATCTGCCGAGCGCGCCAACGGCCCGGACGAACCTCGGGTTGGGAGCGGCGGCACTGCAAGCCAACAGCTTCTTCCTGCAGGCGTCAAACAACCTGTCTGACCTCGGGAATGCAGCGACGGCAAGGACGAATATCGGGTTTGCAGCGGGGATGGCCGCCGGCAATGCCGGAACCGCAAGCGCCCTCGCCGCCCTGCCGACTCCCTGCACCACGGGGCAGGCTCCTACCGGGATCCTCGCCAACGGCAACTCCACCGGCTGCGCTGCCCTCGGCGCAGGTATCGTCACGATGGTGACGCAGGCAGGAGCGCCTACCAGCGCGTGCACCGCGCCGGGGACCGCGAATCTGGCGTTGTCTTGGGACACAACCAATCACTACCTGTATTTCTGCACGGCGGTGACGCCGACGTGGCGCCAGTTCCTGGATAACGGCACCGGATCCGGCTTCACCAGCGCAATGGCGCTCAGCGGTATCTCGAGCGGCGCCGCCGGCTTCACGGTGGACGACGCAGCCGGCACGGCGATCCTCTATATCCTGCCCAGCACCAACGGCGCCGCCGGACAGACCCTGCAGGACAACGGATCCGCCACATGTCCAACCCTCGCGGCCGGCCTGCCCAGCACCTGCCATCAGTTGATTTGGACAACCCTCACGGCCACGATGCCTCAGAAGTTTTTCGGGACGGCCGCCCCTGGCTCCATAGCCGGCAACCTGCCGGGTGACTTTTTCAGCGACAGCACCAACCACAACGAGTATTGGTGCAACGCTACTAGCGGCACACCGGCCCCGGCTTGTACGTCGGTCACTGCCGGCGGCTGGACGCTTACCAACAGCGGCGGAAGCATGGTCTACCCGGGCGCCGGCATCGCCAATTCCACCGGCTCGGCCTGGGGAACGAGTTACGGGTCCTCTGGAACTGGCAGCGTTTGCCTTACGACCTCCTGCACGATGACCACTCCGGCACTGGGAACGCCCTCGGCAATCGTTCTAACCAGCGCCACCGGCCTGCCCACCGCGGGCCTGGTGAATAACGCTGTGACGTCGCCAAAGCTGGCAGTCGTCAACACCTACCGGGTGTGCGATCTCGCCTTCGGTGACACGAGTTCATCGAGCGTGATTGCCAACGCCCAACTCGGGCCGCAAGTGGGAGGATGCTTCATCCCGGGTGCCTCCACGGTGGTCGAAATGGATGTCCGCGCCGATGGCGGCACGCCCAATATCATCATTGGCGGCGAGCTCTCGGGCACGGTGAGCAATCTGGTTTCGGGCGCACTCGCCACTGCCGCATCAGGCGCAAGGGCCTGCTCCAAAACGACTGCCGTGGCGGGCATTGATGGAACCACCTGCAGCGCCACCCTGCAGAACACCTCCCTTGCAGCAGGCACCTATATTCAGGCTGTCAGCGGAACCGCAGGTGGAACAGCGAAGTGGATGACGGTCCACGTGATCTATACGGTTAACTAGCCATGCGAAAATTCACTATTCTCATTTTGGCGCTCGCCTCTCTGGCAACTGCTCAGCCCCGATGGAGCGCTCAGGAGCAGTTGAGCCGGCTGCTCTTTCCCCTGATACCGCAGGTGAGGATCCCTGGCCCTGGTGGAGTCGCCAATAGCGGCGGCGGCGGAGCTCCGTGCACGCCGGTCAGCGGATACAGCCATTGCCGTCTTTTGACTCTGGCCGCGACCACCGCGAACCTTACCGCGTTTCCGGTGGCGACCGTGAACAGTAGCGGCGCGATGGTATTAGGCAGCAGCCGCATTCAGAATTCAAGCTGTTACGATGTGGTGTTCACGTCGGACTCTGGTGGCTCGACGAAAATCCCGTGGGAGATCGAATCCTGCACGTCCTCGACCGGGGCCGTGGTCGCGTGGTTTCCGACGGCCCTGTCGTCCTCAACCACGACGATTGTATATGTTTCATACGACAACGCCTCGATCAGCACGGCGCAGAATACCGGCAGTCTCGCTCCAGCGAACGTGTGGGACAGCAACTTCGGGATGGTACAGCATCTGGCTGCCTTAACCCTGCTCGATTCCACGTCCAATGCCACCACGGGCACCAACACCAGCCTGACGACTACCACCGGCCTGATAAATGGAGGAGTGAACGATGCCGCCAGCGGGTATGCTAATTTTGCGGCCAGCTCGAGCACCAACCCGACAAGCGCCATCTCGGTGAGCTTCTGGCTCAACACCGGGAGTACCAACAGCAGCGCCTATTTCTTCGACAATGATATTGATTCCGCGACATACGGGACGACATTTCAGCTCTCAGGCGGCAGCCTCTATTGGTCGCTGGGAAGCGTCGGGAACAATCAATTCATCTATGCCTACTCGTTTGACAGCAACTGGCACTTGTTCGATTTCACCTACAGCGGGTCCACGATGCTGATGTATATCGACGGGGCACAGGTAGCCACCTCGAGCAAGACGGGAAGCATCGTGTGGAATGGCAACTCGTTGGCGCTCGGGGCCAGCGTGAGCGGGACCAATAAAGCGTCCGGCAAGTTTGATGAGTTTCGGATTTCCGGGATTGCCCGGGCCGCAGGCTGGGTGGCCGCGGAATATGCCAATCAGAAAGCCAGCAGCACATTTCTTACGGTGGGATCCGAGAACTAAATGAAGACAATTATCTTGTTGCTGCTGGCATCTGTGGCTTGGGCTGTTCCGACGCCCATTCTGTATTACAGCGACATCACCTCGGGCCCGAACACCGGGAGCCGGAACAACAACGGCGCGATCGTCTGCGTGTATGGGGTATTTTTCGGCTCGACGCAGGGAAGCTCCACCCTCACGATAGGCGGGGGAGCGGCGGCTGAAATCATCTGGTGGGGCGACAACGTGCATTTGGGCAAGTCACAGGTGTGCTTCAGCCTGGGAGCGGCGGCGGCTACCGGGAACATCGTGATGACGACTTCTGGCGGCACGAGCAACGGACTGCCGTTTACGATCAGATCCGCGCCGATCTATTGGGTCGGGGATACGTTTAATATCGGCGGGTCTACCTTGCCGTCCGACAGCAATTCCGGGGCCTTCGCCACGCCATTTGCCACGATCGCTAAAGGCGTCAGCCAGCTAACCTCTGCATCGGGCGCGCTGGTCTATGTTCGCGGTACCGTTCCAGCAGCAACGGGCGTGGTGGCCTACAGTTCGACCGTGGTGCTCAACAACGCCGGGACGTCCTCCGCCCCGCTCTCTCTGATTGCGAACTGGCCTGGAGATGCCCAGCCCGTGATAGGCGAGTACAACAACCCATCGGCCGTCAACGGGATTTACAATTTCAACGGCGACCACTACGCGATCGTGGGATTCGCTTTGCGGGGTTACGGTTCCGCCATCCAGATGGCGTTTGGTCAAACCGACTGGCGCCTGGTCAACAATACGATCGAGTGCCCGGCCGGAAATGGTCAGGCTGGATGCCTGTACGCCCTCTTCGACAACAACAATCCCAGCCTGACTCAGAGCTATAAAATATACGGAAATGAACTGAAGAATATTGGCTGCGGCTTCGGCCCCACCGGAGGCGCGGACGACAGCACGACCCTGAACGGTCAGCAGATATATTTTCCATGCGCTACGAGCGCTGTGCAGTCCGGAACCCTCGCGAGCACGGACGGCATCACGCTGACGCTCAGCGGAGCAACGTTCAATACCAGCAATATGAACGTCGGCGACCACTTGCTGGTCGATACCACAGGTACCGGAGTCTACGAATCCAGCATTGTCAGCTCCGTGGGAAGCACGACGTTCGTTCTCTCCTCAAATTCTTTCAGCACTGTTTCGTTCTCCGGGAGAGCATGGAAATTTACGAACCACATGTCGAGCAAGCTCTACCATACGACCTATTTCGGCACCGATACCAACGGAGTGGACTTCGCCTGGAATTCGATTCATAACAACAGCTCTTTCCATGGATTCAATGTGCACAGCACTCCTGGCAGTTCGGCAGAAGCGCTGCTCTCCGCCAACGCGGGCACGCCCGGAACAGTGACCTTCACCTCGACCTCGCCGGGTCTTTTCGTTTCCGGGCAATACATCGAAATCGTCGGGAACAACGTCATCGCGAGCGCGGGATACTATGTGGGCAGTCCGGGAATAGTCGGGAGCGTGGAGACAGTCTCCCTCTACAACGATGCCGCGCTGACCTCGCCATATACTGTCACTTCCGGGGGTACAGCGTCCGGCACGATAGCGTGGCATGGATTCTCGCAGTTCAACATCACAGCACACAACAACACCATCGACCACCAGAACGGCGCGTGCATGTCGCTGGCCAACGTCTCTCCCGCACGCGGTACGGTTGCGGTGTACAACAACGTTCTCTCGAACTGCGGCACTGGCCCCCACGTGTTTGGAGATGCCCCTGAGCATTACGCGGCATTTTACCCGATCGACGGTCCGGACAACCCGACCAATAATCTCTATGCCTCTGGCACGGCAAGTTTTTATAACAACACCATTTACAACGGCGGCAGTTTTGCGACTGTGAGCAGCTCCGATATTTATGCAGCTATCAACGAGGCAGTCGGCAACGGCGCTCTGTACTGGAATTTCAAAAACAACATCGTCAGCCAGCCCAACGGCATCCCGTTCTTTGTGGCGACCGGCGGAAACAATCAGATCGTCGGCAGTAACAACATCTGGTTCGGCACTGACAGTTCCACGATTCCTCCAATGCCAACCGGAAACATCACGAGCGACCCGCTGTTCGTCAACACCGCCTACGGGAACTTCACGCTGGGATATGGCAGTCCCGCAGTGGGCGCCGGGACTTCGAGCCTTGCGCCAGCGAATGACATCTTGGGCCATCCACAATCCAGCCCGCCGTCAATCGGGGCGTACAACAACTATCCGTTCAGGACCTATTACGTGAGAACGGATGGAGGGACCTTTGCCCAATGCACTGGCCTGGTGGATGCGGCCTATGGTGGGAGTGGCAGTTCCCAACCATGTGGCTGGCGGCACCCGTTCGTCGCCCTGTCGGCCCCGCTGGTTTGGAGGATCGCGTCCGGAGATCATCTTCTCATCGAGAACGGCTCATACCAGATCTCGTATTACAGTACGGACGCATTGCCACTGTTCAACGGCTATTCGGGTTTCGATATTCACTTGCCCCCACTTCCAGGCGGGTTGACTGCAATGGAACCGACGGTGCTCGCAGGAATCAATTACCAGAGTGGCTGCGCGACCCGTCCCGAGCTGTGGTCAGCCAACGGAGTGCTCGCCATCATCACCATGACGGGAGGGTTTGAGCAACTCGGGTGCATGCAATTTGACGATCACAGCTCATGTATCTACGTCAATCCGAATGTGCGGTGCGACGATTCAGGCTACACCGGAGCCTGGGGCAAATACGGAGTCTTTTTCAACGATTATTCCGCTCACGACATCACTTTGACCGATGTCAACATCCACGGTTTCGGCGCTGAAGGGATTCATGGCAGCGGGTCGAACATGACCCTCACCAACGTGACAATCCGCGGCAATGGCCTGGCCGGGTGGAACCTGGATGAAGGCACCGACATCATCGTCAATTTCGGCCACATGAATTTGACGAATGTCTTAGTCGAGTGGAACGGCTGCGGAGAAGTCTACGATCCTGGATTTCCGGACAACCTCACGATTGCGCATTGTTGGGGTCAGCAGACCGGCGGATATGGAGACGGCGTGTCGCCCTGGAACTCCGTCGCAAACTGGGTCATCAATAAATCGACCTTCCGATATAACACGCAGGAAGGCTTCGACGTGCTGTACAACGATTACGACTTTCCAATGTGGGGTTCGGTCACCGTGGACCAGTCCCGGTTTTACGGCAACTCAGGCAATCAATTGAAGGCGAGCGGGACGCTAACGTTTACGAATAGCTTTGCCATTGGGAACTGCACGTATATCAGCAAGCAGTCGTTCTCGGACCTGGTCGGCCAGACAACGGATATAGGAGGCAATTATGTGGAGGGCGATATCTGTAGGGCGACCGGATCGGCAATCGTCAATGGCACGGTGGACAACGGCGCCAGCGTCATCGCAAATTCCTATGTTTCCGGTGAGGGTCTGAACGCCATTGAGCTGCGGTGCACAGGAAGCGAGCCACAATGCGGGACGAATAGCCGAAATTCCAGTGTCACGATCGTAAACAGCATCGTGGAAGGGGCCGTGAGCACCTACGACAACGTGGGCGGATGGGGGCTCGCTGTTGGACAGCATTCAAACTACGTGTACAGCGAGGCGGGCTCGTTCGCCGGGTTGGAGTTCATTTACATGAACAACAACATCTGGTTCAACGGGTTCGGGGTCTCCTATGACGGCGACGCACCCACCATCCCCACAACCTGCACCTACGGCGCGGCTTCTTTCTGCGCTTCTCCTGGCCTGGTGAACGACGTTTTCGATCCCGTCGCGATCAACGCGCACCTTACCTCCGGTTCGATCGCGCGCGGAGCAGGGACCGGGGCGTACACGAATCATGACATGGATGGAGTCGCCCGGCCGGCGAGTGCTCCGGACATCGGCCCCTACCAGTATGTTCCGGGAGCGCCCACGCCCGGGGGAGGCACATTCTTCCTGCTCCTGAAGGGCCTCGGCATTATTCACTGAGGCTCAGAGCGGATCCATTCCGATATCCAAAGCTTCCTTGACCCACTGCTCGATATCCCGACGGCTCGCGATCGCGCCGGCCGCCTTGCGAAGCCTGGTGCAGTTCCGCTATCGATTCGCGGGTATAGTACGGGTTCTGATCCCAGACGGGGGAATTGACCCACTGCTCGAAGTAGGCGCGGATCAGGGAGACGTCCCGGACAGTTAAGAGGACATTGTTCAGGTAGCGTTCAATGGCTGGGGCCAATACTCCGCTCGGTTCGTGGCGCCAGAATTTAGGGGCGAGGGGATGGAGGGCTGGGTTCATGGTGCGTTTCCTTCAGAGCTTCTTCCACAGCTCTTTGTATTTTCTTTTGGGTTTCCGGCGACTGGAAGTCGTCGATTTCAATGATCCGAGTGGCAGCGCGTTTCAGCGCCTCAGGGAGCTTGCTGCCCGAGAAGGACAGGATGATCAGGGGTTTGTCAAATAGAATGGCGGCTCCGACTTCGAGCGCCAGTTTCGCATCAAATTTGCCGTCGCTGATTACCAGCGAGAGGGCGGATCCCTTCATTTTTGGAAACATCTCCGCCTCGGCGCGATGCAGATAATCCTTCACCTCGGATTGATTCAACAAGTCTTCGAAGTTCGCTTCGTCCCAGTTCATTCCGTTTTCTCCCGTTCGGCTTTGAATTCCGCGGTCTGCTGTAACTTTGATGCGGCAATCCGCAGGTGGTGGAAGGCCAGTTTCAGGGCTTCGGCGCAAGAGTCGTTATCGAGAGGAGAGACCTCTGTTGCCAGATCGCGGGCTCTTGCGGCGAGGGCTGCATAATCCTTTGCTGTTTTGGGGCTCATGACTTCCTTTCTTGGATTTACGAGGTGGGCCGTGGGTGCCTGTCATCGGCTTCGAAGTTTTCGATGATCTTACCGAGCCATTGCCAGGCGCGCAGCTCTTTGGGGCTGAGGGCGCGCCGCTCGGATTCATAGACGAGTTGGGCATAGGCGCGGGCGATGGCATATTCCATCCAGGTCATACCGGCCCCCATTCCGGACGCCAGCGTTCGATGGCGCGCTGGTCGAGTTCTTCATCGGTGACAGAAGTTTGACCGCGCCTTGGATGGCTGCTCCGGTACTCGGCTGTCCGTTGTTTCACGAGTTCAGAATGTTTTTGGTAATGGCGCCTGCTTGCCAGTCTCTGAGTGCAGAGCCGGCACTCGCCACACTCGCAGGTTGGAGGGATGCCGGGCATTTACGTTTCCGCCTTCCGATAGGTGATCTGGATCCGCGTCCTGAACTCGCGGCGGTAGAGTTCGATATGCTCGATCGATTCCCAGTCGGTGCCGATCTCGGTTCCGACCACTTCGAATCCAGCCAGGCCGGCGGCATTGGCCTTCTTTGCGACCTCGCGGAATTCCGCCGGCAGATGGGTGATGCCGCCCTGCATTTCGATTTCATCGGGCGCGTGATCGAATTCCGGCGCTTGGCGGGGGAATTTGATGCCTTTGGTTCCCCAGTCTGTGACTACCCACTGGCTCAGGAATTGGATGGTGCGGCCGCACTTCTGGCAGTGGATGATCGAGACTCCGTCCTGGCTGTTCAGGACTACCGGGAGTTCGCAGCAATAGGGGATGCCGACCGATTCGCCATCGATAGTGAACCAGAAGTCCTGGCCGGGCTCCATGCGGTCGAAGAGCTTGATTGCTTCCGCGAGTGTCAATTGAGTTTCTCCTGGGAAACGGGCTGGAGGGCCAGTCCGGAAGTTCCATGGACCAGGGCGCAGTCAGGCGAACGCATGGCGTGCTCGATGACTACTTCCTGAAATAATGCGTCACAGGCTTCGTTTGTGGAGATGGATACTACTCCCGAGGCTGGGCAGTGGGTGCAGCGCCAGGAGGTTTCATACGTCAGATTGGGAGGTTTCACCTCCGACTCGCTTTTTTCTTTTCCGCCGGTTGTTCCGCGCGGTAGACGCGGATGGTTTCGCGCGCTATTTCCTTTGCCTCGCTTTTGGCGCCAGGGTCGGCCAGCACGGCCTCGGCTTCGGATATCTGAGCCAGTATGGAGGCGCGGTACGCTTCGAACGCGGCCTCATCGATTTCCATTGCGGGCCGATCCTTTTTCCGATTGAACGATTTGCCGTTAATCAGGTCGAGCCATCGTTCGCCCAGGGCCGGATCTGTCGCCATTCTCTGCCCCTGCAGGCACTCACAGTACCCGGTTCCCCCTGGAGTTGCCACCAGACCGGAGTCATTGCAGACGGAGCATTCCACCGGAGGCTTCGGGCCCAGATTCACCTCTTTCAGTTCCGGCCGGTGCTGGAGCTTGAATTTCGCGCGGAACATCTGAAGCAGGGGAAAGGGTCCGAGCCACTTCTCCCAATTCTCCTGGGCCTCGGTGACCAACCATTGTGCCTGCCTCTCTGCGGGCCAGATGCGGCCGTCCAGGAAGGCTCCCTCGCACCAGCGCACCAGGTGGTGAGCATGGGCCACGATGACATCCTCGTCCCAGGGAAAGTTCGGAATGGATTTTAGCTGTCGGGCAAAGCTCAGGGCTTTGTCGAAATCTAACTGGTCTCCCATGATTTTCTCCTTTCGGCCTCTTCCTTCATGCGCTTCAAGAGCGGGTCTTCTTTTTGACCGGCGCCCGGGGCCACCGGACCGCGCGCGGCAACCTGTTTGGCAATCGATTCGTACACTGCCCACTTGCGCGGGTTCTTCACATCGTCGGCGACTTTCACGAACTGCCCGAACAGTTCCGGGGTCAGAGGGGCGCGGATCCGCTGGAACATGACGTCGTCGAGCGGGGTGGCGACCGCGGTTTGGAGCAGATAGTTTTTCAGTTTTTGGTCGAATTCACTTTGCGGGCGGGCGGGTGGGTCTGGCGCTGGCCTGTCCGCTTCTTCTACCTTTTCCGCCCGCCCGCTCAAGTGGGATCTGGAACCCCTACTGGAACTACTACTAATACCTTGTCGTGATTTGACGCCTACCTTAGGGGCGCCCGTGGGGACTACGTCGGGTGTGCCTGGAGCGTCTACCTTGTCCGTTTCTGTTGGTAGGCCTGGAGGGCTTACCTCCGCCTCGGCGGCAACGATTTCCCGAAGCTTGGAAAGCAGAGCCTTGCGCGAATTCTCCCAGATGCCGCGGAGCGCGTCGTGGTATTCTGGCTTCGCGATCATAGCCGCAAGGGCCTTCGCGGCCTGCTTTTCGGGGAGCTGATTCAGAGGTAGGCAATTAGCAAAAATCTCTCCGAGGCCTACCTTTAACCCCTTTAACATCAACGGAATTTCTCTTTTAGGTAGGCAAATTATGCCTACCTCCGGGTCAGCATCTGACCCAGGCGGATTGCCGTTGGGGTGCAGGATACTTTCCCACATAGAGGCCCACTCTTTCTTCACCCCTCCCGGATCGGCCTCCTTCGGAACGAAAAAGAAGGAGATCTCAACCTGGCCGCCGGACAACATCCTGCACTGGTCCGGCGTCATGTCGCGGAGAAGCTTGCCATCACCCTTTCGCCTTCTCTCGGCCAAGCCATCCAGTTCGAGTTGCGCGAGGCCGCGACGGATGTTCTCTTTCGAATATTCCTTCTCCCGGAGCCGCTGCCGCAGCAGCTTTCCCTGTTCCTCGGAAAGCTCGGCCGAACCGTAATATTCCACGGCTTCGTTGATGAGAAAAGCCGCCATGTCTCCCGGCGTCATGGTCCGAAATTTCCATTGCTCCTTTTTGCTTTTGGGGTTGTTTTTGTACCAGACGATGCACAATTCCTGCTTATTTCTCGGCCCGTGAAGCATGCCGACGGCCCAGAGTTGGGACTTGAGCGTGTGGCCGGGGCCCGGGCGCGCCTGGCTTCGCAGCTCCGCTTCCGTGATGAACTGCCAGCCGCCTTTCCCGCTTAAATCGAATTTCGAAGGTCTGCGGATTCCGGCTGCGTAGAGGTAATCCGGAACCCCGTCAATCCACCGCTCACCCTTGGTCCGTTGCGCGCTCATATCCCACCTCCCGCCGCATCCGCGGTCCCCAGCGCCCGCCGCTCGACCTCACGCCACAATGCCGCCTTATCAGGCCGTCTCGCACGGAGCGCCCATTCCGCCACGGCTTGCACGGTGAAAGCGCAGAGTGAGCATAAGCCCGGCTCCTGCCAGGTGCAGCCTCCTATGCAGGTTTGAAATGAGTCGCAGCCGCAAACGCGACAAGGGACAACGGAGTCTGAATTTGTTTCGCTTTGCCTCTTCGTGTCGAGCGTGCCAGCCTGATTCATCGGGCGCCTCCGGCCGGCTGATCGGGCTGGATCCCAATCATCGCATCCAGCAGCCCAATACAGGAATCTCTGAGGGCAGCGCGGGCAGCGAGGGCAGCGAGGGCAGCGCGGGTAGCGAGGGCAGCCGAATCTGAGTCCGTCACCGGCCTCAGATTGCGCAGCGACTCGGCCTCAGCGTTGCATCCGAACGCGTCCAGCAAGATTGGCATCGTCTTCCGGATCGACCAATCGACCGCCAGGAATGCCCGCTTCCGCTCCATTTCAATCGGCGCGGTGGTGCCGGTCAGGCGCGGAATAAACGGCACCAGTAGTTGCCGGTCCTCGTCGTTGAGCCTGTCATTGAGCACGCGCGCATAGGCCGCGATTACCGGGGATGAACAGGCTGGATGATCCGAGTGCGGCTCGTGGGCCTTTTTTGCTACAGCCTCCATGAGGCAGACTCCGTCGTTTGCTGGGTGGTTGCCGCGGAGCAGGAAGATTGCTTCCTCTGATTTTGTTTTCTGTTTACGTGTCATTTTTTGGCTCCGGCTAGGTACAGGTGTCCGAAGTGCAAACAGCCGAATTGGGATAGTCCATCGATGGGGCGCGGGCGTCCACCGAAGAAGGCGGGGAAGAAGAAGGTCAGACGATGAGCGAGGATAAAAACATGAGCACCGAAGACCACGCGCGATTTGTTGGCGATACCGTGCTCGCCTTTGTCGCCTCCAAACACAAACTCGCTGCTCTCCAGTCCGAGGTCGCCCGCATGGCCCAGCAGCTTGAGGAGGGGGCCGCGGCACTGCGCGATCGCGCCAGCGAGCCGGCGATTTGTAACAGCTTTATCGGCCTTGCCACATACGACAAGATCCGGGTATTGACGGACGACCTGCACGCCGAACAGCGACGCTATGAAGGCCTGTTGAGCAGTATCAGGGGTTTTGGGTTGGAGGTTTGACGGGCTGGGCTGAAGGAGGCAGGGACAGGGCTGCCAGAAGAAGGTGTGGTCGATCTGTTGTAGGACTGTCATTTTTCCAAAACGCTCTCTATCGGACATCTGCCCGATGATTCAAAAAACTCAATCAGCGCGATGGAAAAATGGGGGGGATTCGTGTCAGAATAGAATCCGTCCGGACCTTCCAGGGCGCGTAAATTCGGCTCGATTCTGCGTCAACTTTCCACGGCGGACGCAGGTCGAGAAAAATAAGCATACCTGGGAGGAGATCTTCCGGCAAGGCTGCGGACGGCATTTACAACGAGGTATCGGCGTTCTCGCGGTACAATCCGAGTTTCCGCCGCGCTTAGGAATAATCCCTCAGGAATCCGGTTTCTGAAGTCCTGACCAGCTAACCTCAAAGTAACGGGCCGCAGATGCGCTATGAACGCACCCGCGGCCCTGACCACAACCCACGCTTCAAAGGAGCGCAGACGATGGCTGTTCCAGATTCTCTCATCCTGCTTCAGGCTGAACGCTCGAAGTTCACCGGCGCGCTGGTGGCGCCAAATACCAAGTCCGGATACAAATACGACCAGGCCGCATTCGCGCTCTGGGCCTCTCAGATGGATCGCAGTTCCCTGCCCGCCTCCGTGGACACCCTGGGGCTCTGGATGACCAGCATGCTGGTCAGGGGTCTCAAAACGAGCACCTGCGGACGGCGCGCCGCGGCCGTGGCTCACCTGCACCGCACAAACGGGTATCCCTCTCCCGCCACTGACGAAATCAGGAGCCTGCTCCGCGGGGCCAGGCGGCAGCGAATTGAGCAGGTCGAGCGGGTGCTGCCGTTGGCTCTCGAAGAACTGCGCGCCATCTCGGTGCTGCTGGTGGGGGATGACACGCCCGTCAGCATCCGGAACTGGGCCATGCTGCTGACCGGGTTTACCGGAGCTCTCCGCAATTCCAACACCGCCGCCTTGCTGCTGGCCGATGTGGAGTTTTCGGAGAAAGGCGCGACATTGAAGATACGCAGTTCGAAGGCCGATCAGGAGGGCCGACGCGCGCAACTGATCGGGCTGCATCATGCCAAACACTCCGAAACGTGTCCGGTGATCGCCCTGAAGAAATGGATTGAACGGAGGGGATCTTTCGCCGGCCCTCTTTTTTCCCGGTTCGACGGAGGCCAGAGGGGAAGGGCGCTGCTTCCGGAGCGCATTGGCCAAATCGTGCAACAGTGTATCCGGCGAATCGGCCTCGACAGCAAGCTGTATGGGGGGCATTCGCTGCGTTCCGGATTCTGCACCGAAGCTGGGCAAAGCGGCGCCGGTGAGTTACTCATTGCGGCCACCACCGGGCACACCGACATGAGCACTTTGCGGCAATACTTCCGGAGGCGCGATGCATTCGCCGGGAACGCTCTGGGGATGTCGGATTTGTAAACGGCCGATTGAAAACCGGTGAGAGTCCGGGTAGACTTTCGGCGTAGGACTATGCCGCTTATTGCTTGATTGGGGAGGGGTGGTAACGGCCGCTCTTCCCTGTTTTTGTTCCGTAACCCTACTTTCGCAGAACTCCACAGGAGCTGTAATTCAGCAACGGACGCGATAAACTGAAATCTACCAATCGAATAGACTTTCACATTCCAACAGTGGCCGGAACCAAACCGCCGGCCACTTCCCCTTCCAACCCAGAAATTACAATCCCAATTCTATGCCCCTCACGCGCCGGTGGCGTGGTGTGAAGCTCGGGCCGGAGCGAAGAGTAGGCGAATCAGCGCTTCCCCTGAGCGAGAAAAGCCGCGCCGCATCGAAGTCACTCTGCCGCTTGACCGGATCAACGGGCTTCCAATAGGCCTGAAGAAATACCCAGATGATCCACAATTCCCGGGCCAAAGAATCGGGCGCTGTCTCAGACCGCCAGGGAGTCATCGCAATTTGTCCAAATCAGCACGGACCACCCGCGTGTAGCCTTTCACGCTTGCCGTCGGCACAACCCCACTCGCAATAAATTCCCTGAGCCGACGTTCCGGCACGCCGGTATATGCGACCGCTTCCCGCACGGTCAGAAAGACCCGGCATTGCAATGGCACTTCAGGCTTTGGCTGTTTCCGCGAAGGTGTGAGAGCTTTCTGAGAACCGGCGGCATCGAGGAGCGCGCGGAGGAACAGTTCCACGGCTTGAGACGGGTTCACTTTAGCGAAGTCCTGGGAAGAGTTCGCAGGTATTTCGCTGATATCTTCTGACCGCATGACGACGGCCGTCGGGGGAGTATAGACCCGCTCCGCGCGGAGAGCTTCCACGTCGCCCGGGTGGTAGACCATGATTTTCGGACCGCCGCTCGGCCGGCGCCAACTCACGGCATGAAGCTTTCCATCCGCCCGGAATTTCTCGACGGACTTTGTCGATACCTTGAGCACCTTCGCGGCTTCGGCTTTGGTAATCCAGAAGCTGTAATCATCGATCTGCGTTTGAGCGTTTGCGGCCACGGTTCCTCACTCTCGGAAGACTTTTCAGAAAAACGACGGAAGTCTTCCGTGAACTTCTCAGGCAGCATACCCCCGTTCTTCCGAGAACGCGATTTAAAACGTAAACCGGAGTGGCGCTATGGCCCAAATGCAACGACCGTTTCACAACGTAACGAGGGGAGTATCCTGGTTACGAGGTGAGCAAATGCATGCCTTTCTGGGCAATCTGATCAACTCCGTGAAGCAGGAGAAAACCGTCCCGGCGTCATTCGATGCCTATAACCACGGAATCGCCCGCCAAATGAAGGCCCTCGTCAAAAAGGAAGACTGGGGAGAGCTCAAAATCTTCGCCGAGGAAGTGGACCGCGAGACCTCGACATTCAGCGCGGCCATCCTCGAAAATACGCCTCTCGCCATGGGTGCAACCGGCCAACAATCCAGCGGCGCCAAGGGTACCTAACGTTCGGCGGCGCAGATTACCAGCAGCACCACCAGCAGCACCACGTTCACAAATACGGCGAAGAGGAACCGCCGGCGCCACAGTCGTGCTTCCGCCCAGGGCGTTAAGCCGGCTTCGCGGATCCGCCGGGCGTTGTAGCTGACGTCGCGCTCCCAGGAAGATCTCATTGTGGATGCCGGTTTCTGGCGATCTATTCCTTACCCGGAAAACCGGGAGGGAGTTCCCCGCCAAAGATTTTCATGAGTGGGTTGGCCGACCGTTCGCGGGTCTTAACCGTCATCCAACCGCTGCGCAGACCAATCGACTGTTCCAGCCACACGCCAATATCCTCTCTCACTTGGGTCCAGAACAGTTCGCGAAGGCAATCTTCCATGGAGTCGAAACGGGCGGCCTGTTCGAGCTGAAACCGCGATTCTTCTTCGCTATCCGCTTTCGACGTGGCGTAGAGGCGCGATTCGAAACAGCGGGTGCGCATTTGATCGGCCAGCGCCCAGGTACGCCGAACCTCATGACTATGAATCACGCCGAGCTTGGTATCGTCCTCGCCGGCCGGTTTGAGATTCCGGGCCGAGCGGTCAATGTCCGGATCGGTAATTGCCTCCCAGGCTCGGACCATTTCTTCGAGGATGGGAAGGAACTCCGGCAACTTCACGCCGGCGCTTTTCGGTTTATGCCTGAACGGATTCCACTTCGCTTTCGGATTCCACTTCACTTTCGCGCCCTCCATATTCTGAACCCACGAAACTCCCTAGCCCTCCGGTCCTTTCTCCGGCTCCGCATCGGGGTTCACGGGGGACTGGATCGCCATAAAAGTCTTCAGCGCCGACTGCGCCGCCTGACGCTTGGTCATACCCTGAGGGTCGCCTTCGTCGGAACCGGCGATGAAACAACTGCAGCGGCCTTCAATGTGCGCCACCGATCCGACGACGGAGCGAAAGCCGCACTCAAAATGCACGGCATCCGAAAATGCCGGATGCCGGTCGTATTGCTCCAGGGCTTCTCCGCACCAGGTACAGCGCGTTAACCCGACCCGCGATCCAGTCCCTCGTGAACCCACGCCGGCGGAAGACAGCATCTCAGGGCTAAACCTCATCTTCTCCTCCACAGTCGAAATCTATTCGCCTGCCACCGATACCACAGCAGAGCCAGACGGCCAAACCACCCCGTCATTGGAGCGCACTCCATTGGACGAAGTATCCTTCCACAACCAGGTCGAAGTCTATCCCGTGAATCCGTTCGAATTCATCCCTTCCCACCTGGTGGTAAAGCCGGTGACACTTCCAAAATAAAGGCACACAGCTAAAATCAGATGCCTTTTGGCTCGTACCTCCATCATGCCCCGTGTGAGCTGCTTCCGAAGGCCCCCGCCTGCAACCACAGCAGCACGCCTGCAATCGAATCCACGCCTTGTAATCGCGACTGCGGGCAGGTCCACGACGCACCCTCGAACGCCGCGGCGCCCTTACGACCTGGTCGAGCACGGCATACCGCAAAAACCGGGACAGGCGCGTCATCGAATCACCTTCGCCAGAATCCAGAGAACAGTAACGATGCTCCAGGTCCACCGCGAGGAAAGGAAGCGCATCATGCTCGGCCTCCGGCGCTGCTCCGGAATACATAGGCGGGGTGGATGATGGCCTGCCCGGAGCGCAGAATCATGCCGGCGATCGGAGGGTCGAGCCCGGTGAGCTGCTCAATCAGCGAGAAGTAACATTCCTCCCACACCGCGGGAACCTGCCACTCCCGTCCATCTTCTTTCCGGGTTAGGAAGTAGGTCATCGCTCCCCCAATCCGAACGCGATAATAATCCATACCGCGAGGAGGACCAATCCGGGGAGTGCCTGTCGGAAGGCCTGGAGCTGGAGGCGCAGCTCGCGCGTGAAGTTATTCACTTGGGCACCGCGATGAAATCACTGGGATCGAGAGAATCCGCCTCTCCCCAGACGCATGGCGCGCAAGCTGTCCAACTGAGTGCCTTTGACAGGTCCTTCGAGGCCGGATTATCGCAGTTGTCGCAGAGCACCAGGCCGTCGCGGATCCGCTTCTGCCGGCGGGCGCGTTCGATGATTTTGTTGACGGTCATTCGCTCACCGTCCCGCCGAAATCCTTCTGACAATTCCTCCACGCGCCGCAGTATTTCCTGGAGCACATGAAGTGCGATCTGTTGGGGAGCCAGACTCCGGCGCGAATGCTCTGCTGCACCAGCGGATAAAGCTTCTCGGTGGCGTCGATGGCGGCCTGTTCCGATTTGCAATCGAGCCGGATGAGCTGGGGGGCTTTCGTCTTCACCAGCGTGTCGAGCCTCGCCTCTCCGGAAGCCTCCGGACAAAGCTGCTGATATGTGGCCAACTGAAAACGGTAATCGCTTCCAATCTCGGTCGGTTTCTTGGCGGCCGTCTTCAGATCGATAATTCGTCCGGAGACGTCCATCAGATCGATGAAGCCTTGCACCAACACCCCGCCAATGCGTCCAGAGACGTGCCGTTCCACCGCGGCCGGCTGGATCGAGGGACAGGCCTCGTCCAGATATTTCAGCGCCAGGGCGAGCCCTTGAGCCTTCATGGTGGCCGGATCTTCATCGTCGCGGAACTCGGTGTCTTTGGCCTTTTCCGCCCAGGCGCTGTTATAGATTGCGCTCACGCCGGCAATATCCAGATCCTGGTGAGTTTCCAGCTTCTGAGCGAAGTTCTCGCCGATCGCCGAATGGACAGACGAACCCAGGGTCAGGGCACCGGTGGGCGGGTCGTCGATCTTGACCACCTTGCGGTAGTAATACTTGGCGGAGCATCCCAGGTATTGGGAGGCGCTGCTGGGGGAGAGAATGTCCCCCGGAGCGTCGTAGAGAATTGCGGTGCGGGTGCTCATTTCGCACCCCGATTCCAGCAGGACAGAAAACCGTCGCGGGAAGCCTGGATCATGAGAGTGCTCACCATATCCTGCTTGGCGGCATCACTCCATTGCTCATGCGCGGCGGCCAGGCCGTCCACCACCACGCCCAGCAATTCGCGGAAAGCGATGTCGTACGGGATCTTGGCCGGAATGCCTGCCACAGCGTAAGGCTTCGGTGCTCCGTTCCCATTGACTGGTGGTGCGCTGTGTCCGTTGCTGGTACCATTGCCATTGTTTGAAGGTGGCTGTGCTGGTAGACGTGATGGTGTAATTGCGGTAACTGGCGCAGTCGGGGCCGGGGCGGCTGACACCGCTTCGGCCTTTTTCTTGCGCTCAATCTCGGCGAGCGATGCGCGGAGCTGCTGTTCGAGTTCCGACTCGGGAAGCCCGGTGGCGCATGCGGAGAGCGGGGGATGTGCGGGCTTCATCTCATCTTTGGCGACGGGCCAGAAGTCCCACACCGGTAAATCGCTTCTCTTCCCGGTCCACCGCTTGCATGCCCAGAAGAGCTGCCCCCTCCGGAGGCCGAGCATGTTGATGGTCTGCGCTACTCCCAGGTCGAGGTAGAGGCAGGAATCGGGCGGTTCCGCGAGCGAGAAGTAGACCTGGTCGCCAAATCGCCCCTCTACAATTTTGCCTTCCGGGTATTTGAGGGCGATCTGGATGGGAACGTTCGGCGTGATTTCAAGCTTTTGTGTGGGCATTTAGAGCCTCCCCTGGATGCTGCTCGCCCGCTGCTTCAGCTCGCTGAAATGCGCGCAGCACTGGCAGCCCGCTCCGGAATGCGCGGAGCACGCGCCCGTGGTTTCGCGGATCGCGTTCTCGGTGAACCACCAGGCCAGGTCGACCAGCTTTTCCGCCTCCGGGCAGAGCGTCCCGCAGTCTCGCGCCAGGGACGAAGCCTGGTCGAGATCTTCATTGAGCTGCTCCAGCGCCTTGAGTTCGCTGCGCATTTCGTCTTCTCCCGCATCGGTGACTGAGTAGGACATTACGCCACCTCCCCGAACAGCTCGCCCTGCTGGCGTGCGATGCGCGCGGGCTTTACGACCACGGCGAGGAACGCTTCGGCTTCCTGCAGAGTGCAGCCGGTTTCGGCGAGGAACGCGGTCTCTCGCGCGATGACGGCCATCGCCTCCTCGACGCAAGGGTCGCAGCCCAGATAATCGAATTCGGGTATCTGGGTGAGACGCTCGGCGACCTCTCCGCAGTTCTGGCAGCGGAGTATGGCGACGGAGTCCAGGATGTCGGGCGAGCCGTCTTCGTTGCGGTCTATCATGCTTTGTTTCCTCTGCGCTTTAAGGTGTCGCCACCGTGTTGATCTACTCCTTAAGAATAGCAGCTAGCGCTAGCACCTGTCAATAGCAGTAAGCAGCAAAAAGCGGTTCCTGATAGAATAAATCCCCGATGGCAAGAAAAAAGAATGCCGCCGCCGTAGAACTCGGACGGAAGGGTGGCGCGGTAAAAGTACCAAAAGGATTCGCGACGATGAGCGATGAGGAGCGAAAGAGGATTCAGTCCGCTGGCGGCAAAGCCCGCTGGAAGAAGAAATCAGGAAAGTGATGGATTACTATCGAGCGCGTGATGCTGCCACAACCGGAACGCCTCCGGCGCTTAAAATGTTGCCGATTGTGAAGGTGCTCTACTGCGCTGCCGCGAGTGCCCTTGGCGCGTCAGCAATCCTATTCATCGGCCTACAGATGCAGGATGCCGGGACCTCGGGAGGAACGCGGCTGGGAGACTTCTTCATCCCCTTGGCGGGCGCCGTCGCCTCGGTTCTGCTTTTCGCCAGCGGCGCGGCCCTCGGGCTCCTTCAGCGGATTGCGGAAGCGGTGGAAAATCGCGAGGTATCGAAATGATGCAATTGAAAGAGCACGCCGGAACTATCACGGCTCTCAATATATTCGGCTGGATTGCAGCAATTCTCGCGCCCCTCCTGGGAGCATACTGCTGGCTCGTGGCTCAAAACGGCGCGGAGGATAGCGCGGCGATGCGGCCGCTCCTGTTCGCAGCGGGGGCCAGCTTCATATTCGGTCTCGTGCTGATTGGCTTGTCTGCCTTAATCGAAATCTCCGCGGAAGTTTCCAGGGCGGCGCATCTATTACTCGAAGAATCGAGATCGCGAGCAGCGGAGGCCACGCTGAAATAGCCCCCTTGCAGAGTGTGGGTAGAAATGAGCATTGAAGAAAATCTGCTTCTCGACTTCTCGGAGCTACGCTGGCTGGTAATCTCCTGTACGGATTGCCACACGGAAGTATCCATTGACGCCGCAGAGACCAGTACCGCAATCCCATCTCAGTGCCCAAGCTGCAACAGGAGCTATGAGGGTTCCGTTCGCCAGAACCTCGACACCTTTCGCCGGCTCTACGCTACGGCCAGGTGGAAAGTCCGGGTCGTCAAAGGGAGCGAACCCCAGAAATAGGCCGCTTGCAGAGTGTGGCTGAAAGTGACGGTTTAGGATGAAAAAACTCTTAAGTCGGCCCTTTTGCAGAGTGTGGCTTCAGCGCTACACGCAGAGTTTTAGCACGCTACGCCAGTGGCAGGAGGTGTACTGATGAAAACAACGCCAAAGCTATCCGTAGGCGATCTTCAATCTGCATCGGAGGATCTCGCGCGCAACGCGCTGACTCTTCATCCAAATCTCCCGCCCGCACAGCTCGTGGACAAAATCGCGGATCTCGCCGATTCTGAAGTCAGGTCGGAGATCGAGCAATTTCTCTGGACTCAGTATTTTCTGCGAACTATTCGGCGCGTTCGATTTCAGGAGCGCCCGGTGCCCGCGCCTCTGTTCCATTACGCTCCGATACAGGAGGCATCGTCCCACCTTCCTGCGAAGCTGAAGCTAGGGGGTCCGCACTTTCCCGCCAGAATCTCTTGACTTCAATCGGGCCGCATGGTATATTCTAAGAGTAGCCCGCCACCAACGGGCAAGGAGAAAACCAATTGAACGATCAACAGCTTTTGACTCTCGCCATCGCCATCGTCTTTCCGTTGTCGATGCTGATCTACTCCAACAGCCGCATCACCGAAGCCAAAGAGACGCTCCGCGCCGAAATGGGCGCTCTTCGAGCGGATATGAGACTGGACTTCGAGCGCGTCACCAATAAGATCGACCATCTGGCGGGCGAGGTCGCCACCTTAAAAGACTTGATGTCTACGCACCTGCGTGAGCATCACAACGTCAAATAAATCAAGCTCCGCCGCGCGGCTCTTCCGCTCGTTCGCGGTCCTCTCCGTAAGCGGAGCCTTCTGGGGTGGTACCCGGACCGGGGAGTAGGTAAGCTCCCCGAAAAGGAAATCAGAAATGGCCGATATGACGATGAAAGAATTGCAGGACACCCTCGCTGTGGTTGTAGGGATTCAGGCCAGGCAGGCCGAGCTGATAAAGGGCCATGGCGAGTGGTTGCAGCAGCACGACCAAGCCATTTTGGATATCAGAGAGAACGGGCGCAGGACAGATGCGCGCATCGCCGAGATCGGGGAGCGGATCGACAAGCTGGTGAGCGGCATCGGCGAATTCATCCGCGGGGAGTCGCGTCAATGAGCGCGCGCATTTCCGATCTCGCCGGCCGCCGATTCGGAAGGCTTAAAATCCCGCCGCGGAGTGAGCCCGAAATCCGCGACCGCCATGCCTACTGGCCCTGCATCTGTGATTGTGGCGGGAGAACCATCGCCAGAGGATCGAAGCTGCTGGCCGGCGTTACCATATCCTGCGGCTGCTACCGCGCGGATTCGGCGGTTCGCCAGGGCGCCAGTATGACGATATCGCCTCGGAAGCGCATCGCGCGGGCCAAACTCGGGGGTGCTGCTTATGCCGCCAAATATGCCGGCAAACCGAAGCCGCTGGGCAGGTAATATCATACCCTCAGGCGGCCGGCGAGTTCCAAGAGCGCGTCTGAAGATCGCTTGGGGTGGGAAAAACGCGTGGAGGAAACACGGCCGCCCTACGCCCCCGCCGCCCTCGGCTTCCGGCGCGACTTCTCCCGTTCGAGCACGTCGCGCAGCTCAGGAACATGAAGCAGAATCCGCCGCTCCCGGCTCAGTTCCTCATCGGTGAGGCCTTTCAATGCTTCGACGTAGGCGTCCAGACTTTGATTGAGGGCTTCACGGCGCAGTTGGGCAATCATATGTGCAGGATACACTTTCAAAAATCAGGAAGAAGCTTCAAGGCGTGATTCGCGGCAACGGGGTGTGATCTGCTGACCGGAATTCTCGGCCCGGGGTAGACGCCATGCGGCCAAACCGTCGGCGAAGCGCCGCTGGCCGATGGCGCGGACAGCGCTTCGATGGACCCGGAGCCAGCGGCTTCAACGGGATGGGTCCGAGGCAGTAGGGGCAGCCGTGCAGCGGCACGATCCGCCGGCAGCGGCGGCATCTCTTCATGCTCCATCATGCGCCCAATGCCCGGCGGACGGGCAGCGCTGCATCGGCGACGGTTTGACCGTCCGCTCTCCCCCCGGGCGCACCGTCCTGCCCCAGCAGCACCCACCTTGTTGCCGCGATAAACAGGAGCATGCCGTCACAACTGGGCAATCATATGTGCAGGATACAGGGAATTGGCAGGTAGGCTGGAAGGTTATCGGCCGGAGCCGGCATGCGATCCCGGTTCAGCCTTCACCCGCTCCAGCAGAGCTTTCACCCGCGCCAGCAGATCTGCCTTCAGGTGATCCTTCTCGAGGATCTGCCACCCGCCATGCAGCACGGCCAGGTCCCCGTCGGCCTTCCCGGTTAGCAGGATCACCCGCATCGCCGGCCACGCCTCCTTCAATTTCTCCGCCACATCGGTGCCCAGGATCCGCGGCAGGATTACGTTGGCCAGCAAGAGATCGATGGGGCGCGGAAAGGCGAGCCCGATGCGAAGACCGTCCTTTCCGGTTTTGGCCGACAGGATTTCATAGGCCTCCGCCTCGAGCAGGATGCTCTTTACCAGCTTCAGGATGGCTGGATCGTCTTCGACAATCAGAATCGTTCTCATAGCTCAGGCAGCGCTCCTCATGCCTTTGCAAAACGGCGAATCACAGGCGCACCCTTTGGGATGCAACCCGGGCAAACAGTCCCTCCCCCGGATCAATGCGGCGGGATGCTGGAGTGCATAGACTACCAGTTGGGACCTCGAAACTTGGGCTTTCCTGCAGATATCGGCAATGTGGGAGTTTACGGTGTTAACGGTGATTTCGAGCTCGTGTGCGATTATCTTCGCCGGTGAGCCCA
>Ga0307476_10000158_pt1 | contig 66263 bp, 63 predicted proteins | sample atmos_gasesECM2C_2_FD_203314 | JGI IMG/M metagenome (GOLD analysis project Ga0307476, IMG submission 203314) | Hardwood forest soil microbial communities from Morgan-Monroe State Forest, Indiana, United States - atmos_gasesECM2C_05 | ecosystem: Environmental > Terrestrial > Soil > Temperate... | reverse complement strand
CCATCCAGGATGCATCGCAGGATGTCTGGCAGCATGCCCGCAGCAGCAGCGATCTATTCGTGCTGGTCGATCGCGGCGGCCGCGTCGTCGCCTTGCATACCAAGACGCCCGGATTCACGAAAGAGGCAGCTGAGAAATACTTTCAGCAATCGCTCGATGACGACCGCGGGGAATCCAGCCACTGGTGGCTGGGAGATCACCACCTCTACCAGACGTTCATCGAGCCCATTTACCGCGGCTCCAAAACGAACGGAGTTCTGCTCGGCTTCCTCGTGGCCGGCTACGAGATCAATGATCGCCTCGCCGCCGAAGTCAGCAAGGTGGCCGGCAGCCAGGTAGCTTTTTCCTGCGGCAACGAAATCGTGGGCACGACATTAATGGCGGCGCAGGTAGAGGCAGGAAGTATTCAAAATCTGATCGCTGGCTCGGCGCACGACGATCCACGCGACGTCGAGATTGGCAACGAGCGCTTCCTCGCCACTTCCCTCGTGCTCTCAGGTTCTCAGCCGATTCAGGTGCGCTTGAACGTGCTCGGGTCCTACGATCAGGCGACGAAGTTTCTCGATCAGCTGAATCGCTATCTGCTGCTGCTGGGCCTGGCCGCAATTCTCGTGGGCAGCGGCTTAGTGTTTTTCATCTCGCACACGTTCACCCGTCCATTGGGCAATCTTGTCGCTGGGGTACGCGCTCTCGAAACTGGAGACTTCCACCATCCGCTCGATCCTCGCGGCGGCGACGAAGCGGCGGAACTGACCCGCGCCTTCGAACGTATGCGCACCAGCCTGCTCAAGAGCCAGCACGACCTGCTGGAGTCCGAACAACTGGCCACCATCGGACGTATGGCCAGTTCGATTTCGCATGATCTGCGTCATTCGCTCGCTGCCATCGTCGCCAACTCCGAATTTCTCTGCGACAGTCACCTCACTTCTGTGCAGCGCGAGGAGTTGTACCAGGAAGTTCGCAGCGGCGTGAACCTGATGACCGACCTCATCGACTCGCTGCTCGAATTCGCCCGCACCCGCGAGTCGCTCACCCCGGCTTATGCCAACGTCGCGGACACCATCCAGCGCTCTGTTCTCGCGGTTCGCCTGCATCCCCGGCATCACAACCGCTCCATCGACGTACTCTGCGGGGTTCAGGTTGCCGGATGGTTTGACCAGCGGAAGCTGGAGCGCGCTCTATATAATTTGCTGTTGAACGCCTGCGAGGCCGCTCCCTCCGTTGGCGGCAAGGTGGAAGTTACCGCAGCTGAAGTCGGGGGTTCCATAGAGATTGCTGTGGCTGACAATGGTCCCGGCATTGCCGACTCGATCCGCGAGCGCTTGTTCCATCCCTTCGTGAGCTATGGCAAGGAAAACGGCACCGGCCTGGGATTGGCGGTCGTACAGAAAATCGTGCAGGATCACGGCGGCGAAATTTCCGTGGAGCGCACTGTGCAAGGCCGGACAGTTTTCCGCATCATACTACCCGGGCGCGTGCAGGATGCCTCTCGTCCCGCCGGCCATGCCAGCCTCGATGCGCCTGCGCTGGTGCCGGCGCATCACCATGAGGCCCAACCAAATTCGATTTCTCGTCCGGGCCCGTAGGCGAAAAATTTCTCTCTTCGCCAAGTGCCTGACTCTGTATCCAGACCCTGAATGGAGTAGGAGGACGGTGTGAAGAGCCTTACGATTTCTCCGGTCCGCGGAACCGCATTGGCGGTTGCCGCAGTCGTGTTTTTCTGTGCGGTCAGCCGGGCGCAGCAATCGCCCTCGTCGCCGGCGCCGGGCGAAGCCGCCAGCGCCGTTCGCGACCTGCAAGATCAGGTCCGCGAACTCCGTGGTCTGGTGGAAGAGATGCGCGCCGAAAGCGCCGAGTCCCGCGCTGAGATGCACCAACTGCGTCACGATCTCGAAGCCACGCGCGCGCTGCTGGAGCGGCCCGCATCCGCGACTAGCGCCGCCCCAGAGACCGCCGCAGCACCTAAAGCAGAAAACGGATCCGTTGTTGCCTCGGCCCCCGGCGCTCCGGCGAGTTCAACCTCCCAGGCCCCGGCCTCGCTCGAAGAACGCGTGCAGAAACTGGAAGAATCCACCTCGCTGATCGGTTCGAAAATCGATGAACAATATCAGACGAAAGTCGAGACCGCTTCCAAGTACCGCGCCCGGCTTCACGGCATCGTCCTGATGAACGCGTTCCGCAATGTTGGCGGCTCCGACAATCTCGATTTCCCGAGCTATTCTGAGCCGGTACGCGCAGGGTCGCCCGACGCCACTCTCGGGGCAACGTTGCGCCAGTCGGAGATTGGGCTGGAACTCTTCGGCCCGAACCTGTTCGGAGCCAGAACCACGGCCGACGTGCAACTCGATTTCGCCGGAGGATTTCCCGCAACCGGCAACGGCGTGGACTTCGGAATCGCGCGCCTGCAGACCGCCAATGTTCGATTTGACTGGGAGCACACCTCGGTCGTCGCCGGACAGGACGCTCTGTTCATCTCCCCTCTGTCGCCCACGTCGTTCGCGTCATTGGCCACACCCGCGTTCGCCTTCGGAGGAAACCTTTGGGGCTGGACTCCGCAATTGCGCGTCGAACAGCGCTTCTCCTTGTCCGATCAGCAAACCGTTATTGTGCAAGCAGGAGTTCTCGACAACCTGGACTGGGAGTCTCCCTCGAATTCGTTCTACCGCTCGGCGCAGGCCGGAGAAAAATCTGGCCAGCCCGCCTACGCGCTGCGCACGGCATGGTCGCGTCCGGTGTGGGACCATCCGCTCAGCTTTGGCGTCGCTGGCTATTATGGCCGCCAGAACTGGGATTGGGGACGTTTCGTCGACGCCTGGGCTGGAATGGCCGATTGGCAGATTCCGATCGTCCGGCGCCTCGGCCTGTCGGGTGAGTTCTATCGCGGCCGGGGCATTGGCGGACTCGGTGGCGCGATTGGAACTTCTATTCTCTACGGCGGCCGCCCTGGGCCCTTCACTCCGATCCGCGGTCTCGATACGGCCGGAGGGTGGACCCAACTGAAATTTCAACTGACTCCGAAGCTGGAGTTGAACGGCGTCTTCGCCGAAGACGATGCGTTTGCCGGCGACGTGCGCGGCTTCGCTACCGACGCGAACAATTTTGGACCGATTCTAGGGCGCAATCGCGGAGCGATGGGTAATGTCGTCTATCGTCCGCGCTCCGATCTGGTACTGTCGGCTGAGTTCAGACGGTTGCACACCTTCCCTATTTTCGACATCAATAGCACGACCAATCAGGTCAATCTGTCCGTGGGGATTCTGTTTTGAGAACTCGCTCGCTCCATTACGAAGGTTGGCTGTTATTCGTGCTGCTGGCAGCAGTGTGCGCGCCCGCCCAGCAGGCTCTCAAGGGCCATGTGCTGCTCACCCGGAATGGTCATGCGCTGCCGAACGCATCAAATGCCGTCGTATGGCTCACTCCCGTCGGCGCGTCGGTTGATTCGCCCCAACAAGACCCGGCCCACATTCCACAACTGGTGCAGAAGAATAAAAGCTTTCAGCCTTCGCTGCTCGTAATTCCAGTGGGCGGCAAAGTTGAATTTCCCAACCACGATCCGTTCTTCCACAACGTGTTTTCGCTGTTCGAGGGCAAGCGTTTCGATCTGGGACTCTACGAGAGTGGAACCACGCGCTTCGTCCAGTTCGACAAACCCGGCATCTCGTTCATCTTCTGCAATATTCATGAGCAGATGAGCGCCGTGGTGATCGCCCTGGCGACGCCCTACTACGCTATCTCCGACGCGCGAGGCGATGTCAGTATTCCCGATGTTCCACCCGGCCGCTACCAGTTGCAGGTCTTTCACTCTTCGGTGGCGCCCGACGCCCTGCATGCCATGAGCCGCGAGATTACCGTCGGTGCAGCCGACACCTCAATCGGAAATCTCACGCTGTCGGAAACCGACGTCACGCTCGCGCACAAGAATAAATACGGCCGCGATTACGACCGCCCTGATCCTGACAGTCCGGCTTACGCGCGGCCGTAGTCGGCGAATTCTCGAGACATGAAAAAGGGCGTGCCGTTAAGCACGCCCCTTTCCGCCTCTGACTCTATCTTCACTTCGTTTACATCAACTCGTCCAAGTCAGCGTCTTACATCACCGCCCTCGAAGCGACGCTGCTGACAACGTCTAGATCTGTTAGCGATGACCACCTCCACCCGAATGTCCACCGCCGCCGGAAGCGTGGCCACCGCCGCTCGGGGCGCTCACGTGGCCACCACCGCCGCCGCTCGGGGCAGTATGCGACCCGCCGCTGCTGGGCGCGTGATACGTCGGAGCATGATAGCCGCCGGGGTATCCGCCACGCGAACCGCCATACGATGGATTCCGAACGATCGGCTGCCGCATATCCAGCTGCGGACGCGACGCCGATCCGCGCCCGTAGCCGTCTGAATACGAGCCGCGCGATGATCCCGCCGAACTCGGCGCGGTCCGGTTCCAGTAACTGCCGCTGCTGCCGCGCTCCGAGCTACCCGCCGTCGCTCCAGCTTCTCCGCTGTGCGAGGGTGGAGTGAACGGCCGGAATCCATCCCGATTGCCACCAGCCGCTTGGCTCGTTCCGCGCTGAGCTTCCGTGCTCGTAGAGCCCCGCTCGGAGCCAACGTTAGAAGACGAACGCGCGCTACTCGGAGGCGTGAACCCACGAGTCGTGCTGGCACCTGCACTGGCTCGCGTCCCACTGACCCCACTCATACCCCGCGCCGATTCGCCTGCACCTTCGCGCCCTCCGGCCGTAATCGCACCCACATGATTCTGCGCCATGCTCTGTCGTAGACTTGCGGTCTGCGCCTGGAACGACTGCGGCCGCGACACATTGTTATGCACGGATCCGAAGAAATGCTCCGACCCGTTACTATTGCGCACCGTCGACGGCGCAGCCGCCCGTCCACTCGCCGACAAGCTGGCTCGCGACGGAACCACGGGAAGATTGCCGGCCATCATGCGCGCGCCGCCTAACTGCTCGCGAGTCGCTGCTCCAGCCGTCACTCGGCCTGCGCCAAACTGTCCGGCGTTGACCGTCGACATGCCCCGGCCAATGCGCGCGTCACGAATGTTTGCGACGTTCGAGAAGCGCGTTCCGGCGTGCAGCGGAGCGAATCCCCCGAAGCGGTCAAATCCGCCACGATAGCCCACCCAACCAAAGCGGCCACCGTATCCGCCCCACCATGGATGGAACCAGTCGCCCGGCCCGATCGGCAGCCAGCCGAATCCGCCCCAACCCCCAAAGCCAAATCCGAAACCGAAGCCCGCACCCCATCCCCAGAACGACACATACGCCGGCGCCCAGAACGGACGATAGAATCCGCCGCCATAAATCGGACCAGGCCACCACGCCCATCCCGTGCCGTAGGGGAACCAGCGCCCGTAGTGATACGGCGCCCATCCCCAGGGCTCGTAACCTACCCAAGTCCAGCCGTAATAGGGCTCATAGGTCCAGTTGCCGTCGCGATACGGAGCCCATCCATCCGCCTCGTTGGGGACCCATACGTCGCCGTAGTCGGGCACGTTCTGCCAGCTGCCGTAAGCATCCAGATCCTGCGTTCCGGTGTAGTAACGATTCGTGTGCTTCCACGAACTGGCGTTGCGGATCATGTGATCGCGGTCCGCGTTCCAGCGATCCCAATCGTCGCGATCGGGAGCCGGAGAAATTTTGTACTGCGCGGACTGGCTGTCGCCGCGCACCGTCGCCATTTCGCCGGTGTGAACTTCGGCGCTGCCCTGCGGCGTAGCAATCTGCGCTTCACCTTCGCGCACAATCACGAGGGTGTCACCATTCGGCTGCACTTCGATGCGAAACACGCCATCTTGGTGTGCAGGGTGCACGGAAACGTTCGGAGTATCGATCTCCGGCTCGGCTTCGCTCTGTTTCGAAACTGTGAGATTCGACAGGCCCTGGCTCAGCTGAATCTGAATGTCGCGATGCGTGAGGTTTGCAACGTTAGCCTTGGAGTTCGCACCCAGACGAAAGGTGTTCGCAAAGTCGAGCTGCAATTCGGTGCGCGCGTTGTCGCCGGTCGAAACCTTGTCACCGGTCATAACCGGTTGGTTCAACACGGCCGCCGACCAGTCGCCGGAATCTCCTCGCTGCGTCGACACGTCGCCATGAATCAGGCTTACACGCGCCACGCCCTGGTCGGTCTTCGCCGGAGCCTCACCCTCCGGTCCACCCGGAGCGGCCTCGGTAGGCTGCGCGGTGCCAGGTTGTCCCTGCCCACCCTGATCTGGCGCCATCGGAGCTTGCCCCGGTTGAACTCGCCCCGGCTGAGCCTGCCCCGGCGGCCCGATCTCCATCGGCGCGCTGGGCTGATCCGTGGGCGCCGGTGTTTCTTCGGTCGTCTGCGCCCTCGCGCCGATCGACAACGCCCCGGATAGCGCCAGGAATAAGACTGCAAACCCGGTTATGAATCTGCTTTTCATGAACACCCCTTCGAACCGCGCCCGAACCAATCAACCGCAAATTAAATGAAAGCGCTGCCAAGGGAGTAGGCAACTGCCATGCCAAAGAGGACGGAAAAGGCCGTCTACAAGTCGTGCGTTTTCAATGCGGAACGAGACGGTTGTACCATGCCAGACGGTCGAATTCGAAGAAGTTGGCCGACCTCAGCCAAGGGTGGTGGTTTTCGGCCACTTCGCGGTCGCGGATGCATCGCCGCCGGCAATCTACTTCTTCGTACCCTTCAAGTCGTGTCCGCCTTGGTGAAGGATGAGATGGGTTACATCACCCTTGTCATTCTTGAAGAACTCCACTTCCGCGTCGACGACTTTCAAAAAGAATTTCGTTTCCGATTCTGCGAACAGCGGAAACTTACTCTGTCCGGTCGCCTGCGACATAAGCTGACTGCCTTCGAGCGTCACGACGATGTCGAAGTTCGGCATCAGCTCATAAGTTCCGACATACTTTTCCAAAATCGCGGGCGAAACTGCGATCTCTTTTCTCTCGGACGGCAATACGACCTTCTCGCCGCGGGCCAGAGCAGCCAGGTTGCTCGCGATCGACTCGGGTGCCCCTCCGTTCAGATTCGCCAGCACGACCACTGTAAGCTTGTCTTCGGGATAGTAGGCCAGCGCAGTGTTGAAGCCCTCAATCCCGCCGTTGTGCTCGATCACTTTGTGCCCGTTCGCCGTATGCACGGCGAGCCCAAACGCGTAGTCGCTCTTGAACGGCGTAGTCATTTTCTGCAGCGATGCAGCGGACAGCAACTTGCCGCCCATCAACCCCTGTTCCCAGCGCAACAAGTCTTCCGTGGTCGAGTACAGCCCGCCTGCGGACAACGGGATGCTCATGTCGATATACCCGGCGTTGCTGATACCTTTGTCGCCGGGCGAGTAACCCGAAGCGCGATGCAGGATAACGGCCGTGTTGGAATCGTATCCCGAGTCCTTCATCCCCAGAGGATTGAAAATGTTCTCCTGCACGAATTGACTGTAGCTCTGCTGGGTGATCTTCTCGATCAAGTAGCCCAGTAATACATAACCGGAGTTGCTGTAGTTCCACTTTTCACCGGGCTGAAATTCGAGCGGCTTGTCGCGAAAGCGCGCGACCAACTGCTCTGGAGTTGTGGGAGTCGCTTCGGTGGAATGATAATCCGGAAATCCAGTGAAGCTCGGAATGCCCGAAGTGTGGGTCAGCAAATGGAAGATCGTAACCTTGTCCCACGCGGCGGGAGCGTCGGGCATATATTTCTTCACCGGATCTTCCACCTTCAACTTGCCGCGCTCCTCTAGCAGCAGGATGCAGGCTGCCGTGAATTGCTTGGTGATCGAGCCCAGCCGGAACTTGGCCGATGGGGAGTTCGGTACCTCCCATTCAAGATTTGCCGATCCGTACCCCTTGCTGAGAATGACTTTCCCGTCGCGAGCGACCAGCACCGATCCCATAAATTGTTTGGCATCGACGTAAGAGCGCACCACCTCGTCCATGCGCGCAACGCTGTCCTGCGCCACGCAGATACTGACCAACACAAAAGCAATCGCGATTCTTCGAAGCATGGGCGCTCCTTTTCCGTGGACGCACTCTTTAGCCGAGCACGTTGCGTTCGACTATTTGGGCAAGCTCTGTATGAACTCGTCGAGCACGTGGTTGAATTTTTCCGGATCGTCGACAAAAAGCGCATGCCCATCGCCGTCGAATTTTTCCAGCCGCAGTTTATCGCCCAGCTTCGACTTCAGAAAGTCAGCGGTCGCCTGCGAGTCAGGCTGGTAAGCAAAGAACACCGGGCGACTCATCTTGGCGAGGCCGGGTGAAAAATCCTTTACTGCAATCATGTCGTAGATGAGCACCGCCGCGGTATCTGCGGGAGTCTGCTGCGAAGCATCGGTCACCCGCTTCAGGTAGTCGTCCGTTTGCGGTTTTTTGTACATGCTGCGGACAAAGCCGTCGGCTTGTTTCTGGCGATCCTGCTGCAGCATGTTCATCCATCCCGAGATGCCGATAAACATCTCCGGGCTGACCTTGTCGGATAGAAATCCGTCGACCAGTACGAACCCGCCGACGTTGTCGCTGCCAAACTGTTCGGCGTATTTCACCAGTTCGCCGCACGCCATCGACCAGCCGACCAGCACCGGCTGCTTCAAGCCGAGGTGATCGACCAGTTCCTTATAGTCGCGGCTGCGGGTTTCGGGCAGGTGCCCGTAAGGCGGTTTGTCGCTCTCGCCCTGCGACCGCGGATCAACCGCGACCACATGATATTTTTTTGAGAACTCGTCGATTTGCTTCTGCCAGATCCAGGCTGGCATAGTCCATCCCGGAATGAATACGACGGCGCGGCCGCTGCCGGCTTCGAGGTAGTGGATTTTTATGCCATCCGACGTTGTGAAAAAATCGCTCTTCGCGCTCTGCGCGATAGCGCATGGCACGACCAACATACAAAACAAAACCACAGCCAACCTCGTTCTCATTTTTAGCTCCGTGCTTAAGTATTGGTTCGAAATCATTTTGCCGCGGCCGCGCGCACGAGTTCTCGCCACGTGACCAACTGAATCTTCTGCTGAGCCAGCGTCGCGCGAAACTGGTCGCTGGTGAAGAAGTCGAAGTCCCGCTGCCTCCAGGCCGCGCCCCATGAAGGCCGTTCGCGAGTGGCAGCGCGCAGTTCTTCGTCGTCGTAGCCAGGATGAATCACAAACTCGGTGACTCCGGGCTTCAGATTTTTCAAGGCCGTCACGTAGAACTCGGCCCATTTTTCTGGTGGAACTTCCGGCTCAATCGTGACGGTATGGTCGAGAACGATATCGCCGGGACCGAGGCTCGTCTCCAGATACGGGTGGCCAGCGAACCAATCGCGATTCACGAAAACCGGCAACTTGTATTCGTGAGCCACGCGCAGCATCACGTCGAAGAGTTCCCTGCCGTTCATGATCAGCCGGTACTGGTGTGAATCGAGATGCGTGGGGCGAACGCCCATGGCCAGCGCACGCTCGATCTGCGCGCGCAGTTCAAGCTCAACCTCCTTGGGGTTGACGCGCTCGCCGTGTTCCCAGTCATGATGGAAGTATCCGTTTTCGTCCACCAGGCTCGGCACCTTGTCGGCGGGCGCGACCGGACCCCAGCGGTAATAGATGCGCTCACTCGTCAGAGTGAGATGCAGTCCAAGATCGGCGTCGGGATGAGATTTGGCATAATCGGCCATCTCCGGAAACCACGGACAGGGCACCATCAGACTCGCGGAGTTGATCGTCCCGCCTTGCAGGGCTTTCATGGCAGCGGCGTTCACTGCGTGAGTTTCGCCGAGATCGTCGGCGTGGACGATGATGAGTTTCGTGCCGGCGGGATAGCCCAGTCGATCGGCCAGAGTCTGCGCTGAGAGTTCAAATGCGAACAACAGCAGCGCAACCAGCAGCCATCGAAAAATGCGTGGAGGATTCATCGCCGACTAGTAGACCATACCTCGCGACAGAGTCAATATCCCGGAGATATCCTGGGGACGATTGCATCGACTCCGCTACTCGGCCTTCTCGCCTTCGTCCGCGATCCCAATCTTTGACAGCCGATAGCGCAAGGCGTTCCGCGACAGGCCCAGCAGGCGGGCCGCTTGACTCTTGTTGCCGTTGGCGCGGCGCAGCGCTTCCTGCACCATTTCATCTTCCCATTGTTCCAGCGTCATCCCCTCGGGAAGGAATCCGCCCGCGCCGTTCGCCGCTTTTGCGGGACGCACATCCAGGTGAATGTCAGCCGGCGTGAGCACGTTGCCCTTGGCCAGCGCGCAGGCGCGCTCGACAATATTCTGTAACTCGCGGACATTTCCCGGCCAATGGTAGTTCACCAGAATCTGCATCGCCTCCGGCGTAATGCCCTCTACGGGTTTGCCGGACTCACCGGAGAAGCGCGAGATGAACAGATTCGCGAGATCGGGAATATCTTCTCTACGCTCGCGCAATGGCGCGATGTCGATGGGCACGACGTTCAGGCGATAGTAGAGATCTTCGCGGAATGTGCCTTGTTCGAGAGCGGCGCGGAGATCACGATTCGTCGCAGCAATCAATCGCACGTCAACCTTCACCGTGCGCGTGCCGCCGAGGCGTTCAAACTCGCGTTCCTGCAACACGCGCAACAGTTTCACTTGCGTCACTGGCGGCACGTCCCCGATCTCGTCGAGAAAAAGCGTTCCTTTATCGGCCAGTTCAAACTTGCCGGGCTTGCTGGCGACAGCTCCGGTGAATGCTCCTTTTTCGAAACCAAACAATTCGCTCTCCAACAAATTCTCAGGGATGGCGGTACTGTTGATTTTCAGGAACGGGCCTGAGGCCCGCCGTGATTTTTCGTGAATGGCGCGGGCGATCAAATCTTTGCCCACGCCGCTCTCCCCGCCGAGCAGTACGGTCGAGTTCGTCGGAGCGACACGCTCCACCGTGGCCAGCACTTCCTGCATCTTCGGGCTGCGGGCAACCACGTTGGGATGCGCATAGCGCTTGCCCAGCGCTTCGCGTAAAGTCCGGTTCTCTTCGCGCAGGTTGCGGACATCCAGTTCCTTGTGGATGACCATCCGCATCTCGGTTAGCGAAAACGGTTTCAGCACGTAGTCGCTGGCCCCGGCCTTCATGGCCTCGACCGCGGTTTCAACGCTGCCGAACGCGGTCATGACAACGACGGGCAAAGCCGCGTTCTGGCGCTTGATGGTCTGCAGAAATTCCAGGCCGTTCATGCCGGGAAGCTTCAGGTCGGTCAGCACCAGGTCAATCGAATTCTGATGCAGCAGTTTCATGCCGGTCTCGGCGTCGCCAGCCGAAAACGTGGTGAATCCGTCTTCGCCGAGATTCAACTCGAGCAGGCGGCGCATCTTGGCTTCGTCTTCGACAATCAGAATTGCCGGCATTCGCGCGTCTTCCTCGATTCTTTGCTTTTTGCCTCTCTGAATTCGGCGCTCTAAGAAATCACCAGATGAGCGGATGATCCCACCGCGGAGTTCTCCGAGGCGGCAGGAAAAAATATCACAAAACGCGCGCCCGGGCCTGAAGCTGAACCCGATCGCGAGTTAAGACCGCCATCACCCGTCGACCCATCTACGACCTCGATTCGAATATTCCCGTGGTGTCCATCAATAATCTTCGACACGATCGAGAGTCCCAAGCCGACACCAGTTTTCTTCGTGGTCACGAATGGATTAAAAATTTGTTCCCGCAGCTCCAACGGAATTCCCGGCCCGCTATCTTCAATGCGCACTTCGACTCCGTCCACTTTATGGCCGCGAGAATTAGGGCCATCATGGCGTTCGCCCGGCGCGTTTCGCACCTTCACGCGCACCGTCCCGCCAGTAGCGCTCATCGCGTCATAGGCATTCTGCACGATATTTATGAAGGCCTGCTCGCTCAAACTTTCGTCCAACGGCACCAGCGGCAAACTGGGCTCGTATTCTTTCTCTACGTGAACCGGCGCGCCTTTCCACAACTGCGCGACATCGTTCAATGCGCGATCGAGCACTGCAGTAATGCTCTGCGGCGTCAGATCGGCATGCAACGGGCGCGCGAAATCGAGGAAGCGCGTGACCAGCGCGCTTAGCCGGTTGGTCTCGGTCGAAATGTATCCCGCCAGTTCCATCGCCAGCGGATTCGATTCTCCCAGCTTCTGCGTCAACATTTCCGCCGAGCCCTTGATCACGCCGAGCGGATTGCGAATCTCATGTGCGAGTCCGGCAGAGAGCGCGCCCAGCGCGGCCAGCCGTTCGGACCGCCTCGCCTCGGCCTGCGCCTGCTCCAGGCGGCGATTGGTCTCGGCCAGAGTCTCGGCCAGTTCCTGATAGCGCTGCGTTTGGCGGCGGTTTTCGACTACAAAACGATTCACCACCATGGCAGCGAGAAAAAAGAAAAGCAACCGGATCGCAAGCAGCGGGTAAGCGTCAAGCGGGATTTCCCCGTATTCCTGCCAGGCGGGATAAAGATAAGAACAGTAAGCCGTCGAAGCCACTGCCGTCCAAGCCAGAGTGGCCCACGGACCAAAATATTCGGCTGCCGTAACCACGGGCAGAAAGTAGATCGGCCAGTAGCTGCTGTTAATGCTGAGCTCGCCGGTGTGATCGATCAACAGCGTAGCCAGGGCAATCTTCATCAAAACCAGATACGCATGACCACGGCGCGGCACGCGCGCAATCAACCAGCCCTCGCCCAGTTGAACCACGCCGAAGGCAAGCAGGATGAGTTGCTTGTGGATCTCCTGCACGGGCGGCAACAAGGCCAGCCCTGCGAGAAATAACAGCCACAGCACATCCATCCAGTTGATCGTTGGACGCTTGGCTTCAATCATTTCGCTTCGGTCATTTCTCTTTTACTCACTTCATTTCGATGACAGCTTATCCGGCAACGGCGCTGCGCTGCCAAAAGAAAATTCGCCGGGAGAGCTCACGCTTCTCCCGGCGTTGGCTTGCTGATTTCATTTCGTCGCAAACGCATCTTCTGCGAACTTTATCAGACCGCAAGAACAGCGTCAGCGTCAACGCTACTTCTTTGGCTTCTCCGCTTTCGGCGGCTCGGGAGCCTTCGGGGCCGGAGCTGGCCGTGCCGCTGGCGGAGGAGTCGCCGGCCGTTCCTGGTGCCATTGGTTGAACTTCTGCTCCTGCTGTTGCTCCTGCTCCGGGCTGCGCTCCTGCACCGGCGGGGTGGGACGAACCAGCGGATGCGTCGCCTGCGGATTCGACTGACTCCCCGGCTGCGCATAGCGATTCTGCGCGGGCTGAGCATTCCGGTTCGACTCAGCATTCCGGCCGGGCTGGGGCTGGGCATTCTGATTCTCGGGTTGCGGAGTTCCCTGCTCCTCATATACGTGCGGCTGCGCTTGCTGCATAGGCCGCACCTGAGTGTTACCGTTGCTGGTCTGACTGCTGTTGGGCTGACTGAACGGTCGGAAGCCCGGTTGAGTTGCAGTCTGCGCGGGCCGGCTGTTTTGATTGGGAGCAGGCTGCGCCGGACGAATCAGCGCCTGTTGATTCAGATGTCCTCCAGCCTGCGCCTGCCGCTGCGCGATCGAAGCTGGAGGCGGCGGAGGCGTCCTGACCGCGACCACGGGACGGCTAATGACCGCTGCCGGCGGCTTGCCTGAAACCGGCCGTCCAGCACCTAGCACGCTCGCGCGGACAGGCTCGGCGGCCACCACGTGACTCACCGGCGCCGCCGCGATTTCCTTCGGATCGACTCTCATCACGTTCTGCGCCACCGGTCGCGCATTCACAAAAGCATCGTGCGACACCACCGTCACGCCGTTGGCGACGTGCTGGTTTGCGTAAGTGATGCTGTTCGCGGTTCGATTGATCACTACTGTGTTGTAGACATTCGTCACCTTCGTGATATTCACCGTCGTGTTTGTGATGTTCACATTGTTCACGTAGGTGCGGCTCACGCGGTAAGACGGCACGTAGACTTCTCCCGGGGCCAGCGGAAACCATCCCACGCCAACTCCCGCGGAGAAGCGGAATCCCGGACCACCGCCCACGAACGCCACCAAGGCTGGCGCCCACACCGGATGAATCACCACCGGCCCCGGCACCCAGAACCATCCGTTGTTCACGAACGCCCAGCGGCCGTAGTGGAAAGGAGCGAATCCCCAGCGTTCGTCTTCCACCCAGGTCCAGCCCCAGGGACCAACAAAGGCCCAATGTCCGAAACGGTACGGCGCCCAGCCCGCGACGACGGCGCGCGGCCGCCAGCATGGACCGTACCCAGCCACATAGCTCCAGTCGCCGCTGTCGTCGAGATCTTCGTAGCCGGTCATTTCGCGCGAAACGTAATTCGCGGAATCGGCATCATCTTCGCGACTGTCGCGATCAGACGACCAGCTGTCAAAGTCATCCTGATTGGCGATCTGCCCGAGGTCATAATCCAGGTGATCGCTGCCGGTAAACGTCGCCGTCTGATTCGCGACCACCGTGTAAGTGAGCCCGCCTCCAGTAACCCGGCCGCGGCCGTGCCAAACCGTGGTGATGGTCTGGCTTCCGTCTTCGCTCACGTCGACTCGGTATTCGCCGGGCTGCAGCAAGCTGAACGCGATGTTGGGCGTATCGATCTCATAAGTGTCATCATCATCGACGTGGCGCACGCGCAGAATCAGCGATCCCTGCGCCAGCCGGATCTGCGTGGTGTGGTCGTCGAGTTCGAGGAAGGTGATTCCGGTTTTCGCTCCCATGCGGATCGCCGCTGAACCGACATGCACTTCGGCGCGCGAGTCTTCGTCGGTCCACAGGTCGTCGCCCGTGATCATCGGGCGGTTCAGAACGGCGGTGACCCAATCGTCCTCGCCGGCCGGCCGAAGCTCCACATCGCCCTGAGAAAAGTTCAGCCGCGCTACGCGGGCTGGAGGATCCTGAGATTGATCCTGATCGTCAGCGTCTGCATTGGCATTGACATTGACATCGGCATTGCCCTGCGCTTTTGCGACAGTCGAAACTTGCATCACAAAAGCCAAGCTCGCCAGCAGAAATATCCAGGACCACAACCTTCGCGTTTTCATAATCTCGCCCCGACGAAATAAAACTCCGTACGCGTCGATTCTATCGACATCCGTATAAACACAATAGAGGTACTTTAGTTTCCTTGGAGGGAAGTGCAGAGCGACGCAGTAAGCTTGAGAAAAGATACGTCAAGATTTGTCATCCTGAGCGACGCGAGGGACCTATGCACTCTTCTGCCAGTTACACAGATCCTTCGCAGCAAAAAAAGACGCTCAGGATGACAATGCAAATCATTCAGTTCTTTAACGTCGGACGCTGGCAGGCATCCACGATTTTCTTGGGATCGATGGCGTCTTTATCCACCTGCTCTTCCAGAATTTCTCCATCTTTACCGATCAGGAAGTTCACGCGGCGCGCAGCCTGGTATTGGTCTTTGTAGATGCCGTATTCGCGGGTAACTTTTCCGCCCCAATCGCTCAGCAGCGGAAACGTCACTCCGATTTGGTCGGCGAAGGCTTTGTTGGCAAATGCACTATCCATGCTCACACCCAGGACCTGGGTGTCGGCTGCTTCCAGCGCTTTCAAATTCTGCTGGAATGCCTGCATTTGCTTCGTTCAACCACCGGTGAACGCAAAAATATAAAATGCCACTACGACATTCTTCTTGCCGCGGTAATCACTTAGCTTCGCTTCCTTCTCGCCGCTAGCGTCGATATATTTCAGCGTGAAGTCCGGGGCCATGTCGCCAACCTTCGGCATGCCGGAATCCGCCGTCTTCGTCTGCGCGTACAACGGGGATGCTGCCGTCGCCATCAGCGTGCTCATCAGCAACCCCGTCGCCAGAATTCCTAACCTTCTTTTTTGCATTGAACTCCTCCCACTGGAGTGATATCTCAGCATACCCCGCGTGGCCGCGGCCGGTAAACTTGATAGTACCCAGCCCGAAGCCCTTTCACATTGCTCAAACGGCTCATAAAACAGTAAAGTTCAATCGAAGCAGTTTCGCGAAGTAGAAGTACTCGAAAGTCCCGTTCGCGAATAGCCCTTGAAAGACGCAATGAGCCTTACCAGCATCAGCACGATCAACGATATTTTCTTCGCCGCGGTCGCACGCAACCTTGACCGCATGATGCTCTATCGCGACGCTGGAAACTGGCTGCCTGTCAGCTCCGCCGAGTTTGGCCGGAACGTCGCCAGAACAGTGCACGCGCTGCATGCCTGGGGCGTTCGACCAGGAGATCGCATCGCCATCCTCAGCGAAAATCGGCCCGAGTGGCCTATCGTCGACATGGCCAGCCTGTTGCTCGGCGCCGTAACCGTTCCGCTCTATACCACGCTCACCGCCGAGCAGACTGCGTTTGTGCTGAACGACTCCGGCTGCCGCGCCATCTTTCTTTCGTCGGACCAGCAGCTGCGCAAGATCTTGTCGATCCTGCCAAGTACCAAGCTCGAGAAAATCGTGGTCATGGACCCGGTGGAATTCACCGGCGATCTCGCCCCGTTCGCGAGCAAGTGCGTCACCATGGGTCAGATAATTCTGAGCCAGCTCACGTCGCAAGGCGCGGAAACTCTCGGCGCTGAACTCGAAGTGCGAGCGCGCTCGGTCAGCCCCGGCGACCTGGCCACCATCGTCTACACCTCCGGCACGACCGGAACTTCCAAAGGGGCGATGCTGACTCACGGCAACATCACCTCCAACATTCTGTGTTCGCTGCAAGGTTTCGATATGCGGCCCGGCCTGATCAGCATTTCGTTTCTGCCGCTCTGCCACATCACCGCGCGCCACTTGGATTTCGCCATGATCTATCACGGCGTGACCCTGGCCTATTGCCCGTTTATGGACCGTCTGCCGGCGAGCCTGCTGGAGGTCCAGCCGTCCATCTTCGTCGCCGTACCCCGCGTGTACGAGAAAATCTATGCGCAGGTGGAGCAGACTGCCAAGGGCCTGGGCAAGCGCCAACTCTACGAATGGGCTCTCTCCGTGGGCCAGACGCACAAGCCCGAAATTCTTGACGGAAGAATTCCCACATCGCGCAGTTGGAAACTAGCCAACAAGCTCGTCTTTTCTAAAATTCGCCAAGGCATGGGCGGACATGTCGAAACCTTTATCTCGGGTGGCGCGCCCCTCGGCCGCGAGCTTGCCGAGTGGTATGCTACGGCCGGCATTCGCATCCACGAGGGCTACGGGCTCACCGAAACCTCGCCAGTCATCGCCGTGAATACGCCCGTCAATCACCGCATCGGCACGGTCGGAAAAATTCTGTCGAACCTGGAAGTTCGCATCGCCGAAGACGGAGAAATCCTGGTGCGCGGCCCGTCCATCTTCAAAGGCTACTGGAATCGGCCGGAAGAAACGAAAGCCGCCTTCACAGATGGCTGGGGCAAAACTGGCTGGTTCAAGACCGGCGACATCGGCAACATCGACGCTGATGGATATCTTTCCGTTACCGATCGCAAAAAAGATCTGATCAAAACTTCTGGCGGAAAATTTATTGCACCGCAGCCCATCGAAAATTCGCTCAAGTTGAATCCCCTCGTCGGCATCCCCGCCATCCTGGGCGACCGGCGCAAGTTCGCTTCGGTTATGATCTCTCCTAATTTTGCCGCGCTGGAAGAATGGGCGCGGGAGAACGAAATCACGTTCACGTCGCGAGCCGAACTCATCGCCGATCCGAAAGTACAAGCGCTCTACGAAGGCATCGTCGCCGGCGTCAACGGAAATTTGGCGCGCTTCGAAAAGTTGAAGCGAGTCCTACTGGTGGCCGACGAATTCACCGCCGACAACGGCATCCTGACGCCCACCATGAAACTGCGCCGACGCGTGATCGAAGAACGCTACAAGAAGCAGATTGACGACCTCTACGCGCAGGCGGAGGCGACGCCCGTTTCATAAAACTGACCTTCGTCGTCATCCTGACGAGAGCGCTAGCTCTCGGAGGGACCACACGAAGCGCACAGCCTGGCAATAGCGTCGGCGGGGAAGCCACCCTGCATAGGCCATGGGCGTTCCCGTCGACACAATCAAAACGCTAACCGTCGTACGGTCCCTCAATCCGGCTTCGCCAGATTTCAGGATGACATCATGCTGGAGTATTACAATAAGCGTATGCACGATCCACTCATTATTGCCGGCCGTTCGTTCCGCTCGCGCCTGATCGTGGGCACGGGAAAATATAAGTCCTTCCAGGAAACAGCGCGCGCCCTCGAGGCCAGCGGCGCGGAGATGGTCACGGTCGCGGTGCGCCGCGTGAATCTTGACCGCAGCAAGGAATCGCTGCTCGACTACATCGACGCCAAGAAGTATTTTCTGCTGCCCAACACAGCAGGCTGCTACACCGCCGATGAAGCCATCCGCGCCGCCCGCCTGGGCCGCGAAGTCGGCCTTGCTGATTGGGTGAAGCTCGAAGTCATCGGCGATCAGGCTACGCTCTATCCCGATGTGCAGGCCACGCTTGAAGCTACGCGCGTCCTCGTGAAAGAAGGCTTCACGGTTCTTCCCTACATGTCAGACGATATTGTTTTCGCGAAGCGTCTGATCGACGCAGGAGCAGCCACGATCATGCCGCTGGGCGCGCCCATCGGCAGCGGCATGGGAATTCAGAACCAGGCCCACATCCGCATTCTCCGCGAAATGATCACGGGAGTGCCGCTGATTGTCGACGCTGGAGTCGGCACGGCCTCAGACGCCGCGATCGCCATGGAACTCGGCGCCGACGCCGTCCTGATGAACACCGGCATCGCTAACGCCCAGGATCCCGTGCTAATGGCCGAGGCCATGCACCATGCAGTGCTGGCCGGACGGCAGGCATATCTCTCGGGCCGCATGCCCAGGAAGTTATACGCCACGGCGAGTTCTCCGCTGGAAGGCGTCGTGCGGTAGGCTGCCGCGTGTGGCAAGAAAATCTGCGCAGAAACGTTGCTAGCAACGTATCTTTCAGCTCTTTCAGCGTCATTGCGAAACGCCGCAAGCAACAGGTAAAAGCTACTTCTCTACGAAAAAAGGGCGGCTAGTCGCCGCCCTCTGCCTGCTTTCAATCTCACATCTGATCACAGCATCTTCAAGCTGTTCACGTGAATGGAATCCTTCGACACCGTGCCAGTAACAGCCACGTGATGTCCTTCATGACCCTTCAGCGCGTCCTGGTTGTCGACCGCGAGCACCTTCGAATCGCCATCGGTGACGACGACCATCTTTTCCCCGGCCGCCACGCATTTCTTGGTGCAGGCCTCGCCGCCAGCGTTGGCGCCCTTCGCGCCGCATTTGGCATCGACAACCCATCCGTTGACGGTTGTGCTCTTGCCCATATCATCAAGAGCCATCGCCGACAGGGCGAACACGAAACATAACGCAAGACAAATCACCAGAATTTTTCTCATGGCCGGTTTTTCTCCTTTTTGAAATTTCAGATTGCGGTTCCACACCGCAACAATCCACAGCGCTTCGAAGATCTTGGCCATCCCCCCAGGGGAGCAGCAATCTCCGCTTGCTTGTGAAGATGAGGCACGGGAAATATACCACATCGAACCGAGAAGATTGTCAGCGCGTGAGAACAATCCGCACACTGAGAAGTTGCATCCTTCAGGAAAATTAGCGGACTATTTTTTCGCGGAGTGATTGGCAGATGGCAGAGCCTTCGGCGGCGCAGGAGGGACGTACACATATTCTCCCGGCTTGGCGTAGCCCAGCTGTTCGCGCGCCTCTTTTTCGATGGCCTTCTCATCGCTCTTTAAGCCCTGAACCTGCTGCGTGTAGCGCTCGTTCTCCTGCTCGACCTGCGCGATCTGCTTCTGCAAGGCTTCATACTCGGCGCGCTTCTGCTTGTAAACGATCATCCCATTCGCGCCAAACATTACATGGATAAACAGCGATCCCGCCAGCACAGTTACTGCAATGGTCGCGATGCGGCGCCGCAACGCGTAAACGCGAACCGCCAGCGGCCTCACGCGCTCAATCCAGGAAGCAGCCAAGGCTTCGGCCTGTGGAGCGCGATCGACCACCGCGCGCAGGCCATCTTCCGGACGCGGCAATCTCGCGATTCTAGAAAAAGGCTTCACAATAAGAATTCTCTGCCGGCGCCGTCATGCGACAACATCACTCGAAAACCCAGTGCTTCGCGGCCGTGCTTAACTTCTCCAGGCCTTTCTGGCTGCGCGCCTCGGCATAAACGCGCACCACCGGCTCCGTTCCCGACAACCGGTAGCAAACCCACGACCCGTCACTAAACACCAGCTTCAATCCATCGGTGCGCACAACCTGACCGACCGGATGTCCGCAGAACTCCCGCGGGTCAGACCGCAACTTTTCAGTGAACTTCGCCTTGACCTCGGGCGTCAAGCGAAAGTTCTGCCGTTCCGGATAATAGGAACCAACTTGGTTACATAGCTCGTTCAATTGTTCGCCCAGCGGCTTGCCCCGGCGCGCCACCGCTTCACAACACAGCAGTCCGGCCAGTACGCCATCTTTTTCCGGCACATGATGGCGAATCGACAGCCCCGCGCTCTCTTCCCCGCCAATCGCGATCTTGTCCTGCATGATCAACTCGCCGATATATTTGAAGCCCACCGGAGTCTCGTACAGCTCCACGCCGTGCTTCTGCGCCAGAGCATTAATTAGATTGGTCGTCGCCACAGATTTGGCGACTCCGTTCTTCCAGCCCCGGGTCTCGACCAGATAGTCAAAGAGCAACGCAATGATGTAGTTCGGCTGCAGAAACGTCCCATCCGCATCGACAATGCCGAAACGGTCGGCGTCGCCGTCGGTCGCGATGCCGATCTGCGCTCCGGTCTCGCGCATTTTCTTTCGCAGATCTTCCAACAGATGATCGTCAGGCTCGGGAGCGTGTCCGCCGAACAGCACGTCGCGGTAGTCGTGCACGGTAGCCACTTCCAGGTCGGCACCACGGAGCACCTCATCGGAATATCCGCGGGCCGCGCCCCACATCGGATCAAACGCCACGCGCAGCTTGGCTTTCCGAATCACATCAACATCGATGATCTCGCCGAGCCGCTTCAAGTACGCCGGCCTGGGATCGAGAGTTGCGTGAGCGATGGGGCCATGCTCCGGTGGAGCGGCGCTCGGAACCTTGCCAGTCGCAGCACTATCGCCAGCAACAATCTCCGCTTCGATCTTCTTTGTAACTTCGGGCAATGCCGGGCAACCATTGGGCGTGGAGAACTTGATTCCGTTGTATTCGGGGGGATTATGCGAGGCCGTAAAATTGATGACCCCGTCTGCTTTGTTCTGAATCACGGCGTGAGCAAACGCCGGAGTGGGCGCAGGCTCGGCGACGACCAACGGGACGATTCCATGCACGGCCAGAATTTCCGCCGCCATCGAACAGAAGGTTTCGCCCAGAAACCGCGGATCTCGCCCAACGATCACCCGAGCGCCCTTCGGCTTCTGTGTGGCCACATAGCGCGCGATTCCGCCGACGGCGCGCCGCACGTTGGCAAACGTGAACTCCTCGGCCATAACGGCACGCCAGCCCGATGTGCCAAACTTGATTTGCGTTAGCATGCCCGACCTCAATCTATGGCAATGAGTGCTAAGCTCTCCGTCGATGAACTGAAAGTTGAAGGCTGAGAGCTGACGGCTGATTTTATATGACTGACAAACGAATCGTACTATCTACCGCCGGGTCGCAAGACGAAGCCCGCAAACTCGCCCACCATCTCGTTGAGCACCAACTCGCCGCCTGCGTGAACATCGTTCCGCAAATTGAATCGATCTACCGCTGGCAGGGCAAAGTGGAATCGAGCCAGGAATGGCTGCTGCTCATCAAAACCACGGCTGAAAGATTTCCCGCGGTACGCGACGCTATTCTGGAGCTGCACTCCTATGATCTGCCGGAGTGCGTAACGCTGACCATCGAAGACGGCAGCCCGGACTATTTGAAGTGGCTGGCCGATTCTGTAAGGTGAGTTAACGAATCAAGCAGTGTAGTTCGCCACAACTCGAGAAACTTTTCCGGTCGCCGAGATTTCCATGAACTCCGCCGAGCGGGTCCCTTTTTGATTCGCGTACAAAAGCACTACGCTTGTTACTCCGCAAAACACATCCTCAAGACGAAACCTGAGTTCTGGGTAGGTTTCCAGCCCGCGCTGGAAGTAAGCTCTCAAGCTAGTCTTCCCGATCACTTTTCCATCGGGTGTCCCCAGCAGTTGAGCGGCGACGGGCGAAGTCAACTCGATCGAGTCATCATAATGCGCCATGATCAAATCCAGGTCATGCGCGTTCCAGGCGGCAACCCATTCGTTGGCCAGTTTCAAAGCCCCATCTCTCGTCACGCCGTTCCTCCCGAGCTGCCAGTGCATCTCAGATCGCAGCCAGCGCCTGATCCAGATCATCGAGAATGTCGTCGACATCCTCAATCCCCACGGAAATTCGCACCATGCCGTCCGTAATGCCGATCGCCGCGCGGCCCTTCGCGCCCAGTCCGGCATGAGTCATGGTCGCGGGATGAGAGATCAGCGTCTCCACGCCGCCGAGCGACTCGCCGAGCGAGCAGATGCGCACCTTCTTCAGCATTTTGTTTGCGTTCTTCAGCGACCCGGTTTCGAACGTGATCATCGCGCCGAAGCCGCTCATCTGCCGCCGCGCCAGCGCGTGCTGCGGATGATCCGGCAACCCCGGATACAACACCGTCTTCACCTTCTTGTGCTTCGAGAGAAAATCGGCGACGATGCGGCCGCTGCGGTCGTGAATTTCCATACGCGCCGCCAGCGTTTTCACTCCCCGCAACACCAGCCAGCATTCGAACGGAGAAAGAATCGCGCCTGCCGCCTTCTGCAGAAACGCCAACTGGTCAGCATGCTCCTGCTTCGCGCACATCACCACGCCGCCCAAGCCGTCGCTGTGGCCGTTTAAAAACTTCGTGGTCGAGTGCACCACCATGTCCGCGCCCAGTGCCAGCGGCTGCTGAAAATACGGCGACATGAACGTGTTATCCACCACCAGCGAAACTTTTTTGCGTCGGCAAATCTGGCTGATGGCCTCGAGGTCGCTCAGCCGCATCAACGGATTGGTCGGCGTCTCCACGTAGACCATGCGCGTATTTTTGCGCAGGCCGCGCTCGACTTTCTCCGCGTCTGAGGTGTCGATGTAGGAGAACTCCAGCCCAAAGCCCGCCATCACCTGGTTGAACAGCCGCGGCGTGCCTCCGTATAAATCGTTGCCGCAGACCACGTGGTCGCCTGATTTCAGCATGCTTACGATCGAATGGATCGCGGCCATACCGCTGCCAAAGACGCGGGCCGCGACTGCACCCTCAAGCGCAGCCAGATTCTCTTCCAGCCGCGTGCGCGTCGGATTCGACACGCGGGAATATTCATATCCTTTGTTCTCGCCTATCCCCTGCTGGACGTACGTCGACGTCGGATAGATGGGCACCGTTACCGCGCCGGTCAAAGGATCCGGCTCTTGCCCACAATGGATGGCGCGCGTAGCAAAACCTGGATCTCTAGTTTTTTTCATGTGTGCTTTTCATCAGCAAAAACTCTCGTTGTCATCCTGAGCGAAGCGAAGGACCTATGCACTCGCGGCTAACTGCGCAGGTCCTTCGCGTTGCTCAGGATGACGGTCCGTGTTCAGATCGCGCGCTTCCGACGCGTGGCTCTAAATTCCACCTTCAAAAATCTTCTTCGACAAATATCTCTCCGCCGAATCGGGGATAATCGTCACTACGCGTTTGCCCGCGCCCAGTTTCTTCGCCACTTTCAGCGACGCAAAAACGGCAGCCCCGCCGCTCGACCCGGCCAGCACGCCCTCCTGCGCCGCCAATGTCTTGACCGCGCCGAAGGCCTCGTCGTCCGTCACCATTAACACTTCATCGCAGACCGTCCGATCAAATGTTTTGGGAGTAAAGCTGGTGCCGATTCCTTCCACTTTGTGCGGCCCCGGCTGTCCACCGCCCAGCGTCGATCCCTGCGTTTCGACGGCAAAGGCCAGCACCGCAGGCGACTTCTCTTTCAAATAGCGCGCGATTCCAGAAAAAGTTCCGCAGGTACCGCAACCGAGCACCACGGCGTCGACGCGTCCGTTCATTTGTTCAAAGATTTCGTGAGCCGTGGTCTCGTAGTGATAGTCGGGATTGGCAAGATTCTCGAACTGTCCAGCCATGAATGCCTTGGAATCGCTGGCCACCAGCTCCTTCGCCCGCCGGATCGCGCCCTGCATCCCCTCGGCGTCAGGGGTGCGAACCACCTCGGCGCCGAGGGCGCGCATGATGCTCACCTTTTCCTGAGAAAAATTCTCCGGCACAAACAGCCGCACCTTGTAGCCGCGATTCACGCCGATCAGCGCCAGCCCGATGCCGGTATTGCCCGCAGTCGCCTCAACAATCGTTCCGCCGGGTGCAAGTTTCCCCTCCTGTTCGGCGCGCCGGATCATCCCAATCGCCGCGCGATCTTTCACGCTGCCGCCCGGATTCAAATACTCCAGCTTGGCGAACACGTCCGCCGACCCAGCCGGAACCAACCGCTTCAGCTGCAACATAGGAGTTTCGCCGACCAGTTGGGTGATATCGTCGGCAACGCGCAGGCGGGACATTTCAGAAGTTTTCGAAGTCACCTTACAGGGTACGGGCAGAGCATGGAATCGTCAATGGAACCAAAAGATCGTGTCCTACCGCGCGCCCTGCAGAATCCATGCAGCTACACGAAGCTGAAAAAAAGATCATCCAGCGCCAGTTTTCGCACGTGCCACGAACTGCGTTCCTTGCCGTCGACATATAACACGCACCCGCCGGCATCATTCAGCCCAACCGTCGCCTGAAACGTTTTGTCATTGGCGTCGCGCACCTCGATGTGCCCATCCGTCAGCGTAAACGTTACAGACTTGTGGACCTTATATGCATGTAGATGAATGGCGAAACTCTTCTCGTCGCCCACCATCTCGAACGCGTATTCAAACCCAAACTGCGGGATCGCGGGACGCATGGCATTGCGCACGTCCACGTCGTGCTGAATTTCCAGGCCCAATCGCTCAAACACTCTTGCCGCCGAGCACAGCGAGCGTTCTGTCACCCAATCGAATTCTGCGTTCACGATTTCGTTCATTCCGATGCCTCCAGCGCATCGCTTGTGGTGAAAATTATGTGATGAAAATTATGTCGTCAAAGTTATGTGGTCAAAGTTACAAGGTCAAGACAATCCCGCCGTTGCACTTCGTTGGAATGCTGGGAATGCAGCCAGACGGCCGCATGCTTGAGTAGTTTACTTCAGTAATTTACTTCGCGCCGCCAGTCGCCGGGTTCGCACCCGCATAATATCCACTCTTGGTGCGTACCGTCATCTTCCCGCGTCCCTTGACCTTAACCTCGACGCGAATCTGGCGAAAGCCGCCGTTCGCCCGCGGATTGGTCGGCTTATACCCAATAGCGTACTGATTGCGAATGTCGCTCGCGACGGTCCGGCTGATCGCGTCCACTTCATTCAGCGTCTTGGGGAAAAATGCGATCCCACCCGTGCGCTGCGCAATAATCTCCAGCGCTTTCCTCGCCCGCTTGGGATGCTCTTCATCCCCCAGAATTCCGATGGCGTAGACTGACGCGCCGTTTTCACCCTGCAGTTGCTTGACCGCCTGCTCTAAATTGTCGGTGCTGGCGTTATCTTCGCCGTCGGTCACCAGAAACAAAACCTTTTTCTCCAGACGCCCGAATCGTCTCAAGTGCTCGGCCGAAGCCACGACCGCATCGTAAAGCGCGGTTCCTCCGCTCTGGCTAATTTTCTCCAGAGCTTCTTTCAGCAGCAGCAGATTATTGGTGAAATCCTGGTCAAGATAATATTCGTCGTTGAAGTTGACGATGCAGACTTCATCGTCCGGATTGCTGGACCGCACCAGATTCAGCGCCGCCTGGTTCACCTTATTGCGCTTCTCCCGCATCGACCCTGAGTTGTCGACGAGGATGCCCATGGACACCGGAATGTCGACGTGATGAAACGAGACAATCTTCTGGAGCTTTCCATCCTCATAAACCGTGAACGCATCCCGGTCGAGGTTGGTGACGATGTGCTGCTTATCGTCGATCACGGAGGCGTGCAGCAGGACTTCGTCCACGTCTTTACGGAAGACGAACACTCCCTGATCTTTGGTGGGATTCTCTTGGTTTGGTGTGGCTGGGCTTGGTGCGGCTTGGCCTGGCGCGGCTGGGCTTGGTGCGGCTTGGGATGGCTTATCTTGCGCCGGCGTATCCTGGGGCGGTTTATTCTGATCGTTCTCCGTGGGAGCAGGAACGGAGCTCGCCGGCGCGGGTGGAGCAGCGGGCGGAGCAGCGGGTGGAGCAGCCGGAGGACCAGCTGGTTTACTCTCGTCCTGAGCAGCGGCTGGCTGATTGGCAGTCTGCTGACCAGCAGCCGGCTGAGCGGCAGCCTGCGGCCAGGCCGGCAGCGCCAGTTGCACTGCGGCACAAATCACCAGCGTGAAGAGAAAAAGACTCGCGGCCCTATTCCGCAGGCGCGTAGTATCCCGTCCTGGCATACACCCGTAGAGGCGGCAATCCTTTCGGTGGCAGCAGCTTCACTTTTATCTTACGCCATTTGCCGTCGTGCATGACTTTGGTCGGACGGTACCCGAGAACGTACTGATTACGTAGTTCGACTCCGATCTTGGTCGCCACATCCCCCAGGTCGTTGGGATTATCAATGGTAAACGCGCGCCCGCCGGTCAACTCCGTGATGTCGCTCAACAACTGCGGCCCCAGGCGTTCCTCCACGGCAGAAGCGTAGCGATCGTAGATGCCGATGGCATAAATCATCACATCGGCTTCCTTCACCAGCGACCGGATCTCGTTTTCGGTATAGCGGCTGTGGTTATCGCCGCCGTCGGAAATAATCAGCAGCGCTTTCTTCGGATACTTGGCCTGCCTCATCTTACTCACGCCCATATAAATGGCGTCCAGCAGTGCCGTTCGCCGCCGCGGCACGGCGAAGACCAGCTTGTTCTGGATCTCATCCACTGAACTCGTGAAGTCACTCACCTCCTCCGGTTCGTCGGAGAAAGTGATCATGAAGAACTCATCCTGCGGATTTGCCGTCTTGAAGAATTCCATCACCGCGTCTTTGGCGCGGTCCATCTTGCTGCTCATGCTTCCGCTGGAATCGAAAATCACACCCAGCGACACCGGTGCATCCTCGGCGGAAAACGTGCGGATTTGCTGCGAGGCATTGCCTTCAAAAAGCTGGAAATTTTCCTTGTCCAGCCCGGTCACCAGCCGGTTCATCGGGTCAGTAATCGTCACCGGCACCAGCACCAGGTCCACGTCCACTTTCAGAGGACGCACGTGCGCGGTGAGATCCGCGGCAGCGGTCGTATTACTGGTAGTAATCAGGTCCGGCTTGGGAGCTTCTGGCGGCTTCTCCACCACCCGCGGATCAATGTGGACGTCATTCACGTCCGTCTGTCCGAACGCGGGCACGCACCAGAAGGTCAGCACAAAGAGACTAAGAACCAGCCCGGCGAAGATTCCAAAGCAATTTAGTCCGATGCGATGCAGTGTCGCGCGGTTCGACCTGGCCCAACTCAAGGATGCAGGATTTTTGCGCAGCCGGCCGTAAGTCGGATCCCAGGGAGAAACCCAACCGCCACGGCAAACGTCACGAACTAGCATCTCAGGGCGAGATGACCAGCGCCCTTCGTTCCCAGGCAGGCGGGCCATAAATACCTCAATGCGGCGGATGTTAGCACAGCTTTCGCCTCGCCGCGCAGGGATTTTTGTCAAAATTTACAGACAAATCCCAGAATTGAACCTTGGTTGTGGTTTGTGCAGAAACGGTTGCCTCCGCCTTACCACCCGCCCCGGCCGCCCCACCTGTCGCGCCTTTCGACAGAACCTGCCCTAAGCTTCGTCGAAGAGTGGGTGCCGCGGCCCGAAGTCTGGCCCCCGAAGTCTGGCCCCGGGGTCTGGCCAATGAAGTCTGGCCACTGAAGTCCGCCTAATGAAATCTCCCTATCTTGCTACAATCAGAAGTTTCCCGCGGCTTCCATCGTGGTTTCTATAAAGCAGCTTAAATAAAATGGCAGACATTTATCCCTTTCGCGCTCTTCGCTATGACTTGCAGAAAGTTTCCCCCGCGCAGGTCCTGACCCAGCCCTACGACAAGATCACTCCCGCCATGCAGGATCGCTACTACGCCGCCAGCCCCTACAACCTCGTGCGCATCATCCTTGGCCGCCGCGAGCCCGACAGCGCCGCCGACAATGTCTATACCCGCGCCGCGGCCTATGCCCACGACTGGCGCGCCCAGGGTATTCTCCAGCAGGATCCGCTCCCCTCTATCTACTCTTACTCACAATCGTTTACCGCTCCTTCCGGAGACAGTTTCGAGCGTCGCGGATTTATCGCTCTCGGTCGGGTAGAGGACTATTCCGCGAAAGTCGTATACCGCCACGAGCAGACCCTCTCCAAGCCCAAGGCCGACCGCCTCGACCTGCTGCGCGCCACCCGCGCCCACTACGAGCAGCTTTTCCTGCTCTATGAAGACTCCGGGCAGATCGATTCCCTCCTGGCCACAGCGCAGGCGCCCATCATCGACGTGGCCGATGAATACGGCGTCGCGCACCGCGTCTGGCAGATTTCCGATCCTGCAGTCATTGCCGCGGTTCAGGACAGAATGCGCGACCAGAGGCTGGTCATCGCCGACGGCCATCATCGCTACGAAACCGCCCTCAATTTCCGTAACGAATCTCGCGCCAAGGCTGGCACAGCTTCAAATCCTCAGGCACCTTACGAATTCGTCATGATGACCTTCGTCAACATGAATGATCCCGGCCTGCTGGTCCTGCCGACGCATCGCGTGGTGCATTCGCTCGAGTCGTTTTCTGCGGACGCCTTCCAAAACTCCGCCCGCACCTTCTTCGAAGTCGAAGAAGTCGATCCCGCGATCGAGGCTGCCCGCGCCACCGCCCTGCTGGCCGAGCGCGGCCGCGCCGGAACCGCCCTGCTGGCCGTCACCGCCAACCGCGCGTTCCTCCTGCATTCTCCCAAGGCCGCTGGAGCGCGATTCTTCGCCGGCCTCTCGGACCGCCAGCGATCCCTCGACGTCGTGCAATTGCACAAATGTTTGCTCGAAGGAGTGCTGCAACTCTCCGAAGAATCCATTCGCAACCAGCAGAATCTTTCTTACCTGCGCGAGGCCGCCGAGGCATTGGCACAGGTTCGCCAGGGCAAGGCCAACATCGCCTTCCTGATGAACCCCTGCCCGGTGGCGCAGGTGCGCGACGTGGCCTTCGCCGGCGAAGTCATGCCCCAGAAGTCCACCGATTTTTATCCTAAGCTGCTCAGCGGATTGACCGCCTATGCGCTGGACTGAATTCATAAGCCGTCGCCGCTCCCGTAGCGCCGGCGTCCCGCCGGCTGTCCGGAGCGCGTCCCGCGCTCCGGCCCGCCCACTCAGCGGACTCATCCTGTTTTTTGTCAGCATCTATATCTTCGCCGTTCTCCTCTCCGGCGCCGCTCCAGAAAAGCATCTCTCGGTTTATTCCGTCGCCGCCAACTATTCGCTGCCTCTCGTGCAGCACGAAGGCCGCACCTACATCGGCTTGCTCGAAGTACTCGAACCCCTGGGCAAGGTGGCCGCCAAGTCAGAGGGCGCGCGCTGGCGCCTGCGCTACAACAATGTGGAAGGCGACTTCCAGGTAGGCAAAACTCACGCTCGCATTCAAGGGCGCGACGCCGATCTCACCGGAAAATTCTACGTAGAAAATAATCGCGGACTCGTTCCTCTCATCGCGCTCGGTTCCCTGTTGCCGCGTTTTCTCGGCGGCCCGGTCACCCTGCACGAAGAGTCAGGACGCCTGTTCATCGGCAGCGTGGCCACTCACTTCACCGCAGCTCTTTCCTTGTCGGCGGACGGCCCTCCGCGGCTCATCTTCCATTTCACCGCTCCTGTGAATCCGACAGTGGCCACCGAACCGGGCGCGCTGCGTATGACGTTCTCTCGCGAGCCGGTGGTCGCGCCCGCCTCGCCCACGCTCACCTTCGGCAACAAGACCATCCCCTCGGCCATTTACAGCGAGAGCAACGGCACGGCCGTGGTCACAGTGAATGCCTCGGTCCCGGTGATCGCCAGCTTCAGCAGCGACCGCCGCACAGTCATGATCTCTCCCACCGCTCCGGCCGCGCAAAATGCAACTGCAGCCGGGACGACGGGGACACCGGGTGCTCCCGGCACGCCCGAAGCCACCGCGCCACCAATTCCTGCACCAGCCGTCCCGGCACCGGTCGCGCGCCGCTACTTTGCCGTCGTCGACGCCAGCCACGGCGGAGACGACTATGGCGAAACTCTCAGCAGCACGCTTCTCGAAAAAGACGTCACGGTCGCGCTCGCCCGCAGCCTGCGCCAGGAACTCGAGGCCCGCGGCATCCCGACTCTGGTGCTGCGCGATTCCGATGCCAACGTGACTCTCGACCAACGCGCCGCTATCTCCAACGCCTATCGCGCCGCCATCTATATCGCCGTGCACGCGGCCTCGAGCGGTCATGGCGTGCGCGTCTACACCGCGCTGCTGCCTTATGATGGCGACGATCGCGGAACCTTCCGCGCCTGGAACATCGCGCAACACGCTTCCCTGCCGTTGAGCCAGACCACGGCCTCCGCCGTCGCCGCCGAACTGCAGCGCCGGCAAATCCCAGTTCGCGCCCTGGCCGCCCCACTCCGCCCGCTCAATAATCTGACTGGGCCAGCCATCGCCGTCGAGGTCGCACCTCAGGGATCGGATTCTTCACAGCTCACCGCGCCCGACTATCAGCAACTTGTCACCAGCGCCGTAGCCACTGCAATCGCCGCCACTCGCGATCAACTGGGAGCCGCGCAATGATGGGAGAAATCATCAGGGGTAAACGGGGATGATGAATACTGCGAGCGCAAAGAAGAAGAGAAAAAAGAGAGAGAGGATGAACGCCAACAGCACGAGGAAAGCTGCATGATCCCGCGTCATCTCCTCATCGCCGTCGCCGTGCTGCTGGTCGCCGTTCTCGGCCTGAGCATCTATGCGTTGCACATGCGACGCACGGCCGTCCCCGCGCCCGTCGCGACCACCGACACGCGCCCGCTCGCGCCGCCCGTCGCCGGACCCACCGAACGCGTCACTCTCTTCGTGGCCCACGACGACGACGGCAGCCTGCGCGCCGAGGCCGCTCTGATTCCCCTGCCCTCCGGACGCCAACAGCGCGCCGAGGAACTTCTGCGCACCCTGCTTTCGCATTACCTCGACAAGTCCTCGCCCCACCCGCTCGGCTCCGGCGCCGACATCCGCAGCGTCTTTCTGGTCGACCCCGGCGTCGCCGTCATCGACGTGAACTCCGCCTTCGCCGATACCCACCGCTCCGGCGTCCTGGTCGAGGACCTGACCGTCGCATCGCTGATCCACACCATCTCGTCAAACACTCCCGGCATTTTGAAAGTAAAGATCCTGGTCGACGGCCAGGAGCGCGCCACCCTCGCCGGCCACGCCGATCTTTCCTCGTTCTACGACGTCACCGCAGTCAACCAACTCGCCGCCGAACTGCAGCCCGCACAATAGAAAGCAAGGCGTCGTTAAACGGCTTTGAGTGTAATCGCATGATGGCGCCAGTAGATTTTCCATTTCAGTAACCGCTGGAGTACCATCGCCGTGTGAAAAAGACACTAACGTCGAAGAATCAGAGACGCTTGCTGCGAGAGCGGGCTCGACTACTCGACTTAACCACGGATGCCATTTTGGTCAGGGATGCGACGGATCGAATCACATTCTGGAATCAGGGCGCCTCTGCGATGTACGGCTTCACGCGAGAAGGAGCTGAAGGCCGAGTGAGCCACGATTTACTGCATACCGAATTTCCCGAGCCGCTCCAAAAAATCAAAGAACGATTTGCCAGTGATGGGTACTGGGCTGGTGAGCTTCGACACACCTGCGCGGACCGTTCAAAAATAACTGTGTCAACTCGATGGGTAGCGGAGCGAGATGCCCGCGGAAACATCGCCTCAATCCTTGAATCGAACCGCGATGTTAGCGAGAGCAAGCGTGCCCAAGAGGCACAAGCCCGCCTCGCTGCCATCGTTGAATCTTCTGAGGATGCCGTTGTCGCTAAAAACCTCGATGGCACTATCGTCCATTGGAACAAAGCTGCAGAGCGAATTTTTGGATACGCCGCCGACGAAGCGATCGGCCAGCATATTACTTTGATTGTCCCTCCAGACCGCCTTGGCGAAGAGGCTGATATTCTCGCGTCCCTCCGACGAGGGGAGCGTGTTGATCATTTCGAAACCGTCCGCAAACGGAAAGACGGAACTTTATTGGAGGTTTCGGTGACCATTTCTCCCGTTAGGGATGCGCAGGGCTGTGTCATTGGTGCCTCGAAAGTTGCACGGGACATTACCGAGCGTAAACGGCTGGCTCTCCTCTTGCAGGAAGCCGAACTCTCAGGTCGCTTGCTGCAGCTCCAAGATGAAGAAAGAAGACGGATTGCGCGGGAATTGCATGACGGTGCTGGACAGTTGCTTGCCGCTTTAAGCATGAACATTTCAGCGATCTCTGACGAAGAGTCGAGGCTCAGTCGAGGTGTTGCGCGAAACGTGGAAGAGAGCCGTTCTCTGATCGGCCAAGCTCTCTCTGAAATTCGGACGATCTCCCATCTGTTACATCCGCCCCTGCTCGATGAAGTGGGCTTGAAATCAGCATTGTATGAATACGTGAATGGATTTGGGGAACGCAGCAACATACGCGTAAGCCTCGATTTGCCTAGCGATTTAGAACGCTTACCTCGCGATGTCGAGTTGTCCATCTTTCGGATCGTGCAAGAATGTCTCACCAACGTTCACCGACATTCAGGCAGTCCTACTGCGAGGGTTCATCTCTCGCATCATCGGGGCGAAATCCAGTTGCAAGTTTCCGATGAAGGTCGTGGAATCAACCGGGAAATCCAAGACAAGTTTCGAGAGGGCAAGAGTTCAGGAGTCGGCCTGCGTGGAATGAGGGAGAGGATAAGACAACTCGGAGGCGGAATGCAGATCCAGTCATCGGGAAAAGGTACATCGGTCAATGTAGCTTTGCCGATTGACGAGAAGCAGATCGCACGTGACGAATGGAAGATCACCACCGACTCGCCATCTCAGAAAGCCTGATGGATGCCACCTTCACGTGAACCCTGTTTTGGGATCTTACAGGTCCAACTCACCCTTGCTGTTGCAAAATCCTCATTACACTCATTGACCTTACGTCCAGCCGCTCCGATTCAGACGCCGAACCCCGGACTTCTCTCAAAGCGTCGTGGAAACACCACGTTTTTAGGCTGGAAGGTCCGAGGTCCGAAGTCTGAGGCCGTTGTTTACGCCGACTTCTCCAGCCCCTCAATCTCGTGCTTCGCCCGCTCCAGAATCTCGCGAATCTTCGCGATCTTCGCCGAATCCTGTGAGCCGCGCGTAGCTGTCTTCAGCGCCGCCTTCATCAACTCGGCCGCCGGACGCATCACCTCCGCGCCCTCCATGCCCATCCACGGCGCCCAGTCTCCGGCCTGCTCGGCGCGCTGCCAGATTTTCTTCACCGTCTCGGCTTCGCGCTGCAACTCCGCTTTCCCGGCGTCGGTCAGCGCATAGGTTCGCTTGCCCGCCGCCGTGTCCGAAGTGACCAGGCCCTCATCTTCAATCTGCTGCAGCGCCGGGTAAATCGCTCCCGCGCTCGCCTTGTAGATGCCGCCGGATTTCGTCTCCAGCTCCTTCATCAGCTCGTAGCCGTGCTTGGGCCCGCCTTCGAGCATCGACAACAGCGCGAGCCGGATTTCGCCCGGCCCAAAAAACCGGCCCCAACGACCTCCACGACCACCCCAGGGAAATCCCCCACCCATGAACGGCGTCGCGAATCCGCCACGCCACCAACTTCCACATCTTCCATGCATATTCAAACTCCTAAAGATCGACATCGTATACATCAATCGATCTGTCGATAACTATATCTTTCGATACTACTATTGTCAAGTCGATAGTAATTGGCTTCACCCCAACCCTCGAATGCAGACGCACCCCCACCACACGGCGTCCTTTTCCACAGCCTTCCACAGAAAGATTTCCTAATCCTGTGACACACAACCTTTACCGAGAATTCCAGAAGGCGCAAGCTGGAGGGATGCACCAAAACCCTCCCAGCCGGTTTTCCGCCAATAGCCCCTGCGGCACCTCTGCGCGCCGAGCTAAGTCCTTATTCCACAATATTTTAGCTGTAACTCCTTACGGCCTAATATTTTGCCTCAAATCCCCATACCGCCCACCCGCAAACCCTTACCCATGAGCATTTTGCAGAGAACGACGAAAAAAAATGTTGAAGGGGTATGCTGCAGCGGCAAGGGCCAGAAGCCATCGTTTACAATCCCGAAGCATGTTCTATCGCTCCGATAACCGCTCGCCCGACCAGCTCCGCCCGGTAGTCCTAACCCCGGAATTCATCACCACCGCCGAAGGTTCCGTCCTGATTGAGGTTGGCAATACCCGCGTCATCTGCACTGCCTCGATCGAAGAGACCGTGCCGACGTTCATGCGCAACTCGGGCAAGGGATGGATCTCCAGCGAGTACAGCATGCTCCCACGCGCGACTCTCACCCGCACTCCGCGCGAAGTCTCGAAAGGCCGCGCCAGCGGACGCACCCACGAAATCCAGCGCTTGATCGGCCGGTCGTTACGCGCCGTCACCGACCTCACACGCCTCGGCGAGCGCACCATTTGGATCGACTGCGACGTCATCCAGGCCGACGGCGGCACGCGCACCGCTTCCATCACCGGAGCATTCGTCGCGTTGGGCCTGGCTCTCGAAAAGTTGGTGGAAGCAGGCACGCTGACTGCAGTTCCGCTTAAGGATTTTGTCGCCGCTATCAGCGTAGGAATTGTGGACGGCGAAGTCCTGCTCGATCTCTGCTACGAAGAAGACTCCCGCGCCGACGTCGACATGAACTTCGTCATGACCGCCGCGGGGAAAATGGTAGAAGTCCAGGCCACCGCCGAGCACCAGGTCTTCGACGACCAGCAGTTGGCCAAGATGATCGCCTTCGCCAAGCAAGGCGTGCAGTCATTGATCGCAAAGCAACAGGCGGTGCTGAAAGCATTGACGCTAAGAAAGTAGCCACGAACCATGACGGGTGGCCCATTCAAGCCGTCCTTTGGCTTGAGTGGGGCATTGCGATCACTGGGCGAAGGGGATGTAAATGGGCCAACTAATCCAGGTGACTATCCTTGCCCTGATAGCCGGCGCAGCTTTTGCCCAGAACGGCGCAACGTCGGAGCGCGAGACTGCGCTCAAAACCCAGTTCATCACGGTTCAGCCAGGTACTGTTCAGCCAGGCACGGTTCAGCCAGAGGTAAAGCTCGAAGTGCTCGACTGGGGAGGCACCGGACGCAACCTCGTACTTCTCGCCGGCCTCGGAAGCACGGCTCACGTTTTTGACAGCTTAGGGCCGAAGCTCGCGGCGCATTATCACGTCATTGGGATAACGCGGCGCGGGTTTGGCCAGTCCTCCGTGCCGCAAACAGGTTATGACCCAAGGCGGCTCGGAGATGATGTCGTCGCGGTTCTTGACGCCTTGCACATCGCTGATCCTGTCCTCATCGGGCATTCGATTGCAGGAGAAGAACTGAGCGCCATTTCCACCTACCATCCAGGGCGCGCTGCAGCGCTCGTTTATCTCGATGCCACCGGCACTTTTGCTCTCTACAACCCCAAGTACGGTGATTACACACCCTCTTTGGCGCAGCTCAAAGACGACCTCTCGGCATTACAAAAGAACCTCTTCGATGACGGCCTCATATCGAAGACATTAGCGGACATGACGCTTTTTCAGGCGTATCTTGCCGACATTCGAGGCGAAGTCGAAGGTGGAACCGGCCCCGATCCGAAACCCAATGACCTGGCCAGCATTTCGGCCTTCCAGAGTTACATGAAAGGCTACTACGGTGGCATCATCCCCGAATCAGAGGTGCGCCAGCATTTCCGTATCGGTGAGGACGGCAGGGTCGGCGAGTTTCTTGGGCACGGGAATGCAAGCCAATCTGTGATGCTCGAAGAAGAACGCTTTCATTCCATCGATACACCCCTACTCGCGATTCTTTCTTATCCCGGAGCTGCCAATCCAGGTTCGACGAGCGACCCGGCAAAACTCGCAGCCGCTCGCTCTGCAGAAACGCGTCGCGAGGAATCGCAGATTTCTATCTTTCGGCAGCAGCCCCACGCCAAGGTGATCGTGATTCCCAACGCCACCCACTTCATATTCCTCTCCCGCGAGCAGGAAGTGATCTCAGAGATCACCGACTTCGTGAATAGCCTTCCTGGCAAGCATTAAGTGGAGCTAGAGGTCTGAGTCCCGCTTCGGACCCATCCCGAAACGAAACCGACTCCCCCGACCTTCGTTCTTCGACCCTTCCCCACAACCTTTACTCCTCGCCTGCCCGCCAGTACGGTGAAGAGTCCGGCATGGAGCATCCCCACAAGATCGACGGCAGCGCGAGTGACGGCAGCACGAACGATGGCCGTGGTAACGATGGCCGCAGTAACGACCGCCTTAGTAACGACCGCCGGCGCGAGCCGCGCATCCGCGCGGACATTTCACTCAAGGTTTGGGGTGTTGACAGCCGGGGCGAGCGCTTTCTGCAGGAAGTCCGTGCCCGCGACATCAGCCTTAGTGGAGCTTTGCTGTCGGGGCTCGATTCCGAACTGCGCTCCGGAGATGTGATTGGAATCCTCTATGCCGGCAAGCAGGCGCGCTACCGCGTAGTCTGGGTTGGCCACAGCGGTTCGCCGCGCAAGGTACAAGCGGCGGTTCACCGCTTCGCGCTCGATCAATGCCCCTGGAAAGAATTACTGGAGAAAGAGCAGGCAGATGCTGCAGCCGCGATGAGCCAGCCTACCGAAGCAACCCGAGAAGATTAACAGCCACAGCCTCCTCTGCTCCCGGATTGCGGCAGCCGTTTTCGAAGTGCGGACGGATTACGACGCTTTTGGCCTTGACTTCTCGATTCTATTTGTTCTATCTTGTAAAACAAATGAAACGAGGAGAACTTCTCGGATCCCTGGAACAGATAATTCTGCTTGCCCTGATGCGTCTGGACGGCAATGCGCATGGAATGATTGTCCGGCGCGAGATTGAAAAACGTACCGGCCGCAATATTTCTATCGGCGCTGTCTACGCGACTTTGGAGCGGCTCGAGACTAAAGGCTACGTCAGCTCATTCACCGGTGAACCAACGCCGGAGCGCGGAGGCCGCGCGAAACGAATTTTTCGTGTCGAGGCGGCCGGTAAACGAGCGCTGCAGATATCCGAACAAACCATTCGGAGCATGACGGCTGGCTTAAAAGACCGATTGGGGACGACATGAAGCGCGATTCACTGCCGGCATTCGCTTGCTCGCTTCTCGAGTTTGTTCTGCCCGGTCCCTATCGAGAGGCCATCTTAGGCGACCTAATCGAGGAGTACACGCTGCGCAGCGAATCCACATCGCGATTCGCCGCGTCGCGATGGTTTTGGAGTCAAGCTTGTCGTTCTGTCCCGTCCATGGTCTGGTCCTCGCTTCGGAGCCGCGATTGCCTCATCAGCATAAGCACCGCTATGGGTGTGTATATCGTCATGAAAATCCTCGAGCATGGAGCCGAACTGGCCATCTCGAAGTGGGTTGCCCCACAGCCAGCGACGTACGTCCTTCTTGCGCCGGTTGTGTTTCTCACGTCCAGCGCAATCGGGGGCTGCGTCGCCGCGCGAATTCGCCGTGGCGCAACGAAGTTCCTCGCATTGATGGTAATGATCACGGTTGCGGTTTTGATCGACCTAAAGGTTTGCACCATACCGGTGCCGTGGTGGTATCAGTTTGGGTTTCTAACACTTGGACCTCTCGCGGTGATCATCACGCCGACACTGTTTGGACGCTTAAAGCAACAAAGAGCTCTCGCGTAACTGGCTGGCTTGGGGCCATCGAACCCGATCGCGGCCTAAGGATTTGCCGCAGAAAGCAGAAAGGTGACTATGAGAATCAACACTTGGAAATTGAAACGTTGGACGGTTTGCGTCATCGCCATGGTTTCCTTTGCAGCTGGATCGCTGATTACCACCCGCTTGATGCACTCGATTCAAGTGAGGGCGGATAGCAATCGCGTTTTTGAGATGCACATTTACCATACCGTGCCGGGCAAAGTACCGGCACTGGAGTCACAGTTTCGCGACAGGCAGTCCAAGCTGCTCGCCAAACACGATCTGAAGATTGTGGGTTACTGGGTGCCCGAGGGGACGCCCGATTGGGACAACACCTTCATTTTCATCGCGGCTCATTCCAGCCGCGAGGAAGCGAAAAAGAACTGGGATGCTATGCGAGCCGACCCAGATTTTCAAGAATTGATCAAAGAGAACTCTGAACCGGCCAGCAAACTCGTGGAAAAAGTAGACGTGATGTACATGCGTCCGACGGATTATTCACCCATGAAATAGTGCGAGGTCGCGAGCTGGAGTGCTGCTACGCCACCCACACCGTCTTCGCGTTGACGAATTCGCGGATGCCGATGGCTCCCAGCTCGCGCCCGTGTCCTGACTGCTTCACGCCGCCGAACGGAATGCGCGGATCGGATGCGACCATCTTGTTGATGAAGACCATCCCGGCTTCGAGTTCGTTGATGAAGCGCTCGCGCTCCTGATCGTCGTTGGTCCAGGCGCTCGCGCCCAGGCCGAAGCGCACGTCGTTGGCAATGCGGATCGCCTCATCCTGATCCTTGACGCGGAAAATTGACGCCACCGGGCCAAAGAACTCTTCGCCATACGCCGGCGAGTCTTTCGGAATGTTGGTCAACACCGTCGGAGCGTAGTAATTTCCCTTGCGCTGCAGCGGATGCCCGCCGGTCAGGAGTTTCGCTCCTGCGTGCACTGTCTTTTGAACGTCGGCGTCGAGCGTGGTCACCGCATCGGCCGTGGCCAGAGGCCCAAGCTCAGTCTTCTCTTCAAAGGGATCGCCCACGCGCAGGCTCTCCATGCGCGCGACAAACTTCTTTTCAAACTCCGCCGCAATCGGCTCTGCCACGATGAAGCGCTTGGCCGCGATGCACGACTGCCCGTTGTTGAGAATGCGCGCCTCCACCGCCGTCTTCACCGCTGCGTCGAGATCGGCCGAGGGCATCACGATAAACGGATCGCTGCCACCCAGCTCCAGCACAACTTTCTTGATCCGCTTGGCCGCTCCGATGCCCACCTGAATTCCCGCCTGCTCGCTGCCGGTGAGCGTCGCCGCCACAACCCGCGAATCGTTCAGTAGCGCGTCGACTTGTCCCGAGCCGATCAGCAAAGTCTGAAACGCGCCTGCAGGGAACCCGGCCTCCAGGAAAATTTCTTCGATCGCCAGCGCGCACTGCGGCACGTTTGAGGCATGCTTCAACAGCCCGACGTTTCCGGCCATCAGCGCCGGAGCGGCAAAGCGGATCACCTGCCAGAAAGGGAAATTCCACGGCATCACCGCCAGAACCGGCCCGATCGGCAGATATCGGATGAAACTTTTCTTTGCTCCCACCTCGACCGGCTCGTCGGCCAAAAAGCGAGCCGCATTTTCGGCATAGTAGCGGCATGCGGTCGTGCACTTCACCGCTTCGGCCACGGCGGCCTTGTAAGGCTTGCCCATCTCAAGCGTCATCAGGTGCGCGAACTTTTCCTTGTCGCGATCCAGGATCTCGGCTGCCTTCAGCATGCGCTGGGCGCGCACCGCAAACGGCGTCTTGCGCTCAGCTTTGAACGTGCTCACGGCAAGCTGCAGTTTTTTCTCGATCTCAACCTCCGAAAGTGGCTGGAAAGTCTTAATCACGTCTCCCGTGGCAGGATTAATCGTTGCAATGGCCATGATGGCAGTTCCCTCTCCAGAGTCAGAAGTCGGACGCGGCTTCGCGCCCGCTTCGGTTCCGCGCTAATTGGAAATTGATTTCCGCTTCCGATGCAACAATGGAGCAAAGAATCCTGGCGGTTCGTCCACTATACCATCGCCCGGGCTCCACATCGCGGCCACTGGATGTAGCCTAATCCGGAAAGTACTGTTGCTTATATTTCAGCCGGTTCTTTTTCACGACCAGCAAAGAGGCCACAGCTTTTTGCAGCGCTCTTCTCTCGGAATGGTGGTCAAGGCTTCCCTTTAACTCTGCCTGGCGTGTGCGAACCGCGGCTTCGGCGACTTCTACCCGCTTAAACAGTTTGGTCGTGTCGGCTTCTTTTAACGCCGCGTCATAGGCCCGCTGCCAGTCTGAAAGCCGTTTTGTGGAGGAACGGAGAGCGTTTTTCGGAGCCATGGGCAAACTCCCGTCAGCGGCTCCACTTCTTACGTCAAACCTGGGGGCCGGCAGGTGAGTGTTGTTAGGCTGCGCTTAAGATAAGCAGAAAGATTTTGATTTGTCGGTACTGTCAAGGACGACTATCTGTGCGCTTCCGCACGTCTCCATTCGTTTCGGCTTCCCAGGTTTTGAGTTGCTGCCGGACAATTCCATAGCAGTCGCACGCTGCCTCTTCAAGCGCCCTGCGGTTCAAGATGGTGACGCTTCCCCGGGCGTAAGCAATCAGCCCCGCCTTTTGCAAGATGCCGGCGGCCACAGTCACGCTGGAACGGCGCGTTCCCAGCATCTGACCCAGGAATTCCTGGGTCAGGGGAAGCGTGTCAGAAAGAATGCGGTCCTGGCTCATCAATATCCATCGGGCTAATCTCGAGACAACGTCGTGCAATCGATTGCAGGCGGCGATTTGTGTACTCTGCATCGCCAGTTGGTAGGCAAAGCGATGCAGCCGCGTTCCCAACTCGGGAAATTGTTGAATAAATTGCTTGAGCGTCTCAGCATCGCATCGGTACGCTGTGCCGTCGCCTTGGGTCATCACTCGAGTGGGGCTGCTCGTGTATCCCACCAGCAGCGGCAGCCCGGCAAAACCTTCCCTGCCAATGAGCCCGACTTCCACCGTTTTTCCGTCCGGCTGCACCGCCAGAATGGACATCATTCCCGAGTTCACAAAATAGCCAGACTTGATGGTTTCTCCAGCCTCGTGCAGCACCTGATGAAGCTTCAGCCGCACGAACTCCAACCTTGGCAGGATCTGGCTGCATTCCTTGCCAGAGAGACTGCGGAGGATTTTGTTACCGACTGGATTCCCATCGCCATCGACCGGGGGCTTTCCGGTGAGAGGAGACAAAGCGGTCTTTTTCGCCATTACGGCTCCTTGCACAGCGCAAACGCTGTCTAATTTCGCAAGGAACCGTCACCCTATGGGCGCGGCGGAAAGATGCTGGAAGAGACATCTCCACACTACTCCCCAGAACCCACGTTTACTAGTAAATGTTTACCGGCACTGGCGGCGCTTGAAAACACTTGATACCAGCTTTGGCGATGCCCGAAAACGCAGCTGAGACTTACGGCTTCATCCGCGCAGACCTTGAGAACAGAGGCGAGATGATCGGCAACAACGATCTCTGGATTGCCGCCCATGCCTTGGCACCAGGGTTGACCTTGGTCACCAACAACGAAAAGGAATTCCGGCGCGTGCGCGGGCTCAAAGTGCAGAACTGGGCTTAGATTCCTCGCTTGAAAAACTTGGCAATTTCCCACGACCGCTGCGTTCTTTAGATAGTGTGACCATGAAGACCTTGATCGTTTTCGCCGTCGTCCTGTCTGCAACCGTCGCGCTTGCTGGGGAGGCCACCGACCCGACGTTCGACCGCCTGGCCAAGGTTGATATTTTCGCCTTCGGTGGGATCGGCTATGCCGGAATGACTTCGCCGGGAGAAAAGGACTACAGGCTTATTTTCTCCCGCACATCGGCCGAAGCCGACTTCGAGAGATTATTCCTTGTGGGCAACGCGCAGGCGAGGGCATACGCACTCGTAGGACTCCGCGCGCTTGATCAGAAACGCTTCACGCAAATCTCCCAGCCCCTTCGCAATTCGCCGGCAGAAGTAATCACCGAAAGTGGTTGCATCGTTGAACACCAACATCTCGGAGCCCTCCTAAAGCGTATAGCGAACGGCGAATTCTCGCGGTACAGTAATACTCGCCCGTCCCATTCTTGACTCGGGAGCAAGCCCCCGTCAGTCCCAAGGCTTCGTGAACGTTTTCGCCTTTCGGTGGTTTACAATTGTCAGTTCCACCGCATTCATCCCATCCGCACTACAGGAGGATTCTCATGAAGCTCACCCCTGGCAAACTTGCCGGTCTCAAGAAGGTCTCCAACGAACGCGGCGTCATCGCTGCCGCTGCCATGGATCAGCGCGGCTCTCTGCAAAAATCTCTGGCCAAAGAAAAAGGCGGCGAAGTCACTGACCAGATGATGGAAGAATTCAAGTCGCTGGTCACTGAAGTTCTCACCCCGCACGCCACTGCCATCCTGCTCGACCCGGAGTGGGGACTGCCCGCCTCGAAGCGCCGCGCCAAGAATGCCGGACTGCTGCTCGCCTACGAAAAGACTGGATATGACAAAACCGGCCCTGGCCGCCTGCCCGACCTGCTCGATCACTGGTCGGCCCGCCGCCTCAAAGAAGCCGGCGCCGACTGCGTGAAGATTCTGCTCTACTACACGCCCGACGATCCCAAGCCGGTCAACGACATCAAGCATGCCTGGGTCGAGCGCATCGGCGACGAATGCCGCGCCAACGACATCCCCTACTTCCTCGAGTTCGTCGGCTACCAGGAAGGCGCCGACGAAAAGGGCCTCGAGTACGCGAAAAAGAAACCGCACATCGTCACCGAAAGCATGCGCGAATTCAGTAAAGACCGCTATGGGGTCGACGTGCTGAAAGTCGAAGTGCCGGTCAACATGAAGTTCGTTGAAGGCGTGAAGTGCTTCGGCGGAACGAAGGCGTATACCAAGCAAGAAGCCATCGACCTGTTCCACCAGGCTGCTAACGTCGCCACCAAGCCGTTCATTTATCTCTCGGCGGGCGTCAGCAACGCGGAGTTCAGCGAGACTCTCGAACTCGCCGGAGAATCGGGCGTAAAATTCAACGGCGTGCTCTGCGGACGCGCCACCTGGAAAGACGGCATCCCGGTCTACGCCAAGCAGGGCGCAGCCGCGTTCCGCAAGTGGCTGGAAACCGAAGGCGTGAAGAACATCAACAACGTCAACGACAAGCTGAAAGCCGCGACCAGTTGGTACTCGATCTATGGAGTGGAACTGGTTCACGCATAGGCTAACGAGTTGTGTGGGCGCGGGCGACTCGCCCGCGCTCTTTTTGCTTTCATGGTTCAGCGAGTTCGAGTCACTTTGAAGAAAAAGATCCTTCTCTCCTGGAGCAGCGGCAAAGACAGTGCGTGGACGCTCCACGTGCTTCGTCAGGGTGCCCTCCTCCAGCGCGATGAAGTGGAAGTCGTCGGCCTGCTAACCACGATCAACACTCACTTCCAGCGCGTCGCTATGCATGGCACTCGCCACGCGCTCCTGAAAGCGCAAGCCGAAGCCGCCCGACTGCCGCTCTGGGAAGTTCCCCTGCCTTGGCCCTGCAGCAACGAAGTCTACGAACAGGCGATGTCTACCGCCTGCACTTCCGCTGTCCAGCAAGGGATCTCCGCCATCGCCTTCGGCGACCTTTTCCTCGAAGACGTCCGCCGCTATCGCGAAGACCGCCTGCGCGGTACCGGACTCGAACCCATGTTTCCGCTCTGGAGATGCAACACGCAGGAACTGATTCGAGAAATGCTGGATGGCGGTCTGCGCGCGCGGATTGTCTGCGTGGATCCCTCGAAACTTCCCGGAGATTTCGTCGGCCGCGACCTCGACTACGACCTGTTGAGCCGCCTGCCCGCCACGGTCGATCCCTGCGGCGAGAACGGTGAGTTTCATACCTTCGCCTACGCCGGGCCCATGTTCCATCAACCGATTCCCGTCAAGGACGGGGAAGTCGTATCGCGGGAAGGCTTCCTCTACGCGGATGTCCTGCCCGAATTCGAGGTGGCCGTGTCTTAAGGTGCTGCTCGCAACACTTGCATCAAATGCTGAAAAGAAGGGTGTGCCATTTCTCGCGCACTCTGCGAGAAGTGCGGATTTTGATTTTCGAATCCGAAAAAACGATTCCCAGCTCCCGCTACAATACTTCCATGTCCACCGTCCTCATCACTGGCGCCTCCGGCGGCATCGGATACGAACTTGCAAAACTCTTCGCCCGCAATCACCACAACCTGGTGCTGGTCGCCCGCAGCGCCGACAAGCTGGCGCAGGTCGCGACCGAACTGCAAGCTCACGGAATCACCGTCAAGACGATTGCCCTTGATCTCGCCGCGCCGCCCGCGCCGAAGTTTCTTTTTGATCAAGTTCAGCGCGAAGGCGTCATTATCGACGTCCTCATCAACAACGCCGGCTTCGGCATCTTCGGCGAATTCGCACAAATGCCCGAACAAGAAATCCTCGGCCAGATCGATCTCAACATTCGAGCCCTCACCGAACTCACGCGACTCTTTCTACCCGCCATGGTGAAGCGCCGCAGCGGCCGCATCATGAACGTCGCGTCGACCGCCGCCTTCCAACCCGGACCGCTGATAGCCGTCTACTACGCCACCAAGGCCTACGTGCTTTCTTTCTCCGAGGCGATCGCCAACGAGCTGCGACACTCCGGCGTCACCGTGACTTGTTTCTGTCCGGGCGCGACGCACACCGATTTCGCCAGGCGTGCCGGCATAGAAAACTCCCGCGTCTTCAAACTCGGCGCGATGTCGGCGGAGAAGGTCGCACTCGACGGCTATCGCGCCGTCATGGAGGGCCGCACCCTGGCCGTCTCCGGCGTGCATAACTGGGTGGTCGCGCAAGCCAATCGCTTGGCTCCTCGCAAAATGGCTACCGCCGTGTCGCGCTGGGTCGCGGAAAAGGTCTCGTAGAGACGCTGCTTGCAACGTGATGCAGAATCGCCCCAGCCCTGCACCCCCCAGCCCTTTACAAATCCCGACCGAGTCTTTGCAAACCTTTACCCGCGAAAGCGATACTTTCCTCGAGGGCGAGGGTCTAAGCCATTGGGAGCCGGATTCCTCTCCCGAGCTCTCAGTCGAATTCCGAAGCTAAGAAGTCCGATGAACAAAGTCTGATGAACGAAGTCCGCACGAATCGAGAGCATCCGCGCAACGGGAGCTTTCGACAGGAGGTAGCAAATGGCGAACACCCGCAGCGCGTCCGTTTCGACCATGAATGCCTTTCTGAATCTGGCCGGGACCCACGCAAAACCAACCCTCACCGTATTCACAACCTTAGTTCTTGCCGCCAGCTCTCTAGCACAGGACAATTCTCAATCTCAACCGCCCGCACCACCAGACCCGCAAACCATGCAAGCCTCGGCAGCCCTTCCAGCAGCCACGGAAGTAATTCCGGCTGGAACCAGGATCGCTCTCGTTCTCACTCATCCCGTCCAAAGCCGCTACATTCACCATGGCGACGAGATCTATGCCCAGATCATCTCTCCCGTGAACGAAGGCAACGAGATGCAAATTCCGCCCGGCACGTTTGTGACGGGTAAGGTCGACAAATTACAACTGAGGTCGGCAGGACGCGCCGAGCTTCATCTGCAATCCATGTCGATTACTTTCCCGGATGGCTACGTCGCCCCCATGTCCGGGCCGGTGACCCTGGAAGGTACCGAGGGCTACGCTCTGAAAGATCCGGGGCAGCGCGGGATGGTGGGCCTCTTCGTGCTGCCGGCAGCCGGGGCTGGATTGGGCGCACTCATCGGCCACTCGGTCGGAAAGCCGCAGTCCTCCGTCACCTCCAACTTTCCCCCCGGATGCGTCGGACCACCGCCTTACTGCACCCCGACCACCACGCCCGTCTTCGGCACCCAAGGCAGAGACACGGCCGAGGGAGCGGGCATCGGCATCGCGATCGGTGCCGTAGCGTCGTTAGTCATGCTGTCCAGTTCGCACCACTTCTTTATGGATGCGGGTGCGCCCCTCGATATGGTGCTCACGCAGCCATTACGGCTGGAGCAAACGCGGGTCTCCGACGCAGTCCAGAAATTTGGACAACAACCTGTATCGATCCAGCCGGTCTGGCCGCGCCCGATTCCTCCACCGCCGCCGGACCCCGGCTTCTCGCCAGCCACATCACCGGGTACTCCACCCACCATCATTCCCGGCATACCGCCCAACGCGCCGTAAGCACGATAAAGTGTCGTCCTGAGTGAAGTGGCTGCCTCGCGAAAGCGAGGCAGCTGCGCAGTCGAAGGAGTCCCTACCCCTCACGAAGCTAGCCGACCAGCGCATCGTTAGCGTAGGTCCTCGGAACGGCGCTCCACGACCCTTTCACGAACTCGGCGTCGAAAGTTTTGTTGTAGTCTTAATCGGACCATGCCCACACTCATCGCCCATCCCACGCGCATTCAAGCCGCCGGCAATAAACCAAAACTGATCGACGAATACATCGGCCGCGTCAACTCGAAGACCACCGGAGCCAGCGTCGCCCACATGCGCAGCCCGCAAGGCTGGGTCGAGCCGGGCCAGACTCCCGAGTTCGAGGAGTTCACCATCGTGCTGAAAGGATTGCTGCGCGTCGAGCACAGAACGAATGGAACCGTCGGTTCGCTCGACGTCGCCGCCGGACAAGCTGTCATCGCCCCCGCGGGCGAGTGGGTCCGCTACTCCACTCCGCAGGAAGGCGGCGCCGAGTACATCGCCGTCTGCCTGCCCGCGTTCTCGATGGAAACGGTGCACCGGGCCGAGTAAAGCTCATCGTGCGAGGAAAGACCTGGGAAGGGCACGACTTCCAGTCGTGCCGCGAGGTTCGCTTCCGAAGTTCGCCAACAGCTCCAGTAGAATGCTTCCGTGCTAAAGAAACTCACTCTTTTGCGCGAGCGGGTCAAGGACTGGGAAACATATCCGTTCTCGGTTCCAGCAATTCGCGAACTGAATGAATTGCCCCTCTGCTCCCGCATTTCCTTCTTCGCAGGTGAGAACGGCACCGGAAAGTCAACCCTTCTCGAAGCGATTGCCGCGCATTACGGATTCGGCCGCGAGGGAGGAAACCGCAACTTTCGCAATGATTCAACGGAAAGCAATCACTCGATAGACCCACTTGTGAAAGCCTTGCGCCTATCCTTCGACCAAAAGACAGGAGCCGGGTTTTTCCTGCGCGCGGAAAGCTTCTTCAATACCGCCTCGCACATTGATGACCTGGAACCCGGCGGTGGGCCAATCATCGATTCCTACGGCGGCCGCAGCCTTCACGCTCGCTCGCATGGCGAAACCTTCTTCACCCTGCTCGATCTCAAATTTCGGCGAAATGGGCTGTTCCTGCTGGACGAACCGGAAGCGGCACTCTCGCCTCAGCGCCAGTTGTCTTTTCTCGTCCTGATTCACGATGTCCTGCGCGAGTTCAAGGACGCGCAGTTCATCATCTCGACGCATTCACCTGTTCTTTTGGCTTATCCAAAAGCGCAAATCCTCTCGTTCGATGACGGCAAGGTCCACGAAATCGACTACGAGCAAACAGGATCGTTTCAGGTCGCGCATCGATTCCTGAATCATCGAGAGGAATTCTTGGAAGAATTGTTTGCGGACACTCCGTCGCTCTTTGGAGAAGACTAGCTTAGCTCCGAGGCTCTGCTCAGGACCCTGAAGGTTTAGCTAAGAGCTAAGAGCCAAAAGCCAATAGCCAATAGCTAAAAGCCCCTACTCCCACTCAATCGTCCCGGGCGGCTTTGACGTCACGTCATACACCACGCGGTTCACGCCTTTCACTTCATTCACAATCCGCGTCGAAATCGTCTTCAGTACTTCATGTGGCAGCGCGACCCAGTCGGCGGTCATGCCGTCTTCGGAACTGACGGCGCGGATCGCGCACGTGTGCGCATACGTACGCATGTCGCCCATCACGCCCACCGACATCACCGGCAGCAGCACAGCAAATGACTGCCAGATTTTCGTGTAGAGTCCGGCCTCTTTGATTTCGCTGACCACAATGTCGTCGCACTCGCGCAGCAGCGCCAGCCGCTCGGGCGTGACTTCGCCCAGCACCCGCACTGCCAGCCCAGGTCCGGGAAACGGTTGCCGCTGCAAAATTTCTTCAGGCATACCGAGATCGCGCCCGATCTTGCGGACCTCATCTTTGAACAGATCTTTCAGCGGTTCGATCAGCTTGAGTTTCATTTTCTCCGGCAGCCCGCCGACGTTGTGATGTGACTTGATCACTTGCGATGGCCCGCGCACCGACCGCGATTCGATCACGTCCGGATACAGCGTGCCCTGCACCAGCCACTTCACTTTGCCCTGGGTCTTCTCGATGCGCAGAGCTTCTTTTTCGAATACTTTAATGAATTCGTTGCCGATGATCTTGCGTTTTTTCTCGGGATCATCCACGCCTTTCAGTTTTTTCAGAAAACGGTCGGTCGCGTCCACCGCGTCGAGATTCAGGTTCAGCTTACCGCGTAGAGCCTGCTGCACTTTCTCGAATTCGTTCTTGCGGAGCACGCCATTGTTCACAAAGATGCAAGTCAGGCGCGATTTGCCCTTGGCGTCGCGCAACGCGCGGTCGACCAACACAGCCGCCACCGACGAATCCACGCCGCCCGAAAGTGCGCAGATCGCCCGCCCGCTGCCCACCTGCTGTTTCACCTGCTCGACGGTTGAATCGATAAAGCGCTGCGCGGTCCACGTGGGCTTCGCTCCACAAATCTGGAAGACGAAATTCCGCAGAATCTGCGTGCCCTGCGGGGTGTGGTGCACCTCCGGATGAAACTGCACCGCATACCATCGCTTGGCCGTGTTCTGAATTCCGGCGACCGCGTAGTGCGTCTTCGCCATCAGCTCAAAGCCCGGCGGCAGCTCTAAAGCTTCGTCGCCGTGCGACATCCACACCGCTAATTTTTTCGCCAACCCCTGAAACAGAATCGAGTCCGAAACAATATCGATTTCCGCGTGCCCATACTCACGCTTGTCGGCGGGCCGCACCTTGCCCCCGAGCGTGTGCACCATGAATTGCAATCCATAACAGATGCCAAGCACAGGCAAGCCCAGCTCGAACACGCGCGCGTCGGCCGGCGGCGCGTCCTTGTCGTAAACCGACCACGGCGCTCCCGACAGCACAATGCCCGCGGGCGCATAGCTCTTCACTTCATCAAGCTTGGCCGTGCAGGGTAGCACCACGGAAAAAACATTCTGTTCGCGAATGCGGCGCGCGATCAGCTGGGTATACTGCGCGCCAAAGTCGAGGATAACGATGCTTTGGCCCACTGAAATTGGATTGTGCGGGGATTGGGTTTCCACACATGAGTTTCTCAGATTCAGAGAGAGCGTGTAAAGTTACCGGCCGGTAGCGTAGCGTAATCTTTCGTAAAGATGTTGCTTGCAATGTCTCTCTCGCCATCATTCGAAATACCGCCGGCAGAGATGTAGCCAGCTACGTCTCTGCGGCAAGATTTGGAACGTCGCTCAGGATGCGTTCGTCGCGGTCGATAGTCGTCTGAACCGGCGGCGCAGCAATCGGCGGTGGCACGGGTCTGGGCGCAGGAGGAAGCGCTCCGAGTTCGGGCTCCGGCATTTCCGCAACGCAGACATATCCCGCCAGCCGCGCCATGTAAAGCCAATCCGCGAGCGCGAAATAAGCCAGCGTCACCAGCAACATTGCCAACGCCACTAGCCGCCAGGGCACCAGCGCCGCAAAACCTAGTAGGACCGAAGCCACTATAGCCGCCCCGACGATGGCGACCGCGTGCGCCAGTCCCGTCCAGAAACTGACTGCCGCAACAGGGCCTGTGCGCTCGCGACACAGAGCCACGGCCGCGGAGATCGCGCCCACCGCATCCTCCCCGTTGCGCACCGCAAACATGCCAGCCAGCGACAACAGCCAGTTGAGCGCTCCCCACACCAGCCAGACGAGTACGGCCAACGGCAGAAAAAGAAAAAAAGCGAGCGCGGGCTGAGGGTCAGTATCTGGCGAGGCAAAGCCGGCGAGAATCGCAGCCCCCAAGAATCCGAACACCGCGGCCAACGCCACCGCAGCGCGCAGAAAGTTAAGTCGAAGCAATGCCTTCGGAGAGGTATTACTTGCCACGTCTCTCCCGCCATCATTACGAACGCCGCCCGGCAGAACGCCACTAGCTCCATTTCTGCGGAAGTAATCGAGCAACGCTCGCACAGTGGAGAACCGCCCGACAGAGGCGGCGACAATCCAGAGCATCCCCAGCAGGAATGCGGCGACCATCCCGGCCATCATTGCGCGGTTCAGGCTTCCGCGAAGGATGTGAGCGATCGCCTCTCCAACGAGATACGGCTGCCGTGTCCGCAAAAAAAGCAGCTCGCCGTTAGTGATAGGCAGGGTGCCAAGATATTCGACCACACCAAACAGCAATAGCGCGGCAGCGATAGCACCGGCCGTCCAGCGCCACATGATCTCCGCCAGCGTCAGCGACGGCCGCCGGAATGTCGCTCGGAATCCTTCAACGGTAGGCGAGATGCCCATCCCGATCAGGATAACTCATTCAGGTGTAGTTGATTCCGGATGGTGTTGTCATCTGAGCGCAGCATCGGTTTTACTAAGTGCGCAGTCGAAGGATCCATCGACTGCACGGCTGCTACGCGTTCATGAAGCAGCCCCTTGGCTCAGGGTGACCGGACGTACCAGGAGACTGAAGCTTGGCTTTACTTGATCACGATGTTGAGCAGCTTCCCGGGGACGTAGATCTTCTTCACGATCTGCTTGCCCGCTATGGCAGCCTGCACTTTCTCATCGGCGAGTGCGCGAGCGACCACCGTTTCTTCTGTGGCGTCCGCCGACACAACCACGCGGCCGCGCAACTTGCCATTGACCTGCACCGGAATTTCGAGTTCCTCTTCCTTCGCCAACTCGGCGTCAAACTTGGGCCACGGCGCCTTGAGCAGGTTGCCTTTTTCGCCGAGCATCTCCCAGAGTTCGTGCGCGAGATAAGGTGCGAACGGCGCGAGCAACAAAACTAGATCGCGCTGGACGTCCAGCAAGAACGGCGCTGGAACCTCATTCCGCGCAATCGCATCTTCCGCGCCATACAACACGTTCACCAACTCCATGATCGCGGAGACGCAGGTATTAAAGTGCCAGCGTCCCTGGTATTCGTCGCTGACGCGTTTGATGGTCTGGTGCAATTTGCGCTGAATGCAGCGCGCCACCGGCGGTAGAGACGTTGCTGGCAACATTTCTGCGTGCGCTGTCCCAGACGATGGCGATGAACATGGCGTATTCCTCACCACGAACCGGTAGACTCGCCCCAAAAATCGCTGAATCCCCTCCACTCCCGAATCCTGCCAATCGAGATCACGGTCCGGCGGCGCGGCGAACAAACTGTTCAGGCGCGCCGCGTCAGCGCCGTAGCGCGCAACCATCTCATCGGGCGATACCACATTGCCCAGATTCTTCGACATCTTTCGGCCATCTTTGATCACCATGCCCTGCGTGAACAAGCGCTCGACCGGCTCGTCGTTGGTGATCATGCCGAGGTCGCGCATGAACCGCGTCCAGAAGCGCGAGTAGATCAAGTGCAGAATCGCGTGCTCGACGCCACCAATGTACTGGTCGATACCTCGATCGCCAAACCAATACTGCGCAATCTTCCCGTCGAACGGAGCGCGGTCGTTATGCGCGTCAGTATAGCGATAGAAATACCAGGACGAATCGACGAACGTGTCCATGGTATCGGTCTCGCGCCGCGCCGGGCCTCCGCACTTCGGGCACGTCGTGTTGACGAACTCTGGAACGTTCCCGAGCGGCGATCCGCCAGCAAGCGTAACCTCGACATTCTCGGGCAAGATCACCGGCAAATCTTTTTCCGGCACGGCAACGATGCCATCCTTCTCGCAATACAGCATCGGGATGGGCGTGCCCCAGTAGCGCTGCCGCGAAATGCCCCAGTCTTTGAGGCGATATGTGACCGTAGCTTTGCCGAACTTGTTCTCTTCGGCGTACGCCGACATCACTTTGATCGCTTCTTCGCAAGCCATGCCGCTGTAGCGGCCCGAGTTGATCAACATGCCTTCGTGCGCCACAAACGGGAGATGCGGTTCGGCGATAGTTTCTTCCGGATCGTTCGTAACCGGCAACACGACGAGGCGGATCTCGAGGTTGTACTTCTTCGCAAATTCGTAATCGCGCTCGTCGTGCGCGGGCACGCTCATGATCGCGCCTGTGCCGTAGTCCATCAAAATATAATTCGCAACCCACACCGGAAGCCGCTCGCTGTTGAAGGGATTAATGGCGTAGCGCCCAGTGAAGACGCCATGTTTTTCGATCTCGCCAATATCTCCAGTTTCTCTAGCCGTGCGCTGCTCGGCAATGAGTTGATCGACCTTCGCGCGCAAGCCAGGATCGGCCGCCGCCAGATCTTTCACGATTGGGTGCTCAGGCGCAAGCTGCACCGAAGTCGCGCCGAAAATCGTATCCACACGCGTAGTGAAAACCGGGATCGTCGAACCCGCCGGTCCGAACCCGGAATGGTTTTCCCCGTAATCGAGTTTAAAATCGACCAGCGTCCCTTCGCTGCGCCCGATCCAGTTGCGCTGCATGGTGCGGACTTTTTCCGGCCAGCCTTCGAGCTTGTCCAAACCTTCGAGCAACTCCTCGGCATACTTCGTCGTGCGCACGAACCACTGCTCCAACTCGCGCTGCTCGACCAACGTATCTTCGTGCCGCCAGCAACAGCCGTTTGGAAGCACTTGCTCGTTGGCCAGCACCGTCGCGCACTTCGGGCACCAGTTCACCTTGCTCTTTTTCCGATAAGCCAACCCGCGCTCGAACAGCTTGAGAAAGAACCACTGGTTCCAGCGGTAATACTCCGGAAGGCAAGTTGTAACTTCGCGCGACCAGTCATACGCAAAGCCGAGGCGCTTCATCTGTGCCTTCATGCTGGCGATGTTGCGCAGGGTCCACTCACGCGGAGGCGTATTGTTCGAAATGGCCGCGTTTTCCGCGGGCAAGCCGAACGAATCCCAGCCCATGGGATGCAGCACGTTGTAACCGTTCATCCACATGTAGCGGGCGAGCGCGTCACCAATGGCGTAGTTGCGCACGTGCCCCATATGCAGCGCCCCTGAGGGATAGGGCAACATCTCGAGCACGTAGTATTTTTTCTTTGCCGAGTTCGCCTCAGCGGCGTAGAGCGCAGGGTCCTGTTGCCAGCGCTGGAACCACTTGATTTCTACCCGCTGCGCATCATAGCGCTCGTCGTTGGGACGAGCGGGGACGCCGGATTCAGATCCGTTGATCACACCGTTAATTGTTTTTTCGCCAATCGCCATACCGAGCAGTTACCAGTGAGTAGTCCCTTATTTTACACGTCACACCCTAAAACCCGGAGTCCGCAACCCTATAGCGACCGCATTCCCGGCTTTCATCCAACTGTGTTCACTAGAGTTCCGACGGGCGAAATGTTAATGCGGATCTCATCGCCGGGCTTTAAGGTGAAGCCGTCCGGAGGTACAACGCCTGTACCGGTGAGAAGAAAGCACCCGTGCGGAAAGCTGTTGTTGCGATAGAGATACTCCACCAGTTCCTCCGGCTTCCGCTTCATTTCTTTGAGCGTAGTCGAGCCGGAAAATGCCAACGCACCCGCGCGGCGAATCTCCAGCCCGATTTCCGTGGCGGCCGGCAACGGCTCATCCTGAATAAGAAGACACGGTCCGAGCGCGCAACTGCGGTCGTAAACTTTAGCTTGCGGAAGATACAGCGGGTTTTCGCCCTCGATGTCCCGCGAACTCATGTCGTTGCCGATGGTGTAGCCCGCAATCTTGCCCTGAGGCGTAACGAGCAAAGTTAACTCCGGCTCCGGAACCGACCAGGAAGCATCGTCGCGAATCGCAACTTTCGCGTCCGGCCCGACGACTCGATGCGCCGACGCCTTGAAGAACAACTCCGGCCGCGCCGCTTGATAAACGCGGTCGTAAAAGTCTCCGCCGCCCGCGCCTTTCGACTCCTCCATGCGCGCATTACGGCTGCGATAGTAGGTAACTCCCGCCGCCCAAACCTCCTGGCTGCCTATGGGGGGAAGTACATCGTGCGGCGCCACGCCATCTGCCGGCTTCATCTTACGAATCACGCCATCAAGATAGTCATGCAGATTTTCCCGCCCTAACAATTCGTCCCAGGAAGAGACATTTAATAAGTAGAGGCAGCCAGCACGCTCGGCCACAACGCTGTGTCGGCAACGGTAGAGCTTCATGCAGAAGAGTATCGATCGTAGAGACGTTGCTTGCAACGTCTCCTCGAACCACTCTGTTCTCAGGCAAATCCATCGCATCGATGCCGCAGGTCGCCACCGGATGGGCGAAGTTGCTGCATCTCAAATCCAAATATTTTTACAAACACCCGCGATCAGGAAACCCCCGAAGGCCTCGAATGTCCCCTCCGGCAAACCCTCCGTCAAGTGGCGAAGGCACAACACTCCATGCTCGCAGCCTGACTCAAAATATTGCAGATAGGCCATGAACCGCCGCTTCCCTCGCCACTCTACCATTCCCGCGAACCCCAGCACGAGTTCGGTGACCGGCTTTTCGCTGGCCGCGATCCGCTCTTTGATCAGAGCATCATTTTGTGCAGTGTCGTTCATCAGCGGTTCCCAGCTACGAGCGTGGCCGTTAACCCACAGTCGCATCAGCCACTGTTCTTTCTTGAGTTGCTTGTATTGCAGCAGTTCATTCAGGCGCGACTCCGCAGACTTGGCCAGACTTCCGATTTTCTTTTGTAGATCATGTTGTAGATCATGCTTCGACAGATCATGCTTTGAGAAGTCAGGCTTCGGCGCATCAGGATCGGGCATAGGCGTCGACCAAACTATCTAGCTTTTCGGCGTCGGTGGTCAAACCCCGAAGCTTTGTTATTCCGGCCGGAGCGGAGCGAAGCGAGCGCGGTGGAGGAACCTGCTTTCCCTGCCGACGTGGCGAGACCTGCTTAGCCGCCTGCTCTATTTGCGGTGCAGGCGCGGGCAACGGTAGACTTGATGCGGAGCGCGGCTTCTCCTGCGGCCGTGGCAATAAGTCGAGCTGCGCTCGACGGATGGGCGAGTCGCCCGTCCCCACACAGGCGCTCTACACAAGCATTTCCCAGGGTGAACTTATGCTAGTCGTCATGAAGGCGCAGGCCACCGAAGAACAGGTCCGCGCCGTTTGTCAGAAAATCGAGAAGCTCGGCTATCGCGCGCATTCCATGCCGGGCGCAACCCGCACCGCCATCGGCATCACCGGCAACAAGGGCGAAGTCGAACAAGGCACGCTGGAAGAAATGCCCGGCGTCCAGGAAGTCATCCAGGTTTCGAAGCCCTACAAACTGGTCAGCCGCGACGTCAAGGAAGACAACACGGTCATCACTTTCTCCGGCACGGCAGCCACCATCGGCGGGCCGGGCCTCGCGATCGTCGCCGGACCGTGCGCCATCGAGAATCACGACCAGGCCTTTGCCGCCGCCGAGCGCGTGCATCGCGCCGGAGCGCAGTTTTTCCGCGGCGGCGCCTACAAGCCGCGCACGTCGCCCTACTCTTTTCAGGGACTCGGCGAGGAAGGCCTGCGCATCATGGCCGAAATTCGCCAGCAGTTTGGCATGAAGATCATCACCGAGGCCATCGACAACGAGTCGCTCGACCTGGTCGACGAATACGCCGACGTCATCCAGATCGGCGCCCGCAACATGCAAAATTTTTCTTTGCTGAAGCGTGCAGGAAGATCCCGCAAGCCCGTTCTACTGAAGCGGGGCATGTCGGCGACGCTGGAAGAATTTCTCATGGCGGCGGAATACATCCTGAGCGAAGGCAACTACAACGTTGCGCTCTGCGAACGCGGCGTGCGCACCTTTGCCGACCACACCCGCAATACGCTAGACCTGAGCGTGGTGCCCGCAGTGCAGCGCCTAAGCCACCTGCCGATCCTGGTTGATCCGAGCCACGGCACCGGCAAGCGAAATAAAGTTACGCCGCTTTCGCGCGCCGCAGTTGCCGTCGGCGCCGACGGATTAATGGTCGAAGTGCACAACCAGCCCGATCAGGCCATGTCCGACGGCCCGCAGTCCCTGTTCCCCGATCAATTCGACACCTTGATGGAGCAGGTCCGCCAAATCGCAGCGGTCGTGGGAAGAACCGTGCCCTCGATCGGGGTGGGGGAGCAGGTCGCAGTCAGCAAGTAGAAGTAGGGCCCGGCTATAACCTAATCTCTGGAGGGAAGAGTGATCCGGCGTTGGGCTCTGATTTGCGGGATACCTGCAGTCCTGATCGTCGGCGGAATTCTCTCGGCGCAGGACTCGAGGTCGTTCCCCACTCCGGTCAGCCCGGGCCAGGCCATTCGGGATGCCGCCAGGGCGGCATCTCATGACCCGACTGAAGATCGCCCGAAGGGCGGCGCCGTCGAGGTTCTGAATGGCATGCCGGACGTGGATTTCCGCGCCTACTTGCAAAAGGTTTCGACAGCTATACGCAGCAGTTTGTATTTCTTGGTCCCGCAGAAAGCGCGTGACTGGAAGGGCAACCTTACCATTGAGTTCGCGGTGTTGCCCGACGGCAGGATCGGCACAATGAAGTTGGTTTCTTCCTCCGACGACGACCTTCTAGATCGAGCAGCTTGGAAAGCGATTCGGGCCGCGGCACCATTTCCGGCGTTGCCGAAGGAGTTCACCCGGCCGAATCTAAAGCTGCGTTACCGTTTTTTCTACAACGAAGTACCTTAACTTCGGGCCGGCGCCAAAGCGACTTTGCCCGAAGACGACACGAGGCAGAACACTCCAATCGATTCCGTGAGGGACGCATGACCAATCTGGGTTTCAGCTTGACCTGGGCGATGCCGCTCGCGCTTGCACTCGCCTTCATACCCGGCGCGAGTTTGGAACGATCCCAGGATGCGCCGCAGAGTCCCTCCGAAGTTGTTTATGCGGGACTGGGCCCAGGCATGACCAACCCCAAGCCTATATATCAGCCAAACCCGGAATACACAGACCGACCGCGCCGAAAAAAAATTCAAGGGAACGTTTTGCTTTCCTTGATCGTGACCGCCGACGGTACCGTACGCGACCCCCAGGTCACGCGGAGCCTGGACAAAGATCTCGACAAGAAGGCGCTGGAATGCGTCAGCAAATGGAAATTCGAACCGGCAACCAAAGACGGCCAGCCGGTGGCCATGCATATAGCCGTTGAGGTCAACTTCCGCCTGTACTAGTAACGATGAAGCGGCGCCGCTCTGTTAATCTTTCCCTTCTACTACGGCGGCGTCTATCTTGCGAAAACTTCTCTTCATCGCGGTTCTGCTTCCGATCGTCGCCGGCCTCGGCTGGTGGTATTTCCGCGAGCAGGCTCTGCCCGACTATGGGCCGCTCTACCGCGAGTACGCCTACGTCACCAATGGCAAGAGCAACACGGTCAGCGTGATTGACTTGCGCACGTTTGCGTTGGCCAAGACCATCGCCGTCGGCAGCGAGCCCACCGGTGTCGCCGCCAACAGCAAGAAGAACGAGATTTACGTGGTTAACACCGGGTCTAACAACGTCAGCGTCATCGATGCCGAGACCAACACGGTCGCGGCCACGATCGGCGTACACGGACGTCCTTACTTCATCGACGTGGCCGAGGACGGCAAGCGCGCCTACGTGGCCAACTCAGGCTCGTCGAACGTCAGCGTGATCGATCTCGAGAAGCGCATGGTGATCGGCAACCTGCGCGTGGGGGCCGCGCCAGGCCTAGCGCGGGTTTCGCCCGACGGCTCGACCGTCGTGGTCAGTAATCGCGGCGACAACACCGTGACCGTGATCGATGCGAAGCTGTTGCGCGTGCGTGCGACGTTTCCCGTCTGCCAGCAGCCGGAAGACATCGCGATTCTGCCCGACTCCAGCAAAGCTTTCGTGGCTTGTTCGGGATCGTCGCAGGTGGCCTCGATTCAGTTGAAAAGCGAAGTTCGCAGCGAAGGTCAAAGTGAAGCTCAAAACGCGACCCGCAAAGAAGACCGCCTGCTGGCTTTGCTCGATGTTGGCCGCACTCCGGTCAGCCTCACCGTCAAGCCCGATGGCGGCGAGATGATCGTATGCAATTTTGATTCCGACAGCATCTCCATCATCGAAACCGGCAACGACGAAGTCGGCAGCAGCCTTGAAATCGGAGAGCATCCCTCGCGCGGCGCTGTCACGCTCGACAACTCGCGGCTCTACGTCACTAACTTCGGCTCCAACAGTGTCGCCGTTTATGACATTGATATAGGCCGCCGTATCGCCACCCTGACCGTCGGAAGCCGTCCCGACAGCCTCGCGCTCACGCCCGATCAAAATTATCTTCTGGTCCTCGACACGCAGTCCGGGGATGTGACCGTCATTCAGAAACGCCGAGCGCGCAAGCTCGAACCAACAGAGTATTCGCTGCTGACGCTGATCCCCGTGGGCATGCAGCCCAACGCGATCGTGGTGAAGGCCTTCATGGCCAGCAAGAAGAAGAAACCGTAGCAGGTTATCGCCGCCGGTCTTTAAGCACTTGTCATTTCGAAAGGACCTGTGATTCCGAGCGCAGCGAGGAACCTGCTGTTGGCCGCCCCCTGCAAACAGCCTCCTCGTCGCTCCGCTTCTCCGAATGACAAAAAACGAAGGAAGGGTTAAACCGTGGCGGGCTTCGCGCAAAGCTTGTCGAACGCGGCTTTCAAATCAGCCGCAATCGCCGGAGCTTCGCGCGATTCAATGTCGCGCCGTGGCATGAGGTAAACAAGCTGCCCATCGCGCAAAATCCCGATGGACGGCGAAGACGGCGGCTGCCCCGTGAAATAACCGCGCGCTCGTTCGGTAGCTTCTTTTTCCTGCCCGGCAAATACAGAGTAGGCGTGGTCGGGCCGAACGGAATTCTGCATGGCCATACGCACCGCAGGACGCATGCGTCCAGCAGCGCATCCGCAGATCGAGTTGACGACGACCATCGTCGTGCCGGCGCGGTTCTTCAATGCCTGGTCGACTTCTTCGGGTGTACGTAGTTCTTCAATTCCGAGACGCGTCAGTTCCTCGCGCATCGGAATAACCATAATTTCCGGATACATCGGCATGTCAGTGATTCCTCTCGTTGGACTCCAATTTCATTGTACCTTGTAAACCGGTCCGCCCACCGAGACGTTGCAAGCAACGTCGCTATCGCGCCTGTATATTCAAAGCAAGCGCCCATGCAGCTGCAAGAAAATATTCCCCTCGCTCCTCTCACCACCTTCGGCCTGGGAGGCCCCGCTCGCTTCTTCGTCGAAGCCGCATCAGCCGCCGACGTTCGCGAAGCCGTCGCCTTCGCGTCGTCCAAAGCCTTGCCTCTTTTTGTTCTCGGCGGCGGCAGCAATCTGGTCGTATCCGATTCCGGCTGGCCCGGTCTGGTTTTGAAAGTCGCCATCGCCGGCATAGAGCGCCGGCCAGGCGAGGAAGACGGCAAAGCAGTCTTCGACGCCGGCGCCGGCGAATCCTGGGACCGCTTCGTCTCGCAGGCCGTCGTGGCGCGCTGCGCAGGCGTGGAGTGCTTGAGCGGCATTCCCGGCAGCGTCGGCGGCACTCCGGTGCAAAACGTCGGCGCCTACGGACAGGAAGTTTCCCAAACCATCGCTTCGGTCGAAGTTTTCGACCGCAAAGACTCTCAGATCCGTGAGCTGTGCCGCGAGGCCTGCGGCTTCAGTTACCGTTCCAGCATTTTCAATACGAGCGAGCGCGAGCGCTTCATCATTCTGCGCGTCGCGTACGCGCTCACGCCCGGCGGCGAGCCTCACCTCGAATACGCCGACTTGCAACGCCACTTCGAAGGCCGCGAAACGCGCCCCAATCTCGCCGAGACCCGCGAGGCCGTGCGCCATATTCGCGCCCGCAAAGGCATGCTCATCGTTGCCAGCAATGTCGCCGGCGATCCCGACTGCCAGAGCGCCGGATCGTTTTTCAAGAATCCTGTGCTCACCGAACAGCAACATGAAGACCTCGACAAGCGCGCCGCGGCCAAGGGATTCACAGTGCCCAGTTATCCCGCACTCGAGCGGAGCCGCAAGGTTTCTGCGGCATGGCTGGTCGAGAAATCCGGATTCGCCCGCGGCTATGGCTTCGGCCACGTTGGCATCTCGAGCAAACATGCGCTCGCCATCGTCAATCGCGGCGGAGCCACCGCCGCCGAGATCCTGGCCTTGAAAGATCAGATCCAGCAGCGCGTCGAAGAAATCTGGGGCGTCCGCCTGGAACCCGAGCCGGTCATGGTCGGCTTCTAGCCTCATGTGGGGCGGACACTCCTGTCCGCCGCTTTTGACTTTGAAGCTAGACTCAACGACCGCAAGAAAACAACCCCAAGAACAAGATCAACCCCAAAAACGGCGGACAAGAGTGTTCGCCCCACACCACCCCGCGCAAGTCATCGCTCGCTGACCGTTCTCCCTCCAGAAATTCCCGAACAAAACGGCCGCAGGCCGGTCTTTATGCATGAGGGCAGACGAGTGCTGACAGGAGAGGCGATCCTGAGCGGAGCGGCAACGATCAACCGCACGAAAGACGAGCGCAGCCAGGTTGAGCAAAGCGAGGGCGAGAGCGACGCCGTGCTCGAAGCTCTGGTTCGCGAGCATTCACGGCTCGTCTACCGCATCGCCTACGCCGTGCTGCGCAGCCATCACGACGCCGAAGACTCCACCCAGGAAACGTTCATGCGAGTACTGCGCTACAACTCGAAACTTGCAGCCATCGACGACCCGAAAACCTGGCTGGCGCGCATCGCCTGGCGCGTCGCGGTCAACCGGAGCCGCCAACGCGGCCGCACCCGCGAGATTCCTCTCGAGGACCCCGAGCAGCCGCTCGCAGAAGCGGCTTCGTCCGACGCTGCGGCGGATCAGACTGTACACGGAGCGCAGCTCAGCGCAGCCTTAGAAAAGATGATCGCCGCGCTCCCAGAAAAACTGCGCGCTCCGCTGATCTTATCGACGACTGAAGAAATGTCGTCCAGCGAAGTCGCCGCCACGCTGGGCATCAACGAAGCCGCAGTCCGTTCGCGAGTCTTCCGGGCGCGGCAGATTCTGCGCGAGAAGCTGGCGGCCACATCGGCACGCAGCAGAGGTTAACTATGGAAGACAGAAAACAGGACGAACTAGACCACACGCTCGACGCCGCATTGGCCAAATTCGCGGCGGTCGAACCGCGAGCAGGACTCGAAGAACGGATCCTGGCCAACCTGCGAGCCGAGCGCTCACGAGTTCCCGATCGCGCCTGGTGGCGCTGGAGCGTGGCCGGAGCACTGGCGGTAGTTATGGTCGTCGCAGTCGCGCTGGCGTGGCGATCGGGCAAGCCGTCGCATGGAGTCATTGCGAATCATTCTTCAACCATGCCACACGCCGCAAAGCATCCCACAACACCGATCGTAGCCAACGGCCGTGAGAACCAGGTTCGTGGAAATCACGCGCGCCCCCAACAGCGCGTGGCAAGGCGAAGAACGGCCGTGCATCGCCCTCAATCCATAGTCGCATCGGCCAATCCCAAGCTCGACCGGTTTCCGTCGCCGCAGCCGCTGAGTGAGCAGGAGAAAATCCTGGCCAGCTACGTGGAAAAGTATCCGGAGGAGGCGGTATTGCTGGCACGGGCGCGGACGGAGGCGGTGCGGCAGGATCAGCTCGAAGAGATGAAAGCCTTCCCTTCTGGCAGTAGGGCCACGAATTCAGAAGAAGGAAGCAGCGACGCGACAGAAAGATAAAAAACTCAAGGAGAACGAACCATGCGTAAGACAATGGCGGTTTGGACAGTTGTGATTCTGGGGTTCATGATTTGTTGGGGAGCGGCGGGGCACGCGCAGGAAGCGGAGCAAGTCAAACCCACGGGAGAAGGGAAGGCTGTGGCTGCTCCCGAGAAGCCGGTGCACGCCTACCGGCTCGACTTTTCCGTGAAGGAACTGGAAGAGGGCAAGACGATCAATACACGGCAGTACTCGCTCAACCTGAATGCGGACGATTCCAATGAGATCAAGATCGGCACTCGCGTCCCTGTCGAGTCAGGGCAGGGCCAGTATCAGTACATAGACGTCGGCACAAGTATCTGGTGCAGAATCGGAGAGCGTTCTGATGGCATCCCGGTGTCGGTAAGAGCCGAGATCAGCAACTTCGCGGTTCCCGACCATGAAACAGGCCACCCAGTTATTCGGCAGCTCAAGATTGACGCCAGCACTTTGGCCTTGCTGGGCAAGCCGATGATCATAGGCAGCGTGGACGATCCTAACTCGAAACGGCAATTTCAGCTGGAAGTGACTGTCACGAAACTGAAGTAGCTCCTGTGTGGGGCGGACACTCCTGTCCGCCGCTTTTGATCTTGGTCTTGAACTTGATCTTGATCTTGATCTTGCAGTCGCAGGAGGAGAGTTCGAAATTGAAATCAACGTCAAAAACGGCGGACAATAGTGTCCGCCCCACACAAAAGAAGTGGCGCCGCCCCGGTTCGTGACCGAGCTTTTCAGCTATACCCTCATAAGAGAGAAGATCTAGCGAACCGGCACGGGCGGCGCCTCACTTTGATCTATCGGCAAATTTTGCCGCCTCTTCAAAGATTTCCACAAACATTTTTCGCGTCAGCTTTCCGGTTTGCGTATTCTGGTTCGATGGATGGTATGACGCCAGTAACACCTTACCGTCCGGCATCCGATAACTGGCGCCATGTTTGAAGGCATACAGCTTTTTATTAAAGTGGGTGCCCCATCCTTCCGCGTTTTTTGCGGAAGGGTGGGCAAGGCGGCGCTTCCAGTAATTCAGATATGCGTCAAACCCAATCTTCCCCAGCGCCACCACAACTTTTACATTTTCTAATCCCACCAACTCGCGATCCAGAAAGTGCGAGCACTCGGCAAGTTCCTGCGGCAACGGCTTGTTATCCGGAGGAGCGCAACGCACCGCCGCAGTTATATAAAGGTCCGTTAACCGCATACCATCGTTGCGATCGGTGGACGTGGGCTGGCTGGCGAACCCCGTCTCGTACAGCACGGGATACATGAACTTTCCGGAAGCATCGCCGGTAAACGGCCGCCCAGTGCGGTTCGAGCCGTGTGCGCCGGGAGCCAGTCCCATAATGAGCACACGCGCCTGCGGATCGCCGAACCCCGGCACTGGCTTCCCCCAGTAATCCCAGCTCAGATAGGCGCGGCGCTTGACCCGCGCAATTTCCTCGCGGTACGCCACCAGCCGCGGGCAGCGTCTGCAGGCCACGACTTCGCGGTTGAGCACGGTAAGCCAGTTGTCAGCCATGAAAAGAATTCTGAGATTCTTGCCTGAAAGCTCGCGAAGGTCGCTGCTAGCGAGGGAAGACCGCGACATTCCAGGAACAGAATATTTCGCCGTCACACTTCAGATAATCACAGCGGGCAATTTCGCCCTTCCATCCTTGCTGCAGAAGCTTCGAGCGCAGGTCCCCCACCGAAGCCGTCTCTTCAATCTCCACATAGCCGAGGAAGCAGAATCGTTTACAAATCGGGCACGTGATGCCAAATTTCCTCGTCGCTAACTCGGCCATGTTTCCCTTCCCGACCGGCTGCACTCGGCAGCCCTCGGACCCCGCAGAGGTTCGCTATGATCGTCAGGCAATCTTTGGCGGCGCCGGCGCCGGCCCATTGCAGGAATCTAATTCGCGTCGGAAATTATAATGCCGATTGGCGTTTGACGCTGCTCTCCTTCTGTCTTTACACTCAAGATTAACGGCATGTGAACAGGATTGGCCCTGCGCTCAGGGACCTCTAAATATGGCCGCAATTCCGCAACACGAACCGGTCCCGGCAAGCTGAAAGGGAAAACGTGAGTCCCACTGAAACAGTCGGCCCCAAGGGCGACGTCAATAACGACGCGAAGCAGGACGGCCTGAAGCGCGAAATCTCCGTCGAGATTCCCGCCGACGAAGTCACTCGCGAAATGGATGTCATCATCCAGAAATATCAGAAGGTGGCGCGCCTGCCGGGCTTCCGCGCCGGCCATGTCCCCGCCTCCATCATCAAGCAGCGCTTCAAAGAAGACCTGAAGAGCGATGTGGTCGAAGCCCTGGTCCCGCGCTACTTCCGCAAAGAAGCCGACAAGCTTGGGATGTATCCCGTCTCGCAGCCCCGCGTCACCGACCTGCACATTCATGAGGGCGAACCGCTGCGCTTCAAAGCCAGCTTCGAAGTGCTGCCCGAAATCGTCGTCGAAGGTTACAAAGAACTGCGCGCCGACCATCCTGAAATCGTCGTAAAGGACGAAGAAGTCGAAGACGCGCTCAACAACGTGCGCGAGCAGCACGCCACATTTACCTCGATCGAAGGACGTCCGCTGGCCGATGGCGATTTCGCGCAGGCCTCAATGGACGGCAAGCCGAAAGTGGACGACGGAACTTCCCAGCCTGTCCACATGGACGAACTCCTGATTGAGATCGGCGGCAAGAACACGGTCCCGGAGTTCACCGAAAACCTGCGCGGTGCCAACGCTGGAGACGAGCGCGAGTTTGAAGTAAGTTATCCCGCCGACACTACCGACAAGCGGCTTGCCGGCAAGACTTTCGTCTACACCGTAAAGATTCAGGCCCTCAAACAGAAAAATCTTCCTGAACTGAACGATGACTTCGCCAAGGAACTCGGCGAGTTCTCGAGCCTCGACCAGGTCCGCAAGCAGATTCGTGAAAACATGCTGGCCGAGCGGAAGCACGAAGCCGAACGCGAGGCCAAAGACAAGCTGGTCGCAGAACTGGTAAAGCGCAACGATTTCGAAGTGCCGGAGGCGCTGGTCGACCGGCAAATCGATCTCCGCCTGGAACGCGGTCTTCGCGCACTCGCCGCTCAAGGCATGAAGATGGAGGACCTCAAAAAAATGGACCTGCCGCGCTTGCGGGCGGGCCAGCGCGATCAGGCGCTGCAGGATGTGAAGTCGTCTTTGCTACTGGAACGCGTTGCGGAGCTTGAGAAAATCGACGTCAGTGACGAGGAGTTCAATCGCGAGATTGCAACCCTTGCCCAGCAGTCGAAACAGACTCCCGAGGCGGTCCGCGCTCGTTTGACACAGGATGGGGGCCTCGATAGAATCCGGAACAGAATCCGCAGCGAAAAGACCCTCGATTTTCTGTATCACCAGTCCGCGTAGCACAAAAAACGCGGACCACTTTCGAATCCTCCCCTGCAAGCTAGCCGTTGCTTCGGGGCGCAGTGTGACAGGTGAACATGAACTCAAATGATTCCCGCAATAATGACGGACGAAGAAACGACCCGCAGATGATGCTGGTCCCCATGGTCATCGAGCAGACTGGGCGGGGCGAACGCGCCTACGACATTTATTCCCGGCTGCTGCGCGACAACATTATTTTCATCGGCACGCCCATTGACGACAACATCGCCAACCTGGTGATTGCCCAAATGTTGTTTCTGGCTCAGGAAGATCCCGAGAAAGACATCCAGCTTTACATCAACTCTCCGGGCGGCTCCATCACGGCCGGCATGGCCATTTACGACACCATGCAATACGTGAAAAACGACGTAATGACGCTGTGCGTCGGCCAGGCTGCCTCCATGGCCGCGTTACTTTTGGCATCAGGCGAACCCAAAAAGAGATTGGCACTTCCGAATTCGCGAATTCTAATACATCAGCCGTCTATGGGAGGTTTGTCCGGACAAGCTACCGACATTGACATCCACGCGCGCGAGATTTTACGCATGCGCGAGATTACGAACCAGTTACTTTCCAAGCACAGCGGTCAGAAACTGGACAAAGTGGAGAAAGATGTCGAGCGCGATTTCATTATGAATGCCCAACAAGCTAAGGAATATGGAATCATAGACGATATCATCTATAAGACGGCAAAAGCGGTATGATCGGCCTTCGCGGCTGAAGGAAGTCGGCGGCGAAAGGCGTGAGCGGCGAGTCGACATGAAAGTCGACAACCAAGAGGAAAGTGCAAAAGAGCCGATGCACGCGGGGTTCGGTCGCCGCAGAGATCTGAAGGAGTAGAGCCGAGTGAAAAACAAGTCGGGGTCCGACGAGATTCTCCGCTGTTCGTTCTGCCACAAGTCGCAGGACGCCGTAGCTAAACTGATCTCGTCGCCCAGCGATTATCCCCGCGCTTATATTTGCGACGAGTGCGTCGCGGTCTGCAATTCCATTCTCGAAGACGACCGCACTGCAACTCCGCCCAGCAGCACGCCGAACCAGCTGCCCAAGCCGCAGGAAGTGAAAACCTTCCTCGACGAGTACGTCATCGGCCAGGAACAGACCAAGAAGAAGTTGGCGGTCGCCGTCTATAACCACTACAAGCGCATCTTCATGAACCGCCAGAAAACCGGCGACGGCATCGAACTCACCAAGTCGAACATCATGCTGATCGGCCCGACGGGAACGGGCAAAACTTTGCTGGCCCAAACTCTGGCCCGCATGCTCGACGTGCCTTTCGCCATTGTCGATGCCACCACGCTCACCGAAGCCGGCTACGTGGGCGAAGATGTCGAGAACATCATCCTCAAATTGCTGCAGGCCGCTGACGGCGACGTCAGCCGCACCCAGACTGGCATCATCTATATCGATGAAGTCG